>Ga0210390_10002817_pt1 | contig 15168 bp, 10 predicted proteins | sample IncBWH11OmetaG_FD_161050 | JGI IMG/M metagenome (GOLD analysis project Ga0210390, IMG submission 161050) | Forest soil microbial communities from Barre Woods Harvard Forest LTER site, Petersham, Massachusetts, United States - Inc-BW-H-11-O ... | reverse complement strand
CGCCTAGCTCGCGTGCGCGGTCTCGGACGATTTCCTCGAGGTTGCGCTGCTTAATGAAGACACTGCGGCAGGGCGATAACGCACCAAGATCGCGACTGGCCGGGATTGACCATCGGCGTCGTTCGACACCGCCGAGCGACTCAACGATCGCGATTTCGGTTGGACGGGCTTCCCTGGGTTCGGCATCGACGATTCGTTGATCGATGCCGATCGTCCGGTAGAGCTCCAGCGTCCGGGCATAGAACACCTTGGCACGCAACCGTCGCGATAGATCACTCCTGCGTTCGACCAGGAGCGGCTTAATTCCACGGGCGGCGAGAAATGCGGCGGCCGAGAGGCCGACGACGCTACCGCCGGCAATAAGGACCTGAGCATGAAAATCTGGCATAGGCTTGCATTGACAAATCATTTCAATTAGATTATTTAATAGTACAAAAAATGAAGTAAATCAAATGCCTGATCGAATTTCGCGTTACATTGCCGCGGTGCAGCCGTTTGCAGCTCGCCTGGTGCTCTTTCACGCAGGAATGGCGAAGAAGCTGCGGTTGAATCCGGCTCAGTTCAAATGCCTGCGGCTGGTCCAGATCGCGGGCCAGGCATTTGCCACGGACCTTGCCCGCGAATGCGGGCTGTCATTGCCGGCAATGACTGTGATCCTCGAGCGGCTCGAATCTCTCGGCTTTGTCACACGACAACGTGACGTGACGGACAGGCGCCGATATTCAGTGATCGCCGTTCCGGAGCAGGTCAAGCGGGTCGATGCAATGTACCGCAAATATTCCCGGAAAATGGCAGCATTGCTCGAAACCTATGACGACGCGGCCTTCGAGGCGCTGCTAAAATATCTGAACGACGCTTCGGCACTAATCGGTGAAGAAATTGCGCAATCGGCGCGGGACAGCAGGCGACGGGCGAAGAGAAGTATCTTGGACTCGCTGAAGTGAACGAGCTTCTGCTTGTGCACCGCAGCCAAACCTTCGAGCTTTCGCTTGCAGAACGGCGATGAAATTGGGATCACGAATTCGCGCCCACCAAGACCAAACAGAAAGGAAGGAAGTTCATTGAGCGCGTTGGATCACCATAGCGTATCGCGACGGAAGGTAGCAATTGTCGGAAGTGGCCCCTGCGGTCTGGTAGCCGCTAGATACCTGAAGGCGCACGGGTTCCAGCCAGTCATCTTTGAGCAGGGAGACACCGTCGGGGGCCAGTGGAACGTGCGCTCGCCTTACAGCGGAGTCTGGCCATCGATGGTAACAAACACGTGCAACTTATTGACTTGTTTTAGCGACCTTTCCCACGCACCTGGGACACCATTGTATCCTTCAAACCAAGAGATGCTGGCCTACTTTCGGCGATACGCCCGGCACTTCGGGATTCTATCGTGCGTTCGCTATAACACCCGGGTCGAATCAGTCACGCACGATCTGAAAGCCAATGGATGGAAACTTGAAACTCGAACAAACGGATCGGAACCAGAAGCCTCCACCTTCCCATATGTCGTCGTTGCCTCTGGGAGGTTTAACAAACCTAAGATTCCATCCATACCTGGTCACGGCTTATCCTTCGGTAGTGATGACGTCATTCACAGTTTTTATTATAAAGATCCTGGGAGTTTTCGTGGTAAACGGGTATTAGTCATCGGTTGTGGTACCAGTGCTTTGGAAATCGCAAGTGATTTGGCGATGCTCGGAGCTGCCCGCGTCATCTCAACCTTTCGTCACCAGCGCTACATAACGCTAAAGTTGGTGGCCGGTATACCAAACGACACGCGCTCTACCCGCTTCACATCGCTGAACACGGAGGTCATGTCCAAGGAGACCCTCAGCAAAAACATGACGGAATACGTGCTACGCATGATTGGAAGTCCAGAGCAGTTCGGTGCCTTTAAGCCGGCTGGTGATATCTTGCGTGCGGGTCGGGCCCTGAGCCAGTATTACCTACCATTAGTGGCCGAGGGGCGCATTAAGGTCAAACCCTGGATTAGCGAGATCGACCACAACAAAGTGAGATTCGGCGATGAAAGTTCGGAAGAAATTGACGCTGTCATCCTAGCCACGGGTTTTGAACTGAATCTGCCATTCTTGAGCGCGGATATCCGCAACACGGTCGACTTGGACGCCCAACACATCGATCTATACAAATTTACGTTCCATCCGAATCTGCCTGGACTTGCTTTCCTGGGTCTTTGGGAGCAAACGGGACCTTATCTACCTATTTTAGAGTTGCAGGCACGCTGGATTACTTATGTCTGGAGGGGGCTTCTACCCGCCCTGTCTGTAGAAACGATGAGGAAGGGCATAGCAGCCTATCGAACCGGTCGAGGAGGTCCACAGTTGGAATCGGGACACAGATTGGCGCTGATGTTTGCCCGGGAAGCGGGCATCGAACCCGATCTACGGGAATGGCCGGAGTTAGCTCGCGCCTTGCTTTTCGGACCGCTAACCGCTGTTTCGTTTCGATTGAGTGGCCCCGATAGTTTATCTGAGGCACCCGCTAGAGTTATGGCGGATGCGCGAGCACTCGGGACCATCGTTGATCAAGAGTTTACCCCTGAAGAGGTAACTCGACTGGAAGCTCTCGCAGACGCCCGCAACGATCCAGAGTTTTCCGATTTTGTTAATCAAATCGCACTTCGGAGAGGTTGATTGTTTCTACCGCGGGCTCACCGTTTCAACCCTGATTATTACACGCATCGACCGGAATTTAAGTGATTGCGAGGCGGGCAACCACTCCCATTATTTCCAAGGTGTTGCCCGTTGCCACCCCGACACAGGCTGGAAGCCTATGCTACACTAACACCGTCGCGTGGTGGCGGTGGGCGCGCGGAACTCCCCTCAGGAAGCATTTCGGCAAATCGCTCGACACTCCGGAGGACAATGTAGCATAGGCTTCCAGCCTGTGTCGGGTTGGGGGATGAACCCGGGCTAAATCCCAACGGCCCTTTCCGGGCAAGAACCATCCCCATCCGCACCTTCTTCGGCCATTCAACCCTGGGCTGAGATATTTTGGCCACTTCGGGCCACGGATTGGAAACGCCTCGCGTTTACTTTGGGGCTGTCATGGTCGCGGTTCTCGGCGGGCTGGTGATCTGATTGTCGGTGGTAATAACATATAGAGCGGCCATCATATCCAGTGAGCTATCGAACCAAATACCGGTATGATCCGGAATAATTTCCTTTGGAACCTTAACGATCCAGTATGGGGTCTGTCTGAAGTTATTTTCCGGCTCAATCTTCCACCAAATCTGATGACCTTCTGGTTCTGTGCAGAACGTAAGCAAATTGGCGTTTGGGTGGGAAAGATTGATGTTGAAGGCAGGATCTAGACTGGCGGAAGCTGCCTGGTTTCCGTTGGGATTGGTTACGAGTTTCAACTCTTGAGGGTTTAGGCATTCAACCCGGTGCGAAATGAGATCATTGTTCCATCCCGGGGTGGTTGTGAAAAATCTGCTCTGATTCACCCTCGCCGCCGCTCCATCGAATTTCTGAGTTCGTTGATATTCGCGGAAGGTTCCAAAGGCGTTGGACAAGGCGGTCCCAATGGGAAAAAGATTGCCGGTTGCAGTATCTCCCTCAGAGGTGATGGAAAGGATTAAGGGACGGCGAGATGAGATATCACCGCTAAAATGGGCTCGCCGAAACATATCGGAGAGTTCCTTGGCATAAATTGACTCGGATGCGGAATTGAGTAGCAGAATCATGTCTGCGGGCGGGAGGATCTTTGAACGACCTCCTCCAGAGTCTTCTTGCGCGTAAAAAGTAGCTGGCAGCGCCTGAGCCAGGGTTTTCTCCAGGACAAGGGCACCAAAGGAATGTCCAATCAGGACGGTGCGTGCTTTGGGACTGCTCTTCCGGGCAGCATGCACCATGGCAAAGATTGCTTCCGACATCGGTTCTCCCGCGACCCGTGTGGCAGTATTCTTGCGTGACCAGAAGCTGGATTCGTGAGGAACAAAATAGAGGGCTTGGCTAAACGGACCAGTACCGCCTGGAACGAGAAGCCCACGCCATCCCAGATAAACGCCGAATACTTGATAATTCCTGCTGATCTGCGAGTTATGGGCTAAGCGGGAAAGTAGACCTCGGAAGTTTGCTACATCACCGGTCTTATCGCTGGCATTGTTTTGCCAGCCATGAATATAGATAAATAACAAGGGGGCTTTGCTGGAATTACGCGAAAGTTTCTCGATCTGCTGGTAGGCGTAGCCGAGTTGCTCCCGATCCCAGAAGTCACCCTTCTCATCGAATTCGATAAAGGCGAGGTCGTAAGGGTCACTGTCGGTTCGCCCATAAAAGCTTTTTTGCTGAGGTTTGCCACCGATGTATCCGCCAAAATTAGAAGGATCACTCAGAACATTCCGATCGCGGTAGGGAGCATTCGGAGTACAACCGGCAAAAAGAATGAGAGTGATGGCCGAGAACAACCGAGCCACCGCCGCTACCAAATCTCGGACGCGAAAAGTGGGTGTGGTGGACACCGTCTTCTTGCAAAAGCTTTGTCTGTTTGCGTGCCGCTCACCTCTAAGACCCGACTGGGACCGACCGCCGCGAAGGTATTGAGTCGGATCAATAACGTTGCCGGGGATGAATGGCTGAACCTGGTCTCCCGCTGCAGTCCGCCTGAATCCAAATAGTTCGCACATGACTCCTTTCCAATTGCATAAACGTTGTACACCAAGGTGAGAGTAGAACTCCAAAAGATCGGATTACGATGACAAAATATGAATATAACCCGAACGAGTGATACGAGACGGTACACTAGTTACCCGCGTCAGTGACCAGGTCGCCTAAGGGGATCCAGTGGGTGCCGTCGAATTTTCCGAGCTGCATTTGCCGGATCGGATGATAATTGGTCGGGCTGGTGTTTACTCTGATGCCCGGCAGCAGCGTCGGAAGCTCCAGGTCGTGCAGATTGGTAGCCTGCTTCATGATGTTCTCGCGCGTGAAGTTACCCTCACATTGCTTCAACACCTGTAACATCGCCTTGCTGATGGAGTAGGCGAAGACATAGTTGCCGTCGGTGGTGTCGGCACCGGGCATATACTTGGCCATAAAGTCGCGCCATTCGTTCATGCCGGTATCGTTCCTCGAGTTGGGATCGGCCTGATCCTTCACGAAGCCGGCGCTGATCATTCCGATGGCGTTCTGCGGTCCGGCCGGATTTATCACTGCGGCGATCGAGGTCGATGTGTAGGTCATGAAGAACAACGGCTTCCAGTCCAGGTCATGTACCTTACGGATCGCCTGAGCGGCGAATTTTGGACTCGCCGCCACCAACAGCACGTCTGCGCCTGCGGCCTGCAGGCTAGTGAGTTGGCTGTCGATGGTAGGATCGGTCGTCTCATAGCTGGCGGTAACCACCATCTTCTCGAAACTGTCGCCCAGCACAGCTTTCATCCCAGCAGGATAGTCCTTACCGAAATCATCGTTCTGATAGAGGATTGCGATCTTCGCGTTCGGCTTTTCCTTCAGAATGTATTTGGCGTAGATCCGCGCTTCGGTTTGGTAGCTGGGCTGGAAGCCCATCGTCCATGGGTAGTGCTGATAGTCGCCAAATTTGTCCGCGCCGGTCCCCAGAAACAGATGCGGCACCTGCTTCTGGTTGACGTATTTCTGAATGGCGCTGTTGCAGGCTGCGCCCGTGGTGTCGAACAGCAAGGCAACGTGATCCTGCTCAATCAGGCGGCGTACCTGTTCCAGTGTCTTGGGCGGACTGTACCCGTCATCGAGCGAAATAAAGTTAATCTTGCGACCGGCGACTCCGCCTTGATCGTTGACCATCTTGAAGAAGACGGCCTCCAGCTTGGCGATCACGCTATAGGCTGAAGCCGGGCCGCTATAGGCAATTGTGTTTCCGATCTTGATTTCGGTGGCGGTCACGCCCGGAGTATAGTCTGCGGCGGCCGCCGTCGCGGCCACCAGTGCAAAAAGAACCGCCGCCACCAAAGATCCTTTTGTAGCATTTCCTTCACTTCGCATAATTATCTCCGCTGAAGACCTTCGCTACCCCCAATTCCCCCTCCGTGGCCTCTGTGACCTCTGTGCGATGCTTTCCCATACACGTGGTTCTCGCTGTAGCATTTCTATTTAGTATTGGCGTTTGGCGACTGCCCCTCGCCCCGAAGTCGGCTTCCGATAAAGTTGAAGATTCCGATGGCCCCCGTCGGCATGAGGTACATCAACCCGATCAGGGAAATGCCGTATATGGCGTCGGGCGCCGCCTTCGATATGTGTTCTGCGAAATTGGGTATGAACTCGATGAAAAGTGCTCCGATGAAGGCGCCCGAAATCGAGGCGATGCCGCCGACGACGCTGCCGACCAGGAATTTGATGGAAAGGAACACGGGGAAACTGTCCGGGGAGACATAGGCTGACAGCACGGCACCCAGCGAGCCGGCGATTCCGGTGTACATCGCACTGACGCCAAAGGTTAGCGATTTGTACAGCGCGGTGTCGACGCCCATCGTCACCGCCGCCAGAGGATGGTCGCGGATTGCGATCAACGCCCGACCGGTGCGTCCGCGCAGCAGATTGCGTGCGATGATGACAAGCGCAACCGTCCAGATCAGACAGAAGTAATAGATCCACCGGTCCGTGTTGAGGGGCAGGCCGAATGGTGCCGCTGGTGAGTCGACCTGGATACCTTGGACGCCGCCGGTCCAATAATCGAATCCCTTGCATTTGAGAATCTGAGGCGTCGCCACGGCGAGGGCAAGGGTTGCAAGAGCGAGGTAGAGTCCTTCGAGCCGGAGCGCCGGCAGCCCGAAGAGGAAACCGGTACCCAGACAGATCGCACCGGCAATCGGCACGGTTGCCCAATAGGGAATGCCAGTCTTGTCGAGCAGGATCGCCGTTGTGTAGGCGCCGATCGCGTAGAACGCTCCGTGGCCCAACGAAATCTGGCCGTTGAAGCCGGTCAGGATGTTGAGTCCCAACATGGCTAGAGCGTAGATCAGCACCTGGCTGAATTGAGATACGTGATAGCCACTGATCGCAAACGGAAGGATGCAGGCAGTCACCAGGATCGCTGTAATAGCGAGGCATTGCCATCTTGATGGCGAGAGACGATGTGCCACAGCCTCAATTGGTGGTGTCTTGTTGAGCATCACTTGCATCACACGCGCGCGACCAGGGTCCGACCGAATAAACCGGCTGGTTTGAAAACCAGGACGCCGACGATGATCACCAGGGCCACCGTGAGCTTCAGTTCGGTGCCAACGACGTAGGCGCCGGCGATATTCTCCATGATGCCGACAAAGAAGCCGCCCAGTACGGCACCCCATGGATTGTCGATACCGCCCAACAGCGCAGCCGCAAAGCCGTATAGCAGAATACCGCTCATCATGTCGGGGTCGAGGTAGACGATCGGCGCCGCCATCATTCCGGCCACCCCTCCAATTGCCGCGGCCAACCCCCAGCCGAAGGCTAACATCCAGCCGACGCGAATGCCGACCAGTCGACTGGACACCGGGTTCTGTGCTGCCGCCCGCATCGCCAACCCCAGAGGGGTGAAGCGAAAGAAAAGGAAGACCAGGATCAAGACTACCAATGTCACGGCGATCATGCCCACTTCGTGTGGCGACAGATATTTACTGCCGTACCAGGCGGTTGACGGGAACGGGCTGGGAAAGCTTTTAATCGTATAACCGAAGATCCACGCAGCCAGACTGTTGAGGATGAGAAGCAGACCGACGAACACGATTACGATGGTCAGCGCCGGTCCGCGTTCCACCGGCCGGATGATGATCCGTTCGACTGTGACACCGGCAAGGAACGAGAATAAGAGGGTAAGGCCAAAAGCCGCCCAATAGGAAAACCCGGTGTCGATCAGTGCCCAGGCGATGTAGGTTGAAAACATCGCCATTGCGCCCTGCGCGAAATTGACGTGGTGCGTCGCCTGGTAAATCATCACCAGCGCGAGCGCTAGACTCGCATAAATGCCGCCATTGGCGAGGCCGGACAACAATTGGTGAAGAAAGCCTTGCATTTCTTTCCCCTTAATAGCCGAGATAGGCCCGGCGCGTGGCGTCGTCGCGGGCGATGATGCCGGCAGGGCCGCCCATCACGATGCATCCGGTCTCGATCAAGTAGGCGTGATCAGCAAGTTCGAGGGCGAGGTGGGCATTCTGCTCGACCAGCAATATCGAGACGCCTTCGTTACGGTTGATGGTGCGCAGGATTCGGAAGATTTCCTGCACCACGAGCGGCGCGAGACCGAACGATGGCTCGTCCAGCAAAAGGAGCTTGGGCCGCAACATCAGAGCGCGAGAAATCGCCAGCATCTGTTGCTCGCCGCCGGATAGCGTCCCGGCCTGTTGCCGCAGTCGCTTCATCAGGTGCGGAAAATAGCCGCGGAGGCGGTCGAAATCGGTACCGATTCCCTTGTCGCGCCGTGTATAGGCTCCGAGCCGTAAGTTCTCCTCAACAGTCAGATCAAGGAACGTGCCGCGACCGTCCGGCACATGGGCAACGCCGAGACGGGCGATATCTTCGGTCGCTTTGCCATCAATCCGCACGCCCGCGAACCGAATCTCCCCAGAAACGCACACCATCATATTGCAGATCGCACGAAGTATAGTCGTCTTGCCGGCGCCGTTGGCGCCCAGCAGTGTCGAGATGCCGCCTTCTTCCACCGCCAAATTCAGCGCCTTCAGAACTTGGGTCGGCCCATAAGCAGCGTCGACGTTGCGCAATTCGAGAATGGCCGTCACAATTCGCCTCCGAGATAGGCGCGGATGACATCCGGACTTGTTTGCACTGCGCCGGGAGTTCCGTCGGCGATCTTGCGACCGAAGTCGAATGCCACCACCTGATCGGAGACGTGCATCACCAGATTCATGTGATGCTCAACCAGTAGAATGGTGGTCCCGAGCCGGTTGCGGATGCTGACGATCAGCTCTCCAAGCTCATCGAGTTCTGCATGATTGAGCCCGGCGGCCGGTTCGTCCAGCAGTAACAGCTTCGGCTCGCTGGCGAGGGCACGGGCGAGTTCCACCCGCTTGCGACTCCAGAAGGGGAGCCCACTCACAGGTAAGTCTGCGACCGACGCCAGGTGGAGCATCTGGAGCAGACCCGAGGTTCGTTGGTTCAGCAAACGTTCTTCGCAACCGACGGCCGGCAGGTGCAAGGCGCTGGCAACAAACCCACCGCGGCTGCGGCAATGGCCACCAATCAGGACATTGTCGCGCGCAGACATGGTCTGGAACAGGGCGAGATTCTGAAACGTCCGACCGATGCCAAGACCGGCAACGCGATGGCGCGGTAACTTCAGCAAAGGTTCGTCTGCGAAGTAAATAGTGCCGGCGCAAGGCTGGTAGAGGCGGCTCAGGCAATTGAAGAGTGTTGTCTTACCGGCCCCGTTCGGTCCGATCAGTCCACAGATCTGCCGGGCCTTAACATCAAACGAAACATTGTCGAGAGCGAGGATTCCGCCGAAGCGCACCGACAATCCTCTAATGCTAAGCAAAGGTGCACTGCTCTCCGTGACCACGGCTGTCTTTGGCAGATCTGCGCCTAGCGGCGGGTCTGTTCGCCGACACGCGGCGATCACTTTGTCAGCTATCATTGCGCATGCCCTCCGCTGCTGCCATGGGACATCCAAGCGGGAAATTCTTTTTCGCCTTTCCCGTTGCAGAATGCACCTACCAAAGTTCAACGTCGATCTTAATATGATTCGAATTTGAGTGTCTGCCGTTTTCTGCCATTAAGCTAATGGCTGCGCGCATCCGGGTTGACTCGAACGACCGATTCATAGGGGGTCACATCGCAGGCGATGCGACGCGGGAAGCCCCGGTTCGGACGGAGCCTCACCCTACCGGACCTTCGCTCTCGCTGCGATGGAGCTCCCTGCATCAAGCTCCATTATCTTAGCCGCTCATGTAGTTTCGCGGGAGCCAACATCGCTCAACGTGCGAACAGAACACAGGCTGGAAGCCTATGCTACATTGACGCCGTCGCGTGTCACGCCGGGTGCACAGCAATAGCTCCCGAGATGGCCCTGAGAGATCGCTCGACCGTCCGGAAAACAATAGAGTTTAGTTTAGAGGAGCCAAATCTTAAGCAAGGGTTTGACCCTAACTGACTACGCAGAAGGTTTAGTTTTAAATCTGGGTTGAACCTGATAACGTGGCGCTGCTTTGGGGGATGACGCTTGATGCCGGACCAAACTTCGCTCGGGGAGGACCCATACCGATTTCATACGACTCGGTGGAGCCTGGTGCTGCTCTCGGCTCAGAGCCAGGCACCCGGTTTCCAGGCGGCGCTCGGTGAACTATACAGAATTTACTGGTATCCCCTTTACGCATATGTCCGCCGCCGGGGTCACGCTGCGGAAGAGGCACGGGATCTGACCCAGGGCTTTTTCCTGCATTTGCTAGAGCATAAGACGCTGGCGCGAGCGGACCAGCTTAAGGGAAAGTTCCGATCGTTTTTGCTCGGATCATTGCAGAATTACCTTTCGACGGAGGCGGACCGGGCCCGCTGCCTGAAACGGGGCGGAGGGATCGAGTTTGTGGCTCTGGATATCCAAGACGCTGAGGACCGCTACAAGTTGGAACCGGTCGATGCGGTCACGCCGGAAAAGGTCTTTGCCGCCCGCTGGGCCATGGCATTGCTGGGCGAGGCGATGAACCGCTTACGCCAGGAATACGCGATCGGTCACAACGCGGTGACGTTTGAAACGCTAAAAGCCTTTTTAGACTTTGGAAACGGTAAAGAACCGCCCACCTACGAACAAGCAGCGGCTACGCTACAAGTCAGTGTGGGGGCGGTAAAAACACTCATCCATCGGTTGCGCAAACGGTACACCACCTGGATGCGCGAGGAGATCGGCCGCACCGTCTCAACCCCCGCGGAGATCGACGCCGAGATTCACGAACTTTGCGAAGCGTTGATCGTTGCCGAAGGATGGATTTTGCCATGAAAACGAACTCCCGTTATAGCCACAATAAATCCGGAAAAAAAGCGGACTTAGCGGCTCGGGAAATACGAGCTTGCACCATTTGCGGTGCCAGGTTCTCCGCGACAGCTGAGAGCGAATCCTGTCCCATGTGTATGCTGCGCCAGGCTCTGGCTATAGTAGCTGAATCTAGCGAGTTTGGTTCTGAGGATAGGGCCGGGCCGCTCCCGGAACTGTCGCCGCGACGCTTTGACCATTACCAAGTCGTTATCCACACCGACGGCACGCATGTAGAATTGGGTCGAGGCGCGATGGGCATCACCTTCAAGGCCTTTGACACGGTCTTGGGAAATGAAGTGGCGCTCAAAGTCATTGACGGTCGTATCGCAGCCCACCCTGAAGCGCGGGAACGTTTCCTGCGCGAAGCTCGCGCGGCCGCGCGACTGCGGCATCCGAACGTTGCCTCGGTTTTTTACTACGGGACACGCAAGAGTGATGGTCAATGCTTTTACGCAATGGAACTGGTCGAGGGCGAAACGTTGGAAGCGCGCCTGCGCCGTAGTGGACCGCTGCCACCGGCTTTGGCCTTAGAAGTGATTACGCAAGTCGCCAAGGCGCTAGTGGCTATCGAAATGCACGGGTTAGTGCACCGCGATCTTAAACCGGCTAATCTGATGCTGGTCCACGGCCCGGAGCTGACCATCAAAGTGATTGACTTCGGGCTGGCCAAGGCGGTGGCAAACGCTGGAAATCAAGCCCACATCACTCATGGGGGTTTTGTCGGCACGCCCTCTTTTGCCAGCCCTGAGCAATTTTATGAAGCCAGAGTGGACGTTCGTTCAGACTTATATTCGTTGGGCATCACGCTGTGGGAGATGCTGACTGGCCAGACGCCATTCCGCGGCACCGCCTTCGAGGTGATGCATCAGCATCACCATGCACCGTTACCGATTGATCAGTTGGAATCTGTTCCACAGCCGGTCGCCGTTCTACTTGATGTGCTCCTCGAGAAAGACCCTGGGCAGCGCTTCCAGAGCCCAGCCGAACTTCTGAAGGCAATTCCCGCGGTTATAAGGGCTGCCGATGCTAAGCGCAGAATCACGCGTCAGAACTTGCAAAAGACGCTTCTTACTGCTTCGTGCGTCGGAACTGGCAAGCCGTTGGTCGGCCTGGGGCCGGAGAGAATTTCCGTAGCGAGATTACCCGTTACTGGAAGTGATGTTTTTGGGCGAGAAGAAGACGTCGCTTTCCTGGATAATGCATGGACAAACCAGCAGGTAAATGTCGCAACCATCGTTGCCTGGGCTGGAGTCGGAAAGTCCACTCTCGTCAATCATTGGCTCCGACGAATGGCAGCTGAACAGTATCGCTCTGCGGAGCTAGTCTTTGGTTGGTCTTTCTACAGGCAGGGGACAAGTGGAGGTTCTGCGTCAGCAGATGAATTCATCGACGCAGCTCTCACTTGGTTTAGGGATCCAGACCCACGGCTTGGAACGGCGTGGGAAAAGGGTGAAAGGTTAGCAAAGCTCGTCGTGGAACGTCGAACCTTATTGGTTCTGGACGGTCTGGAGCCGCTCCAGAATCCGCCTGGTCCGGAAGAAGGCCGAGTCCGTGAGCCTGCGCTTCAGGCGCTTCTACGAGAACTCGCTGCCTTCAATAGGGGAATTTGTGTGATTACCACACGAATACGGGTTGCCGATATTTCCGATTTCGAGCGCAGCTCGGCCCAGCGCCGTGAGCTCGAACAACTTCCCGACGAGGCCGGGGCAGAGTTGCTCCGGGCGATGGGCGTGAAAGGAAGCGAGAAGAAATTGCGGAGCGCCAGCAAAGAGTTCAGTGGCCACTGTCTCGCTCTGACTCTTTTGGGGAGCTATCTTTCCGATGCTTACACTGGCGATATTCGCTTTCTCCAAGAAGTGTCAGCACGTCTTGGTCACGACGTACGACAAGGAGCCCACGCCAGAAAGGTGATGGAATCTTACCAAAGCTGGTTTGGGGAGGGTCCTGAGCTGTCCGTGCTCCTCATGTTAGGCCTGTTTGATCGGCCCGCGGACGAAAAAACGATTGCAGTCCTGCTGGGACCGCCTGTTATCCATGGTCTTACCGAGTCACTAATCAATATGGATCAGACTGAGCGGCGAACAATCCTTGCCAAATTAAGAAGGGCGAGACTTGTCGCCGGGGAAGATCCGCTTGCGCCCGGGCAGGTAGATACACACCCTCTTGTGCGCGAATACTTCGGCGAACAGTTTAGGAGTCGACGAACCGAGGCTTGGAAGGAATGTAACAGGCGGCTCTATCATTATTATCGGGTGCTCGCGCCGGCGCTGCCAAATAGCTTCAGGGAGATGGAACCGCTTTTCTCCGCAGTAATCTGCGGCTGCAATGCTGGTCTATTTCGAGAGGCGCTCCACGAGATATATATTCGGAGGATTCAGCGGGGGAATGCCACTTTTGCTGCCAATGTTCTCGGAGCGAGAGGAGTGTTGCTTCTGGTTTTAGCTCATTTCTTTGAGCACGGACGTTGGGGTTCACCTCTGCAAATAGGCCCCGAGGGTCAGAGTCTCACGCCGGAAGATCAGCTTTTCATCCTGATGCAGGCGGGGCAACATTTAACCGCCACGCGAGGAATGGCAGCACCCGAGGTAGGAATTTGTTACGAGCGCGCGGTGTCCTTGGCTCGTTCCCTCAATTGTCCTACAACTCTGCAGTTGGCACTCGTAGGTCAGTGGCGTCATTCCCTCATGGCGGACAAGCTGAGTGCAACGATGCAGATTGCCAAACGCCTTTATACTCTGGCCGAGAAGCAGAATGACACTTTACTGCTCATAGGAGCCTACGCCGCCCTGTCTTGCACACTCTACTGCTTGGGCGAAATCGAGACTTGCGGGCAATACGCGATGCTTGGCCTTCAGCTCTGGCGCTCGCTGGGGGGACAGTCTTCCGTCGTAGACCTGGACGCAGACGCTGTCAGTCTTCTGTTCTACGAGGCTCAATTCGAATTGCACGTCGGAGAAACCGCCACCTCCAAGGTGACCATGGCGAAAGCTATCGCATTGGCGAAGGAGTTGAATGATATGCACGGCCTGGCTGCGGCGCTGGGTTCGGCGGCGCATCTCGGCCACTGTCAGCGTGATTTTGTGGAAGTGGAACGCTTCTCAACAGATTTGCTTGAATTGTCGACGCGTCACCATTTTACGCAATGGATGGCGATAGGAGCCATTTACCGCGGTTGGGTGCGCAGCACTTCCGGTGACGCTGCTGAAGGTATTCCGGGGATCGAACAAGGAATAAGAGACCTCCGAACGACCGGGACGGTGCTGGGCCTGCCATATTACCTGGCGCTCAAGGCCGAAGCATTATATCTCGTGGATCGTACCTCCGAGGCTCTTGAGGCAATAAACGAGGGAGAAGCACTGGCCGACAGATTTGAGCAGCGCCTAGTTCTTTCCCGACTGCACCGCCATCGCGGTGTGTTTCTCGCGGCTCTTGGCGCTGAGGAGACCCAAATTGAGGCTTCATTTTGCAAAGCGATCGGAATCGCCAAGGAGCAGAAGTCGATTTTGCTGGTGAAAACCGCAGAAGCAACCTACGCGGAATACTGCCGCCAAAAGGCGAACTCGTCAGGAGGGCGTGGGTTCCGAGTACCTCTTTGGTGACTTTTTGCGGCTTTCTGCCTTTTCGTTCACTATTCAAGGTTAGTGTGTCGATCTCGAGCCTCACCAAAAGTCCTTCCGCTACGCTTGAGCAATTCCAGGACAACAATCTCGCCAAAAACGAACAGCACTAGTTCAAAAAGGCTGCCCATCGGAAGGACCGAGGTAGCCTTACCCTCTGTGTCGTCCGCCATGGTTTGTGCAGGCAGATACACGATTTGGTCGGCGGCGCGGGAAGTCTTCCCATCTGTTTGCGCAGTTAGACAGACTACCGTCGCTCCGTCGCGTTGAGCGACTGATCGGAGCGCGTCGATCGTCGCCACGTAGCCCGGGCCGACGCTCAGGATGAGGAGGTCTCCGTTGGTCAGAAATGGTGCCGTCATATCGCCCGCCACACTCACTTCATACCCAAGATGGAATAACCGCATTGCCAGCGCTCGAATCATTAGCCCTTCGCGTCCGCCGCCATACAGCGCGATCCTCCGTGCTCCCTGGATCAGCTGCAGAAAATTCTCAACTTGTCCGCGATCGACCCGGCTCAAGACCGCAGTCACTTCTTCGTTTATTTGGTTACTGTATTCTTTGAGGTCGTCCATTGATTTTCGGTAGGTTAAAA
>Ga0210390_10002814_pt1 | contig 15175 bp, 10 predicted proteins | sample IncBWH11OmetaG_FD_161050 | JGI IMG/M metagenome (GOLD analysis project Ga0210390, IMG submission 161050) | Forest soil microbial communities from Barre Woods Harvard Forest LTER site, Petersham, Massachusetts, United States - Inc-BW-H-11-O ... | reverse complement strand
AGCCAGGTGGAGGTGTTCTGTTTGCCTTCGGAGGCCATGGACAGGATTCAGGATTCAGGTTCAGGATTCAGGAGCCTGGAGTTCAAGGACGACAGGATGAGCTTGTCGGAAGATTTGTCTTTGGGTCACAACCAGAGACTAAAGAATAAAAGTGACTAAAAAGGAAATACTTGGAGAAGGCAAACAGGTAAAGCGTCGCTGGAAAGGTCCGAGGAGATGGATAAGTCTTGGGCGCGCCAGTTCGTTGCTCCCCGATTTCAGACTCCTGGCTCCTGAATCCTGTCCTGGCTCCTGAATCCCAATCACATCTCCGAGCATTCCCAGCAGGATCTCGTAGATCCGTTGCGAATCGGGAGTGGTTGAATCCGATAGATCTTTCCACGAGAAAAGGGCATTAGAAATAATTTGGATATTTTGATCTGGAGCCCGTTTCGACGACGAAGTGCCGATTTTTCCGTCCCGAAGAGAGAACGCCACTTGGATCGTAGGCGCGCCCTCCCAGTGCAAGGTTCGATCAAATTGGGAGGAAACGCAGGCCGGGGCCGATTCCATGTCTGCGCCCGGCCACGGATGCCATACTCAAACTAATCGGTAGCCCTTCTGAAAAAAATATAGGAGAGGCGAACAGACGGCGGCTAGATTCACTTGCTCGCTCAAGAAGAAACCGTTATTCGCTTTGAGCATTGAAAGTGATGGCATTAGTCAATCGATTGCAGATCTTTAGCTTCTCCCTAAGTCTCCTCTTCATTTTCTTCCTCAGCAATTTGCACGCGGCTGAATGGCAGGAAGTGAGCAGGGATTCGAATCTGGTGATTTATGTCCGGCATCGAGCCGACTCTGCGATTGAGGAAGTCCGGGGAATCGGGCAGTTTAATGCGCCTATTTCGGTCCTAAAAGGAATATTGGCTGATGTCGGGAAGTACTCAGATTTCATGCCCTACACGAAGGAGTCGCGGGTGCTGCCAGGGGGCACCCAACTCTGCTACATGGTCCTCACGCCGCCCTTGGTTGGATCGCTTGACTACACGATTCGAGTTCACGAGGAATCAGTGAAGGATAGTGATGGTGGCACGGGTTATCATTCCAGTTGGGAACTAGACAATAATGAAGGGCCCCCGCCGCGACCCGGTGTGACACGAGTGACGATCAATGAAGGATCGTGGTTGCTGGAGCCAATTGGCAATCGGACCAAAGCCACCTATACGCTCTACACCGACGGTGGCGGCATTCCCGCTCTGATCATGAATTTTGCGAATAAACAGAGTATTTCGCGCCTGTTTGACGCGCTTCGCACCCGAATGCATGACGGAAAATGACGCGCAGCGGCGGGCGCTTCGGCGTTCAGCTGTGCAAAGTCTGCCCGAAGGTCTCGCCCCAAAGCCAAAAGGGGCACGGCCCTTCGGCCCGGGGCACGATAGTAGCCTGGTACGGATGCTTCGGCGCACTTCTATTTCGGCGACGATGCACTGGGACCGCGAGCACCAGAGTGATCATTATATCTTAAGTTGGAAACATCGCTCGGTACGAAAGAACACAGGCTGGAAGCCTACGCTACATTGGTTTTCCGGACTATTGAGCGCTCTCTCAGAACCATCCTGGAAGCTATCGCCGTGAGCCCGCGCTGGCGACGCGACGGCGTGAACTAGCATAGCATAGCGTAGACTATGTTTTGCTTGCCCGTCCAAGGGATGCTTTCTAGCTGGCCAGGATGATCGTCAATTCGAAACCGGAATTCAGGAGTTCCGCCGGAAAGACAGGTTCATTGGTGCTTTCCGCCGGCTCGGAGCTCTGATCCAGGTTGAATGGACGTTCCAGATGAAATGCCGGGGAGGTGAGATGATCTTCGGTGTGCATAAGATGATGACGGGTTGATTCAAGGAGGTTAGCAATAGGAATGAAATTCTCACTCGGGGATCCGAGTAAGCGCCGGTCGAGAGTTTCGCGGACGAGTAAGACCGGCGACTAAGCTACTCGTACGAGAATAGCAATAGCGGCAACTACCAGGCTAGCAGTCGATTGATGCAGCGGCAGAAGTGGCATAAGAAGCCGAGACTAAGGTAGAGCGTGGCAGGTGTCAAGTATTTCAGGCTCTTTACTGCACGAACGCTGAGACGGTGCATGGTCTCATTCCGTTCGGTTAAGAGACGATGCACTACTCCTGGGCCAGATTATGAATTGCCAGAGCCGCCTGAATTTCAACGGTTCCCCGGACCAGGGCGGCGAAGATATGGTCCATCTCCTCGTAGTCGTTTTGGTCCGCTTGGGTTTCGAGTTGGAGCGTGAGACGGTGGGCCTCGTGCGCGCCAAAAGTTCCCAGTGAACTGCGCAGTGCGTGCGCGGATCGCGCGAGATCGCCGGAGGCCCGGCGGGCGATGGAACCACGGATGTCCTCGAGAAGCCGGGGTGTGCTCTCCTCGAAAAGCGAGATCATCCGCCGCATCAGGATCTCATCGCCATCGAGTTCATCGAGAAGTTCTTTGCGACTAAAAACCGGCAGCTCTTTTGGGGATGGTTCGTGCGTAAAGGGCTGTAGAGTCTCAGGCGGTCGAGTCCCATTCGATCCGATCTGCGAAGCCACTTCGCCGGCCGGGTTGCGACCTGCGAGGATCTCGTCGATTAGTCCGTACAACTCGGCCTTTATCAGCGGTTTGGAAAGGTAATGATCCATGCCCCCAGCGAGGCAACGCTCGCGGTCTCCGGCCATCGCGTGCGCGGTCATTGCTGTGATGGGAGTGTGGCGACCGGTCGCTTTCTCAGCCTCGCGGATGCGGCGGGTGGCTTCCAGGCCGTCCATCTCAGGCATCTGCACGTCCATGATGATCAGATCGAATTCTTCGTTTATGGCGGCTTCCAAGGCCTCGCGACCATTGGCGGCCTGCACGAGCGAGTGGCCGCACTTTTCGAGGATGACGGTGGCGACGAGACGATTGACGACATTGTCCTCAGCCAGCAGGATTCGCAACCCGCTCGCGGCTCGCTTGCTTGGTACGAGGTCCGCCGCGGGCTCCCTCCCGGCTCCGTTGAGGAGCGCCGGCGCGGTGCGCTGCTTGAGCAGTTTGGCGGTAAAGTGGAAGGTGGTTCGTTCGCCAATCCTGCTTTCAACCCAGATTTTCCCGCCCATTTCTCCCGCGAGCAGCGCAGCGGTGGCGAGGCCAAGGCCGGTGCCGCCATGGGTGCGCGTCGTTGAACCATCTGCTTGCGCAAAGGCCTCAAAGATCAGAGCTTGCTTCGCCGCCGGGATGCCGATGCCAGTGTCGCTCACGGAGAAATGGAGGTAACCCTCGCCCTCTGCCACAGACCCGACGGTAACGCGCAACATCACGTCGCCGCGCTCAGTGAACTTAATCGCGTTGTCGAGGAGACTTATTAGGATTTTCCGGAGCCGCATCGCGTCGCCCACCAAATGGTCGGGCACTTCCACAGGGATGTCGGCGCTCAATCCGAGCCCCTTTTCAACTGCGCGCATTTCGAGCGGCTTGAGCGTCGCACTGAGGCAATCGCGCAGGCTGAAACTGATCGCCTCGGGTTCCATCTTGCCAGCCTCGATCTCGGAAAAGTCCAAAATGCCATTGATCAAGCCAAGCAGCGCCTGTGCGGACGATTTTGCCATGCCGAGATACTTCCGCTGGTCAGGGTCAAGATCGGTGTCGAGGACCAAATCGGTCATGCCGATAATGCCATTCATCGGCGTGCGAGTTTCGTGGCTTACGTTCGCCACGAACTGGCTCTTGGCCCGGTTCGCCGCTTCGGCGGCTTCTTTGGCCCGCCGGAGTTCGCTCTCCATCTGCTTGCGTGCGGTCACGTCCCGCGCCACGCAGAACATCATCTGGTGAGTCTGCGACCAATTGGCGGACCAGAGCATCGCAACCAAAGAACCATTCCGGCACTGGATTCGATTTTCAAAATCGTTTCCCGGCTTCCCGCTCATGACGGATCCGGAGGCGGCGATGCTTTCCTCCCTGTCGTCGGGATAGATCATGTCGAGGTGGGATCGGCCAATGAGTTCTTGTGGCGAGTAACCCCACAGGACCTCACACGCACGGTTAACCTGAAGGAATCGCCCTTCCTGGTCGAGAGTGCAGATGACATCCAAGGAGCCGTCCATAATCTGCTGGTAAGCGTGCTCAACCCGGGCACGCTGGCGCATTTGCTCCTGCAGGCCGGCATTGGCTTTGGCCAGCTCTGAGGTGCGCTGCAACACTTTCGACTCTAGCTCGAGGTGCGCTTGACGAACACTTTCCTGCACCAACCCTTCCCTGCGCTCGGCGGTCCTGAGGGAACCAGCTCCGATCCAGACGAGGGTGGCAAAGGTCATCGCATTGGCCGCCGCTAAAACCGCCACCCCCCATTCCGGACTAATCCAGCCGGAGCGCTCTCCCTGCATGCGCAGCCAGCCGAACAGAAAAGGCAAAACAAACGCGGCCAAGCCGTAGCGGCGCACCACCTTTCCGCTTGTTCCGGTACCTGTCACCACTTGCATGAATCCATGGCGACTCGTGGAACACCAGAGGCCGGCGCAGAGAGTCAGAAAGGCAACGGCTGTGTGCAATGCCACCGCGCTGAAATAGCCCGACTGGTAAAGCGGGGCGATTCCATAAAAATAGCCGACGATCGCAAACAACGAGGAAAAAGCGACGCAGCCGACGAGGGGAAGCAACCATCCCATCCTTTTCGGAAAACGGAGCAAAACCAGCGCGACACCGAGACCAACGAAGTTGAGGGCGGTGATTGGGGCCATTCGCCCTGGGGCGCCGCTGGTGGCGTAATCCCGAAACAGCAGCTGATCGATCCCGAGATTGAATCCGGTGGCGTATTCGAGAAGGTTGAGTGCTCCAATGATTGCCGTCGCTCCGGCGAAGGCCACGGAGAGCTTCATCGAGCGCCGGCCTGCCCCGGGCCATGTGGAGAGAAAAAGGCTCAACCCGGTGAGACAAAATGCGACGGCAGTATTCGGCTTCATCGCCACAAAGCCGGGAAGCAGAGTCATCAAAGGCCGGAAATCAAAAAACCAGCCTGTAAGAACCGAGAGGCCGATCAAGAGCACGAGCAAACTGGCACCGCGTGCGAGCTGCAGGCAAAAGCGTTCGTCAAATCGGTTAGCGGGGCTGATTTCAGGTTCAAGTGTTATCCGTTTCGACGGCGCGCTGGACGCAGGCACCGGGACGCTGGTTCGAGCTTCGGCGATGCGCGCTTTGGAGATTCGCTCGAGCAGTTCGAGCAGGACCGTTTTCTGCATTGGCTTGGAAATGTAATCGTCCATTCCCGCATCCAGGCAGCGCTGGCGGTCACCGGTCATCGCGTGAGCGGTCATGGCGACAATCGGAATGTGCCGGCTGCTGTTCGCTCGCTCCATCTCTCGGATGCGGCGGGTTGCCTCGAGGCCGTCAACCTCAGGCATCTGCAAGTCCATGAAGATCAGGTCAAACGTCTCGGCGCTCACGAATTCGAGCGCTTCACGACCATTGGTCGCATGGACAATCGAGTGTCCGCGCTTTCCGAGGATTCCATCGACGAGCGCTCGGTTGATCACGTTGTCCTCGGCCAGCAGGATGCGCAAGCCGACGGCGGCACGGGTTCCCAGCCCATCGGAGTCCGTAGAACGGGCGTTCAGACTTGGAAGAACGATGTCAGAGGGAGGGAAAGGAAGGAGATCAGCGGTCGGCGCCACACCGAAACAGGCCGTAAAGTGAAAAGTCGTCCCTTTGCCCGCGATGCTCTCGATCCAGATCCTGCCGCGCATCTGCTCAACCAGCTGCGAGACAATGGCGAGCCCAAGCCCGGTGCCGCCATATTTCCGCGTCGTCGAGTCGTCCGCCTGCGCAAACGCTTCGAAGATCAAGGCTTGCTTTTCCGGCGGAATGCCCGTGCCGGTGTCCTGGATCGAAAAATGAAGAAACAGCTCGCCGTCGCCGATGGCCTCAACAGCGGCTTTCACCACGATGCTGCCACGTTCGGTAAACTTGATCGCATTGTCGGTCAGATTGATCAAGATTTGTTGCAGTCGCATCTGATCGCCGACCAAATGGTCCAACACCTCCGAAGGGATGTCGGACTTCAATTCGAGGCCTTTTTGATTCGCGCGAATGCCGAGTGGCTTGAGCACCCCGCTCAGGCAGAGCCGCAAACTGAAGGGGATCGCCTCCAGCTCCAGCTTTCCCGCTTCGATCTTGGAATAATCGAGGATGTTGTTGATCAGAGACAGCAAGGAGCCGGCAGAGCTTTTCACCATCCCAAGATATTCGGTCTGATCCGTATTGAGGCTGGTTTCGAGAGCGAGATCGGTCATCCCGATGATTCCGTTCATCGGGGTGCGAATCTCGTGGCTCATTTTCGCAAGAAATTCGCTCTTCGCGGCGTTCGCGCGCTCGGATTCGGCGCGCGCAGCTTTCGCCTCGTTCTCAGCCCTGACGAGTTCTTCCATGGTCGTGCGGAGACGCGTCTCCTTTTCCCGGCTCTCGCTGATGTCGGTGGCAATCAGGCAGATCGCCGCCGCCGATCCCGCGGGAAGCGGTCCCAAAGCCAGTTGCAGCGGCACCGCAGTCATGTCGCCCGCACGGAGGGTAATTTCGGCGGAGCTGGCGCCGATCCCGCCAGCCGCCAGCAGAGCGGCAAACGAGGCGCGCTCCGAGAATTCGACAAACGTTTCGAAGGCAAAGCCGAAGATTTTGTCAATCGGCAACTTGAGCAAATTGGCAAACCGGCGGTTACAATAGAGAATGAAGCCATCAGCGGAAAGGGTGACCGCACCCTGGTTCATCTCTTCGATCAGCACTCGATACGGTTCGTCGGCGCCGTTGATGGTAAAGAGCCGATCACCCTGCACGACGACGGCATCCACGTTGCCCATTTTAATAGCCTCGAGGACATCGTTAGCCTCCTCGAGACGAGCGCGCAATTCCGCGGCCAGGTCTGTCAGTTCCTTGGGGCCCTTAGCCGCCGGTCTCATGGCCAATGCCCCGCTAAGCCCAGCGCCGCGAGGACCCGATCGGTGTGCGACAAATCACCGAGTATTCGGCGCACCGGGCTCGGAGACTGCCGAACCAGCGTCGGAATCACCAGAATCTGATCTTCCTGTGCGCGCTCCCGGTGCTCGTAAAGATCGATCACCGTGAGCTCGTATCGGCCTCTTAGATGGGTCTCGCAGAGCGCCTTGAGATTGGTGATGGCGCGGCTCGACTGGGGCGTGCTTCCGGCGACGTAGAGCCGAAGGACATACAGTTCACCCGAGTGGATTGCGGCGCGGCGGGCGGAAAGGTCGTTAGGCATGTTTTCCTTCCTTCCGATTCCGCTTGCTTTGAGTGGTGTCGTGTTGCCGGCCGCGGCCCATCGCCGCCTTATCCAGGGCAACCGCCGCCTCGCGCTCTCTGTCCTTCCTGGAGATACGCATAACCGTCGCTTCCTCGCCGGCAAGTTCGGCACGCAGGGCGGCGATTTCCCCTTCGAGGGCGGCCCGTTTGCCTTCGGGCGGCAATGATTGCCGCTTGGCTTTCCCGTTCAGGCTCACGTGATCCGCGCGTTCGCCGCCTTCCGGCGCCGGGCTTGCTGATCCGTTGGCAAGCGGACTCAGATCGTGGGGACGAAGGTCGAGACCGACGATGACCCGCTCGGTATTGGACAAGTCGCCGATCACTTTGCGGATTGGTGCAGGCAGTTTTCGCACCAGCGTTGGCAAGGCCACAATCTGGTCGCCTTGCGCGAGTTGAGGATTTTGCATCAGGTCGATCACCTCGATGCGATAGCGAAAGGCCATGTGCTCCTCGCAGAACCGCATGATATTTCGAAAAGCGGCTGTCGATGTCGGATTCGCTCCCGTGACGTAGAGCCGAAGATCCCACTCCACAGCCGGCACGGCTTTCGCTCTCCGCGAAGGAGATGCTTTTTTCACGACTTCCGTTCTCCCTGAAGCTCCCTGGGACGCTTTCCGTTGCTGCTTTGAGTGGCGTCGTGCTGCCGGCTACGCCCCATCGTCACTTTATCCTGGGCAACCGATGCCTCGCGCTGTCTGTCCTTGACGAAGATACGCGCAATCGTCGCTTCCTCGGCGGAGAATTCGGCACGCAGGGTTGCGATTTGCCCTTCGAGGACGGCCCGTTTGCACTCAAGCGCCAATTGTTGCCGCTCGGCTTCCTCGTTGAGGGTCACGTGATCCGCCCGTTCGCGGGCTTCCTGCGCCACCCGCGCCGATCCTGTAAGCATTCCGCTCGGCCCGATGTAGACATCGGTCAGCTTGATACCCTTATCCGAGAGCACGAATTCGCGCACCTGATTCGAATGCGACATGCCGCGCGATTTCAGGACGTGCAGACCCCGGTTGCGCTCGCCGTTGCTTTCGATGTCGCGCAGCTCCAGCCAGGTGTCCACCAGCGAGAAGATGTCCGTGTTGAGGTCCTCACGCCCGTTCACCTTTAGATCGGTCAGCAAGGTGGTAATTCCCTTCTGTTTCAGGTAATCCACTAACCGCATCAGGGCAGCCTTCACTTCCAGTGGGGTGCCGCTGGTGTCCAAGCCGGAGATTGGGTCGACGATCGCCACCACCGGCGAGAACTCGGCGATGAACTTAACGATGCGCGCGAGGTGCATTTCCAGGCCGTAGTGAAACGGCCGCAAAGTTTGAAACTGGAGGAGACCACTTTCCACCGATTTATTCAATTCGATCCCGACCGTGGACATGTTGCGCATGATCTGGTTGGGAGATTCCTCAAACGAAATGTAGAGGCATCGTTCACCCCGCTGGCAAGCGGCTTGAGCAAAAGCCGCCGCCAAACTCGTCTTGCCGGTGCCCGCGGTCCCCGACAGCAGAACGCTGCTACCGCGGTAAAATCCTTTGCCCCCAAGCATTGTGTCGAGACGCTCAACGCCGGTCGAAATCCGTTCGAGCGGTGCCGTGTGTTCGTGGTGCACAGAAGTGATCGGCCAGATAGAAATGCCATCCTTCTCGATGAGGAACGGATACTCGTTGGTGCCATGGGTGGTGCCGCGATATTTGACCACCCGAATGCGGCGGGTCGTCACCTGATCGACCACTCGATGATCAAGTGATATCACGCAATCGGAGACATATTCCTCCAGACCATAACGAGTGAAAGTCCCATCGCCGCGCTCGCCGGTCATGATCACCGTAACGCCTTTTTCCTTCAGCCAGCGAAAGAGGCGGCGGAGTTCCGCGCGAATCAAGGTTTGATTGGGTAAGCCGGCAAAGAGCCCTTCGATCGTATCAAGCACCACCCGTTTCGCCTTGATGGAATCAATCGCGTAACCGAGCCGGATAAAGAGCCCTGCAAGATCATATTCGCCTGTCTCCTCGAATTCGCTGCGTTCGACCAGGACGTAGTCGAGCACCATTTTCTTGGCGGCAACCAGCGCCTTCAAATCGAAGCCCAGCGATGCCACGTTTTCCGTCAGTTCATCGCCTGTTTCTTCGAATGCCATGAAGACGCCCGGCTCATTGAATTCGACGGCCCCGCGCACCAGAAATTCCATCGCTAACAGAGTCTTGCCGCAGCCCGCGCCGCCGCAAAGTAGAGTGGGCCGCCCAGCGGGCAATCCGCCGTCGGTGATTTCATCGAGCCCGCGAATCCCGGTGGACGATTTCTGCAAAGTCTTCAAGACGGTGGAGGTATTCGCCCTTTTTAAAGAACACGTATTCCGGTGCGGAGGTTTCTTCATCGTGATCATTGTATTAAGGGCAGCAGAGTAAGCTTCTTAATTACTATAACCACCATTATTACATAAAATATTTATAATCAAGATAATAATAAGGTTCCCATCCTGTGGAATTCACCGCTTGAATATGGAAAATATATTTCTTATTATACTTCAAGCCGTTGAAGGCATTGAGATTTAACTTTCCGGCCAGGGATGCGGGAGAGAATTATGGTAAATTGACAAAATTCAAGCTTAATGATTGATGGAAATTATCATAAGAATTGAAATTCGGCAGTCAGGCCATCGGATTCGTTGATGAATTCTGCCCGGTTGGGGATGAACCAGGAACCGTTTTTTGAAGACGTCGAAACCTATACCCAGACTATTCTCGACACGGCGCCCGAGGCACTTTTGATATTGGACACCGACACACGGATCCGCTCCGCGAATCGCGCCTTCTATCAGACCTTTCAGACCTCCCCGGGAGAGACCAGGAACCGACTTCTTTACGACTTGGGCAACGGTCAGTGGAACATCCCCGAGTTACGGACAGTTTTAGTCGATTTTGTTTTGGGAAGCTTGGAATTCAACGACTTCGAGCTGGAACATACTTTCCCGGTCATCGGGCGGCGGGTCATGCTGGTAAACGCCCGGAAGCTTCAAGCGGGCCATCAATGGGAAGGGCTAGTGCTGGCCATGAAGGATATGACACAACTGCGGCGCGCCGAGGGGGACTTGAAGGCCGCAACCGCTTACGCCCAGAACATCCTCGATACGGTGCGCGAGCCTCTCCTGATTCTCGACACCACCTCGCGCGTCCGGTCCGCGAACCTTGCGTTTTACCAAACTTTCCAGGCCTCTAAGGATGAAATCGAGAACCGCCTCATTTACGAGTTAGGCGACGGCCAATGGGACATTCCAATCCTGCGAACCTTGCTCGAAAACCAATGGATTGACTCAAATAGCTTTGTCTTTCGCGACTTTCAGGTGGAGCACGACTTTCCTGCGATCGGGTGGCGCGTGATTCTGCTCAGCGCCCGCAAGCTTCTGTCAGCAGATCATGAAGGGTTGCTGGTGTTGACCATGGAAGATGTGACCGAGCGTCGACGCGTCGAGGAAGACACTGATCAACGATATCCTCGATTTTTCCAAAATCGAAGCCGGCAAGATGGAACTTTATTTGGAAACCTTCGACCTGACCGAGATGATGGATGATGTCGCTTCCACGATGCGGCCCATGGTCGAGAAATCAGCCAATACGCTGCAGATCCAAGGTGCGCCGGACTCGGGTACCATTCATGCCGACCGGGTCAAAGTGCGTCAAGCTCTATTGAACCTCTTGTCCAACGCCGTCAAGTTTACCCACGAAGGCAACATCACCCTGGCAACCGACCGTGAGAGCTTGGATGGAAGCGACTGGATCGTGTTTCGCGTGACGGACACCGGCATCGGCCTGACTCCTGAACAGATTGTCAAGCTCTTCAGGAACTTCACCCAGGCAGAGGCCTCCACTACCCGTAACTTCGGTGGTACAGGGCTGGGGTTGGTGTTGACACGCCGCTACTGTCAGATGATGGGGGGCGACGTGACTGTGCTCAGTGTACCGGGGCACGGCAGCGTGTTCATCATCAGACTGCCCGCCGTCGTCAGTGAAACTCAGCCCGAAGCTGTTACCGAGGGTGCCGAGGCCGTGATCTCCTCGATTCGCGACTTGCTGGACGCCTACGTCGCGCTGCGTGTTCCGACCTTGCCTGAGAGAGAAGGAAAACGCGTGTCCTCTACGTGAACGAATTCCCAAAGCTATGCCCAAAATTCTATTGGTGGAAGATAACGAGATGAATCGGGACATGCTCTCGCGCCGGTTGCGGCGCAAAGGCTATGTGGTGGCAATGGCGCTGGACGGCCAAAACGCCCTGGAGATGTCGCAAACCGAAGCGCCGGATTTGATTTTGATGGACATAGGTCTGCCTGTCTTCGATGGCTGGGAGGTGACACGGCGCCTCAAGGCCGATCCCGCCACGCGGCATATTCCTGTCATCGCCCTGACCGCGCACGCCATGTCCAGCGACCGCGAAAAGGCCCTCGAAATCGGATGCGACGACTATGAGACCAAGCCCATCGAGCTGCCGCGCTTGCTTGCCAAAATAGAGGGGCTTTTGAACACGGGTTTGACTGCTGCTTCAATCGAAGAACCCGCATTGTGATTAAACCTGAACTCTCAGCCATCGAATCGACGCGGTACGCGCTGCCAACGGGCCTGATTCACGATCTCCGCACGCCCCTCAATGTGATCATCGGCTACTCCGAGTTGATGATGGAGCAGGCCGAAGAGGGAGGCCAGGAAGCCTTCGTATCCGATCTGCAGAAAACGCGTGCGGCCGGCAAGCAATTGCTGGCGCTCATCAACGACCGCTTTAGCCCGATTCGCGCGTTGGAGACGCCCTCAGAAACCATCACCCCGTACGCGGAATCAATGGCGTCGACGGCAGAGGAGCGAGGCGCCGAAACATTGTTGTCGGAATACGAAACGGAGGACAAAGCGATCCTCCGCACGGCGCATGGACTATTGCTGGTCGTGGATGACATCGAAGCCAATCGCGTCCTGCTTTCGGCACGGCTGGAGCGTGAGGGCTATGTAATCGCCACGGCCGAAAACGGGCGACAGGCTCTGGAACTGCTCCGCGCAGGCCACTTCGACCTGGTGCTGCTGGACATCATGATGCCAATCATGGATGGCTACGAAGTGCTGCAGCACCTCAAGGCCGATTCGTCGCTGCGGCAAATCCCGGTCATCATGATTTCGGCTCTGAACGACCTAAGCTCGGTAGTGCGCTGCATTGAGATGGGCGCGGAGGACTATCTGAGCAAGCCGTTCAACCCGACTTTGCTGAAAGCGCGCATCGGCGCCAGCCTGGAGAAGAAGCGCTTTCGACAAACGGAGCGAGATCTGGAGAAGGCCAGACAACTTTTGGAAACATCGCGTCAGGCTGGAATGGCAGAGGTCGCTACCAACATCCTTCATAATGTTGGCAACGTTCTCAACAGCGTGAACGTTTCCGGCCGGCTCATTCTGGACAAAGTCGAAAGATCAAAGGTCACTGGTATTACTAAAGCAGTGAGCCTTCTGGAGGCGCATAAAAGTGACTTGCCGGGTTTTTTTGAAGATCAATTCACGGGCAAACGGTTGCTCAACTATTTGTCGAAATTAGATGCCTATTTGACCCAAGAACAAGCCGAGATCGAGAAGGAGGTTCATACCCTGCTCAGCAATATCCTCCATATCAAGAAGATCGTCGCGATGCAGCAAAGCTATGCTCGGGTTTCCGAGGCTCTGGAAACGCTCAATATTGAAGATTTGGTGGAAGACGCCCTCCAGCTCAATTGCGGCGCCTTGGAGACCTGCCGGATCAAAGTGGTCCGGGAATATTCCGAAAGTCAACCCATTCCGGTGGATAAGCACCGGGTATTACAGATCCTGGTCAATCTCATTCGCAACGCCATGCAGGCCTTTGGTGATGAGGCCGGAAAAGACAAACAGGTCACACTGCGCATCACCAAGGAGAATGACCGGATGAGAATTGCCATTATTGACAATGGCATTGGCATTTCAAAGGAAAATGTGGATCGGATCTTCGGTCATGGCTTTACGACCAGAAAAGACGGTCACGGTTTTGGCCTTCATAGCAGTGCGCTTGCCGCTAAAGAGCTGGGCGGAGCGCTGGCAGTCTTTAGCGAAGGATCCGGCCGAGGAGCCAAATTCACGCTTGATTTGCCGATCGCAGGAAAATCAACGGTAAGCGTCTCGAATATTCGGGATTGAGCACTCTTCCCGTTATCGTTCTCGTCCTCGTCCTCGTGCTCGTTTGCTTTCTCCACCGTCAGAACGAGGACGATCGGGTGATTCCCGAGGCTAGGATCACTTCCTATTTCGGGGCTGAGGGTTGGATCTGCTCCAATTCTTCCCAGCGGCCATAGAGAGCAGCTACTTTGGCGCGCAGTGTTTGGAGCTGAGTTTCCACCAGGCGCCAATCCTGTCCGTGCTTGGCGTAAAGTTCGGGATCGGCAAACTCGGACTCAAGGAGCGCAACCTCATGTTCGGCAGAACTGATTGCCGTTTCCATGGATTCCAATTCCTTTTTTTCATTCCAGGTCAACTTGCGCTGCTTCTGCTCCGGTGAAGGCAATGCTCCGGCGTCCTTCGGAAGCGTCGAATCCTGGACAGTCGCTGCGGTGCCAGTCTCCCTGATCCGTTTTTCCAAATAGTAGTCATAGTTGCCGACAGAATATCGAAGCAGCCCGTCGCCTTCAAAAGCCAGGATGGAACTGCAGACCCGATTGAGAAAGTACCGATCATGGCTGACGACGACCGCTGTTCCCGCAAATGCAACCAGCGCTTCCTCCAGAAGGCGCAGCGTTCCCAAGTCGAGATCGTTGGTAGGTTCATCGAGCAGAAGCACGTTGCCACCGTGCTTCAGAATTTTTGCCAGGATCAAACGGCTGCGTTCCCCTCCACTCAATCGCTCGATCTTCGAATTAATCCTGTCTTCGGTGAACAGGAATCGCCGAAGATAGGCCCGCAGGCTGATTCGTTCATCGCCAAGGCGGACGACTTCACTTCCCTCCCCGACTTCCTCCCAGACAGTGTTCCGGTCATCGATCGCGCTGCGGTTCTGATCCACGTAATTGATATCAGTCTGCGCGCCCAGCAGTACTTCGCCGCTGGTGGGCTGTATCTCACCAAGGATCAGCTTCAAAAGGGTGGACTTTCCAAGCCCGTTTCGCCCAATCACCCCCAGGCGTTCGCCCGCAGCCAAGTCGAGATTTAAATCCCTGAACAAAACCCGGTCGCCCAATTGCATGCTCACCGCTCGCAGCTCGATCACTCGATTTCCAAGCTTTGGCGGGGGCGGAATAATCATTTCGACCTCTAATTCGGGGGTCGCTGCTTCCTGAGCGGCCAATTCGAAGTATTGTTCGACACGATTGATCGACTTGGTGCGCCGGGCGCTTGGGCTCCTGCGTACCCATTCGAGTTCTCTTTTCAGGAATTTCTGGCGCTTGCGTTCTTGAAGTTCTTCTCCGGCCTGGCGTGCGGCTCGGGCCAGGAGAAAATCGGTATAATTCCCATCGTAACTAAAGAATTGGCCGTGCGAAAGTTCGACGATTCTGGTCGGCACTCGATCAAGGAAATACCGGTCGTGAGTGACAAACAGGCAGCTGCCCGAGTAACGCGCCAAAAAATCTTCCAACCACTCGATCGAGTCGGTATCGAGATGGTTCGTTGGTTCGTCGAGGATCAGAAAATCCGGACGCGCGATCAACGCGCGGCAGAGAGCAACGCGCTGTTTTTCGCCGCCTGACAACGTAGCGACGAGCCGCTGGGAGCCCGGGGTATGGAGATGACTGATCAAGCTTTTAATCCGGTGCTCAATGTTCCAGCCGTCAAAATGATTGATTTGGTCTAGCAGCGTAGCGCTCTGGGGGCTGTCCCCTGGGAGACGCTCATATTCGGCCACCAGATCCAGAATGT
>Ga0210390_10002811_pt1 | contig 15185 bp, 19 predicted proteins | sample IncBWH11OmetaG_FD_161050 | JGI IMG/M metagenome (GOLD analysis project Ga0210390, IMG submission 161050) | Forest soil microbial communities from Barre Woods Harvard Forest LTER site, Petersham, Massachusetts, United States - Inc-BW-H-11-O ... | reverse complement strand
TCAGTCGGCTGGCAGCCGACTGGTTCGAATCCCTGTCCGACGCCGACTGGCAGGCGATCATTGACCTCAACTTAGTGGGCCCGGCGCGGCTGGACCGCGCCTTCGTCCCCCGCATGATCGAACGAGGATCGGGCGTGGTGATCCACATCGGTTCGGTCTCGGCCCGCCTGCCGATAAGCTGAAATTCGCCGGGGCCAGATCGGTGTGGGAGTGGATGCATTTCGGTATTGCCGCGACAATGGTGCCGCTGATCGCAATCCACGTCTGGTCGGCATTCGTCTTTAAGGCTAATTAGAGGCCGCCAACCGGGAATTTACCGCCTTCGTCCGCGTCGGAGAGACCGGCATTTGCCCATACCGAAAACCCCTCCGTAACCCGCTGAGCAGCAACATTGATTTGACAGTTGAAAACAGCTTGCGTATTTCAATACTTACGACCCGCTATAATCTCTAGTGGCTAATTGGAGGCTTCGACAATGAAACGACGTGTGGGGATTTATCTCCGCGTCTCGACCGATGGGCAGACGACGGAGAACCAGCGGCGTGAGCTCGAGGCTGTGGCTGCCCATTCTGGCTGGCAGGTGGTGGACGTCTACGAGGACGCCGGCATCTCCGGCTCCAATGGCCGGGACAAGCGCCCAGGTTTTGACCAGTTGCTCAACGATGCCACTGCCCGCAAGATCAACATGGTCGCGGCCTGGTCAGTGGATCGGCTTGGCCGCAGCCTTCAGCATCTGGTCGGCTTCCTGAACGAATTGCAGGCGCTAAATTGTCACCTGTACCTGCACCAGCAGGCGATCGATACGACCACGCCGTCGGGGCGAGCGATGTTTCAGATGTGCGGGGTTTTCGCGGAGTTTGAGCGGTCGATGATCGTCGAGCGCGTCAATGCGGGGCTGGCAAGGGCAAAAGCCAATGGCGTCAAGCTAGGCCGCGGGAATCGAAAGGACCGCAAGCGGAGCGCGGATGAAAAGCGGTGGGGTATGAGCAGGGCCGAGTTGGAAACGCGCATCCGGCGCCTCCGCAAGCAAGAGATGGGCCTTGTTAAGATCGGCCAGACGTTGAGAGTTGGAACCTCCGTGGTGCAGCGCGTCCTGGCCGCAGCTCCAGCTTAATCGCTTCAAGGCGTGTTACTCCGCCTCGTTCTCACCGTGTTCGCACTGACTGTGATACTCCAGCAGCACCTGCGCCTCGTCCCGAACCTTCTGAACTAGCTCAAGGTCGGAGAGATCGTCCAAGTTTGTTCGATGCGCGATCGCTTTCTTCTCTGTGAAGAGATTGAGTTCGCTACCGGCCATTTTGATCGCGGTGTTCGCAACGTCGCCGCGGTAAACATAAACTTCCTTGCCTTCTGCGCCGATCTTCACAGGTCGATGGCCGAGGGCTTTTTCGAGGTTTTCAAGCAGCGCATCGAGCAGCCGCTGGCGGGTAAGGACGAAGCGATCCTGCTTCTCTGCTTGCAGTTCCAATACTCGAGCAATGATGGTTTCGTTTGTTTTCAGGCGGGAAGCATTGTGTCTGTTACGCCTATAACCAGCGTTTTCATATGCTTTATCCGCGGTTTTGCCTTGAGCGAGGGCTTGAGCGAATAGTTCTTGGCGCTGGTTTCTAAGTGCAGGCATTAGATATCGCAGCAATTCGGCTCAGCACGCCGGCCTCCAAAGCGTCGCGCAGCACAGCGAGCGCCTGTTCAGCGGCCAAACAGGCCTGCAAGGCGCTGTAGGTATGGGAGATCGGAACGAACTCGTATGCGATCCTAGCTTCCGCAACGGCCTCACGGAGGTACGCGGCCAGGACCGCGGCGGGGTCAGGTAGGGCGCTGCTCATCGGGCCCCCTGTGCAGGGATAATATAGATAGCAGTGCCACCGTCGGTACTAGGGAGGTCTTCACGCTCTTCGTCGGGGTTCATTGAGATTTCAGGCTTTCTTGGAATCAGCGCTCGGGCACTAAGTGCCGAGGTCGGTACTGGGAAATGCTCAAAACGGTACTGGGGAATTTTCATGCGGCTGCCCCCAATGCTGTGCGTCGCGCATCGCGTTCGGCCGCCCGTTGCGCTCTGATTGCGCGCTTTATCGCGCGTTCGCGCTCTAGCTCTGCAACGGCGTTTCGGACTCTGACCGCCGCCTCTTCCTTTGTCTTGATGGCACGCCATTCGTTGGTTGCGGTGAGGCCGTTCCGAGGTGTACCGAGCCAAGTCAGGCGGTACACGGAGGGAGATCGGCGCGACCCGTAGGAACGCTGTCCTCGAACTGCATCAATGATGCCGAGCGCCTTGGCTTCGACGACAGCGTCCAGAACCGTTTCTCGCCTCAATCCTCTGGCCTGGAGCTGGTCGTATGGCACCTTGAGGTTTCCGTTCTCTTCGCCGCCATGGTTCGCCCACTCCATCATGAGAGCGTCGACCAACTTGCGGCATTGATGCGACATCGCGAGCCATGCCGGGCTGCCCAGCAGGTCGCGTGGAATCGGGATGTTGTAGCCGACGCCTTTGGGAAAGCTTTTCGCCTTGCTGACCCTCTTCCGAGACAGAGTTGCCATCTTGTGCTCTGTGAGTCTTCGCGGTGGTTGCATGCCGTCAGCGTCCGGTCTGGAGGACATTGCCGGCCAATTCGGCCTGAATCGCGCGACGCATGCAGCCAAGTTCTCGCTGAACTAAATTCTCTGAGATGCCCCTGCGCCGCATAGTCTCAGCTTGAACGTCGAGTTGATGTTGCAAATAGCGAACGCCTGCCTCCGGACTAATCAGGGCAACGTGCAAGGCCTGCTTTCGGATGAATGCTCGTCGCCGGATTATGGGAAATGGGAAAACAGTTGCCGCCATCAAATGTGTTCCTCTGCTGCGCTGCGCGTGGTGGGTGATCGGGCGGGTAAGTTCGGCGCCTCAATCCAATCGGGCAAGGCGGCTAGGGCGGCGGCGGCGGTAGGGTCAATGGCGCCAGCTTGCCTACGGAAGAGCCGATTTAGCGCCGCGCTGGTCCTGCAATAGCTGCGGCCCCGCCAAACGGCGGAAGAGAGCGCCTTCAGCGTGTCCCGGGACTGCAAGATCCATTGAATCCTGTCGCGGCATTCGATGACGCGCCATTTGCCATTCAGCACCGCGACGATGCGGCTATAGTCCTCCGCCGATTCATTTCGGTTGGCGATCTTAGGAGCATCCAGAGGACGCATTTGTGAGCGAGGGCTGTCTGGGGCCACCCCTAGGCTGGAGTCGCCGCCCTGGATGGCTGGAAGCAAACTGAGTGCGGTGCTATGCGAGGCCATTCCGGTGCCGCTACGCAGAGCGGGCGCCGACTGCGGTGGTACTCTCATTTCAGCGAACGTGGGCGGCCGTCAAAGCCCGAAGAAAGCGCGCGTCGGCATCCGAAGTGTCGCGCGCAGTGCGGGAATCGAGCCATCGTTCCAGGTCTGCCCGGCGATACACTACCCGACGCCCAAGCTTGCAATACGTCGGTCCGTTCCCGTTAAGCCGAAGCTTGGCGAGAGTGCTCGTTGCGAGCCCTAAAATCTTTGCGGCCTCGCATGCGGTAAGCGTGAGTGTATAGTCGGTCATCTTCCGTCGCTCCCGGTGAATCACCCTGACACTTGGGCAGTAACCGGATAGGATCATTACATGTGTTGCGCACAGGTTTTCGATCGCAACAGTCTCTCTTTGCCGCGTCCGCCGAATTTAACGTTCGTGGTGTCGAGGTTTCGCGAACTATGGAAACGGTCGGTATGGGCATGAGAAAATTGAGCGCGAAGGACACGACCCTCGCTCGTAAGAACTTTTCGGAGGCTTATGAGCAAACGAAGCTCGATCTGATCAAAGCCGCGCGCGATACCGGCACGTCGGAGCGGCATCCCGAGTACTTATGGCCAGATGGGACTGAGGACGCGTGGTTTCATCGCAAATCCGCAGTCTCGCGTGTTATCGAGAAGCGAGGAGGCTTTTCGAGTCGAGTCGCCACGATCGCAATCACCGATTCCAATTGGGAAACCAAGGAAGCGGTCGCCCGGTGGCTTCGGAATGAACTGAAGGTTTTGCGGGAAGCAGAGGCAAAGACGGGAACCGCGCCTGCAAGGCGCAAAGTAGCGCTTTCGAGAACTATGATCTCAGATATCGCGCTTGAGCTGCTTGAATGCATCGGCGGCGATTCGTTAATTTGTCTGTTTCAAGAATTGCTCGATGTCGATCGTCACCGGAAGTCCGTGTCCGAAAACTTTATCCAACTGGATCAAGCGGCCGCGACGGAGGCCCAACTAGAACTTCAAGGCGTGCAAATGGGCGTTCGTGCGTTCGCCAGTTTGATGTCTGTCTCGCCTAGTTCGGTCACCCGATGGAGGAAAAATCCGGCTTTTCGAGAAAGGTTCGACTTCCACAAAAAAGTTTGGGGAGACGTTTTGCGGGACGAGTACTTCGATCAAATCCGAAATGAGGCAACCGAGCGCTCGGAAGCTGAGTGCTTTCGCCGTGCTTTTGAGCTTTACGGTCTTAGTCTGCCAGCAAGGCGTTAGTATGCTATCTTCTCGGCGGTGCTGCCCCGGTGCAGCCCCAACGGCGCCAATTGTCAATGCCGAAAAAATTGAACAGAGTTTCTACTTATAGATCAGCACTATAACTGGCGCGCCCGGAACGATTCGAACGTCCGACCCCCAGATTAAGAGTTAGATTTTAACCGACCAGGCGACTTCAAGCCTCCCTCCGTCCTGTCCCTCGACTTGTCCCTCGGATCAAAATTTAGCTAAAAATTCTAGATAAGCTAATATGTTAGTACTGCAATTCGAATCGCTCCGAGCGCGCCACTTCGGTACAGAACTGGGCACGCCAAAACCTGCCGTTTTTGCGCTTGAAGCTGCGACGAGAGTGCGCAGGAGCGCGCTTTTTGATCCCATGATGCGCAGTTCTTTCTGGTCGACTTCGACCCGTTAGGCGAGTGCCCGGAGGTGATCGCGGCGGTAGCCTCCGCCATCGGTCCGCATGCGCTTGCTGGCTGTCCTGGCAAACGTCTTGAGAGCCTGCGGCGTGATCGAAGGTCGGTGGATATCGTACGCAAAAGCAGGGATCGCAAAAACGACTTGATTGACCCGAAAGAGACATTCCATTGCCGATAGCCGCTGTCTGCTCCAGAATGCAAGGATGCGACGGTTCGACAGTTTTTATTCTTTGCGGTGGGTCACGGTTTTCTTAGTCGCCGTGGCTGTACCTGCCTTGGCTATCGAACAGCAAGAACCTGAGGGTCGCGGGGGAGGCTCGCACATGGTCCCATCGAAAATCGTCAGCGATGCTCTCGCGTCGGCGGAGCAAATCTCGAGAGCACTATCGCAATCGGGCTACAAAGCGGATTTCTCCCTAGAAAGCCTCAAGTTGATCGATTCTTCGAGGAACAGGCGACGAATGGACGGCCAAAGCCAGGCGGACTTCTGTCTCAACAATTGGGTGCACGTCTATTTGCAATTGGTGCCTACGTTGGCGAGGTCATTCGTCGTCAGAATGGAGGCGACTGGCAGGGGGACGACAATGACCCTCAAGCCGAGATCAATATCGCCGTTCGCCTTAACACCGGAGTGATTTTATGGCCCGTCCAGCGCGTGATGAGGCGCTTCAAAAACGGGGCGGAGGACGGCGTTTGGATATACGGTGCTGCAGCAGAGGCTCCCCTCACCAGGCAATAACGGGTATTGGCCCTTCTCGCCCGTCCAGGAGGCTGTTCGGGATGGCCGCTATTGAGGGGTAATCGGAACACCGAGGCGTAGTGTTAGATCGCAGAGCATCGCCGACCTGCCAATTGGCGCGCATCGCGGGCCGCAGCATCATAGCGCCACGGCGAAACAATAGTGCCCATCTTCATCGGCCGTAGCGCGCCAGCACCCGTTGGTCGCCTGACTTCTGCTGGGCTTGCGTGGGCCACACCTGGGGCGCAACCGAATGGCAAGCCTCAGCATCAACTCCAAACGAACCCTTGGGTGAGCGCTAAGCATAGGTAAAGATAATTTCGCCGGTTAGTGCCTCTCGCAGCTTCATGCCTGAGTGGCCGGGCGTTTCTTCATCTCCACCTGCCCGCCCTAGTCATCCGGATTTGAAGGCCCCTGCGTGCCAACCCCCCCGACCTCGAGCGGGACACCTACTTGTTGGCCTTTTTCGAACTCAAGCGTAATCGCAACCTTTTCGCCTTGCCTGAGCGGCCACTTCAGACCGAGCAACATCAGGTGAAGGTCGCCCGGCGCGAGCTTTAAGGTCTTGCCCGGCTCGATCACGACGCCGTTCTCGACCGGACGCATGCTTATCGCCTCGCCGTTCACGGCCATCTCGCGAAGCTGAACCTTGTCGGCGAAATCTGCGCTAGCGCCGGTCAGCCGGTCCGGCGCGGTGCCCTTGTTCTCGATTGTGAGATATGCGTCGCCGACCCTGGCGCGGCCCGGGGTTGTTCTGATCCAGCCCTGCGTGATGACGAGGTTGCCGGCCGCAATCTCATAGGCGCGCACGGGACCGTTGATCAGGACGCCAGCAACCAATATGCCGTAAAGTGCGCGGATAAACTGTTTCATGAGTTATTCCCTTTCTCCTGGGGTAGTCACGCGCACCTCTTTGGAGGTGACCCTTGGGAGACGGTTCAAGCCGTGAGAATATTCCCAACTGTTGGCGGGGCCAACTGGCGGTAGATGGCCGCAATTTCGATCCCGTGCCGTTGAAGCCATATGGCATTTTAACAATTATGGTCGAAGTGAAATTCGTGACCAGAAATTTACCAGCAATTAGTCCGACGAGAGACCGACGCTTCAAACTAGCCTTTCAGCCAAAGAGCCTTGAGCGTGTATTGGTTCGAAGCCACCTTCCAAAATAATTCAATAGCTTCTCTTCTGAGCCCTGCACGCCAGAAACGCGCTGCTATTCTATAGTCGTGGCTTCAATGGCCTCATGCGACATACGCGCCACACACGCCATTGCTAACTCCCGCGAGAGCCAGGGAGGAAGACAATGGACGATGACGATCTGATGAACGCGAGGAAGGTTCTCGCGGAAATGCGTCACAACTGGGCCAAGGCCATCGCAGCCGGCTACAAGCGCGGAGAGACTGAAACCGCAATCAAGAACCTCATCGAGGTTCAGCAGGCCATCGAGGCGATCGACCGCGCCATCGAGGAGGCCGAATTGGAGGACGAGATAGAGGAAGCTAACGATGATTAAAAAGCCCGGCAACCGACCGCTGGCGAGCTATTACTGCCCGTCGCCCGCTCGCCGGAAACGCGCTGGTTCTTTAGTCGCGCCGGACCTTCGAATCGAAGGAATGCGTGATGAAAACCCAAATGCTGGGCGCTTCCTTGGTTCTCGCTTTGGCCACAAGCCCCGCCTTGGCCCGGCACAGCGGCTTCCAATCCGGGCCATCCCGCCAGGAGTCGCTAGCGCGACGATAAGCGGGTTGGGTTAGACGCGTGAAGCGAATTGGCTCACCAAACGTTGTTGCCGGAAAAGCCGTTGCCAAAAAAGCCGAAGCGGGGTTGCTGCGCAAGCCGAATGGGTTGCGAGCCGAAGTAGCCGCGCGCGATCGTTCTGCGTTTCCGCCGCGCCTCCGGCCTTTTCGGATCGGCCGGCTGGACTTGCGCCAACGCCTCCCGTATCGGACCTTTCTCCGGCGCTTCGGCCAAACTTGCCGGCGGGATATTCACCACTCTCATCGCGGTTGTCGGAGGCGTGATGGTGGGAAGCGTGTATCGATGACGATGCGCTCCGGCCACTTCTGAACGGAGTGGATTCGTATCACGGAAAGATCGGCCGTAGCCCTTGGGGATTCCACGGCCGGCATTTTCGGCAGATAGGCATCAGCAGCGAAAAGGAACGCCAGTAACGCAACGCCAACAAAGAGAAAATAACGCACCACGGGCATTCAGATTTGCTCCATCCGCGCCATGTCGCGGATCGAGGGCTCAACTGGATCTGACGGCATTTGTTCCTTGCGCGCCATGGTCTTCATAGCGCCTGTTGCGCGCCTTCTTCGACGAAGTACCTGAGATTGACGGGCCCGAGATCAAACGTGGCGCGCTGCCACCACCGAGCATTGGGCATTGGTGGCATTGACGTTCACAAAACCGACATGCAACCGGGAAAAGGTCTTGCGGCTTTTCATGCTGACGGTGTCGTGAATCAATCGCGTCCGATCCGTCAAACGACTGCCATCCGGACGGGTGAAGGCACAGGAAATCTCGATATCCCTGACTGCGAAGTCATTGTCGTTGCGGAGCGTCAGCGTAACCAGGGCATTGGATCCCAGGCCGCCCCTGCGCCAGGATTGCGACGAAATGCTCAGGCCCTCGACCGGTGCGGATTGTCCGGGCGCGATCGTCTCGGACGGATTAAGGGAAGTGCCTCTTGCCAGACCGACGGTGGTGCCGGGCGTCCGCGAAAGCGTCGCGGTCGCTGCGGCCAGATGAACGCTCCCGTCCGCGGCCGGTCTTCGGGCATAGTCAGATATCAACAGCCAGGCGGCCGCCCCAAGGACCACAAAAATCGGCAGCCAGCCGATCGCTGTCCTCACGCGATCGGCCCGTTCGGACGCTGTGGAAGGCCTAACACCCGCAATGCTCGCCTGCCCGGCCAGCGCGGTCGATCCAAGATGAAAAAATGCCTCCGTCATGGTCGACACCACCATGTGGCAAAGGTGCGTACTGCTGCACTGCACCGCAAGAAGCCGCGCGTGATCCGCGCGGCTCCATCACGACCATAGATTGCGCGTTCCTTCGCCGGATCATCCAATTCCCAAGTTCGAAAATAGTTGCGTCGATGGGCGATAAAATTCGGCCCCGTGGTTACCGGCATGCCGTCAACCCCTCAAGGGATGCGGGGGGGATGGCCAGGTCCAACCCTACCCGCTAGATTGCAGGTGGCGATCAACTCATCGCATTCCCCAAAAGACGCTCGCCACCCGCGGCGCCCAAATCAGTCATTGGAGATTCTTAAAGATGCCGGTAGTGACCTGGGACCACGTCCATCTGCGCAGTCCCGACCCGGAGGCGACCGCGGCCTGGCTTGAAGATATTCTGGGCGGCGAAATCATCCGCAGCCCCGGGCGCATCGACGTCAAGCTTGGCGGCGCCATGGTCTTCATCGCGCCGGTGGCGGCGGGCGACGGCGTCAACGCGCCGCCGGTGACGCCCTATCAGGGGCTCGATCACTTCGGATTGACGGTGAAGGACATCGACGCGGTCGCAGCCGAGATCAGGGCCAAGGGAGTCGAGTTCGCCAAGGAGCCAGTTACCATCCGGCCCGGTGTGCGCATCTGTTTCATTCGCGGTCCGCAGGGCATCTCGATCGAGCTTCTGGAGCGCGACAGGAAATACGCCTGACGCCGGCAGGTACGATCGCCGCTTGTACCAGTCCGCGTTGACGCCGTGCCTTACTCTGGCATAAGAACCATGGGCTCCGCGGGGGGCGGACGTCCTGATCGGCCGCATCATGAAGAATGGGTTGTACTCGATCCATGTAAATCTGCGGGACGGGCGCGTCGGCAAGGGCAGCGGCGTGGTCCTGTTCCGGGACGGCAGGATTCTCGGCGGTGACGCCTATTTATTCTATACCGGCAGCTACACGGTGAAAGGAAACACCTTCAAGGGCGAAGTTCTCGTTCAACGCCATACGTCAAGTCCGGACGCCAACCCTCTGTTCGGCGAACCAAGTCCGGTCGGCATCGGCGTGTCCGGCACGTTCACCGACACCGCGGCCGAAATGAGCGGCACTGCGCTGGTCGGTAAGGCCAGCCAGATCTTCGAAGCGACGCTGCGAAAGCTTGCCAACACCGACTAGAGCCTCAACGGCGGTGAGGCTATTCTGCGGCCTCCTCCAGCGGCGCCACGCGGGGCAGGATGATCCGGACTCGCGTACCCCTGCCCGGTTCGGAATCCAGTTCGAGACGGCCACCCAGGCGGTTGGTCACGATGCTGTAGACGATGTGCAGACCGAGCCCGGTGCCGCCCTGGTCGCGCCGCGTCGTAAAGAAGGGATCGAAGGCCCGGCGCCGGACATCGAGGCTCATGCCGCAACCATCATCGGAAAAGACGATTTCGACATGGTCCTGGCCGGCTTCACGCGCCGTGATATCGACCGAGCCTGGCTTTCCGTCCGGAAAGGCGTGCGCGACCGCGTTGAGGAACAGATTGGTGAGCACCTGCCCGTAGGGCCCGGGATAAGAATTCATCACGAGATTGGGCTGGCAGTCCACGGTCAGCGTCAGATGGCGCTTGCGCAAGCCGGGCCGCAGGCTCATGACCACCTGCTCGGTCAGGTCGGCAAGGTCGAAGGTGCGCTGATCCGAGTAATTGCGGTCGGCGGCGACCTGTTTGAACGAAGCGATCAACTCGGCCGCGCGATTGAGATTGGCCACGAGCTGCGACGACGCGTCACGGCAGGTCTCGAGAAATTCGTTCAGGCTGGAGCGCTTCAAAGCGCCATGTGACACTTCTGCGCCGAACAAAGCGGTCTTTCGCTCCAGCGAGGAGGCGACCGTCAGGCTGATGCCGACGGGATTGTTGACCTCGTGGGCGACGCCCGCCACGAGGCGCCCGAGCGCGGCGAGCTTTTCGGCTTCGATCAGCGAGTTCTGGGTTTCGCGCAGATTGCGCAACGCGGCTTCGGCCGCATCCTTCGCCTTGCGCATCTCCTGCTCGCCCTGCTTGCGCTCGCCGATATCGAGCCCGACGCTGACGATGCGCTCGACCTTGCCGTCAGCATCGAGCAGCGGAAGTTTGTTCACCAGCCAATGCCGCATACTGCCGGAAAGATCGCGATATTCCTCCTCGAAGAAACCAAGCTCCTTGCCTGAGGCCAGCACCCGCCTGTCGGTCTCATCGACCTTTTGCGCGCCATGACCAAACATCAGCTCGGACGTGGTCCGGCCGATCGCATTCGCCGGCTCAATTCCGAACAGGCCGGCCATGTACCGATTCATCAGGACGTAGCGAAGCTGTCTGTCCTTGACGTTGATGACGGCGGGAACGGTATCGATCACCTGTTGCAGCAGCCGTCTGCCCTCGACGATCGCCTCTTCGGCGCGTTTCTGGTCGGTGATGTCGCGTACCGTTCCCTCGTATCGAACGATCTCGCCATTCTCGTCGCGCACCGCGGTGGCGCTGTCGGAGAGCCACAGGATCGCGCCGCTGCGCTGATGGACCTGATATTCGAATTCGCGCACCATGCCGTCGCGCTGCATCAGGCGCTGGAATTCGGCGCGCGCTTCAGGGCAAACGTAGACGCTTTTGGTGATGTTGCCGATTTCGAGGATCAGTTTTTTCGGCGCGTCATATCCCATCATTCGTGCAAGCGCGGGATTGGCGTTGAGGAGTTCTCCGGCCGGCGTTGTCACATAGATCCCGTCGACAGAGCCCTCGAACAGCTTGCGATAACTTTCCTCGGCAAGCCGTTGCTCAGCCAGGGCGCGGATTGCCGCCTCGCGCGCGGCATCCACCTCGACAAGCGAGCGGCGGAACACCTCGGTGGCGCGGGCAATGTCGCCGATCTCGTTGCCCACACCGGTGGACGGAATGGAAGTATTCTTCTCGCCACGGGCCAGCGCCCGGATGGCCACGGCGATCGCTTTGAGCGGACGCACGGTCCTGCGCACCACGAACAACGCAGCAGCAACTCCGATCAGCACGCTGGCGAGGCCGATGAGAATGCTCTGCCAGCGATCATGGTCGAGCGTCCTGGCGAAATCGGCGGCCAGCACGCGTCCCCTCCGTTCGCCGAGATCGCGCAACAGATCGGTCACGCGGCTGATCATTTGCCCTTCGCTGCCCAGCACTTCCTTGTCGATCTGGGCGATTTGCGTTTCGGCCACCGAGATCGAAATGATCGCTTCCGCATAGGCGTCAGTTTCGGCACGAAGCGGCGGGTCAGCGATCGAAAGCGATTTCATCGCCCGCGCGGAGCGTTCGGAGGCGACAGGATCATGTGCCAGCAAAGCCGCATTCACCTGATTTTGTGCTCTGAACAGGGCTCGGGCGGTGGCACGATCCGGGATATCGGCAATCGCCTTCTCGAACCGCTCCCGGATCGGCGGCAAGGCTGCGACGAGTTCTGCGCGGGTCGCGATCAGGGCGGTAACCCGCTCCATTCCATCACGGTAATTGGCGAGCCGCTGCGTGACGCCGTCGATCATTTCCTGCTGTTCGGGAGCGAGTTGAAGCCGCGTGTTCTTCAACAACGTGCTCAACGACGCGGCCGCCTCCCAGGCCTGGCTGGAAGAATCCGGATCGGTCACATATTCGCGCACCGCCAGCCGCAGTTCGTTGGTACGGCGATCGATTTCGTCGACGACGTCGCCGAGGCTTTGCAGATGCTGCAATTCCGCAAAGGTGACGTTGATGTGCCGGATCGAGACGACGCTGGCGACGCTCGTCATCACCATCATCCCGAGCAGGAGCAGGAAACTGCCAAAGAACATCTGCCCGATCGAAGGCGTGAACGATCGTATCCGCTGGACAATTTCAGCAAGGGCCATAGGTACCGGAATCCGTTAGGGGCAGATTTCCGCTTATACGATGGAATCAGCCTTGCGGGGAGCTTGCGCAAGCGGCCGACTGCCGCGCTGCCGCACTGCGCTGACGGCCAGGTGGTCACCAAACCGCAACGCAAGGTTTCAATCCGCCGGAATGCTCGCGTCCTTGACGACCTTTGCCCAGAGCGCGATGTCGGATTTGATGATGTCGGCGAATTCTCCCAGCGGCGCGCTCTTCGCCGCGCATCCGGCAAGGTCGAGCCTTTCACGGACCTCAGGATTTGCGATCGCGATTTCCAGCGCCTGGCTGATGCGGTTGACGATCGGTTGCGGCGTCGCCGCCGGCACCACAATGCCGAACCACGGTGTCACTTGTGCTTCGGCGTAGCCTTGCTCGGCCATTGTCGGCGCGTCCGGAAAATATTTCGAGCGGCCGTCGCTGATCGCAGCGATGATCCTGATGGCGCCGGTCTGCACCTGCGCCAACGCCTGGTTCGCGGAAAGGAAGGTCGATGTGATCAGGCCGCCGGCGATATCCGCCACCATCTGCGGGTAACCGCGATAGCCGATCGGCGTGACGTCGATTCCGGCCAGCCGCTTGAACAGTTCGAAGCCGAGATGCCCGGTCGAACCCTTGCCTGGATGGCCGTAGTTCAGCGTGCCGGGCTTTGCCCTGGCCAGCGCGACAAATTCGGCGACGTTCTTCACCGGCAGCGAAGTGGGCACGATGAAGAAGTTCGGCGCCCGGCAGATCTGCCCGACCGGGACGAAATCGCGCAGAGGATCCCAGCGCAGAACGAGATTGAGCGAAGGACTGGTCGTGAAGAATGTCGTCACCAGAAGCCAGGTGTACCCGTCGGGCGCGGCACGCGCGACATCTTCGGCAGCAAGCGAGCCATTGGCGCCGGATTTCGACTCGAGAATGATCGACGCTTTCCATTGCGCGGCCATGTTCTGGGTGACGATGCGCCCGAACACATCGGCAACGCTTCCGGCCGAATAGGGATTGACCACGCGCACAGTGCGATTGGGAAAGCCCTCCTGCGCGGATCCCGCGCCGGACAATGCCAGCGCCGCCAGCCACGCCCCCATGATGACGCCAAGGCCTCGGATATTCACTTGGTGCGCGCCCTGCCCTGATGCTTGCTGCGGCGCCGTTTGCAGCGCGCAACTGCCGGCAGGATGCCGGTATTCGCCGGAAGCGGCAAGGCCTGAGCTCCATCAGCCCGCGGCATGTCGAAATCATCGCCTTACTTCCTCGGTGGGATCGCCATTGCGGCCACACCGACCACGACACAAGAAAGGCCGGCCCAGGCCGTGGCAGACAGGTGCTCGCCAAGCAGCAGCACGCCAAGCGCAACTCCGATCGGCACGCGCAGATAGGCCTGAGCCGTCGTTCCGACCGAACCCAGCGTATCGATCAGTCGAAAATAGATCACCAAGGCGAACGCCGTGGAGAATATCGCAAGTCCAAGCAGCGCGAGCAGCGAAGTCGCGGAAGGCGCAAGCGTCCATGGCCGCTCCATCACGATGCTGAAGGGAATAAGGACCGCGGCTCCGCAAATGAGCGAGCCTGCCGCGGGCGCCATTGGGTCGAGCCCCTTGAAACCGCGGCTGAACACGGCTGCACCGGCGTAGCAGATCGTCGCCGCCACGATCGCAAGCTGGGCGACCAGCTCCCGGCCCAGGCTCTCGAACGCCTGGACGCCGACAATCAGGCAAATGCCGGCCATGCCGAGAACTACCCCCAACAGTTTTCGCGGCGTTTGGGTTTCCCGATGCGCCATCGCGAGCGTAAGCAGGAACGTGAAGATCGGCGAGGTCGAGTTGAGAATGGTCGCCAGCCCCGCATCGACGGAGCGTTCGGCCCAGGCAATCAGGGTCCATGGCACGACGCTGTTGAGGCACGCCTGAAAGGCGAAGCGGCGCCAGGTCGCGACGTCTGCCGGCAACAGCACTCCGCGCCAGCGCATGATCAACAGCAAGAGGAGACCCGCAATCGCTGTCCGGCCGGCAATCAGCGTGATCGGCGGGATGGTCGCTACGCCAAGCTTGATGAAGGTGTATGACCCACCCCACAGCGTGGCGAGCAGGAACAGCAGCAACAACTCGATGCTGATCGCCGGATTTCGCGAAATGGTTGCTTCCATAGTGCTTCACTCTCGAATACCTGCCCTGGAGCGAAAGCACTACAGGCGGGATCGGCTTATATGCTTCGTTTTTCATCGAAGTGTGGTATGCTGACCCGTGTCGGAACCGGCGATCGAAAGGTTGTCAGGCGCCTCTCAGTTCGCTCCTCGCGCGGCTGATCGAGTGGCAGGCCTGGTCAAATAGCTTCCCGACATCGATCGTCTCGCCACGTTCAATGCGCTTGGAGATTGTCGTCAGTGGGAACACCACGATGGTCGTTCCGTGGTCGTGCAGCGCCGGATCACGGCCATATTCGTCTTCGACGGCAACCCATGAAAGCCCCATTTTTTGCGCAACGGCATCGCCGAACGTGATGCCAAGACTTTGCAACTTCCACGTTTCCGTCGGCTCGATCCAACCGGAGCGGATGATCGTGTCAAGAAGACGGAGCTTTCCCTCGATCGTTTCATATTGGTGGCGCGCCTCTGGGCTAAAATGATCGCGAACCCAGGTTCTCTGCCGCTCCACCCGATGCAGGTCTTGGTCCGACAACGCCTCGATCTTTTGCTCCATGGGGCACTCCATCGCTCA
>Ga0210390_10002809_pt1:5000-15194 | contig 15194 bp, 12 predicted proteins | sample IncBWH11OmetaG_FD_161050 | JGI IMG/M metagenome (GOLD analysis project Ga0210390, IMG submission 161050) | Forest soil microbial communities from Barre Woods Harvard Forest LTER site, Petersham, Massachusetts, United States - Inc-BW-H-11-O ... | reverse complement strand
ATGAAATCAAGGAGATGATGGAAACTGAAATTGTATCCAGGTATTATTTACAAAAGGGTTTAATAGAATCTTCCTTTGACGATGATGAAGATATTCAAGCTGCGTTGAAAATATTGAATAATTCATCCGCCTACTCTGAAATCTTATCAAAATAATTCTATCTAAAATTTAAATACAAAAATTCAACGATAAGAAATCGATGCGATTTCTTATTTTATTGAAATAATGTGAAGTGGAAATTCTAAATTTTAATTAATGCTTACTTTTTTCTTTTTAATGTTGGCTGGAATAGTAGGAGGTTTTATTGCCGGCTTAATTGGTATAGGGGGAGGTATCGTATATGTTTTTGTTATTCCAATTGCCCTGAAGTTGATGGGTGTACCCGATGCTGAAATAGCCCAGTATACAGTGGCGAATTCCATATTTGCCATTTTCTTTGCTTCTGCTTCGGCAAATTATGCACTCGTGAAGCTGAAAAATTTTCATTATAGGCCGGTGCTTATTACCAGTTTATTTTCCATTATTTCATCGCTGCTCACGTTGGCATTTATTGTAAATACTGATTGGTACAGTGTAAAAAAATTTAATTTAGTGGTGGTTCTGTTGTTGATTTATATGTTAATTTTTACATTGATTAGTGCGAAAAAAAACTACCGCTTCCCCTTGAAAAAAATTAAAATATGGCAGTTCGGACTTGTTGGACTAAGTAGCGGGTTGGTAGCTTCTGTATCAGGGTTGGGTGGTGGAATTGTAATCATACCTTTACTAAATTCTGTGATGAAAGTGGACATTAAAAAATCCAGTTCTATTTCATCGGGTGTTATTATGGTTACATCGTTGGTGATGACAATGTTTAATCTTATGGAAGAAACTCGTTTTCCATTTAGTAACTATAACATGGGCTACATTGTTTTCCCAATAGGCTTGGTGTTAGCAGCCGGAGTGATATTTTCATCTCCATTTGGGGTTCGCACCGCAGCGAAAGCAAGTCCGAAAACGATTAGTTATATTTACGCATCCATTTTAGGAATTGTAATAAGTAAAAAAGTGATAGAATTAATCTTTATTTACAAATAATGCCTTTATTATTATCCATAGAGACTTCTACGAAAGTATGTTCGGTAGCATTGAACAAAGGACAGCAGCTTTTGGGCTCTTCTGAAATTCTGATTGAAAAATCGCATTCTAAATTCATCACTCAATTAATTGAAAACCTTTTTGTGTATGCGGGAGAAAAAATGAATGATTTGGATGCAGTCGCAGTTTCAAAAGGGCCTGGATCCTATACCGGTCTTCGGATTGGAGTTTCTACTGCCAAAGGATTGTGTTATGCGTTGGATAAACCATTAATTTCAGTAAGTACGCTCGCCTCGATGGCTTATGAAGTAAATAAATATAATACGTCAAAAGCTCTTTTATGTCCCATGATTGATGCACGTCGAATGGAAGTATATTGTGCTGTATACGATACTTCTTTGAATTGCAAAGAGGAGGTAACGGCAAAAGTAATGCAAGAAGATTCATTTAAAGAGCTATTGGCAAATCAACCTGTTTTGTTTTTTGGAGATGGGTCTCAAAAATGTGTACCTCTTTTTGGGGAAAATAAAAATGCTATTTTTATAAAGGATATTTATCCTTCGTCTGTAAACATTGGAACGTTGGCGTTAAAAGCGTTTGAAGAAGGAAAATTCGAAGATATAGCTTATTTCGAACCTTTTTATTTGAAGGATTTTGTCCGATTTGGAGGCTGAGCAAATACTGAGAAGTAAAGAGTTTAGAAATTTGTGAAATTGGTTTTCCGATATTCGGATTTATTATCTTTAAAATGGAAATCTCTAACGGAGGAAAATAAGTTATAAATAGAATTTTTTTCTCTTGATAAGATTCTCGACCGGATCCGTCACTAAATACCGAATCGATTTTCCTTCTTTAATGGTGCTTCTAATGTAGGTAGCAGAAATGTCAAGCAGAGGAGCAGGGATAAATTTTATTTTTGGATGGTTGGCGAGCTCGGTACTTTCTGTTTTAGGTCTTGGGTATACATACAGTTCGTAGTATTCCAGAATTTTATCATTATTTTTCCATTTTGGAAACGAGCATAAATTGTCTTCCCCTATTATTAAAACAAATTGATGTTGGGGGTAAGTTGCCGATAAGTGAGTAAGGGTATCAATGGTATAGCTTGGACGTGGCAGTTGAAATTCGACATCTGAAACTTTCAGTTTATAACTATCCTGAATCGCTAAACTTACCATTTCATAACGGTCGAATTCATGAAGAAGTCCGCTGTTTTTTTTAAGCGGATTTTGTGGTGAAACCACCAGCCATACTTCCTGCAAGTCGGTATTCTCCGCCATTGTATTGGCAATAATAAGATGTCCAATATGAATGGGGTTAAACGAACCGAAAAATAAACCAATCTTCATTTTTGAATGTTTGATTCCTGAATTTAACGATGGGATACCTAAACGCTGTATCCTCCATCCACATTTAACACCGTGCCCGTGATATAAGAAGCTTCTTCTGAAGCCAGGAAAAAGTAGGCATCTGCAATATCTTTTGCAGTCCCAATTTTTCTCGCAGGGATTTTTTCCTTGATGGATTTTAATACCATCAAGGTATTTTTAGTAATGTATTCACTTTCGATATAACCGGGGGCAATAGTATTGACGGTAATGTTGTGCTTACTCAGTTCAAGTGCCCATATTTTAGAAATTCCGATCACGCCATTTTTCACGGCAGTATAATTTGCTTGATTGATATCTCCGTATAATCCAAGCAATGCAGTAGTATTAAGAATTCGTCCGAAGCTATTGAGAAGCATATAAGGAGAAACGGCCTTGATGCAATTCATTACACCATGAAGACTTTTATCAATCATTTTTTGCCAGTCAGCTTCGTTATTTTCATAACTTCCGGCAGCATTATTTATAAGGATGTCAATGCGTTTATATTTTTCGTAGATTTCCTTTGCTCGTCTTTCAGTATTCTCAAGAGAAGTAATATCCGTCTTAAGGAAATCGACGGTAAGTTTCTGAGCTTTTAATTGTGCAAGTACAATTTTCCCTTTTTGTTCGTCTGTATCCCAAAGAAAAACTCTAGCCCCATTTTGACAAAATTTTTGAATAGCCGCTGCTGTGATGGCATCGGCGCTACCGCTAATAATAACAATTTTGTGTTCCGCTTTTCTCATGAGATACATGATATGGATAGAAGGAATCCAATCCCAAAACTGAAAACAAAAATTAAAGTAGTGATAGCCATTTGTTTCAGATAAGGATCAAGGTTTTTGGAATCCAATGTTTTTACTTTTACAATATTAAGGATTAAAAGCGGAACTGAAATTAAAAAAAGTAATTGCCACAGACTTTTATAGGTAAGAATAGTAAATACTAGTGTACAAAGGAATCCTGTTAAAAGAAGTGCCATGTGGTACCAAACAGCTTTTTCCTTACCCAAGCGCATTGGTATAGTTTTTTTGCCCGCTTCGGCATCCGATTCGATGTCTCGTATATTGTTAATGTTTAAAACACCTGTAGCAAATAAACCACAAGAAGTAGCGGGTAATAGTATTTCAAGGTAAATAGTTCTTGTTTGAAGAAAAAAGCTTCCACAAACAGCTACCCATCCAAAGAAAATAAGTACTGAAATGTCTCCCAAACCTGAGTACCCATAGGGGTTTTTGCCGGCCGTATATTTTATGGAAGCTACAATTGCCAGTATTCCTAAAACCAGAAAAAAACCAAATGTATTAAACGATTGAAAGGTCGAACTAATGTAAAGCAAATAGAGTCCTGATGCAAATGATAGAAAGGCAAATAATACAATGGCATTTTTCATGACTGCAGGGCTTATGGCTCCGGATTGTACAGAACGTTCAGGTCCGATGCGACCTGTAAGATCTGCCCCGTTCATATAATCTCCGTAATCATTGGCAAGGTTGGAAAGAATCTGTAATAAAACAGTTGTAAGAATACACAGCAAGAAAATTTCTATCTTAAAATTTTTATATCCGGCAGCCAAAAAACCTCCCATGCTTATACTGGCAAGGGCAAGGGGAAGGGTTCGAAGACGGAAGGCTTTTAGCCAAGCATTGTAGGGAATTGATTTTGCCATTTTAGGATACTTGTTTCACTTTGTAAGAAACCAGAATGCAAGCAACGGTGGCTATAATAGCGACGATGCCACACGTGCCAAAATTAACAAGAGAACCATCGGCAGCATTTGTTACTACAACTCCTGCAATCCCTACTGCGAGCGAAGATCCTAATTGTTGTACAGATGAATTTATACTCATGAAACTTCCTCTCTGTCGCACATCAATACTGGAGGTAATCATTGACATAGCAGGAACAAAGCGAGCTCCAAAGAAAACGAAAAACAAGCTGCTCATAGATAATGTATATAAATAGCTTGAAGGCGGTAAATGTGTCATAATATAGATTGGTACGATCGAAATGATTGCCGCAATTACAAATACTTTTTGTTTCCCAAACTTATCCGCAAGTCTTCCCGTGGTTGGTCCTGAAACAACAGTAGCCAATCCTCCGAAAATATACACTAAACCAAGATCTTCCATCTTTATTCCTACATTTCGTACCAAATAATCACTCAAGAAAGGTACGACGGTTAGACCAGCCATCATTAACAACATCATAAATAAAAATGACCACCGAACATTCGCATTTTTAAAGAGATTGAGGATGTTTTCAAGAGGAGGTTTCTTATTCGGATTATTTAAATGGGAAGTAACGGAAGGCATAAAAAACCAAACACCTATCAAAACTATAAAGCTCAAAATGGTTAATAAATAAAAGGGTGCATGCCAGTTTATTGTCACTGCCAGATAGATGCCCGAAGGGATTCCTATAACAGATGCAGCCGAAAAGGCAGCCATGACAATACCCGTAGCTCTTCCTCTTCTTTCTTGGGGAACCACATCTCCTACGATAGACAATATGATAGAACCCAATACACCTCCAAAACCGCCTGCCAAAGTTCGGGCAACCATGAAACTGTAATAGTCGTTGGAAATAGCACAGGCTAGATTACTTAAAGTGAAACCAGTATACAAAAATAACAGTGCTCTTCGTCTGTCAAATTTGTCAATAAAAAATGCGCCTACTATTCCAGCCAAAGCAGCACTAAGCGTGTAAGATGAAAGGAGAAACCCAAATTGTTTTGAACTTATAAATAGTACGTCTCTTAATTTTGTTCCCAGGGGAGCCATAACAACAAAGTCCATAATATGGGTAAAATTGACGGCAGCTAATATCAAGAGTACTAAATTCTCATTTATTTTTGCTGGTGTTAAGGCTTTTTTTTCTTCTAAAATCATACTATTTTTTAAAAATTTTGATCAACATTTTTTTCGTATTTTTTTTCTTCCTGAACCGTTGCAATTGTAACAAATGATTTTCTCTTTAAGTTTTCCGTCACAAGCAGTACAACGAATTATTTTCTCTCCTGCACACCGATGACAGGTATGGTAATTATTCCCAAAATTGTTTGACGTAGTAACCACACCATTTCCTTTACAAACCGGACATATTTCGATTCCTCGTCCTTTGCAACTCCTGCAATGAATTTCAATGGTAGAATCACCAAAGCATACATCACATACTACGTAGACATCTTTATAACCTGTTTCTTTACAGTCTAATAACTCTAAAGATTCTTTCGCTTTAACAGAAAATTTACCGGTATCTCCTTGTAACACCAAGTATTTATGCAATGCAGCTTTACTTTGAGGATATTTTCCCAAATGAAGTAAGGTATATCCATAGAAATAGGCCAGTTCGTCTGGAACAGGAACTTGCAGGGTAACTATTTTTTTAAAAAAATCATTCGCCTCAGAAAATTTATTTTCTTCTATTTTCACTTTTGCCGAAGCGAAATACCGCTTTGCCAATGTATCTTTTGGGAGTTGGCCATAAGATACATCATTGCTGAAAATCAGATGAAAGAGCGTACAGACGAAAACAAAATACCTCATGCAAAATCTACTTTGTATGACTACAATATAACTGAAAAACGTTATATAAGGTAAGTACCTAAATCAATTATTTTCCCCTCCGAGAAGTTGAAATCACCTTCTTTAGCTGTATCTATATTGTCAGTTACATAACTTTCAAAGTATTGATGGTTGTTTTTGTATACTTTAAAATAAAGGTCCGGAAATTCTTCAAGTGGGCTGTCTGCCGATTTTATCTTGTCAAGATCAAATTTTATCTCGACCGATCCTTCTTTGTCAGGACTCGCCTCTCCAAGGAAGTCGTCCGATAAAAGATCTTTATCGTAAAGCTTTACAGAAATAGATTCACCTGTCATCGGAATGCCAGTTCCTTTCTCAATAAGTTTTATTTTAGTATGAATGAAGATTCCCATTAGTTATAAGTTTTTGTAAATATAACAATAAAGAAGAATTAAAAATAAATCTCATCTTCTGTCAAAACTTAGTTTTTCATTTTTTTTTAATTCCTCTAAGGTGAAACAAACCACGAGCGTACATGGAAATCATTTCTTATAATGCTAAGGCTATTGGTTGTCTGGTGGGAAGAGGCTATATAATGATAATGGAAGGATGATGGCGATTTTTATCAGGAGATACGAAGGTTGTTTAAAAAATATTTTCTTCATTAAGTTTTTCATGGTATCGTTGAGCATTTTCTTTATGCTCTTCATAGGTCTCGGCGAAAAGATGTCCACCGGAAAGGTCGTGGTTGGCGCAGAAATATAAGTAGTCGTGGCCGTCATATTCCAACACTTTATCTATTACCCAAATAGGTACTATATAAATCGGTCCAGGCGGCATGCCTTTATTTTTGTATGTATTGTATGGTGAGTTCACATTTTTGTCTTTAAATAAAACTCTTCGACTGCCAAATTTTTTTGTGGCATATATTAAAGTGGGGTCAGATTCTAATCTCATGTTTTTTTGGATTCTATTCAAATAAACACCAGCGATGAGTGGCATTTCGTCTTCTTGCTTTGTTTCAGAATAAACAATTGATGAAAGTATAAAAACTTCTGTTGGTTTTAGTCCCATATCATCTGCTTGCTCCAGGCGGCTATCATTCCAGAACAGCAGATATTCCTGGTACAACCTTTTTAATAAATCTTCGGCAGTAGAGCTTTTATATATTCTGTAATTTCTGGGTAAAAAAATACTAAAAACGGACTCCTTATTGAATCCACCGAGCTCTTTTACGAATTTTTTATCGTTGAGCAATTTCCAGACGTCATCCGGATGAATTTGCGTGCCTTGGCAAAGTGTTTTCACCAAGCTGTTTCGACTTTGTACCGATGGAAGACTTACCAATGTGGTAGGTTTGGGTTTAAAAGTCTTAAAATGGTTAATTAATTTCAGATTATTCCAATCATTTTTTAATTCATACAAGCCCGGTTTTACAACATCAAGTTTTTGGATGTAAGCCATGATTTTAAACGATAATCGGCTTTTGATATACCCTCTTTTTTTGAGCGAATCTCCAATTATTTCAGGTGTGGACGTTTTTGGTACAAAAAAGTAATACGTTGTAGCATTGATAGTAACATTAGCTCCTATAGATACTTTGTAGGCAATATAAAAAGTTGCCAAAACGAAAGCAATAAGAGCAATTTTTGTTTTGATACCGCTTGTTATTGGGAAGGCCATACATTTTACTATTAATCCAAAGTTACTAGATTTTGTCTTTATTAAAAAGCCAGGTGCTATTTTGGTGGGAAATGGTGTGCTCCAAAAAGAAAGAACAATTTATTACAATGATATAATTGTTGGAAAAATCTTTACTTATACTACACGAATGTATTGATTTTATTCATACAAAATAAAATAGATCGTTGCGTTGTTAAATCTATTTTGTCAAAAAAAGGCATAGTGTTTTAAATAGCGTTCCATCAGCAATTACGCAACCGGTTTGCAACATTTCAAAAAGTTCAGACGCTCTATTTTGTTTGTAAATCTTTTCTGTCGTAAATACTTTTATCGAAGAAGGAGGGTTGATCGCTGCGTTTTTTATAAAAGCGTTGTCAGTAAAATCAACGTTTTCAGAATTTGAAACAGACATAGTTACCACAACTAATTTATCAGGCTGGCATTGAAACGCATAAACAGAATTTTTATCTCTGTATTCCATGTAGTTTATTTTTTTAAGAATACGTTCGAACACAGCATCACTAAAAGACTCAATAATTTTTTCTGCTGCAGAAATATCGTTTGTTTTTTGCTTTAGCCAATCTTCCGCTGTAATGCCATTTAGCACCAAATAATTGATAAATTCTTTTTCTAATTCTTCTAATTCAATATTTGTTAAAAGGCGATACTTTGGCATTAGGTGTATTTTTTGCAAAAATAGAAAAACAATTCAAAGTTTAGTAGGAATTTCCCTTTTGCAAATCATTATGAAAGGTTTCGTAATTTGTATTATATCTTTGCATATAAATAATAATACAATATAGTTATAGAACGAATGGTATCATTTATTTTAATGCAATGGATTGTTTGGGCTGTAGAATAGATGTTCAAAATCTTTGTTTGACAACATTGAATGAAAGAAAAGACTAAAAGAGAAGAAATAGCAGATAAAGCGGCAAAATCAACCTTGACGGGTATCGTTTTGAGCGTTTTATTAGTATTTGTGAAAGGAATTGTAGGGATTGTTGGCAGTTCGTATGCATTAGTAGCAGATGCCATTGAGTCGGCGTCAGATGTAGTGACCTCTCTGATTCTTTGGTTTGGAATTAAAATAGCAGCTCGAAACCCGGATAAAAATCATCCATACGGACATGGTAAAGCAGAGCCAATTGCAGCGATCGTAGTAGCATTTTTTTTAGCGGGAGCGGCCGTTTTAATTGCGGTTCAGAGTATTGAGAATATGTTGTCTCCTCATGATATTCCAGCCCCATTCACTTTATGGGTGTTAGCTCTAGTGGTTATAGGAAAAGAATTGTTATTCCGGTATGTTATTAAAGTGGGGAAAGAAACAGAAAGTAACGCAGTAAAAGCAGACGCTTGGCATCATAGAAGTGATGCTATTACTTCTGCAGCAGCTTTTATTGGAATTAGTATTGCTTTGTGGGGCGGACGCGGATACGAAGCAGCCGACGATTGGGCAGCATTCTTTTCTTCTTTCGTCATTATTGTAAATGCATACTTCATTTTTAAACCGGCGCTGGGAGAGATAATGGATGTAGCCCCACCAAAGGAAATGATTGAAAGAATGATTTTTGTAGCACAAACAGTAGAGGGTGTCTTTGATGTTGAAAAGTGTTTGGTGAGAAAGATGGGATTTGAGTATTTTTCAGATATGCATATAAAAGTCAATGGGAATCTTTCGGTATCTGAAGGTCATCGCATAGCACATAAAGTTAAAGAAGCATTGGTAAAGGATAATGATAAAATCTTTGATGTCCTTATTCATATTGAGCCATATTAAAAGTAAGATAGATGGTTAAATAAGAAGGTGCAATGCAACTATTTCGGGGCAATGATTTGTTCTCTGTAACAAATAGGTAGCATTAGCTAAATCTCTGGATGGGGATGTGTAGGTAATGATGATAGAAAGCAGTTTAAATAGTGAAATGTAAACAGCAGATTTTAGACAACGAATGGTGTAAATATCAATGATTTTATAAAAATGGAAGATGAAATTATCAACAGAGTGGCCGGTAGCGCACTTATTACATTTAATTTGGAAGACTATTACCATAGTGGAGAGCGGCTTATATTTGATATAAAAGATCTTTTGTACCAAGAGCTCTTATTAAGGGAAAAAGATTTCAGGGATTTTATAAGGAACCATGATTGGAGTCAATATCAAGGTAAGAATGTTGGAATTGTTTGTACATCAGAGGCAATCGTTCCTACTTGGGCTTATATGTTGTTGGCTACTAAATTGGAGCCGTTTGTAAATAAAGTAATATATGGAGATTTGGAGAAATTAGAACAGGCTTTATATCAACAGGCATTGGTTAAAATTGATCCTGAAACCTATCGAAATGCTAAAATTGTGATAAAAGGTTGTGGTAATCTTCCGGTACCTGTGTTTGCGTATGTAGAAATTTCTTCGATTTTAACTCCTGTTGCTCATAGTATTATGTATGGAGAACCGTGTAGTACCGTACCTATTTTTAAAAATAATAAGAAATAATTTGGTAATATAGAAATAACCTATACTTTTGCACTCCCATTTA
>Ga0210390_10002804_pt1 | contig 15214 bp, 10 predicted proteins | sample IncBWH11OmetaG_FD_161050 | JGI IMG/M metagenome (GOLD analysis project Ga0210390, IMG submission 161050) | Forest soil microbial communities from Barre Woods Harvard Forest LTER site, Petersham, Massachusetts, United States - Inc-BW-H-11-O ... | reverse complement strand
GCAAAAGCGGCAACGGAACTGGGAACGAAGCACCTCGGCGTCACGTGCGATCTTACCTGTGCAGACGAAGTGAAATCCGCCGTTGCTCTGGCACTGAACCGCTTCGGGCGAATCGACGCGGTACACAACAACGCGGGAATCGCCACGCCATCGAAAACGCTGCACGAGACCAGCGATGCGGAATGGGAAGCTTTGTTCAATACGAACCTGAGGAGCATTTTGCTTACGACCCGCTATGCCTTTGAAGCCTTACGCGCCAGTAAGGGTTGCATTTTGAATACCTCGAGTCTTGTTGGCGTCATCGGCCAAGAAATCCACGCGGCCTACACCGCGACAAAGGGTGGCATGAACGCGCTGACAAAATCGATGGCCCTCGACTATGCAGCGCACGGCATCCGCGTCAACGCGGTCTGCCCTGCGGGCGTTTGGACGCCAATGCTTCGCGAATGGGCGAAGGAACAGCCCCATCCCGATTCGATCGAGCGCTACCTCGATGAAATTCACCCTCTCGGTTATTGCCCGGAGGGTGACGCGATAGCCGACGCTTGTGTGTTTCTTCTTTCCGAGCAAGCGCGCTTCGTCACCGGTCACATCATGCATGTCAGTGGCGGAGCCGAACTCGGATATCGCCGTTCGGGCACTTCGAGATGATTAGGACGGTTTCGACTCGTGATCTGCGGTATCCCATCGGGCCTGGCCACGGCAGCGACGCCATTCATCGCGACCCGCTTTATTCCTACGCGGTAACTCTGCTCGCGGATGACGACGGAAACATGGGTTCAGGGCTTGCCTTCACGTTAGGGGAAGGCACGCAACTGGTTTGTCAGGCGGCCCAGTTCTACGCCAATCATCTGGTTGGCCAGAATGTCGAAGAATTAATGTCGAACTTCGGTTCCTGGCAAAAGCAGATGGCCGACGAGCAACAACTCCGCTGGCTGGGTCCGCATAAAGGCGTGGTGCAGCTAGCCCTCGCTTCGCTTACTAACTCCTGCTGGGATCTGTGGGCCAAGTCGCGCGGCTTGCCGCTGTGGAAATTGCTTCTGGAACTCACTCCGGAGCAAATCGTCGCGACGCTCGATCTTTCTTACCTGGAGGACGAACTCGATCGCGCTCACGCGCTGGCGATCCTGAAGGAACACGAATCTACGCGTTTTCAGCGCGAAGGTGTACTCACAAGCGGTTACCCCGGGTACGACACTTCGGTCGGTTGGTTCAACTACGGAGACGAGCAGATTCGTGAGAATTGTAGAAGAGCGCTCGGCGCGGGCTTCACCGCGATTAAGCTGAAAGTCGGTTCAAGCGATCCCGATCGGGACCTTCGGCGAGCCAGTATCGTTCGCGAAATCGCCGGCGACAATGTCTGTGTGATGATCGATGCGAATCAACGGTGGACTCTGCCGCATGCGATCGATATCTGTCGGAGGTTTCGTGACATCAATCCGTATTGGATCGAAGAACCCACTCACCCAGACGACGTGCGCGCGCACAAGACCCTTGCCGACGTCATTGCACCCATGAAGCTCGCACTCGGAGAGCACGTACCCAATCGCGTGGTGTTCAAGAATTATCTGCAGGCGAGCTGCGCCGGATTCATTCAGGTGGACGCGGTGCGCGTGGCGGGCGTCAGCGAATTCATTGCCGTCAGCCTGCTATGCCGCAAGTATGGAATTCCGGTGGTGCCGCACGTTGGCGACATGGGACAGCTTCACCAGCATCTCGTTCTGTTCAACCACATCGCCATGGGTCACGACGTGATTTTCCTCGAACATATTCCCCATCTGCGCGAGCACTTTGTTCATCCAGTTGGTGTAGAGAATGGTGTGTACTGTACGCCACAAGAGCCTGGCGCAAGTTGCGACTTGAAGTGAGCTAGGTGCGAACGCCTAAATGGAGGGATCCGCTTTCGAGGACAACCCATCCTGAATCGGCTCGGAGTCGCATTCCGCGGCAATCACCGTAACCGGATCGTCCGGCGCATTCGCTGGGAGGTTGGAGAAAATCAGTTGGCTTCCGTGTTGCATGAAGCTGACCGGAGCACCCGTAGCCAGGAATCGCGCTGATTTCACTTTGAACTTGGCACCGCCTACCGTCATCGTCTCTCCCGGCCAGAAATAAATGACGGTGTAAAGCGTGTTTCCTCTCCGCGTATACGCCCCTATATTTCCATGAGGGAAACGGCACCTCTGCGTTGCATACACAGCGTCTCCATTTTTTTGCAACCATCTGCCGATGGCTTTTAGACGCGTGACACTGGGTTCGGGTACGGATCCGTCCGCTCTTGGACCAATGTCCAGCAGGTAATTGCCGCCATCACGAGCGCATTCGACGAGGTTCTGCACTAACTGTTGCGGAGATTTCCAGTTATTATCGGCAGCGAGATATGCCCAACTGTCGTTGATGGTCATGCACGATTCCCAATCGCCCTTCCCGGGTTGCGTGGACTGCTCCGGCGTGGAGAAGTCTCCGGGCATCAGGTTGCGATTATTGATGACAATGTCCGGCTGAAGCTGAAAAACCATTTCGTTCATTTCCACCGAACGCCACTCTTCGGCATGGAGCGGAACCGCCATGTCATACCACAGGATGTCGATCTTGCCGTAGTTGCTCATGAGCTCGCGGATTTGCCCGTGGGTGTAATCGACAAAACGCTTCCGTGCAGCGAGATCGTTTTTTGCGACCCGCCAATCCGGATGGTGCCAATCCATCAGGGAATAGTAGATTCCGACTCGCAGGTTTTCCGCGCGCGCCGCGTCCACATATTCACGGACAAGGTCGCGACCAACGGCTTGCTTCGTCGCGCAGTAGTCTGTCAGCTTTGAATCAAAAAGACAGAAGCCCTCGTGATGCTTGGCGGTCAAGACCATATAGCGCATACCCGCTTCCTTCGCGAGGCGCGCCCAACTTCGCGCCACATTCGCTGGGGGCTGGAACTGAGTCGCTAGCCGTTCATATTCCGCAAGTGGAATGTCCTCATCGCCCATGACCCAAGCCTCGCGGGCAAGAATGCTGTAAAGCCCCCAGTGCACGAACATTCCGAATTTCGCTTCGCGCCACCATTGGATGCGACGCCCGTGGTCCGACGGCAGATGGGGCTGTGATTCTGTTGTGTGGGTTGCGGTTTCGGCAGGCGACAATCGCAGCAAGGAAGTGCCGGCGCCTGCAAACAACGTCTTTAGATGTTCACGACGGGAACTATTCATAGATTGGCGTCAGGGAACCGCCTGAAGCATATTGCGATCGTCGGAGAGCCTGTTGTTCAGCAAAGACTTGGAAATCTCGAATTGTTGGGCCGCATCTGTCGCGCGGCCCAAGTTGTGGTAAGCCTTAGCCAGAAAATAATGCACCCAATAGTTTTGCGGATCGATGCGGACAGCGTGCTCGAGGAAACCTGCGGCTAAACCCGAGTCTCCTCTTTTCAATGCGATTTGCCCCAACAAAATGTAAGCGCCCGACGACCATTCGTTCAGCCAGATGGCTTCCTTGAGTACTTTCTCGGCTTCATCGTAATTTTCCAACTGCACGTATGCATCGCCCAATCTCCAATAGACGAGCCAAACTGTCGGATTGATGGCCATCTCTTTCTGAAATTCGTTGACCGCAGCCTGAGGATTCTTCTTGAACAGATCGATCTCGCCGAGAAGGAAATGCCCCATCGGCAAGCGCGGGTCTAGCTCCAGGGCTTTTTGAATTTGCGGAACCGCGAGATCTTCCATCCGCTGGCGAATCAGAATTTTTCCGAACATCAGGTAGGCCATGCTGCTCTCGGGAGGCACCGAAAACATTTCGGCAAACTTCTTGCGTGCATCATCCCAACGCTGCGTCATGATGTAGCAGACTCCCAGCAGATAGGGACCGTCCGCGTTGCTCTTAGGGAGCTGCGGCCCCAGCTGCTCCAGCAGCGGTAAAGCCTGCGGAAAGTTGCCGGAGGCGTAGTAGGTCAGCGCCAAAAGCTGGACGGCTTCTGGATCGTCCGGCCGCTGTTGCAACGCCGTCTTCAAGTGCTCGATCGCCTGGGGAAACCTCTTCGACTGAAAAAAGGCTTTGCCCAGCATGGTTTCCAAACCGGCCGTGGCCGGCGCGCTGGTCGCAAGCTCGTGCAGCATCGCCAATGCGTCTTCCGGCTTTCCTTCATTGAGCAAACTATTTGCGTGCTCCAAAGAAGCTTTGGGGACGTCTGTTGAGGCCGTCGTTGCGTCTTGCGCATACGCGGACGAAAGTTGCCACAAAGCGACGGATATACCCACGGCGAAAATCATCCGAAAAACGGAAATGCGCGGAGAGCTCCTCGAAACTCTCCGCGCATGTAGAGGCTGCGACTGCTTGCCGTTGTGCACCGAAACTCTCCTCTGAGCATCACGCTCAGAGAGCAAGAATACTCTCCTAGAACTGGAAGAGTATGGCAATTTGCATGCGCCGCATGGTTGCGTTGCCATTCAGACCGGTGATCACATTGCCGCCGATGCAGTCAACGCACCCACTTGGATTGCCGAGGTTCGGGTGGTTGGTCAGGTTGTAAATTTCCCAGCGGAACTGGCTGTTGACCCTTTCTGTGATAGGAAAGCTCTTCGACAACGAAACATCGGAATCGAACCAAGTCGGTCCGATAATCGAGTTGCGATGAGCGTCTCCGGGAGTCGCAATTTGTGGACGTTGCCAAGGACCGCTGGTCTGCCCGTTGACGGCCAGCGGTACGGAGGTGAGCTCGAACCAATCATTTTGCTGCTTCGGCGTTGTTATGCTGCCCACAACATTGGGCAGGCAGACGCCGATGTCGTTGTCGCTCCCGCATTCCTGGTAGCTCGGCGTAATGCCTGTGCCGCCCATCCAAGTCAGGTCGCCGGCGAGCTGCCAGCCACCAACTACGTAGTTCAGTGCTCTCGGGGTGTCGCTGCCGAACCTCCTTCCTCTGCCGAACGGCAGGTCCCAAATGCCGGTGAAAACGAACACGTTGTTTCGTTGCCAGCTTGGTCTGCCGTAGAAAAGATTCGGATCGTAGAGGTAATCGGGAGCGTCGTGGTTCTTTGCGTGGGAGTACGTGTAGTGGGACAGGATCGAGAAGCCATTCGAGAAGTGCTTTTCCGCTTTAATTTGCAGAGCATTGTAGTGGTTGTTGCCGGTATTGCACATGCACTCGAGCGGAATGTTCCAACCATATTTGGCGAAATAAGGTTGGCGCTCCTCCGTCGTTAGGTTCGGGAAGCCGACCATTGTTGGGCTGTTGATGTCGTACCAGTTGCTCTCCCCGACAAAGATGTGCGTGCCCTTGTTGCCTACGTAGGCCGCTTCGATCGAGAACGTCGGAGTGATCTCGCGTTGAAACGTCGCGTTCCATGCGTCAACGGTAGGCAAAATCATTCTCTGCGGCAGGACCCAAGCCCGGAAGCCGTTCGGATAGAGAGGGCTTCCCGTGGGTCCGGCTGGCTGGCTCGCTAGTTCTGTCGCTGGATCGACCATCGGTGGTCCTACGGACAGATTGAAGACCGGATCCCAATTGTTGGTGGGTTGTATGTACTGAGTCCCCAGAACCGGCAGGTTCTGAGTGACGGTGTGTCCAAAGATGGTGCCAAACATGCCTTGGTCGAACGAGCGTCCATAACCGAGACGCACCACAGTTTTGGCGTTCGCTTGATAGGCGACACCGAGCCGCGGAGCCAAATTCGTGAAAGAGTTCCGTACATTTCCGTTCAATCCCACGCCATTTTCGCCCGCGACTAGCATTTCTCCATTGTTGATATCGAGCCAGCCACCCTGTCCTTTGCCGGTAACGGTCTGCGGGAAATAGATCTCCCAGCGTAACCCGTAGGTCACCGTAAGTTTCGGAGTAACGCGCCAGGTATCTTCGCCGTAGAAGAAGCTGCGCCACTGCCTCTCACCAGCATCTTCTGAGCTCGAAACATAGCGCTCGAAGGTGGTGACGTCACCGAGAAGGAATGCCGCTAGACCGAGACCACCACCCGTCGGCCCTTCCGTGAATGTTGGGGCAAAGGATAGTTCACCGGAGCGGTGTTCGTCACTTGGGATGCGCAGGTTCTGCAGCCGGCGGATGTCCGGGCCGAATTTGATGGTGTGGTTGCCCTTGGTCCAAGTCCAGTTGTTGACCACCTGGAACTCCTGCATCCTTTCAATCAGAGGACAGTTGCAGTTGTTGTACAAACCGTTCCCAAAATCGAAGCCACCTTGCCCCCCAACGGAAAAGTGCGGCATGTTATTGGTGAGCGGATCGGTCGGAATATTCAGGCCCACGGCCCCGGCTTGGGTGGCAAAATCGCCATCGGCGAGGGGGTTCACATTGATGCGCTGTTTGTACCAACCGAAGCGGAAGTCTGCCAGAAGCGTCGGACTCAACGTTTTGTCAAAACCAAACGAATTGCTCTGCGGACGCGTGTCTCCGCTTCCCGTGTATCCCAACTGGTTGAGTTGTGGGCCGCCGGCGATCGGGCCGAACAGTCCCGGGGCTTGTTTGAGAAATTGCGTGAACGTATAGCGATCAAAGAACCGCAAGGTGTCGCTGTAGAAGTAGTCCGCCCGGCCGGTAATCGCGTCGCCATTGTAGACGTCGGAGGCTCCACCGGAATAATTGGGGAGCGTGGGGTCTGTCTGGTTGATGTTCGGAAGAGGGATGTACTTCAGCAGGTTTTGCGCAGCCGTGGAGATCATGTTCGTTGGAATTACGTTACCGGCAAACTGGGTGCGCAGGCTCGGGTTGGCAAGCAGGTTTCCCGCGGCAGTGTAAGGATTGTAGATGTTCTGGCCCGTCGCTGCCGCCAGCACGCTGAAATTTCCATCTCGTTCCGCTTCTGTGGGGACGCGCGCCGTCGCCGATCCACCATCTTTGGCTCGCGTACCTTGGTAATCGATAAAGAAGAATGCCTTGTCCTTAATGACTGGTCCGCCCACGGAGCCGCCGAATTGATCCCATAGAGTGGCGGGAATGTATTTCCCCGTAATCGGATCCGGGATGGACTGAGCAAACGGGTCGCGGGCTTCCATCGAATCGTTCCGGCGGAACCACATGCCTTCGCCATGTAGATTATTCGTTCCCGATTTGGTTGAGGTCGTGATCACCGCCGCGCTTACCTGGCCAAACTCTGCATCGGGAACCGCGCTCGTTACCTTCATCTCGACTACCGAATCGAGACTCGGAACGATCAGCATGTTCCCGTAGAGAAAGTCGCGGTTTGTCGTGCCGTCCAGAATCGACGCATCGCCGACAAACATCTGACCGTTCACGTTTACGGCAATGCCCCCCTGGGGATTCTCGGTCGAGGTATCTCCCCAGCAGAATTGCACCGCGCCAGGTGTCAGAAGCAACAGTTCGGAAAAGTTTCGCCCCCAAGTGGGCAATTGCGTGACCTGCTGTTCAGTGAAGGTGGTGGAGACGTCGGCACGTTCGGTTTTGAGCAGCGGCGCCTCATCGGTCACGGTGACGGTTTGTTTGACATCGCCGGGCTGGAGGGTGACATCAAATGTCGCACGGCTGTCCACGGCGACATCAACCTCTGACACCACAGTCTTGAAGCCCGCGGCTTCCACCTGCACCCGATAGTGACCGACGATGAGGTGCCTTTGGTCGTAACTGCCAGCAGCGTTGCTCGTCGTGGTGTAGACGATATTTCGATCCAGGTCCGTAATGGTGACCTGCGCGTTCGCCACGCCACCACCGGAAGAATCGGCTACCGTTCCCCCGATGCTGCCGTACACCGCCTGACCACAGGCGCTACTTGTCCAAAGCAAACTGGAAAGCAGCAGAGCCAAGGCGGCCATTACACTCTTCGCCACCCTCAAAATAGACCTGTGTTTTCTATGCGCTCTCTGATCAATTTCCTGATCATTGCCGAATACAGCCCTAGGACACCCCTTGCCCATGGCGTCGACCTCCATTTTTCTCGTTGAAAACCTGCACCCCAACCGGAATGACCTATTAAATTGGTCGAAATCGCGCCTGGATTCTTCGCCCTAGTTCCCCGTCACACGGGCGCGATTCATGAACTGGTTCATATGTCTATCTTGGCGCTTATACTTTGTCAAGAAGAAATTTGCGATAGTCTTGATAAAGTCCACAAATATGCGGTTATATTCATCGCATGGTATCGTCCTTTCGCTAAAATCCTTGCTTGGCATTCGTTTCATGCTATAGTCACTTCATGAAGCTATTCATGAACGCATCGCTGGTGCTCTAGCTGTGGCTGTGACCATTCGCGACGTCGCCCGCCGCGCCGGGGTCGCCGTCGGCACGGTGTCGCGCGTGATGAACAAGCAACCGGACGTTAATTCCGAGTTGCGCGAACGTGTACAGCGCGCCTTGAAAGAGCTGAACTACCGTCCCAATGCACGGGCGCAGATTTTTGCGCGCAACGCTTCCCCGGTGGTTTCCTTCATTCTTAGCAACCGGGACTTCCTCCATCCATTCCACTCGCGAGTTCTTCAGGGCGTCGAGGAATATTGCGAAGAGTCCGGATTTTTCGTCATTTATACGAGATTCCGCTATTCGTCGTCCGTTTCTCCTGCCGAGTTGCAACTTCCCAGTGTTCTGCAAAGTCACGGAATTGCGGACTGCGTCATTCTGGCCGGATCGAATTTCGAAAATTTCACCAAGAGTCTGGACAAGCGCGGCGTGGAATACGTTTTGATGGCGAACAATTTTGGCGCCCTGGAAAGTCGCGAGCCTTTCGATCAGGTTCGCTTCGACGACCTTTCCGGAGCCATGGAAGCCACTCGCTATTTGATTTCTTTAGGGCACAGAGACATTTGGTTTATCGGCGACACGTCTTTGCCCTGGTACAAAAACCGCTACGAAGGCTATTGCAAGGCCATGAAGGAAGCCGGCCTGGAGATTCTTTCGCAAACTCTAGGTCTTTCGGACGATCGCTTTCTCAACGGCCTGAACAGCATTCAGATGATTCTCGAGCAGGACCGCCGCGTTACCGCGGTACTGGCTGGAAATGACGAAGTCGCTCACGGCGTTTGGGAAGGCCTGCAAAAGGCGCACATAACCGTGCCCCAGGACGTCAGCCTCATCGGTTTTGACGACCAACACGGCATGGCGCGCTTGCAGTCGCTCACCAGCGTTCGCGTGGAAGCCATCGAGATCGGCCGGCAATTGGCGAAAATGGCCATCGCCAAAATTAAATCCAAAGGTCGCCGCTTGCCGGAGGTCCTACTTTCCACCACCCTCGTCAAACGCGAAACTTGCCGGCCGTTGATGCAGGTCGAAGCGAAGACGGAGGGAAAATGATTGTTCAGAGGATCGACGAAGGGGAACAGTTCTGGTGTGCGGGGAATCTTTACACCATGCTCATTCCCCGGGATGAAACCAAGTGCTTCGAAGCCGTTTTGGAGACCATCGAGCCGGATATTGTAACGCCGCCCAATGCCCACCCCAATTTCGTTCAGATGTACTTCATCGTTTCGGGCCACGCGCGCGTTTGGATCGGCGATGAGATGAAAGATACTACTGGACCAGCGGTGGCGTTCATTCCTCGGAACACGAATCACTACGTCAAGAACATCGGGGACGTTCCGTTGCGGTACATCTACGTCAGTATTTGGCCCGGGACGATTCCCGAATCCGACGGCCGGGAATGGCGCCAGTCCGTGGAAGACATGGTGAAGATGTACGCGTCCCGCGGCTACCCGGCGCAACGCAAATCCTGACCTCCGCGGCCTCATTAAATGTATTCTTGCCACGTTCGGTATTTGTTTCGTGTCCACAATCGGATTCAACATTGCATCGTTTGGGTGAAAACATGAAATTCCAGCGCGCTGTTATGGAATTCGCAGTCGTATTCTTCCTTCTGCTTGTCGCGGCAAGCGCAACCGATGCGCAAGCAATCGCGGACACGGTCGCTCCGCTCCTCGAAAAGCCGGTGCAAACGACTGCGGTGACGGCGTATCAGCTTCAGTCCTACATGATGAAGCGCATCCCGAAGCCCCTGCCCCCCGCGACCGCCGAACAATGGACCGCCGAAGCGCAAAAACTTCGCAAGCACATACTGGAAGACATCGCGTACCACGGTTGGCCGCAGGAATGGGTCAACGCGGCGCCACACTTCGAGCAGACAGGAGTGATCGAAACTTCGCACGGCTATCGCCTCCGCAAATTCCGCTATGAGGTTGTGCCAGGGCTCTACTCGACAGCCATTCTCTACGAGCCCGAGAAAATCAATGGACGTGTGCCCGCCATCCTGAATCTTGTCGGCCACGACCCGCTCGGCAATCTCGTGGAATACGAGCAGAAGCGCTGCATCAATTTCGCCAAACAGGGAATTCTCGCGTTGAGCCTTGGCTGGCCAGGTTACGGAGAACTCGGCCAGGCCGACAACAGCCACGATTTTGGCGGCCAACTCGACCTCGTCGGGTCCAGTTCGCTTGGTTACTTTTACTTGCTTATCCGGCGCGGCCTCGACTACCTGGCGGCTCTTCCGCAAACTGACTCCACTCGCATCGGTGTCACCGGCCTTTCCGGCGGCGGCTGGCAGACTATTATGATCAGCGCTTTGGACGAACGCGTGAAGGCAATGGTCGAAGTCGCGGGTTTCGGATCCTGGGAGACAAATCTCACGCGTCCGACGGATACGCAGGAAGTGGAAGAAGACGCCACCGACCTGGGGCACAATTTCGACTATCCCTTTCTTGTTGCCATGCGCGCCCCCCGCCCGACTCTTTTGATTCACAACGAGCAGGATGATTGCTGCTTCCTTGCACCGCTCGTGAAGCCATACGTTTACGAGCAGGTGCTACCTTTCTTCAAGCTCTACAATGCGGAAAGTGCCCTGGGCTGGCACGAGAACATCGATCCTGGCACACACAACTATCAACTCGACAATCGGGAGCAGGCTTACGCCTTTTTTGCTGAATATTTTCACTTGCCGCCCGTTGCTAAAGAAATTCCGAGCAGTTCGGAAATCTTCACGACCGAGCAATTGGCGGGCAGCTTGCCGAAGGACAATCTGACGACTGCGGCGCTCGCCAGAAAGCTGGCCACGCAAATCACCCGGAGCGCTACTCCGGCTTCAGGAAACGAACGCGACGCCTGGACAAAATCTCAGCGGGAGCAGTTAAACGCCGTAATTCGCTATTCGCCTGTGTCGGCGCGTGCGTGGAAATTAATCAGCACGAAACGTCCCGGGCTGCAATCGATCTCGTATCGATTCGACTTTTCGAATTCTCTTAGCGCCACCGGGATCTGGGTCGCCAGCAATCATGCCGCAGCCGATGCTCCGGTCACGATTGTCGTAAACGACAAGGGTTTGAAGGCTTCAGCGCAGGTCGTCGCGGATCGCGTGAATCGCGGCGAGCAGGTTCTCGCTCTGGAACCGCTTTTTTTTGGCTCGACGACGCCCGACGATCCGGACCCCGCATACTGGGAAATGTTGGTGGCGGGCAGCGGTGAGCGGCCCTTGGGCATCGAGGTCAGTCAATTGGTCGCTGTTGCGAAATCGTTCCGCGGCAGCGGACCGAAGATCCGGCTGGAAACGGCGGGGATTCGAAGCCAAGTTGTTGCCCTGGTTGCCGCTGCGTTGGAACCTGAATTGTTCTCGGAAATTTATTCGGACAATGCTATGTCGAGTCTGAGCTACTTGTTGGATACGCCGGTTCCCTACCGGCTCGCGCCCGATCTTTTCTGCCTGGACCTTTACAAAGATTTTGACATCGACCGGCTGACGGTGGTCGCCGCACCTGTGAAAATCGAAACAGGAAAATTGGCGGGTGCTCTGCCAGCGGTAAAGGCGCAATAACAGCGCCACGGAAAGAACGAAGCGCCTCCGATTCTTCTATAGTTCCCTGTGCTTAACCTCCGGAATTTCTGTGTCCGGTACTGGACTGCATTTTGAGGCGCGAAAATCCTTCACGTTGATCAGTGCGAACATCGGTGCATTCGCGCCTTGGCTGGCTTTCAGATTGAAAAAGTCCACGTGCTCGGCATCGTCCACGATGACGACCGGGCGTGCATCCTGCGCGTCCGCGATTATCTTGAAGTCGTTAATCTCGATTCCTGACGCATGCCGAATCAACAAACCATGCGCCGGCGTGGTCCCGAACATCGTCGGTTCCGGATATTCCTTTTCTTTCTCTTCAAGTTGAATCGCCGCATCCGTCGCCGTTCCACCGCCCGGGTGTTGCACCAGAACGTTGCTGATCTTCACATCCTCAACGTTGTGTCCTGGAATCCCGGTGATCATCGAACAGATCTTTGACGAGCCGTTCGACGACACGATATTCGAAATATTCACGCGACGGATTGCTCCGACGGGCACTCCCGCAGGGCCGCGCATACGCGAACCAAGGCGCAGAAAAATGGGAGCGCCAACGGTGTCGCGCATGGTGATATTCGAAATCGAGACATCTTCAATCAGCGCGCCGTCAACGCTCAGGATTGCTAACCCGAAGCAGCCGTCGAAAACGCAGTTCGAAATGGTAATGTTTTTGTAGCCGCCGTTCGATTCCGTGCCGAATTTGATCCGGCCGTTGCGATCCACGTCGCTGTTCGGCGGAAATTTCTTAAAAGTGCCATCTAGCAGCGTTCCCTCTTCAAAGCTGCCGCTCACCATGCAGTCACTGATGGTGACGATTTCGGTCGCGCCCGCGTAACCTAGAGCGAAGGAACTCTTCAAGCAAATGGCATCGTCCCACGGCGAATTCACGCTGCAATTGGAAATGCGCACGTTGCGGCAGCAATCCACATCCATGCCGTCGCGGTTCGTATCGATCTTAAGGTTGTCGATCGTCACATTGTCAACGCCGGTGGCAAGAATCCCGAAGTGCCCTCCGTGCAGGATGGAAAAATCCCGCAGCAGCACGTCGCGGCAATTTTTCAATGCGATGGCTTTGTTGCCTACCCCGGGTTGTTCCGCCACCGGACCTTGGCCCTCGCCACGGCTCAGCCCCTTCCCCCAAATTAGCCCTGGTCCACAGATCGAAACATTTTGCAGCTCTGCACCCCAGATCAGGCTGTTGTGCCAGTGATTGTGGCCAAAATCCTGGTAATCTTCCCAGGGCTGATTGGGCTCGGGAAGGTCAAATCCCGGCTGCCCTTTTGGCGGCGGATCGGCGGCCACGATGGTTGCGCCGCTCGATAAAAATAAACGAATCCTGCTTTTTAGATGGATCGAGTAGCACAGGTAGCTTCCAGCGGGCACTCGAACCGTGCCGCCGCCCGCGGCCGCGGCTGCGTCGATTGCTGCGTTGATCGCAGGAGTATCAAGAGTTTTGCCGTCGCCCTTTGCGCCAAATTCGCGAATGTCGAAGCTCTTGTGCGATGGCGCGTCTTCTGCGTTTTGCGCCGCTCGACTCGCCTGAGCGCCGACAGCCGCGCCGAAAAGCGCGCCACTGGCAGCTCTTATGAATCCGCGCCTCGTCTCTTCGCGCTTTACGCTGCTTTTCATCGGATTCTTCCGTTTGAAAAAAGTTCTTGAGTATGAATGTCACACGGTTATAGCGGACAGCTCAGCCACTTTGCAAGAAAATCCGTGTTGCCGCGCGAAAAAATTTTCGCAAGCGGAACTTTTGTTCATGAACAAAAAGTAAGGGAGAGATTCCGAGGAGAATTAAAGCGTTCCCGCATCTGGATAAATCTTGATCCAATGGCTGCGCACAAGAGCCCGAGTCTGCTTCCCATTTGAGTTCGAGATGATCAGGTTGGAGGACTGCACAGGCATGTGGCAGTCTAGGCAAGCTCCCAGTTTCTTGTCGGTAGACTTGTGAGACTTTTCTGCCCGAGGATGGCACGCGATGCAGCGTTCGGATAAAGCGACCAGATCGCGTTGCGCTTTGTGGACATCATGGCATGTCGAGCAAGTCATGTGCGCTGAAGCTTGGTAGCACCGGCTCGTCTCTAACAACGCCACTTGATTTCCGTGCACATCCGCCGTTGTACCCGTGTTCTTGGGGTCCCGCTGATAGTATTTGTCGAGCGGTTCTCCGGGAAGATAGGAAAAAGGGACCGTCTGCGGGATTCGCCGGCCGCCGTGACATTGCGCGCAAAGTTCAATCTGACGGTCTCTAGTCAGTTTGCCTGGATTGATGATGCCCATACTGCTTTTGTTCTCCTGCGCCCGTTCAACATGCTCTCGCCCCGGCCCATGACATCGTTCGCAGGAAATCCCCAGCATCACTGTTTCCGGCTTGTACCGATTTGTTGCCACAGAGGGTTCGGTGGCCTCCGCATACGTCAGGTGACACTCGAGGCATCGGGGCACCACGGGGCGCTCAAAATTTGCGGTGCCGTCGCGGTAGCCGGGACTGTTCACCCATGCGTCCAGTTCCACCCAATAAGACACCGGAAGCTGAAAGAGCTGATCTTTGTTCCAGTAGAGATAGGTCTGACCAACCCGGCCAGAACCAATCACAACGTCAATTCTTTCCGAACGAGCAGGACGGGCAGGAACCATCGATACCGCCGTCTCATAAAATCCGTCCGCTTTAGATCCCATCCGGAAATACAAGCCAGCGTTTGCTGTGTTCAGAATATTCCTTCCTTCGGCAAATGAGCCGAGGATGGATTCCTTGCTTGGCGGTTGCGAGGTCCGATGATGGGCAGTTTGTACGTAGCTCCCGGCCTGGTCCGGATGGCACTCGCGGCAAGCTTGGTCTCCAACATAGTTCGGTCGGGAGGATTGCGACTCCGCCTGCGATAGCAGTGTCTGTTGGGCTTGCAAGCCTTGCGTGACCGACAGGACGACCCCAATGAAAAGTTCCTTCAGGTATCGCGACATCATTCGACATCGTCTCCGAGACCGGCATTCTAACCAGCATTCCATTCAATCTGCAAAATTCATTCACGATAGTGCGCGCATTTCCCTCTATACTCTGTTCCCAGAAGGATGTCCTCTAAAAGGAATCGTGAATGAACCGTCGAGAGCTCATGAAGCTCGCGCTGACACAATCTGCTCTCGCGGCCATTTCGGCTCCGGGCGCCAACGCGAAAGACCAGTCTTCCACCTTAGTTCTGCGAAACCCACATTTCGAGCTGGCTCTTGTCCCGTCCAACGGACTCTGGTGCCGTCTCGTCCATCTCCAAACTGGAGCCATCTTAGCGGATGGCAATTATTCCTACTCTTTCAGTCCGCCGTTTTTTTCGGAACTAGATCGAGACGCTTCGTCTGTTGTGTTTCAAGGAAAACTCGAAACGGGCCTCATGATACGGCAACGCTTCTCCGTTGATCCTTCCTCCCCTTGGATCGAGGAACAAATAGAATTGACGAATCAAGGCTCC
>Ga0210390_10002801_pt1 | contig 15228 bp, 10 predicted proteins | sample IncBWH11OmetaG_FD_161050 | JGI IMG/M metagenome (GOLD analysis project Ga0210390, IMG submission 161050) | Forest soil microbial communities from Barre Woods Harvard Forest LTER site, Petersham, Massachusetts, United States - Inc-BW-H-11-O ... | reverse complement strand
GCAGGGGTTCGTGTCCGAGAAGCTTGACGCGCGGCAGGTCCGCGACCTGGTGCCGCTGGCAGGCGAAGATATTGCGGGCGGGTATCTGCATCACTTCGGCGGCCACGCGAATCCTCAGCGTACAGTCCAGGCATACGCCTGGGCCTTGCAGGACCACGGCGGACGCGTGCTGCAACAGACCACCGTGCTGGGGTTCCAGACCACGGGCGGCAAAGTGACCGCGGTGCAAACAGATCGGGGCACGATCGGCTGTGAGACGCTGGTGATCGCCGCCGGTCCGCAGATCAGCCACCTCGCCGCTTCGCTCGGCGTGCGTGTGCCGATGGTCGCGGCGCGCGCCGAGATGATTGTCACGGAGCCCCTGCCGCTGATGCCGATCGGCGGCGTGGATGGCAACGGCCTGTACGGACGGCAGACCCTTCGTGGCAATCTTGCCTACGGCGGCGGTCCGCACGAGTGGCTTGAGATCAACGACAACACAGTGCCGCATCGGTCGAGCACGCCGCTCATGCGCAACATCGCCGTGCGGGTTGCCGAGTTGTTTCCGCGTGCCGCGCATGCACGCGTTATTCGAAGCTGGGCCGGCATCGTTGAGAACACGCCGGATGGTCGTCCGGTGATCGAGCGTATGGCCTCACCGAACAACCTGATAATCGCGACGCTGTCGAGCATCGGGTTCGGCCTGTCGCCGGCGACTGGACACGCGGTGCGCGATCTTGTTATCGACGGGTCTTGCGGGTTCGCCGACCTCAGCAGCTTCAGCCTGTCGCGCTTCGACCGGCTGGAGCCGGATTGGATCGACCGTCAGGGCTGGCGGCCACCGGTTGCGTCGTAGTTCCAATCTCCCCTCCCCCGGCGGGAGGGGGAGGTTTTCTTGCCAGATCGGGCACGGGGATGTGGCAGCGGATGCGGTGACCGGCCTGAGCCAGACGCTCCGGCGGAGTTATGGTTTCGCAGATCGGTCCTAGCTTGCGCTGACACCGCGTATGGAACGGACAGCCGGAGAGCGGCGACACGGGGTTCGGCAGTTCGCCGGTCAGCACGATGCGACGGTCGGATTTCGACGGATCGATCGTCGGAGCGGCAGCGAGCAGCGCCTCGGTGTAGGGATGCCAGGGCGGCTCGAAGACCTGCTCCACCGTCCCCGCTTCCATGATCTGGCCGAGATACATCACCACCACGCTGTCCGCGATGTACCGCACAAAGCCCAGATCGTGGCTGATGATAATGAATGTCGTTTGCTGTGTGCGCTGGATATCCACCAGCAGCTCGATGATTGCAGCCTGCACCGACACGTCGAGGGCGGACACCGGTTCGTCGGCCACGACCAATGTCGGCGCGCCAGCGAAAGCCCGGGCGATACCGACTCGCTGCTTCTGCCCACCGGACAACTGGCGCGGGCGGCGGCCGGCATAGACCGCGGGCAGACGAGTCATGCTCAGCAGCTCGCGGACCCGATCCCGAACCGCCGCCCGACTGCGCGCAACGCCGAGTTTACGGACGGCGCGGGCAATTTGTGTTCCGACGGCGTAGCATGGGTTAAGCGTCTCGTCGGGATTTTGAAACACCATCTGCAGGGCGCGCAGCAGTGCCGCAGAGCGCCGCTCGACTGGCAATCGTGCAAGATCGATGGTCTCAAACATCGCCCGGCCGCCGCTGGCCCCCGTCAATCCCATGACGATCCTGGCGAAGGTCGATTTGCCGCAGCCGGATTCCCCGACAATGGCGACGCTTTGGCCACGCGCCACGTTGAACGTCAGATCATGGTTCGCTCGCAGCGTACGGGCTTGATTCCGCACACGCATTGGGTAGAACTTGTCGAGCGCTCTGACCGCCAGCAGCGTCTCATCGTGATGCTGTACGTTTGGCTCGACACTGTACTGCGTGGATTGCCATGCGATCTCCTCGGTGCGCGCGCATCGCGCCGACGCCAGCCCATCGGAACCCACCGTCTTCAGCGGAATCGGCGCCTGATCGCACAGCTCGCGGCGAAAGTGCGCGCAGCGCGGACCGAAGCGGCAGCCGGCGCGACCTTCCTGGTGCGATTGCATCTGCCCCGGGATCGGGACCAGCTTCTGCATTCCGCGCGGCAGATCGGGACGCGGGATGCAACGCAGCAGACCCGCCGTGTAGGGATGCCGCGGCTGCGCGAAGATCCGGTGCACTTCGCCGGTCTCGACGATTTCGCCGGCGTACATCACGGCGGCGCGATCACAGATCCGCGCGACCAGGCCGAGATTGTGCGAAATGAACAGCATCGCCGTCCGGCGTGTTCGCCGCAGCTCGCCAAGCAGATCGACAATGCCAGCCTCGACCGTCACGTCGAGCGCCGTCGTCGGCTCGTCCAACAACAGCAGACGCGGCTGTGGCAACAGCGCCATCGCGATGACCGCACGCTGCTGCTGCCCACCGGAGAGCTGATGTGGATACGCCGCCATGATGCGTTCCGGGTCCGGTATCTGCATCTCCGCGAGCACGTCCTGTGCAGCGATGCGCGCCTCGTGACGCGGCAGCCCGCGATGAACGACGGCCGTCTCGATGAGTTGCGAGCCGACACGCAGACTTGGGTTCAGGACCGACATAGCCTCCTGGTAAACCATACCGATGCCGGGGCCGCGTAGGCGTTGCAGCGCCCTGCCAGACATGGTCGCGATGTTCTCACCAGCGAAACTGATGCTGCCCTCAGTGATCCGCCCGGTGCGCCCAAAATGCCCAAGGCTCGCGAGCGCCAAGGTCGATTTCCCACAGCCTGATTCACCGACCAGTGCCACAGCCTCACCCTCATCGATCGAAAGAGACACGCTGCTCACAGCCGGCACCGACCCCGCGCGGGTATGATAAACAATCGAGACGTCCGTCATCTCGAGCAGCGGCGCACGCGTTGGCTTCATTCCTGCGTCACCAGTTCGCGCAGTCCATCGGCCAGCAGATTCAGTCCGAGCACAAGCGAAGAAACGGCGATGCACGGGAACAGCACCATGTGGGGAAACACCAGCGCGAAGCTGCGCGACTCGTTCACCATGCTGCCCCAATCCGGATTGGGCGGCGGCAGACCAAGGCCAAGGAAGCCGAGGGTGCCGATGGTGATCACGACATAGCCGAGACGCAGACAGGCATCGACGATGAGCGGGCCCGCAGCATTCGGCAGGATCTCGACGAACATGATGCGCCACGTGGGTTCACCGCGCAATTGTGCGGCCGCGATGAACGCGCGGTCCCGCAGGGCCAGCGTCAGGCCTCGCGTCAGTCGCATGATGGCCGGACCGGACGCCAGGGTCACCGCGAGAACGATGTTCAGTCCCGATGCGCCGAATTTCGAGACGATGACGATGTAGAGCACCAGAGCCGGGAACGCGAGCACGAGGTCGGAGACGCGTGACAGCACATCATCCAGCCATCCGCGCCGGTATCCGGCGAGCAATCCAGCCGAAATGCCAATGGCAAATGCCAACGCCGTGGCGAACGGGGCATAGACCAGCACGGTGCGCGTGCCCCAGATGACGCGCGACAGGATATCGCGCCCAAGATGGTCGGTTCCGAACCAGAAGACCGCTCCGTTGGGTGCGACCGCGCCGGGCGATTGCATTGGCAGGATCGTCTGGTTCGGCGGGAACGGAGCAATCCAGGGCGCTGCAAATGCCACGAATGTCCAAAACCCGATGATGGCAAGCCCGAAGATTGCCATCCTGCTGTGCCCGATCTGCCTGACCCACGCGAAACGTGGCGCGGTGAATTGCGCGGCGGCCATCGAAGCAATCTCGGCATCGCTCATGCCGCACGCATCCTGGGATTGAGCGCCAGATAGCCGAGATCGGAAATCGTCTGCGTGATCGTGGCCATGGCGACGGCGATCATGGTGCACGCCTCGAGAAGATAGAGGTCTTTGCCGAGCGACGCCTCGAGGATGAGGGAGCCAAATCCCTTGAAGGCGAAGAAATACTCGACGACGATCACACCTGCGATCAGCCAGTTCACGTGCAGCACAAGCAGCGTGAACGGCGCGATCAGTGCATTGCGCAACGCATGTCGCAATATGACGCGGCGCTGTGGCAGGCCGCGCAGGATCGCCGCCCGGATATACGGCATGCCCATCACCTCAGCCATCGCCGCGCGGGTGATGCGAGCGATGTAGCCGAAATCGTAGAGCACCAGCACCATAACCGGCATGACGAGCTGCCGGTAGGAGAATCCGTCCAGCATCGTACTGGTGCCTGGCAGCCAATGCAGGCTGAACACGAAGACGGCCGTGATCAGCACGGTGCTGGCGAATGGCGGAATCGAGGTCGTCAGCACGCAGATCGCGGAGACCGCTCGATCGAGCCATGATCCCTCGCGCATTCCGGCCAGAACACCCAGACCAAGCGATAGCGGGATCAGGCACACGAAGAACCAGAAGCCGAGGATCGCGGTGTTTTCCAGCCGTGACCAGACGATACGCGACACCGGGGCAAGGAAAATCCTCGACTGTCCCCACTGGCCAATGACGAAGTGCCCGAGCCAGTCGAGATAGCGTATCGCAATCGGCTGGTCGTAACCGTTGGCAGCCAGCCAGAGATGCCGCTGCTCTGGCGTTGAATACGGACCAAGCTCGGCCAGCGCGACATCACCGGGCAGCAGCTCGAAAAGCATAAACAGCAACAGCGAGGCGGCCAGCATGGTCGCCAGCATCCAGCCAAATCGTCGAATGATCTGGCGCGCCATGCGGCAGGTTTCAGACCTTCTCTACCGCCAGTTCGTCGAGGAAGATGTACTGCGTCGGGTGCATCCGGAACCCCTTCACCTTCCGGTCGAAACCAGTCTGCACGATGCGCCAAAGCGGCTGGACGATCGGACCATCCGACTGAAGGATCTGCTCCAGCTTGGCCATGACTTCGCGACGTTTGTCGACTTCAAGAATCCCCTCAGCCTCTGTCAGCAGCCGATCGAATTCGGGGTTGGAATAGCTTGATTCGTTCCATGGCACGCCGGTGCGATAGGCGAGGCCAAGTACCATTACGCCAAGCGGACGGTGAGTCCAACCTGTATAGCCAAACGGCACCTTCTCCCAAACTGCCCAGAAACTGGCAGACGGCATCAGGTTGATCTTCACGTTGATGCCTGCTGCCTTCCACATCTCCACCATGACCTGAACGGATGCGAGTTCCCAGGCCGGATCACCCTTGCAGGCGATCTCGAGCGCGAGGCCGTCGGGGTAACCTGCCTCCGCCACAAGCTGTTTCGCCTTGGCCACGTCCTGCGTCACCATCGGCAGCTTTGCGTATTCAGGATGCACCGGGGCGACATGATGATGCTCGCCGATCGACGCCCTCCCACGGAACACAATGTCGATTACCTTCTGCTGATCGATCGCCAGCTTCAACGCCTGGCGGACCCGGACATCATTGAACGGCTTCTGGTCGTATTTGCCGCGAACCACCGCGGTCTGCGCCGTCGTCACCTGGTACATCTCAACGTCAGGCAATGCTTTGACCGCATCGAGCTGCGAGACGTCGACCTCGTAAAGGCCGTCCACCTGCTTCGAGGCCATCGCGGCGATCGCGGCACCCGCATCATCGCCGAGATCGATGAACTCCACTTCGTCCAGGTGAACTGGCGGTCCCCAATACTTGGCGCTCGCCTTCAACACGGCACTCTGCCCGACGTTGTACGCCGCCAGTTCAAAGGGGCCGGTGCCGTTCATACCCGGTTTGACCGCAGCGTTTTCGGCAGGATCGAGCATGAAGAACGGATAGTGGAACAGGTGTTCGGGAACCGCGAGCTGCGCTTGCTTGCAGTTCAGGCGGAAGGTCTTGTCGTCGATTTTCTCGATCGCCTTCTCGCTCCACAGCCGCACCGAGGTAACGGGCTTGCCGTCCTTGGTTTCCCCCGTGTTGTACGAGTCAAGCATGTAACCCTTCATCAGCCCAAGCACGGATGAGCCGGTCTTCGGATCCAGCACGCGCCTGATGTTCCAGATCGCGTCATCCGACGTGAATGGCCGGCCGGATCGCCATTTCGCTGCTTGGCGAATGGTCAGCGTCCAGGTCTTCAGGTCCTCGCTCGCCTCCCATTTTTCCAACAGCTCCGGATGGGTGATGTTGTTGGCATCGGTGCGGGTGAGGTACTGGACCGTATTGCGCAGCACGTTGCTTGGTTCGACCCACGAAATCGTTTGCGGGTCCTTGATTTCCTGCACGCGCATGCCGATGCGGATCTTGCCGCCCTTCGGCAATTCCGACTGCGCTCGTGCTGGCATTGGCAGTCCAGCCATTGCATACGCCGTGCCCGCGGAGACGCCGAGCAACATTGCGGTTCTCAGGAATTCGCGCCGATCGATTTTGCCGCGCCGAAGTTCGGAACGCAGTTTCGGCAGGTAAGCATGCTCGCCTTGAGTTGCCATTGCACGAAGCCTTCTGTTTGTTGCCGACGGCGCGCCATCTTTGCGGTTCGCGTCAGCGTCTCCCGAAACCGAGCATAGGCTCAGTCCGCGATGAACGGGAAGCCTCAGTCCGTCAGGCGCAAGCCGTTCAGCGCCAGAGCTGGCGGCTGGCCAATGCCGCTCCCTGGGCAAGTGCTTCGAGCTTGGCCCAGGCGATTTGCGGGTGAACGCGACCGCCAAGACCGCAATCCGTGGATGCCATGACGCGCTCCCTGCCAACGAGTTCCGCGAAACGAAGGATACGCTCGGCGACAAGTTCCGGGTGCTCGACCACGTTGGTGGCGTGGCTGACGACGCCCGGTAGTATCAGCTTGTCGTCAGGCAGCTTCACGTCCTGCCAGACCTTCCATTCGTGTTCATGACGGACATTGCCGGCCTCAAACGAGTAGGCGTGGGCGTTGACCGCCAACATGACCTCGACGATATCGCGCATCGGAATGTCTGTCGTGTGGGGGCCATGCCAGCTTCCCCAGCATAGATGAAACCGAATGCGCTCCTGCGGCAACCCGCGAAGCGCGTGATTGAGCGCCGATACCTGAATCATCGCCAACTTTCGGTAGTCTTCCACGGTAGGTTCGGGATTGATCATGTCCCAATTCGTGGCGAGCGCCGGGTCGTCGAGCTGCAAGACAAGTCCAGCCTCAACGATCGACGTGTACTCCTCACGCATTGCGTCAGCGGCGGCGAACAGGAACTCCTCGTAAGTCTTGTAGTAGACGTTGGCCATCCGCGTGGTACTGCCAGGTGCAATCGAAGTCATAAAGCCTTCTTCCACGCCCGCGGCGCTGAGCGCGGCCTTGAAGTTGGCAATGTCGGCCTTGATCGCATCGCCACCAATGTAGCTCAGAGGAGCAACGCATACCGGGCCTGTCGCTGGCCGAGGGCCTGTTGACACCCCAGACTCGGGATCAGCGTATGCGGCCGCGAACCGCGCGCGATCGCGCCGATCGGCAAAGCTCGTCAGCACAGGCTGGCCCGGACTGGACCGCCGCGGCGCGACATCGTGCATGTCCGGTCCGGCCAGATCCAGACCGCCCAGACGATGATACGCGTAGCTCATCCATGCACCGAAATTGACGCGGTGTCCCATGGACTTGCCGAACTCGCCGTCGCCCGGAATATCGATGCCGAGGCCCTTCTGATGCTGAACGACTTGAGCCACCCCTGCGCGAAGACGCTCCTGAAACATCGTCTCGTCGCACGTCTCGCCAGCTTCGCGCGACCGGTTGGCTGCTATCAGATCGTCAGGGCGTGGCAGGCTCCCGACATGAGTGGTCAGGATGCGATTGGAGCTGGCTTTCATGGCTGTCCTCTCACCGCAAGGTTGCGACTCAGCCCCAAAGTTGGCGGCTGGCCAGCGCGGCCCCTTGTGCCAGCGCCTCGAGTTTTGCCCAGGCGATCTGCGGATGAACGCGACCGCCCAGACCGCAGTCGGTCGAGGCGATGACCCGCTCCCTTCCGACGAGATTCGCGAACCGCAGAATGCGCTCGGCAACAAGCTCCGGGTGCTCGACAACGTTGGTCGCATGGCTGACGATGCCTGGCAGGATCAGCTTGTCATCTGGCAGAGTCACCTCCTGCCAAATCTTCCACTCATGTTCATGGCGGACATTGCCGGCTTCGAACGAGTACGCGTGCGCGTCGATCGCCAGCATGACCTCGACGATGTCGCGCATCGGGATATCCGTGATGTGCGGGCCGTGCCAGCTACCCCAACACAGGTGGAAACGGATGCGATCATGGGGCAGACCCTTGATCGCGTGGTTGAGCGCCTCGACGCGGACCATCGAGAACTTCTTGTACTCCTCCACCGTCGGCTCGGGGTTGATCATGTCCCAATTCTCGGCGATCGCCGGATCGTCGAGCTGCAAGATCAGCCCCGCATCGACGATCGCCTTGTACTCCTCGCGCATCGCATCGGCGCAGGCGTACAGCAATTCTTCCTCGGTCTTGTAGTAGGCATTGCCAATGCGCGAGGCGCTGCCCGGAGCGACCGAGCTCATGAAACCTTCCTCGACGCCGGCAGCCTGCATCGCCTCCTTGAAATTGGCGATGTCAGCCTTGATTGCGTCATGGCCGGTATAGGTGATCGGCGCAACGCAGACCGGCGCCGGCGGCCGCGGCCCGGTGGTGATGCCGGACTCGGGATCGGCGTACGCCGTGGCGAACTGGGTGCGGTCCCGGCGATCGCCGAAGCTGGTCAGCACCACCTCTCCGGGTCGAGACCGCCGCGGCGCCATCTCGTATAGACTGGACTCGCCGGGTTTGAGCCCGCCGAGGCGCTGCCAGGAATATCGCCACCATGAGCCATAGTTGACGCTCTGGCCCATCGGCTTGCCGAACTCGCCGTCACCGGGGATGTCGATGCCCAGGTCGTGCTGGCGACGCACGACCTCTGCCACCGCGTCGCGCAGCGTCTGCCCAAATGCTTGTTCGTCGAAGGCCTCTCCGGCTTCAAGGGCGCGGTTCGCCGCGATCAGCCCGTCTGGACGCGGCAGGCTGCCCACATGGCTGGTGGCGATATGATTGATGCTCGCCTTCATCGTTAATCCTCCTTGGACGGCAATCGTCGTAGCCCATACCAATCCAGCGAGAAAGATGGCAGAGGCGCAAGGACGCCGCTACATTCTGGCGGGATGAATGGATGCCAGAGAACTCGTGCTTGCGTCTGGCTACGCCTGATTGTGGCGGCACTCGCAATGCAGAATGTGTCCGTTGGCGCCAGAGCTGCGGAGCCGGGCTCTTTCACGCCGGAAAGCTGGGAAATTCAGCAAAGCGCCCAATGCAGTTCCGCGATCCACGAAGCGGAGCAACGCCATCAATTGCCGTCGGGTCTGTTGACCTCGATCGCCCGGGTCGAAAGCGGCCGGCCTGTGACGACCATGAACGACGTGCGTCCCTGGCCTTGGACGATCGATGCCGACGGTGATGGGCTCTTCCTCGACAGCAAGGCGGCGGCGGTTGCCTGGGTGGCGCAGCAGACATCGCATCACAGGTATATCGATGTCGGCTGCCTGCAGGTCGACCTGACGCTGCATCCCCACGCATTTGCCTCGCTTGAGGAGGCTTTCGATCCCGCGGCGAACGCGGATTACGCGGCGCGCTATCTCTCTACCCTTTATCGCGACGAGGCCGGCCACAATTGGGACGTTGCGGTAGGCCTGTATCATTCGCACACGGCAAACCTCGCAGCGGACTATCGGGATCGCATTTCGATGGAGGGTGCGCGTATTCTGCGTGGCGTGCTCGAACCGGTGCCGCTCTACGTGCGGGCCATCCGGCAAGGTACTCTTCGCCTGCCGTTGGGCGCCGGAAGATCAACGCCGATCAACGTGAACCGGCAACCCGCTGCGCGTTCTCACCACAGGCTGTCCACCTGTCAGATCGAGCAAGTGTTAGGTTCTTATCTTAACGCCTCGGGGAGCAACAATCGATGCACGCAGACCGCTCGCTCGTCGGGGCCGTGACCCTGGTAATTGCCGACCCACAGCCCGTAACGGCATGCTGCCAGCGATATTAAGGGAGGCCGTCATGAACGATGCCGCACCCGTGTCCGGATATGTCGAAGCATACGCCGCCTGGCGCGCTGACCCAGAAGCCTGGTGGGCCACGGTCGCCGAGGGCGTCACGTGGGAGCGGCACTGGGACCGTGTTCTCGATCCCTCAATCGGGCCATACGGTAGATGGTTTCTCGGCGCGACCCTGAACACCTGCTTCAACTGCATCGACCGCCACGTGCTCGCGGGCCGCGGCGAGCAGGCAGCGCTGATCTGGGACAGCCCGATGACCGGGCGGATCGAAACCTTCACCTATCGCCAGATGCAGACCCGCACTGCGAAGCTCGCCGGTGCGCTGGCGGCACTCGGCGTGATGCGCGGCGACCGGGTGGTGATCTACCTGCCGATGGTCCCGGAGGCGGCGATCGCCATGCTGGCCTGCGCGCGGTTGGGCGCAATCCATTCCGTCGTTTTCGGCGGCTTTGCCGCAGCCGAGCTTGCGTCGCGCATCGCCGACGCCAAGCCGAAGGTGATCGTGTCCGCGTCATGCGGCCTCGAACCTGGACGGGTGGTCAAATACAAGCCGCTGCTCGATGCGGCGATCGCGTTGTCGCCACACAAGCCGGACGCCTGCCTGATTCTGCAGCGCGATGCGGAGCGCGCCACACTGGTTGCCGGACGCGATCATGATCTCGCAGAGGCCGAAGCTGCAGCATCGCAGCACGATCCGGTTGCCGTTGCTGCCACTGATCCGCTCTACATCCTCTACACTTCCGGCACGACAGGCCGACCGAAAGGTGTGGTGCGCGACAATGGCGGCCATGCGGTGGCGCTATGGAATTCGATGCGAATGCTGTATGGCGCCGATGCCGGTGACGTCTATTGGGCGGCGTCGGATGTTGGCTGGGTGGTCGGCCACTCCTACATCGTCTATGCGCCGTTGCTGCGCGGCTGCACGACCGTGATGTACGAGGGCAAGCCGGTCGGCACGCCGGATGCTGGAGCGTTCTGGCGGGTGTGCGCGCAGCACGGCGTGAAGGTGCTGTTCACCGCGCCGACAGCAATGCGCGCGATCAAGCAGCAGGATCCTGACGGCAAACTGCTGCACGCCCACGATCTGTCGAAACTCGAGGCGCTATTTCTCGCCGGCGAGCGCTGCGATCCCCCGACCGCCGTGTGGGCAGCCGATCTGCTCGGCAAGCCGGTGGTCGATCACTGGTGGCAGACAGAGACCGGTTGGGCGATCACCGGAGGGTTCCGGCAGTATGGGCTGTTCCCGTTCAAGCCTGGCTCGGGCGGACGTCCGAGCCCCGGCATCGACCTGCACGCGCTGGACGACGACGGGAATGCCGTCGCGGCCGGTCACACCGGCAATCTGTGTGCCAGACTGCCCTTGCCTCCGGGCTGCGCGCCGACCCTCTGGCAGAACGACGAGGGCTACCACACCGCGTATCTGTCGGATTTTCCCGGCTGGTATCGCACCGGCGACGCCGGGATGATCGACGCGGAGGGCGATGTCTGGGTGATGGGTCGGACCGACGACATCATCAACGTCGCTGGGCATCGGCTTTCCACGGGCCAGATGGAAGAGGTGCTGGCATCGCACCCAGCGGTCGCCGAATGCGCGGTTGTCGGTGCCAAGGATGATTTGAAGGGCCAAACGCCAATCGGATTGGTGGTGCTGAAGGCGGGCGTGAACCGTCTGGAAGCCGAAATCGTCGCGGAGCTGGTGGCTTTGGTACGTGAGCGGATCGGGCCGGTCGCCGCGTTCAAGGATGCCCGCGTGGTGCCTCGGCTACCGAAGACACGGTCGGGCAAGATCCTCCGGGCCTCGATCCGCCGCATCGCGGATGGCGAAACAGCGCCGGTGCCGCCGACCATCGAGGACCCGGCGGCATTGGATGAGGTCCGTGGGGTGCTGAGCAACGCTGCGATCCTGCGCGGATAGGCCTCGCGGCCTGTGGCCGCAGGCGGCTTGCCAATTTTCTCGAGCGATCCGTCCGAAAAGTTCATGGAGGCTTACGAAAGCCCGGACCGTGCCGGTGCTACGCTGGGTGATCCCATGCGCCGGCCGGAACTTGCGCCCTGGACACATTTGAAGGAGACGCTATGAGCGAGCCATACGGGGGCAGCCATCCCAAGGAGTACGTCGTATCCAAAGACGTCGCAGGTTTCGATTCGCTGACCGAGCTTGCCCTGGATATGCGCTCTGCATGGAATCATGCCACCGACCAGGTATGGCGGCGGCTGGATCCCGTGCTGTGGGATATCACGAGCAACCCCTGGGTCATCCTGCAGACGGTCTCGAGAGAGAAACTCCAGTCTGCGCTGGCAGATCCCGCCTTTCGCACGAAGGTCGATGATCTGGTGAGAGCCAGGCGGGACGCTGCGGAGGCGCCCGCATGGTTTCAACAGACCTATCCACAATCTCCGCTGCGCTGTGTGGCGTATTTCAGTTTGGAATTCATGTTGAGCGAGGCGTTGCCGATCTACTCGGGCGGACTTGGCAACGTGGCGGGCGACCAACTCAAGGCCGCCAGCGATCTGGGTGTGCCGGTGGTCGGCGTCGGGCTGCTCTACCAGCAAGGCTATTTCCGCCAGGTGATCGACAAGGAGGGCAAGCAACAGGCGCTGTTCCCGTATAACGATCCAGGACAACTGCCGATTACACCATTGCGTAAACCGAATGGCGAGTGGTTGCGGTTGGAAATCGCGCTGCCAGGTTACCCGCTCTGGCTGCGTGCCTGGCAGGTCCAGGTCGGCAGAGTGAAACTCTATCTGCTGGACACCAACGACGCAGCGAATTACCCGCTACATCGCGGCATCACCAGTGAGCTGTACGGCGGCGGGCCGGAGTTGCGCCTCAAGCAGGAACTACTGCTGGGGATCGGCGGGTGGCGATTGCTCGCGGCGCTCGGGATTGAGCCCGAAGTCTGTCATTTGAACGAGGGACACGCGGCGTTCGCGGTGCTGGAACGCGCGCGAAGCTTCATGGAGGAAACCGGGCACAATTTCGAGGTCGCGTTGGCCGCTACCCGGGCGGGCAACCTGTTCACCACCCACACGGCGGTAGCTGCCGGCTTCGACCGTTTTCCACCGGCCCTCATCGAGCAATACCTCGCGGGCTATGCGCAAACGCAGCTCGGGATATCCTGCCACGATCTGCTTGCTCTGGGCCGTCAGAACCCCGACGACGCATCGGAGGCGTTCAACATTGCGTACTTGGCGATCCGCGGCAGTGGAGCAGTGAATGGCGTGAGCCGCCTGCATGGCGAGGTGAGCCGGCAACTCTTTGAGCCGCTCTTTCCACGCTGGCCGGTGGATGAAGTGCCGGTCGAGCATGTGACGAACGGCGTCCACATGCCGAGCTGGGATTCAGCGGCGGCCGACGATTTCTGGACGGCAGCCTGTGGCAAGGAGCGCTGGCTAGGCAGCGCGGAGATGCTCGAGCACGACATTCGCAGCATGCCCGACGCCAGTCTTTGGCAATTTCGTTCGGAGGCCCGCAAATCTCTCGTAGAATATGCTCGCGAACGATTGTCGCGACAGGTGGCTGCCTACGGCGCGTCGCCTGAAGTGGTTGATGTGCGGCTTCTGTTTGACAGCAATGCTTTGACGCTGGGTTTCGCCAGGCGGTTTGCCACTTACAAGAGACCCAACCTGCTGCTGCACGATCCGGAGCGACTGCTGCGCCTATTGACCGATCCTCGGCACCCGGTGCAGCTCATCATCGCCGGCAAGGCCCATCCGGCGGACCAGGCGGGGCAGGCCATGATTGGCGAATGGATGCAGTTCGTCCGTCGCCCCGAGGCGCGCCCGCACGTGGTGTTCCTCAGCGACTACGACATGCAGTTGACCGAGCAGTTGGTGCAGGGAGTGGATGTCTGGCTCAACACGCCGCGACGCCCGTGGGAAGCATGCGGAACGAGCGGCATGAAGGTATTGGTCAATGGCGGAATCAACCTGTCTGAATTGGACGGTTGGTGGGCCGAAGCCTATTCGCCGGACGTTGGTTGGGCATTGGGCGATGGCCTCGAACATGACGACGCCACCGGTGGAGACGCATCCGACGCCGAGGCGCTCTATGGTCTGCTCGAACGCGAGGTGGTCCCAGAGTTCTACACCCGCGATGAACAAGGCATTCCCAACGCCTGGATAACCCGCATGCGGGAGAGCATGGCGCGATTGACACCGCGGTTTTCCACCAACCGCACGGTGGGCGAATACACCGAGCGATACTACCTGCCGAGGGCGACGGCCTACCTTCAGCGGGCTGCCGCCAAGGGCAAGATCGGCGCGGCAATAACCGACTGGCAACGTTCGCTCGACCAAAACTGGGACCCGATACACTTCGGCGTACTGAAGGTCGAGACCTCTGGCGACCGGCATGTATTTGAAGTCGAGTTGCACCTCGGCGAAATCGATCCGGGTGCGGTGTGCGTAGAGCTCTACGCCAACGGCTCCAGAGGCGGAAAGCCTGCTCTGCAGGAGATGCGGCGTGTTCGCCAATTGACCGGCGCCGAGGGCGGCTACGTTTACACCGCGACAGTATCCACAACGCGTCCACCAACGGACTATACGCCGCGCCTGGTACCGTGCTGCGCCGGCGTTGCGATCCCGTTGGAAGATACGCGGATTCTGTGGCAACGGTGATCGGCGGACCGAGCAGACGAGCATATGAAGGAATGGCGAAATGTTCCCAAGTCCGACACGCATGTTCTTGACCAAGGGTATCGGGGTCCATCGTCACGCCCTTACGGCCTTCGAGTTCGCCTTACGTGACGCGGACATCGAGCAGCAGAACCTGGTCTATGTATCGTCCATTCTTCCGCCCCACTGCGAGGTTATCAGCCGCGAAGCAGGGGTCGAAATACTCAAGCCCGGGGATATCACCTTCTGCGTCCTGGCCAGATCGGAGACCAATGAATTCGGGCGCCGCATCTACGCCAGCCTCGGCCTTGCCAGGCCGGCAGATCCGGAAATGTACGGCTATATCTCAGAACTGCACGGATACGGCATGACCGCAGCGGCGAGCGGTGAACAGGCGGAGGATCTCGCCGCTACCATGCTGGCGTCGACACTGGGTCTGGATTTCGACCCCGACGCCGCGTGGAACGATCGCAAGCAGATATACGAGCATAGCAGCGTGATCATCGACAGCACGTCCATCACCGCCGTGGCTGAGTGCGGCCCGGACAATCACTGGACCTGTGCGGTTGCTGCTGCCGTATTCCTGTTTTCCTGAGAGTGCACCGGGCCGAACCTGAACACTCGGTCATCGCGGATCGAGGCGCGGTAGAACCCTCTATCCGT
>Ga0210390_10002799_pt1 | contig 15232 bp, 12 predicted proteins | sample IncBWH11OmetaG_FD_161050 | JGI IMG/M metagenome (GOLD analysis project Ga0210390, IMG submission 161050) | Forest soil microbial communities from Barre Woods Harvard Forest LTER site, Petersham, Massachusetts, United States - Inc-BW-H-11-O ... | reverse complement strand
GAAGTAGGTCGTCTCAGTAAGCTTCGCCAACTCCGTCCCTTCGGGGGATGACAGAACCCTAGTCTTCAAGCCCACGGATTCGAAATGCTCAGCGGCCCGCCGGCCGGCTACGGGGTCGATCGCCCCTACGAACTTGGTGTACTTGCAGAGTTCGTCGAACATTCGTGCGTGTTTCCCTCGAACAGGGCTGTTCACAACCGCAACATTTGCCCGCTCGGCAATCAGACGGGTAGTGCCAACCGCAACGGTGCTGTTGATGATTGTCACTTTGGGCTCGAACAGTTCGATGTAGCGAACCGTCTCCCCGGCGAAATCCCTAATCTGGAACGGGTAGCACACATGAAGAACGTCGACTTTCTCAATGTCTCCAACGGGAGGCGAGATGTCCACTCCAACCGTGTGGTGGTGCCGGGAAATGAGATCGAAGAGTGGCTTCCCTACCTCTCCGAGTCCTACAACAACAACATTGGTTTTTGTTTTCATGATCTTTGGACCCCTTTCGGGAAACAATTGCTCATAAACAATATCGTCATGGAGCTTGCGCTATCTGCCGAGTCAAGCGGACTCTTCTTCGTATCTCCGGCTTTATGCGATTTGTTCGGCAGGGATTAATTCGGCAGGGATTAAAAGGTTATCCACTCGTTCTGCCCGGCTTGCAAGCGCCTTCGAAGTAAAAACGAAGATCTCCTCAGTCACTCTAGATTGTTGGTCTGCCGTAAGTTGCGGGAACATCGGCAAGGAAACGATCTCAGAAGCAACTCGCCTTGCCACGGGAAAGTCGTTCTGACCGTAGTTCAGCGATAGATAGGCATTCTGCAAGTGCAAAGGAATCGGGTAGTGAATACCAGTGCCAATGCCGGCCTGCTTCAAATGATTCATCATTCCGTCGCGGTTATTGGTGCGGATTACAAAGAGGTGATACACCGCTCGCGACCAAGAAGGTTCATATGGAAGGGTTATGGCTTCGTTTTTGGCCATAAGGCGCTTATATTCGGCTGCATGTTCGCGACGCTGCGTGTTCCACTTAGCCAGGCGGGTTAACTTAGTATTTAAGAGTCCAGCCTGAATCGCGTCCAAGCGACCGTTGTATCCTTCCACGTTGTGGTGATACTTCTTCGCTTGACCATGATCGCGCAGCATTTTTATTTTGTCGGCAACCTCAAGATCATCGGTAGTCACTGCTCCGGCTTCGCCGCATGCCCCCAGGTTTTTGCCCGGATAGAAGCTGAACGCAGCTGCACGTCCCATGGAGCCAGCTTTCATCCAGCGTCCGTGTTTCTTCGAGAAATATTCTGCGCCGTGGGCCTGACAAGCGTCCTCTATGACGGTAAGATTGTACTGTTCCGCTAGTCTCAAAATCGGATCCATGTCGGCCATTTGGCCGTATAGATGGACTGGCACCACCGCGGTGACGGGACGTCCACTCCGTCGACTAATCAGTTTCCCTGATTTGTTCCTCTTGCACTGTCCCTCCAGGAACTCCCTGAGTGCCGCGACTGACATATTGTATGTTCGTTCGTCAATATCGATAAACTCTGGCACGGCTCCGGCCTGCGTAATAGCTTCAGTGGTAGCAATAAACGTGTGTGGCACAGTCAGGACGACGTCCCCTGCTTGTACGCCACAGGTCATGATGGCGAAGCGCAGTGCATCCGTGCCACTGCTGACAGCAATAGCATGGCTGGTATCGCAGAAGGCTGCAAATGCGGCCTCGAATTCCTCCACCATCGGCCCACCAATAAAACCAGCGGTATGCAGAGCTCGGCGAAACACACCGGTCAGTTCTTCCTCGAGTTCCAGGTGCGGAGTAACCAGATCAAGAAACGGAATGCTGTTAGGAACGCCGTTAAGAATGCTCATTCATGACCTTTCACAGTTTGTTCGATATACCGGAGGACCTTCGCCGGGTTTCCGGCAACAATGGAGTTAGGGGGGACATCTTTGGTCACAACACTGCCGGCGCCCACGATCGCGTTCTCGCCGACATTGGTATTAGAGAGAATCGTGGCACCAGAGCCGATCGACGCTCCCTTCTTTATGACTGTAGGCTCGACCCTCCAGTCGTCTTCGGTTTGCAGGCTTCCTTCGAATGTCGTGGCACGAGGATAGCTGTCATTAATAAATGTCACTCCATGCCCGATGAAGACGTTGTCCTCAATGATGACGCCTTCGCAGATAAAAGTATGGCTTGAAATCTTGCAGCATTTGCCGATGCTGGCATTTTTCTGGATTTCCACGAATGCCCCGATCTTTGTCTCGTCTCCTATCTCGCAGCCGTAGAGATTTATGAATTTCGAAAGCCGAACATTTTTCCCCAGTCTTACGTCGTCTGTAACGCAGATATAGGAGCTCATAGATAGATCAGTGACCCTCTCTTGCTAAGCGACTCGCTTGCTGCCTCCAACATCTTGACCACCCGCAAGCCCGCGCAACCATCGTTAAATGGGTCTTGTCCATTTGAAACGCAGCCTACGAAGTAGGACAGTTCTTCACGCAGAGCCTCAACCTGCTCGAGCTGAGGAGCCCACATATCGCCGGAACGATAGTTCACCAACAATTCGTAGACGCCTTCCCGGTTCGTGATATTCACTCCCTTGTCGTAAACCTTCACCTTTTCGTCAGCTTCAAGATCGTTCCAGACCAACATTCGCTTCTCCCCGCCGATAAGCGTGGTCCTGACCTTCACCGGCGAGAGCCAGTTGACGTTGATATGCGCTATGACCTTCTCGGGAAAATAGAGCGTCATGTAGGCTACATCCTCGTGGCAGTTCAGATGTCTCTGCCCAGTTGCAACGATCGCCTCGGGACTTGCCTTGATGAGGTAATCCATGATGGAAAGATCGTGCGGCGCAAGGTCCCACAGTACGTTGATGTCGTGCTGGAAGAGGCCAAGGTTAACGCGTGTCGAGTCGTAGTAATAGAGCTTGCCTAAGGTTCCTTCATCGAGAAGTTGGCAGATTTTCTTCACGGCTCCGGTGAACAGGAAGGTGTGGTCCACCATGATCTTGAGATTTTTTCGCTGGGCGAGGTTAATCAGTTCCTCCCCTTGCGCGGCATTGCTGGTGAACGGTTTCTCAACGAAGACATGCTTGCCATTCTCCAACGCAGCTTTTGTCAACTCATAGTGCGTCCAGACTGGGGTGATGACGGCGACAGCATCGATCTTAGGCGATGAAACCACGGCGGCGGCATCCGGAGTTACACTAATTTCCGGGTACACTTTTTGCGCGCGCATCCTCGCAGCGGGACTTGCGTCCGCGATCCCGAGCACCTGACACCCCTCCAGGCTCATCAGGTTCCTGACGATATTAGGGCCCCAGTAGCCGTAGCCAAGTACGCCGAAATTCACGATGTCTTACTGCCCCTTAAGACCACTAATAATTGACGCAACTGATTGCTAGCCAGAGAGTTAGTGCTGCATAGCAGGAGGTGAATATGGTGTCGCCTGTTAGACAGGCATGTAACACTTAACATGCTCCTCTGAGCACAGCGCGAGGAGTACGCATGAGGATTTTGATGTCGAGCCACGGGGACCAGGACTTCGCATATTGCAGATCCAGCCTTACCATTTCGTCAAACTTGATGAGGTTTCGACCATTCACCTGCCACAGCCCGGTGATCCCAGGCTTCACATCTAACACCCTGCGCCTGTGCCACGTCTGATAAGAGGCCACCTCGTAGGGGATTGCAGGGCGGGGGCCGACCAGGGACATATCTCCTCTGAAAACATTTAGAAACTGCGGCAGTTCATCCAGGCTGGTTCTCCGCAGGAATCTCCCAACCTGCGTGACCCTTTTATCATTCGTAAGCTTATATACGCCGTTTCCGTTTGACAGTTCATGTGTCGCCTGGCCGGCGATCAATTTCGTCACATATTCCCTGTGAGCGCTGGGATCATTGTCGATATGCATCGACCGGAACTTCAAAAACGGGAAGGGCTGGCCATACTGCCCCACCCTCAATTGCGAAAACAATGCGGGACCTTTGGATGATGCTTTGACTACAAGCGCAATGATCAAGAAGAGGGGCGCGCCGATGGTTAATGCTAGCGAGCTACCAACAATATCCATCGCACGCTTAATGCCTAATAGTGGCCGTTTTACTTTGTCGCGATTCGACAGGTCGGGGTACAACGCCGTATTGCTTGGACGCCCGGAATTGTCCTGGTCCCAATCGTCGGGAAAGAAATGGAACGAAATGCTGAATTGATTAAACTGCTCGAGAGTCAACGTGTCTCGTAACGTGGTGCTCACTCTGGTCAGGATTATGCTCAGAATTGAGTTTCTGTCATCGACCGCAAGGCCCGTAAACACCGCACCGACTGCCGACCGGTCTTTGTACCAGCCGATCACGTCTGTTTCCCGCGTGGATAACAGCAGAGCGGATAACGCACTGCCGAGAGCTTTCCCGTTCTTTTCCGAACCTTGATGATTTCCCGCCTCCAACAGCATAAGCAGGAATGGTTTCCCGGAACGCTCCGTTCTTTTGCGCTCTATGACGAGCATCCGTCGAAAAGCCTCTTCGCCAAGAGCATCACGGTCACCATTCGAGGCCGAGAGCAACGATCGGGCAGCTGCTTCGTTAATCGAGTCTAACAAAGTCACTGAAATCTTCTCCTGATCGCCTCAGTAGCTGGGTGATTGATAGGACCCAGCGAGGATTCCATCGGTCTTGAGGCTAAGAAGTAAGGGATACTAATTAAGCCGCTGAGCGCGAACAAAATCTTCGTTCGCAATCGACACTTTGCCTCACAGGGTTCGCTGACAAAAGATTAATGTCTAATGGAGGAGAGACACTCTACTTCTCGCCTGGACTCTCCGACCGTAGAGCGGTGGATGGATGGTAGTAATAGTAATCGTCGCTATGGGCCGCACTCCGAGCGCAGTTCAGCAACGTACCAATTAGTTTTTGGTGGTCTATGGCTTCGAGCCCTCTTTGTAGTGACCGCTTCTTGGTGGTTCCTTGACGCGCAACAAGGAGAATCCCGTCCACCAATCGCGACCAGACGCTCGTGTCAGCCAACGGCAGCACTGGAGGGGAATCGACGATGACCCAATCAAAAAGCATAGTCAACTGATCCATCAGCGCAGACAATCTTCCTGATTGCAGCAGCTCCAAAGGATTGTTCAAAGCGTTGCCTGCAGGCAAAAACCACAGGCCGGCGCCTTCGAGGTGATATATATTTTTTGCTTCACTCTGATCGCCTTGCAGCCATTCACAGATGCCCGGGATTCTACCCAGCCCGAACATTTGCGATAAAGACGGGCGCCGCACATCTCCCTCAATCAACAAAGTGCTCTGTTGTCTTTTCCGAGCGAGCGTACATGCCAGGTTAGCGGCTACCATACTCTTGCCCTCGCCAGGAATTGTGCTCGTAATCAGGACCTTTTGAAGCGGCCTTTCCCGCCGGAGCTGCCGCAGTCGCACCCCTAGAAAGCGAAACTTCTCCGCCGCCAGGCTTTCGCTGTCAGTGAGGCACACCAACTGGTTTTGAGGAGGAACCGAGACCTTTAGGGACCGGCATTTGGCGAGCATATCCAGGTGTTTCTCATTCAACGAGACCTCGGCCGGTCCATGAGATTCGAGTGCCGTCGCCTCTGGCCACTCCGCCTGCAGTGGAACCGACCTATTGTGCTCCAGGCTGTCCGTCTGTCCCGGCCGCTCGACCTGTGTCGCAGCTTTCCGTTCCGAGACCGCACGAAGCTCTGCAAGCTGCAGCACCTCGGTGGCGGCCGACAACGCTGACAAATCAACTCCGGAGCGTTCGGATTCTGACCTTTGTAACGCGTCAAATATTCGGCTCACTGAAACGGCCTCATACGTACCCATATCTGCTTTCTCGTGACAGGCCTTCGGAGTACGGAAGACACATCAGGGGCGCCTTTTGTGGCCCGTGGAATAACTATTCCATTGTGGCTGCCCGTCGTTTCCGCGTCATGAATCACGTCCAGCCGGAACTCCTTCGCCACATCTTCGATGATGCCCGGCGTGACACGTTGCAACCGTCTTCCGTAAGCAGCGATAAGGGCATTTTCACAAATTGTGTTGATCAGGCGGGGGAAGCCTCGCGAGTGGCGATGCACAGCTGCAATAGCCTGTTCAGAGAACAACGCATCTGCCTGGGAGCTCCCCGCAATCTGCAGGCGTCGCTCAATGTATCCCTTGGTCTCGGCGCCATCCAACGGATCAAGGCGTGCACGAAGAGCAATTCTCTGCTTGAGTTGTCTGAGTCCGACGGAATCCAGCTTTTCGTCAAGTTCGGGCTGGCCCACCAACACAACTTGCAGCAACTTGTCCTCGGTCGTCTCCAAATTCGTCAACAGGCGGACCTCTTCGAGTATGTCCGCGGACAAATGGTGCGCTTCGTCCACGACGAGGACTGTAGTCTGCTTTTTCGACCCTCGCGAAATTAGGAAATTACTCAGCTCAAGCAGCAGTTCCCCTTTGTTCTTACCAGAAGCAGCGAGTCCAAAGTCGGCGAGAATGTACTGCAAAAACTCCGTAGGAGAAAGTAAACCATTGAAAACATATGCATATGCAACATCCGGGCTCTGCTTCAGGAGTCGAAGCAAGCATCGAAGCAGCAGGGTTTTTCCCGTGCCTATCTCTCCAGTCACCACTACAAAGCCCTTATGCCGCCGAACGCCATAGTAAAGCGCCGCTAGCGCCTCGTTGTGCCGATTGGTTGGAAAAAGAAAACTTGGATCGGGCGTCAGCTCGAAGGGATTGCGCGTCAGATTAAAGTAAGCCTTATACATTGGGTAAGAGATACTTAGCTATGTCGATAGCTGAACGCAGAACCCGCCAGGATGGCCGCAAACACCAAGGCTGCCAAAGCCCATCCCAGCAACATTCTCTTCTTGCTGCTTCGTTCATCTGACGGACTTAGGAGCTCCGGGATCTCGGAGATCACCCTCATCGGCAGCAGAGTTGCTATTTCTTTTTCACTGTGCAGGCGATCATCCAGAAATTCAAATACTCCCACCACCACAACACCTAGCGCCAAGCCGATACCCAACCCCATTCCACAAAATTTCACCCGATTCGGAAAATCCGGCTTCAGCGGCAAATTTGCCGGATCAAGCATCCGGAAACGCTCTCCCTGCTGTAGGTGTTCCATGCTTGTGGCCATTTTTGACTCATTTTTCTTCCTCAGCAGATCGTCGTAATTCGCCTTTGATTGATCGTAGCCGCGCGTCAAGTCCGCCAGTTGCTGCTCACGCATCGGCTCCTGATTGAGCCGTGCCTGATAATCGTTGATCTTTGCTTTCAGTCCAGAAATCGCTTCCTCACGATTCTTAATTTCAACCTGGTTGGACTGCACCTGGCCTTGCAGTTGCAACATCGGTGAGTTCTGCGAAAGATCGCTGGGATCAGCTGTAACTGTATTGTCATCGGACTGTTTGCTGCGGTTGCTTTTCTTCTTCAACTCAGCAACGAGCTCATCTCTCATCTTTTCTGTTTTGGCTATCTGAGCCTTCAGGTTCCGAATATCAGGGTATTGATCGGTATACTGCGAGCTCAGGTCTGCCAGTTGTGCCTTTAGCCTGTCGAGTTCTTTGTCAATTGCCGGCAAACCCGTCGGGGTCCCGTCAGCTGTCCTCGCGGATCCTTGTAGAGTTCGATATTGACTGATAAGTGCCTGTAAGTAGACGCGCTGCTGTTGCGCGGCGTTGAGCGCTTCCTGTTCATTTTGAAGCTGCGACTGCATGCCGTTCAAGATTTGAAGATTACTCGCTTGTTGGCTGGGCAATTCGCCTACATGATCTCCTTTGAACTCCCTGACTTTTGCTTCCTGTTCGGCAAGGCTCTGCCGCGCGGTCTCCAACTGGCCTTCGAGAAAGTTGGTGGTGTTTTCGGATTGTTGCTGGCGAGTTTCCAGGTTCTCATTTATGAACAGATTGGTCAGTTCGCTGGTCACGCGTTGAGCAACGTGGGGATCACGCGCCGAATAGTAAACGTTGAATGCGGTGATCTCGTTGCCAGGATCACGTACAAGTTCGATCTGAATGTCTTTACGCATGCGCTCGACCTTTTCGTCTGCCGTGATCAGGCTGTGACTCCCAGCGTAGAGATTTAGCTGGTCAATGATACGAAGAAGGCGCGTGCGACTAAGAATTTGCTGAGTCATGTTCTGCAGCCGGTCCTGCAAATTCTCATTGATATTCGGTGTGACGTAGTCCTTGGGCATGGTGGGCTCCTCCACCAGGATCAGCGTGCCCGACTTATAACTTGGCGGCAGAATCCAGCTTGCGCCCCAAGCGACGACCCATCCCAAGAATACCGCTATTAAAAAATGAGGATAGCGGCGGCGCGCCACGTCGAGATAGCGTTGCATGTCAAGCGGTTCTGAATTCTGTTCTTCAGAGACTTCTTGCATTTCGTTACCTCCCCAATGGCCTTGCGAGCTGATAGTTGACAGACACGAACACCCGATTGATATTAGGCGCGTTGGATATCACCGCGATATCGCTGTAACTCTGGTGGAGGTAGGTGTATCCCATCTCTAGATTGAACCGCTCGCTAATCGGATGCTGGACCGCAATAGTTCCGGAAACCGTATGACCTCCGGGGGTGCCTTGAAAAAAGGATGGGGTCACATTCTTGTTGATCGCGTATGCCGCGGTTGCACCTAAGGTCCAGGTGTGCGCTACCTGCCACCGCGCTGATGCACTTGCGTTGTTCGAAAGATACGCTCCAACCAATCCTCCGCCAGATGTGATGATTCGCCCGTAACTGGCTGCCACATTAGTGTGGCGCCCTTGCCAGCTCGTGCTTGCCGTTAGAGCCGGTGACCACGAGCGATAGGCTAGTGAAGGAGGCTGAAAGATCCTGACCTGCTCAGGACCGGCTGACATCGAAACGGAGAAGGTGGGCTTGAGATAAATCGTATAAAAACCCAAAACGTAATTCGTTTGAGTCTCAATCTGGGCGTTCTGTGGGTATGTCAGTATTCGTGAATATTGATATGACGCACCGACGTAATGTCTTTCGGAGAGACGGTAATTGTAAAAAGCGGTCCCTCCGCCCGAATTCGAATTGTAGAGACCAGTGACTTCGGTAGGGTTCAGATAATGCAGGCTCGTAAATGCTCCGGCGGTTCCGATCATGCCGTTTCTGCTGAATTGATATGTCAATTCGGCGTTTGTCATGTTGCTGAGCTGGTTTGCTGACGCCACGACTACGGCGACCGACGAGGGCTGTGCCGACCCAGATACTACCACTGCCGAAAGCGGATCGGGTTGGTTGAATACGTTCGAGCTCTTAAGAAAGGACTCTCGAAAGCTGGCTGTTACATGCGGACTTAAGCGGTATTGGAAGTTCGAGGCAACGTTCTGATCCGTTTGATTAAGACCGCTCGTGTGTTGATAGATCGTGAAGCCCGGACTGTAGATCAACATAAGATGTAACCGCGAGGTGGCCTTGTCGATTGCAATTGAGGGCCAAAGCGAGTAGCTGATGTCGCTGATCGGATTGGCACCAACTTCTCCGAGAACGTTGTCACTGTATGCCGTAGTAATGGTCCAGCCGGTGCGCAGATAATTTGACCGCGCTTCTGAGCCGATCATGGCCGGATACGCGTCGCCGCTTACGGGTGGCGGTGTCAGCATTTGTGCTTGATCAGGGGTGTCAGTGCCGGGTTCTATCACATTCATGTCCACCTGAGCCCACGCAGACATGGCCACAAGTAGTTGAAGAATCAGGCAAATTCGCGCAAACATAAACTACCTCAAGGCACGACGATGGTGTCGTGCGGCTCAAGCGTGATGTTCTGCTCCGGGTGCTTACCCCTGATAACGTCCTTGTAGTTAAAGGCAATGCGCGACTGACCACCACCCGGATCTTGGCGAATAACGTAAATTGCCTTTTGCTTCGCAAAATCTCGGAATCCGTTGGCCAGCGCAATTGCATCCAGAACTGTCGTGCCTCGTATCAATGAGTACGATCCAGGCTTTGCCACCTGTCCGAGTATGTTGAACTTTTCGCTGTTAATCTGCTGAACCATTACCGTAACTTCGGGTTCGGCAATGTAAGTCCGCAACTTCCCGGCGATGTCCACTTGAAGTTGCAGAGGGGTCCGTCCCGCTGCCTGTACTTCTCCAACCAGAGGAAGAGAAATTTTTCCGTCTGAGCGTACCGGAATTGATCGGGAGATATCCGGTTGCTTCCACACATTGACCGATAATACGTCGTTGTTGCCGATGACGAAAGTATCGTCGTACGCCTTGTTTGTTGAACCTGAGATGGGCTGCGCCAGCGCGGCAACTGCTTGCGGCTCTGGGGGTCGGCCATCAGCCTGAGTGCGTGCCGGTACTTGCGCCCCTAGGGAGTAGACAAGGGTAACTAAAGTAAAGCCAAGACCTAATAGGCGGTCAACACCGTTTTTCATAACAAATCCTGTCGACGATCAATGGAGGCGAATTCCGTCGTCTAGCTCAATCTGCTGGGCCGTCACCACGGAATCCGGCTCCCCTGCTTCTGAACGCATAGCTTCCGGGAAGCAAAGAGGAATCAGATGATCTCATCTGATACTGCTCGATCTTATACAGCAAAGTCCGATAGCTGATCTTGAGTAGCCGTGCGGCGGCCTTGCGATTCCAACCCGTCTTCTCCAGCGCGACGGCGATCGCCTTTTTCTCTGCCTCGAGCTTGACACCTTGCACGAGAGACTTAAGTGAGTCGGAGCCAGTTCCACCACGATGCTGAATAGCAGTATTCCGGCTCATCCCATCCAATTCTGATAGGCTCTCGTCGAACGCTGGTTCCCTGTCGCCCACCAGAAGGTAGCGTTTCACAAAATCTTCCAGCTCCCACAAATTGCCCGGCCACGTATAGGCCTGGCATGCCTCGATAATCGCCGGCGAAAAGTCACGGGGGGAGAGACCATGGTGCTTGGCAAGTTGATGCATGAAATGGCGCGATAGGAGGGGAAGCTCTTCCTTACGCTCCCGAAGGGGAGGCACATGGATTGTGTATGCGCTCAAACGGTAATAAAGATCCTCGCGAAACTTGTGCTCGGACACTGCATGTTCCATGCTTGCCGAACTTGCGGCCAGGACACGAACATCAACCTCGACGGGGATGGAAGTTCCTGATCCGTCAAACCGCTTATGCTGAAGCACCTGCAGCAAGTCCGCCTGCAGTTTCATCGACATTTCGGTGATTTCATCCAAGAGAATTGTGCCCTTTGCGCAGAGTTCCAATTTGCCCGCTTTGGTTCCTGCGGTTGGTGACCCATCTCTGCGGTACCCGAAAAGCTCCTGCTCCAGCAGATAGCTAGGCAGTGCTGCACAATTCACTTTTGCGAATTCGAAACCGGAACGGGCCGATAGCTTATGAAGTAACCGAGCTGTAGTCTCTTTACCGCTACCAATCTCTCCGAGAATCAGAACGGGTACATTCGCTTCGGCCAGTAGTACCGCCTGGGTTCGGAGCTTGCGCATGATTGGGCTGATCCCAATAAAGAAGCTGTCATTGCTGAAGTCTTCGACATCATCCCTCGTGGTATCCGTCTCGATACGTTCGCCTGACCCGGAATGATATTGTCCCATAAGCGACTGAAGTTGGTGCTCATCAAGCGGCTTGACGAGGTAATCCCGTGCGCCCATGCGAATCGCTTCTTGTTTCCGGGCAACATTGTCAGGATGCCCAATCAAGACGATTGAGAGAGCAGGGCGAAGACGACGCAGCCAACGCAAAATATGCAAACCATCCGCATCTCCGTGCGGGAGGTCCAGTAAGAGCAGATCTGGCGTTACCCCGGATTGCAAGCGCTCGATCGCCTCCCACGCGTTGGGGGCATTTTCAATTTGCCAGTAGCTCGATTCTCCCAACGACCAGAGTAGGCGAAGAACTGCGGAGTCGCGGCAAACGACGAGCAGCTTTGCTGTTTTAATTGTGTTTCCTATCACGGATCGGCTCTTCGGCGGGACACCAGAGCAAAGAAAAGTTCTCTACCTAGATGGGTTCTACGTCATATCCTTCGATCTGAACGGCCAAAGATCGCTGCATCGCATCAACCGATATGATTAGCTTGCGATCTCCCTTTCGAGACTGAAGAATTCCCTCGAGACCGTTTAAGGCACCGCTGCGGATGCGCACGCGCCGCCCGACCTTGAGGAATGGATGGGAGCACCAAGGGAGTTGCTCCTTCACCAGGATTCGAACCGCGTCGATTTGTTCATTCGGAATCGGCGTTCCCAGTCCATGAGAATCGCCGACGAGCCCTAGCACGCTGTCGATTCGCAGGACACGCTGACGCTCCTCGTTGTTAGGCATCAGTTTGACGAACAAATAGCAGCTGAACAATGGCAGCTTTACAGTTTTTCTTCGGTCCTTCCAGCGGTGCACCTCGGTGACGGTGGGCAAGAAGGTGGTAACGCCTCTGTCGCCGAGTCGGTGAGCTACGGCTTTTTCGTGTCGAGCGCGTGTCAGGACTGCATACCAGTTTTCGATCTTTTCCCCGGCACTTTCAGCTGAAGCAGAGAACGCCCATGACTGATTGGCAGCAGAGGACATAGCTTCGCCCCTCCTGGGCACCTTGGCTGGTTGCCCGAATGGTCCCACGTAGATTGTCAGGAGTCTCCGACTTGGAGATCCAAGATAACGCTTAGGAGAGATCGGGGTGATCGCTCTTTATTTGGTCAGATAAAATCCTGCATAGTCATCAATCCGTCAAACATTACGTGCAGCCGGCCTGCTTCATTTCGGGTGGCTCGGCCTGAGTCGGGAAGTTCCGTGGACCGGTGCCTCTCGCCTATAGCTTCGCCCTCTGAGTCACATTTCGCATTGACCCTTACAATCGTGAACATAGCCAATGAGATCCTGCCTGCGGCAGGCACCGGACAGCGGAGCCGAAACGTCAGCCTGCAGCCATACACAGCTACAGCTCCAACGAGCCACGCACCGGGAACACTTGGGCAGGGGGTAGGAGACTGTTGGCGACAGCCGGTTGCCCGAAGTGAGACTCAGCCTACAGGCAGATGCAGGTTGCTGCAAGAGGTACATCGTCTCAGTGAAATATTTCTCCCCGTCGCGTAGATTCGCTTGTCTCTGGAGAAGAGTATAGAGACCCCGAGATGATCTTCTCTCCTTAAGTCGAACCCGCGGGAAACGTCGCTGGCAATGATTGGCAACGCAAGTTATACATTTAAATGTCACTTGAGGCCTCAAATCAAGTGCCATTTTCTTGTAATTGACATCGGAAGATATTCTCCTTAATGTCCTCACCAGTCTCTCAGTCCCGTTCCCCCCGAATTCGTGACAGATGAGGTCATTGTCGATACGAGAGGGGGTCTCCAAGTCGTTCAACTAATTCATTTGTGATTATTGTGGAAGGTGCAGGCACCTGTTCCGAAAGAATAGTGTGCCTTGCGGTGCGCCTCCAAGTGCGTGCTGAAACATCCAAAAGAAGGTGGCGCGTTTCCTTGACCCGCTGCCTTTGGGAACCGTTTTTGCGACACAGCCTAACGCGTAGCATCTCAGGGAGGCTGCATTCCACCCATTGGCAAGTCCGAGATGTGATCCTGTTTCGATTCAGCTTCAATTGAGTCAATTGGTGGAGAGGATTCGTGCAACTGAGGATGGGCTCCGCCGCAGCGCCGTTTGCCTTCTGCCGAGTCGCATCATCACGCAAACGTCCGCTCCCGCATGTGCCCCTAGATCTTATGCTCCCCGAAAAGCAAGAACTGAGCGGTTTCGTTTACGGCTTGATTTCCCCTCTAAGCATGAACTCTGCCCATTCTGCGCAGAGTTCTACCGAAAAGACCACTTCGAACGGAGTAGGAAATGCACGACGAAACCTTCGAGGCAGTGATTCGCGTACTCGTGGCCGACGATACTCGACTCCATACGCAGTTGCTAGCAGACGCGCTGAGGCGTGGCGGTGCGTTGGAGGTAATCGGTTCAGATTCGCGAGAATTGATTGCGCGAGCGGACCTTCGCAACATTGATGTCCTTCTTCTTAGCGCCGACCTTGATGAGCGGTCAGATGGCGGCCTTGCGGTTTTGCGAGAGGTGCGCGCGTCGCACCCGAATGTCCGCGCGGTAATACTTCTGGACTCCTCAAAACCTCAATTGGTCCTGGAAGCGTTTCGCGCCGGCGCTCGCGGGGTGCTAAGCCGGCAAGAATCGGTTGAGACCTTACACAAATGCGTAAGAAGAGTGCATCAGGGGCAGATCTGGGCCAACAGCCAACAGATGGACCTGGTGGTTCACGCTGTGACATCTTCGCAGAATCATTCCGCGGCGAACGCTCAGGGCATGGAGCAGCTTTCCAAGCGAGAGATTCAGGTCGTCGACAGCGTCGCTCAGGGGTTGACAAATCGCGAAATTGCGGAGCACTTGGGTTTGAGCCAACACACCATTAAGAACTATCTTTTTCGGGTGTTTGACAAACTCGGAGTTTCAAGCCGGGTTGAGCTTCTGACCATGACCCTAAGTCGGACAAGCCAATCAGAATCGGCAGGCAGTAGCGTCTGGAAGAACCGTGCCGACCACGATCTGCTGTGTGATTCAAATCTCGAGTGTCAACGAGCTGCTGAACGGGGCTCACCAAGCGCGCAACTCGAGTTGGCTCGGTTTTACTGGACTCGAAAATCTGATTCCAAGGATCTTATACAAGCGTACAAGTGGTACTTGATTGCCAGCCAACAAATATCGCGAACCAGCAAAAGCATTGGGAAAACAATGACGGTGGAACAAATGCTCCAAGCCGAACAAATGGCCGCCAAGTGGCTGAAGACAAACAGGCCTTCTCCCGCATCGATTCGAGATGCGAGCGATCGCTCGCCTGGCACTATGCTGCGCGCATCCTCCGAGTAGCCCCCTTGTATCCCTGATCGAATAGTGAGAACAATCACTATTGCAGATTTCTATGTCAAAGCCCTCAATTGCAATTATCGGAGGTGGGATCGTCGGGCTGGCAACCGGACTGGAACTCACCAGGCGTTTTTCCGGCATCTCTCTAGCAATCATCGAGAAGGAGCCAACACTCGCTCGCCACCAGACAGGCCACAACAGCGGCGTCATGCACTCCGGGATTTACTACAAACCAGGAAGCCTCAAGGCTCGTCTTTGCGTCGAGGGCGTGGATGCACTTCTACACTTTTGCCAGGAAAACGGAGTTCCCTACGACATTTGCGGCAAGGTAATTGTCGCCGTCACAGAGGACGAGATTCCCCGGCTCGAAGAACTATTCAGACGCGGTCAGGCCAATGGGCTGCAGGGACTT
>Ga0210390_10002797_pt1 | contig 15237 bp, 10 predicted proteins | sample IncBWH11OmetaG_FD_161050 | JGI IMG/M metagenome (GOLD analysis project Ga0210390, IMG submission 161050) | Forest soil microbial communities from Barre Woods Harvard Forest LTER site, Petersham, Massachusetts, United States - Inc-BW-H-11-O ... | reverse complement strand
CTAATCAGGCATGTGGAATTGCTTCCGAGTGGCCCGTTATCTGACAGGAATCGGCGGCAAGCATATCGACCGTCGGGTCCATTCGCACAAAATCGTTTCAGCTCCAACTCGCGAGAGTTAGTGCCCCGGTTAACTGTTTCGCCTTGCTACACCGGGGCGCTTCAGCGCTGCATGTTGATGCGTGGGAAGCTTGAAACGAAACGACCGCCCTTCTTAAAGGGGGGGACACGCGATGTGGACTGCTCGGTCAATCTGCCTGGTGATCTTAATTGCAGCACTCACGACTCAGTTGGCGCGTGCTGACGGCATTCCTTCTTCTCAGGTTCGCCTTAGGCAATATATGACGCAGGTGGAAAAGAGTGCTGCGAAGGAAGGGCCAATCCCAATAACACTCAACTATTCAGATCCGTTTGCCAGCGCGGTCTGCAAAAGTGAGGATTTGGCTGAGGATGGAAAGTATGCGGAAGCCGCAGAAGTTTTGTCGACTTTGATGAATGGGCAGCTGGAATCCGATTGGAAACAAATACTTCAAACGAGGAGTGGCATTCTTAAGAAATGGCACGCGTCAGGGCGTATCGAGCTGAGCGATTACAGAACCTTCTACCTGGAAGCCGGTCCCCAATGGTTTCATAATCGAACTCGACCAATAGCAGCACTCTGGAAAAAGGGGATTGGCCCCGAAGTGGACAGGTATTTTATGATCGCTATGTTATATCTCCAGTAAATGCGTTAATCGGGATTTGACCGGTATCTGCGGGTCGAAATTGCAGAAATTGATTGGTCTACGCTAGTTCTGACGCACTTTCGCTTCGATTTTCTTGGCCTCGCAGAAGCGCATCCAAATCAAGCAACCACCCAGTCAAGGCCCAAAATGGTAGCGTATGCTCGTTCCTGGAGCCCACCATAAAGGGAATAAAATAGTGGCCCTAACCCACATACGTAACCCATCTGGCGAACTGCGCGGGCCGCAATCGGATCTCACACTACCACGTCCCAATGCGCACCACCGCCTGCGTAGATATAATGAATCCATTCTGCGGGCGGATCGCATCCGCGGCACCCGGCGCGTTGACGCTGTCGATCCATGTGTGCGTGTACTCCATATTGATCAATCTCCACGCAAACGGCCGCGTCACCACCCAGTCCACTCCTCCACCCACCCGCAAACTAGGACCGTTCTGTGAAGTTTCCACAGACCACGCGCTGCGCATTGGATAATGCCCCAGCGTGCCGGAGCCGTTGTTCCATTCCTCCATCAGCTTCTTTCTGAGCTGAGGGTCGTCCACTTCCTGCGTCACTTTTCTCCCGCCGAAAACCACTTGCGTATATGGTGACCAGTGATGCGACGCGAGCGGGGTCCAACGTACCCCGCCGCCAAAGAACAACGAATCCCCGCTGACGTTGTACGCTGATTGGTGCATGATCAAGCATCCGTCCACCAGGGCGATCACTTGTAGCTGCGGGTTTATTCGCGCGGCTCCGGAACCGCCCCCGCCAATGCAACTTCCGCCTCCCAAAAAGGTTTCGTAATACGGATAAGCCAACAACTCTATGGGCGCTTCCAACGGATACTTCTTCATGGCCTCGTCCGGATCAACTTCCGGCTTGTGGTATTCAAAAAGCTTCTGCCCCGATCCTTCCTTGTATTCCTTCACCATGTCTTTGCGGATCTCGTAGTTCTCACCGAACAGTCCCATCCGCGTGTCGCGATTCCACGGCGGCTTGAAAGCCATTATGTTGGCAAACGTTCGCCCCGGATTCAGAAAACTACGCGCCATAATAATCAGCGCGCGATTGGTGCTCCGGTTTTCCAGGCCGACAATCAGATACCGGTCGGCGGCATCTTCTGCCAACATTGTGCAAAAGCCCAGCGTCGGCGTATCCACCAGCGTGATAAATCCCGGCGAAGCGTGGAGCATCACATTCCCGATGGACGCCTCACTGATTGGTCCGATTTTCCATTGCGTGTGCCACACCGCGGAGAACGCCATGGACCGCAGCAGGCTCACCCAGTAGTCCCGGCCATCTCCGAACTGTACTTGCTTGAATTTGGGATCGTTCTGCCGCTCGATGAAACCGAATATCGATCCTTCGATGGGATGGCCAACGTATGGCGCCATGAATTTGTCGTTGTCACTCCAACCGCGCAATTCCCCGACGGAGTGGATGTAGTTGTGGAACCACGGACCATTCAGTGCGTCGCGTGTGCCCGGCTCCGTCGCCAGGTTAAACGTGTGCATGATCCCGGTATACAACAGTGACTCGCCGAACGAGGGCCAGAAGTGAAACTTCGTGCCCGATGCCGGCCGGTCGCGCGGATTCGTCGCGGCGGAACTGGGGACGCTTGTCAACACGGATACGTTGTCTGCTGGTCTTTCGAACGGAAGCGGAACGGTGAGATCCAGCGGCCTTGCGGAGTCTAGAGCCACACTCTTCGGCTGCGCCAAAGACGCGTCAGAAAATAGCAGATGCGGGGATTTCGCAGGCCCCGCTTCTTGCCAATCCAGGATGGCAACCGGGGCAGTCTGAGCAGTCACTAGAGCCGGACAATACAAATAGCTCAGGATTCCCAGAATAATCAGCTTGCTCAACCCGTTTGCCATACATTGTTACGGAATCTGAGCAGAAAGGTGCACAGGCGTGCCGTCGTGGCTCATGCGTACATGAACATTTTCGGCCTCTATACGGAATGATCTTGAAGGCTTAATCACAGTGATCTCTACATCTCCAGATGGGCAAGCAGACGTAGTTCCTTCCCCCGTTTCGTTGAGCACCGCAACTTCGGCTACACCTGGGATGCATGTCGTCAATGAAAAATGGCCTGAGAAGCCATCGTCTACCTTCACGCTAACTTTCGAGACCGGGTGCTTGGCGCAAGAAGCCAGTGAGATGGAGATGACCAGAGCAATATGGAGCGACCGTTTCATCAGAGGTTTCTTCTCCGCATGTCTCGTCGTCGCAGCTAGAGAATCTTCGTGAACACACTGGGTCTAACTCAGTTTCTGCACAACTAGGGAAATCCCTAACAGGTCAGAGAGGTTTTGGAACCGGGGTAGCTGTTGCTCAACCCCTGGTTAGTCGCGTTACCGGACGTCTGGTTTTCGTTGCCTTCACTTGTCAGCTTTCAGCGGTGATCTCAATGGGTCGACGCAACACTAAGCTGGAACCCGCCTGGCATTGAAAACAAAAGCTAAAATCGCTTGTTGAGGTTAGACCAGCCGGAACGCTGCTCTGGCTGGGGTTTGGCCGAGTACAGCCCAACAGATGGTTCTCCCGCGCAAGCATAGTCGAGTCAACGCACTGGATGGTGTTGCATCCACCGGTTGAGCTGGCAGCGTTAATGCGGCAGTGAGTCTTCTAGGTGAATGAAGCCTCGGCCTAGATCGCGTCATCTTAGTAAATTGGTTGTTACTTTTGACAGTACACCCGGCTGGCGCAAACGCGTACCGTCTTGGGCCAAGACTTTCGGAATTTTGCCGAAGCTCACGTCACATCGGCTCGCTTGGACCCACCCTAGCCGCAATGGTGACTGCTCAGGGAGAACCACCATGGAACGTACCCGTGCTGCCACAGAGCGCCCTCGCTTCCTCATCGCGGACGACCACCAAATCTTTGCTGAAGCGTTGCGGGTTTTTCTGCAGAAGACCCATTTCGTCGCAGGGATCGCGTTAGACGGTCAGGCTATGGTGGAAGAGGCCCACCGACTCCGTCCGGACGTGATTGTTGTCGACATTAGTATGCCGCTCTTGAATGGGCTGGATGCGGCCCGGAGAATCCAAGCAGAAGCTCCAAACATCAAGTTCGTGTTCCTCACGATGCGAGACGACCCAAATCTTGCTGCGGCGGCTCTGGAACTTGGGCCAATTGCCTTCGTGCTCAAGCACTCGACGGGGTCGGAATTATTAAAGGCCATTGATTGTGTGTTGCAGGGGAAATCCTACTTAAGTCCCCGGCTAAAGGCAGTTGATTGGGTCGCCACGAAAGCTCGGGCGCGGCAGTTTTCCAAGGACTTGACCGACCGACAGCGGGACATCGTGCAGTTGTTTGCCGAAGGGCGTTCCATGAAGGAGATCGCGGGGCTGCTCAACGTAAGTGAAAAGACTATAGAATTCCACAAGCATCACATCATGGAAGCTTTCAACCTTCGGAGCAACGCCGCCCTGGTCTTATTTGCATTGAAGCAAGGATTAATCTCATTCAATCCTTAGTGTCCCGGCAGTGGCGGTGCGCATTCAGCCCAACTGCGTCGACTCGATGCGGAGCAGCCGAAAACAGGGGGCAGCCTGCCAGGGAATGGTCGTGAGCGAAATTGCTTGCTTGCGACGCCTGCCACACCATTGTACTGTGCCGCTGAAGGCATTGGCGAACGATCGGCCAATCCTCGAGTCGGGTAATCTGACGGTAGAGCACAGCGATTTTCACAAATTCTGGCGCTCAGCGAAGTTGTGCTTGTTGGGCGTCCTCGGATTATCATCGATTACGATTATCTGTATTCGACTGCACTTAAACCTCGCGGCGATTGGCTTTCTCTACATGATTGTCGTTGTGCTGCTATCCCGCATAGGAGACTTTGTTTCGTCGATTTTTACTGCCGTCGCGGCGGTTTGCTGCTTGGCATACGTTGCTCCCCCTGCCTACTCATTTCGTGTGGACGATCCGCTGGATGTCGTGGCCATCGTCGCTTTCTTGACCACTTCGGTGGTCATCGCTGGCTTGGTGTCGAGGCTTCGGAAGATGACTGCGGATGCCGTCGTAAGCGTGCACCGCAAACTGATTGATGCCGAAGAGCGGGAATATACCAAGATCGCCAAAGAGCTCAACGAAGACATCAATCAACGGGTTGCACTTCTGGCGTTCGGCCTCGAACAATTGGATGGACGAGAACGCATTCCTACCGAGGCGGTTGGCAAAGTCAGCGGCCACACTCGGGAACTATGGCAGCAAGTATCCGAGATTGGTGCCGACATTCATGCAATATCGCACCGATTACGCTCGTCGAATCTGGAGTATTTGGGATTAGAGACTTCGGCCGAAGCCTACTGCAAAGAATTCGCGAAACATCAGAGAGTAGAAATCGACTTCAGAGGCCACAACGTGCCAAGCGATGTGCCTTTGGAGATTTCATTTGCGCTTTTCCGAGTGCTGCAGGAAGCGCTGCTCAATTCAGCGAAGCATAGCGGAAAAAAGCATTTCGAGGTTGAACTGTTCGGAACACCAGATGCAATCCACCTCACCGTGCGTGATTCTGGATCAGGCTTTGACCCCGCAGTGGCGATGCTGGGAAGCGGGCTCGGCCTCACCAGTATGCGAGAGCGGTTGAAACTTGTGAACGGAGAATTTTCGGTCGATTCGCAAGCCCAGCGCGGGACAACGATACACGTCAGGGCGCCTCTGAGCCGAAGAGCCATGTTCCCATCACAGCTCAGTAGATAGGTCAAAATTGAGGAACTTGTGAAGACTCGCGCTGCAAGTGCCTGGTAAGCCCAGACTGCGTCTTGACGCGTCGCCAGTGCCAGAAACTTGGCGAGAATCGTTTATTGATTTGACAGGATTTATGAGCCAAGTTCCTGGAGAGTCGCGTAACCGGACATTTCTAACAATGTCGGCCCCGTCAAACACTTTTTGAGCAGACTTATCCAGTCACTAAAACGAGCTTTTTCTTTCCCTTGTTGGTTGGTCTTTCTCGTCGGCCTTGACGACTTCGGCTTGTTCGTAATCTCGCGGTCGGCTTCAGTCCGACCCATACATGTCTTAGATCGTAAACCTCAGACCATGATCAGTTAATCGAAGTCCCTCTCGCGAGGGAGCGCGATGCCCATTCAAGTGCACGGCGTTTTAGTGCACGCCATGTCCCGTAGCGAACTGTCCCGTGTGCGAACCGAATTCCGGCACCGTCTTGCCGATCCTAGCGCTCTCGGCTGCACCGACTACCCACTCGGGAACACGCTCACAAACTAAGTCCGTGCCAACAGCCGTCCGATACTCATTTCAAGCCGACCGAGCTTGGCGAAAAGAGATTGAAGGCGAGCTTGTCGGCAACATACTCGATGACCTCTTGAGCCTTCACACTATTTCCCGCATCGTCCAGGCGTGGAGCGAATACGGCAATCGCACCTTTGCCCGGAACGATGGCCACGATCCCACCGCCAACTCCGCTTTTGGCTGGAAGGCCCACATGCCACGCCCATGCACCAGAGCTGTCGTAAAGTCCGGCCATAGTCATAGTGGAGAGAATGAAAGGCACGTCTTCGACTTTGATGACCTGTTCTCCGGTCGCCGGATTCTTGCCGTTATCAGCGAGCACGGCGCCCATGCGAGCAAGCTGCGTCGCATTCACGCCGACCGAGCACTGCTTTGTATAGATATCGACGGATTCAAACGGATCGGCGTAGATGCGCTCGTATTTAGCGAGTAGCATTGACAGGGCCTTGTTGCCGGCATTAGTGGCGGCTTCCGATTTGTAGACCTCATCGATTAAGACCAACTTTTCGCCGGCCACCTTGCTGTAAAAATCGAGAATCTTGTTCCACTTCTCGTCTTCGTTCTTGCCAGAGATCAAGCTGGTGGTGGCAATGGCGCCAGCGTTCACAAAGGCGTTGCCGGTGTGCGTTGGCATTTCCACAACTGCAGTCACAGAGTTGAAAGCCCTGCCGGTGGGTTCGGAACCGATCCGTTCAAACACTCTGTCGTGGCCGAGCTCTTCCATAGCCAATGCCAATGTGTAGACTTTGGAAATGGATTGAATCGAGAAGGAATACTTGACGTCACCGATTTCAAAGACCTGGTTGTCCGTCGTCACTACGGCCACTCCGAAGAGCTTCGAATCCACCTGCGCTAGGTAAGGAATGTAATCCGCGTTCTTGCCATTCGTGTCGTTGCGGTATTTCTCGTACGCTTCTCGTACGGCGGCTTCAACTCGCGCGGTGTTTGGCGCAACGGGGCTTTTATTGGCTTGACCGTGAGCTGGAGCGGCGCAGATACCAATACAGGGAAGATATACAGCTATTAGTAACGCTCCACACCGAAATCCAACTTTGAACATTTGCGCCCTCCAGAACGAAGATAGGTTGAGCGGGTCCTTCCATGAACTCAGCGATGCAGGTCTTGCCTCCAGACCACTACAGCGCTTAAAACTCAAAGCCCTTACTCCAGTCGTAGCGAAACGAAAATTGCAGCTTGTAGTCGTTAACATTGAAGCCATCTGCGAAATTCACGCGCCTCCCAAACTGCAACTCGCTCCCTACCGTCACTTGTTTCACGGGATGGAAGAGAAGATTGACCAAGGCATAGTCACCCTGATGGAAGGAGGCGGGTGTCATTGCATCCGAATTCGAAATGTTCAGGAAGGAATAGCCGATCGAGGTGCTGAACCGCTCGCTCCAGGTGTGATCAAGAAAGGAAACGACTCCAAGTACGGGCAGGGCCACTCCTTTGACCGGGACTGCGGGGTTTGAGAAATTGGTCGCGACACCGATGTCAACCGGAGCGTCGTTCATGTAGTTTTCGATGGCCTTACCGTAAACGAACTCGAACCGGCCGACATCCTTTTTGGCGAAATAGATATTGGAGGTTAAATTTAGACCCCAACCGATCGCGCTTCCGCTCAGATTGGGTAGCGCGGGATTTGTGTCGTTCCACGCGACTTTCCTAAGAATGCCGGCCACCTGAACGTAACCCCAATTTCTGGCGAGACGGGCATGGCCGCTCAGATCGGGCCACTTGAACTGTGAAACGATATTTTGGAGTTCAATGCGATCGGCGTAAACCCCGCCATCTGCACTGCCGCCCGGGCGTTCAAGGGCGACCACAACATTGCTTGTGCCCTGGATTGGCATCCAGCGCACCTGCACATTTCGAAACAACACCATGCCGTTAGGTCCCCAGTACTCGAGAGAGTTTGGAAAGACATCTATGTCCATGAAAGGACTCCAAGTCTGTCCGGCGCCGAATGGGCCGAGCTCGCCATAGGCATGACGCAACCGGAAGGTAGTCTGTCCGGCGTCGACACCTGTACCGAAGAGTTCGAATTCGAAGATGGTTTTGAGATCTCCCAGAGGTGTTGGAGTCGAGGTCTTCACGCCGAAGCGGGTCTGTCGAACGCCGAAATATGCGTTGCCGTTTGCACCGTATTCGCCAGCGAAGGCCGGCAGTTGTGTGGGGCGCTCCACGTCAAACCAATCGGGGTTGATGGAACCGAAGTTGTAACCAGTGTCCGTCATTACGAAGCCGTAGAAATCGATCGAACTGGACACCTTCGGTTGTTCCCCGTGCTCCTCGGCTTGGCGAGTGTCGGTCGTCACCGGAACGCTTGGTCCGGGTACGGCTTGCTTGGATAGCACCGAGACAGCGTTCATCTGCTGCTTTAGTTCCAGCAGCTCTTTTTCAAGCTGCTCCAGCTTCTTCTGCATCTGTTGCATGTCGGGTGCCTGCGAAGACTGCTCTCGCGCCTGGGCGGGCGACCCTTCGAGCACTGTGACAAACAAGGCGGCGATCAAGGGGATCGTGAGTCGTTGAGAGACTCGGGTATGGACAAAGGTCATGGGCAGCTCCTCCATGGTTAGTCAGCGTCAGGCACGCTTCCGCCATGTGCGATCGCCAAGAGCTTGCCGAAGCGCCAACGAATCTCGCGTGCAGCTGGTACGGAATTGAGCTCCGCATCGCTTTTAGAGGAAGGAGAGCGGAGCGACAACTAGGGAATCCCCTAGTGTATTGCCCATGCTGACGAATAGGCGGACGAACGGCTCGTAGAATCAGGGACTTGGTTGCTTCATTCTGAACGAGCAACTCCACTAGGTGATAAGCTCTCACACACAAAATCCGAAGCATTACTGAACGGAAGCCGAAAAGGAATCCCCTGGCAGGCGACTCGTCTATCGTAAATTGTGACGCAGGTATGGTATATGTACGCTAGTGTACATTCGATTAGGTAGAAAAAGCTCGAGACCACGGGTTGGGTTGCGTCCGGTCCTCTTCTAATTCTTAATGGTTTTCCACCGGACGCATAACGATCGGCCTAGGAATTCGAAATCGCACGAGCCTCCCGAAGAGGCATCACAATGCATAGGTTCGATTGCCGGAAGCGCACCTCTTACAACCAAATGAGCCTCGACAACGCCCGGCTCGCGAATCTAAGGACACAGCTGCTGGGGAGAGTGCTGGGGTCGAGTTCGCTGTGCCTGGTTTTGCTTATCTTGGCGTTGCTGGGAGGTTTCAGCACTTCAGCTCAAGTGTCTCCAAAGAAAAATATCTTGATTCTGAACGAGGTGGGCCTCTCGCATTCCCTCACCGACGTAATGACCCGGGAGATCGTAAACGGGGTAGAAAGCGCGAAGGGCCCAGCCGTCGAATTCTACTCAGAAAGCCTCGACTCGCTCTCTTTGTCCGGCAAGCCATCGCTTCCCGACACGAGGGATTGGCTTACCAAAAAATATGCCGGCACCCAGTTGGAAGTTGTCGTAGCCATAGGACCCGACACCATCAAATTCGTCGCAGATTATGCGGACAACATCTTCCCCGGAGTTCCCGTAGTCATTTGTGGGAGTGCCGCAGACCAAGCCGGAAACCCGAATTTGGGTTCTCGATTCACGGGGACCTGGCAGAAGCGGGAGCCTGGGAAGACGCTCAAAGCAGCTCTGCTTCTTTTTCCAAATACCCGTCACGTGTTTGTGGTCGGTGGAAATTCAGTCTACGACCGGGTGGTGATGGCGGCTACCAAGGCATTTTTCAACTCGAATCCGGGTGGTGTGGAAGTCGCTTATCTGGAAAACATGGAAATGGCGGCACTGCTTGAGAAGCTGAAGAAACTGCCTGAGAACTCGATCGTGTTCTTTACCTCTTTCTTCCAGGATTCCGTTGGCAACAGATTCCTAAATGCGACGCAGGCTCTTCCTATGATCGCGTCCGCTGCCAACGCCCCGGTATTCGGAATGTCGGACACGTATTTGGGACACGGCATTGTGGGCGGGAACCTGATGGATTTTCAAGAACAGGGAAAGGTCACGTCTCGGATTGTTTCAAGGCTCCTGGACGGTGAGAAAGCCGAAAATATTCCCATCGAGACTCTTTCGAGTACATTTATGTTCGACGGGAACGAACTGCAGCGTTGGCACATTCCTGAGAATCGCCTCCCTTCAGGGAGTATTGTTTTGTTTCGCAAACCACCCGCTTGGGAGATGGCCAAACGGTTTTGGGTGGTTACACTCCTGTCTCTACTGGTTTTTTCAATTATTTTCGCCTACTTGTACAATAGTCAAAGACGGTTGACATTAGCGAAAGAGAAGGAAAAACATCTAAGTAGCAAGCTGATGAATGCAGAGGAAAAGGAGCGGCGTCGGATCGCTTCGGAACTTCACGATGACTTCAGTCAGAGACTGGCGGTACTTTCGCTGGGTCTGGAGAATGTGGACGAAGCAACGCCCCCTTCATTCACCGATGTGCATCGGCAATTGCACGACCTTGTAAAATCCACGAGCGACCTTAGCACGGATCTCCACACTCTATCTCACCAGCTGCACTCATCCACGCTCGAGAGCCTGGGGCTTGTTCCTGGTGTCGCCGCGTTGTGCAAGGAATTCACCGCCACTCAAGGCATTAGCGTGGATTTTACGTCGACAGACGTTCCCCGATCGATAGACTCGGACACGGCCCTATCTGTTTTTCGGATCGTGCAAGAAGGGCTTCGAAATTTGAAAAAGTACAGTGGCACCGGCCAGGCAAAGGTAGACCTCCGGGTGAAGGGCGACAGACTGGAGGTCACTGTGCGAGATGAAGGTTCCGGATTCGACCTAAAGGGCCTGCGCACGAATCAGGGACTTGGCATTCGAAGTATAGAGGAACGCGTACGGTCGCTGGGTGGAAAATTCGAGCTTCGTTCGGAACCTGGAAAAGGGACAACACTTCGAGCCTCTCTACCGCTCGAAGCTGGCGGTGAACCACGAGGGACGGCTGCGTCCGCGTAGGACGCCGCCGAGACGACGCGCGAGTGCGAGTGGGGAATTTCACTCCCCGGCTGGACCGAAACCGGAGGGACCTTCACGCATGGACACTCTCTCACTCACCGTGTGGCAAAAACTGCGCGTCAAGACATCGTCACGCTGATGGTCACCCAGACCGAAGGTGGTGCCTCACATTTCGTAGAGTGAATTCGCCAATCGTTTCAAACCACGATCGCGGGCGATAACGTCCAGGTGCAGCGAAGTCCAATCCGCGAGAAAAAGGGGCTCGCTTCCTTCTCCGTTATATGTTTTGAGATAGGCGCGGCAAGACTGGCAATAGTCAATACGAAGGTATTTCTCTCCCTCGATCGCGAGGGCGGAGAGCCGATGATCGTCCGGTGTATCGCAGAACGGGCACCCAATTCGGCGGTATCGCCAGCGCGTGCTGCAACAGCCGCAAGAAAGGAGACGCAAGCGTCCGGGATCGATGCCGACTAGCTGTGCCATGGCGGGTGGCGACCCACATGTCGGGCAGTACCTGCGGAGCCAGTGCTCTTCATCGCGCCAGCTGCTGAATGCCTCCACGAGTGGGCGGAGATGTAGGGCTAACGCAGTCCAACTAAGGTAGCGAAGCATGCCTGGATGGGTTGGTCTGAATTCTTCGCTATCGAGCAACCAGTTGACCGCGCGACTCGGCGTATTCATTTCGCCGCGCAGTTGAGTCTGCAAATCCAGACATTGGCCCGCGAGCGCTTCTGGCATTGGTTGTGAAGTCAAATTCTCGACTAGCGACAAGAGGATCGCCCCGACGGGTTCCAAGTCGATTGCTACGTGGGAACTCCGCAGTAGAGGGATGCCCGCCTGATAGTCATCCAAGTAGTCACGCCAGTCTGGAATGTTCACACGGCCGCTTGGAATGCCGGCTGCAGCAGTCGCGACTTGCGCATCGAAGTCCGCGACGGAAGATAAGTATGGATGTCTCATTAGCCAAGCATCTTGAGTCATTGAATGAAGATCCCTAGTGCTGTTCGGCCTCTTCCTTGGGGAGAACCGGCATGAGTCTAGCACCGAGCCCGAAAAGGAAGATGCTCGCAGCGATTAAACCAACCGAGACGCCCCACTCGAAGACGGACGGAGTGTAGGACGCCGGCGCGAACTGAGGCATCGCCCCTTTCAAGTCCATGGCCGCGATGACCACGTTCACTCGATTGAAAACCACGCCGCCAGCGGCGAAAAGGGTCCCGAGAAATAGCACCGTGGCGTGACTTCGCAGCGAAGCTCGAGCTAACAGCGCCAGAGGGACGACGGCGCCAACGATGATTTCGGCCGCGAACAAGACGCCTAGCCTTCCAGAAAACGCGTTGGAGAACTGGCCTCGAATCGCCATATCGCCCAACCGAAAGATCCAGTAGCACAAGAGCGACCAAAATGAGATTTTGCCCATCGCTGCCAGTTGCGTGAGTCGCAGTCGCCTGTCCCACGCTTTCGCTATCCACATCTCAACTAGAACGACAAGAGAGGTGCCGGCTGCGATGGAGGACAAGAAAAACGAGATGGGCATTACGGGAGACCACCACTGTGGAGCAAGTTGCTCCGGCATCAGCAAAAACAAAGAGCCCAGCGAACTCTGGTGCATTGTGGAGAGCGTCACTGCGGCTATCGCCAGCATGATCGGCTCAGATTTCTTGGCTGCGGCTCGAAACGCCCAAGCGAGAAAAGAAAACAAGACGGCAGCGAGCAATGCATAGGTCAGCTTGCGCGAGAGGAGGAAGACAAACAATGTGACCGCAAAAGCTACGTAATAGCCGGACCACCGCTGCCAGATTTCCTTCGCCCTCTGCAGACCCCAGCGTTCGAAGGGCACCGGCAAAAATTCCAGAAGCAAGATGGTGACATACAGGCCGACGCACCAAGACACCTCGAACATCGCCGATTGCTCTGGAGCCTGCATGCCCAGCTGATAGAAGTGCCACGGCAAGCCAAGGTCCGCAACCAGCGTTACCGTGACAAACGAGTAGCTCAACAGTCCCATAAGCACAGCCGAACGGCCCATGGAGTACAGGTCCTTGCGCTGAAAGACATAAATGAGGCCGGCAGTGGCGAATGCCCCGGCAGCCACTGCGATCCAGATCAAATCGAAGACAATCCAGAGTCCCCAGGCGTAAGTATCTGAAAGGTTCGTGCTACCACCCAAGCCCAGAGCAAATCGGGCGATGAGGGAAATCACACCGAACGCCATGATTCCAAGGAGAAACCAGTTCCACGGCGTCAGCAGTTTTTGCTGCAGGGGCTCGAACTCGATATGAGGGCTATGAGCTTCTGTGCCTGACGCTGCATCCGGCCCGCCAGCCATCGCAATGGCGCGCCGTTTCAAGAAAGCGTAGGTGCCACCAAAGATTGCGCCCAGGGCCAGGACGGCGGGGGGAACAGCGTGAATAGCCAGCAAGGAAAACCCCGGATACGCCTTGTTACCAACGTCCGGAAAACCGAGCTTCGCGAAAGGCACCGAAGATAGGTACAACACAGTGGTGCCGCCAGCTTCTTTTTCCCCGTAAATGTGATCCACATATTTCTCAGGTTGATTGGAGATCCGGTTGCGCGCCTCCTGTAGGATCTCATCGCGCTTACCAAATAGCAGCGCGTCAGCCGGACACGCCTTGACGCACGCAGGCTCCACAATGCTCTGGAGGAAACGTTTGTTCTCCTCATCCGTAAGCGCCTGCCCATTGCGAGCCAAAGGCACAGGCTGATCAGAACGGTCGGCGCAGTGGGTACACTTCTGAATCTTGGGAGCGAGAGAGTCCCACTCCGCAGTCGGCACGCCCCACGGGCACGCCCATTCGCAATAGCGGCAACCGATGCATTTATTGGCATCGTAAGTCACCGGTCCATCGGATTCCGGATGCAGAGCCGTAGTGGGGCAAGCCGAGACACATGCGGGCTCCAGGCAGTGCAGACATCGCCGCATCGTGGAAAGGTAGTGCAATCCCCCCGGTGCCTTGTCGTCAAGCACTTCATGAAACGTAATTAATGTAAGCGTTTTTGCGCTGAGGGAAGCAGGGTTCTGAAAGCCAAGGTCCCACTGAAAATCCGTGTTTTCCCCATCGCGATCGTTCCACTGCTTGCAGGCAACTTGGCACGCTCGACAACCGATGCATTTCGTGATGTCAACCAGCGTCGTTTTATAAGAGCCGGTGTTGGCAGCCTGAGTCATGCGTTGCCCTCTCGCGCGTTTCGCGATTTTTTACCAGCGTCGCGAACTTTGATCACATTCACCAAGCACGCCTTGGTTTCTTGGGTTCCCGCTCCCGGATCAGCAGCATCGATGGTGAGGAAATTTACACTGGGACCGGTGGAAAGGCCTTTGAATCCCCAGTTGTACGGCATCCAAACCACATTGACCTGGCGGTCTCCGATCTTTAGTTCCTTCATCCGGGGCGTGACGAGGGCCCTGACCTCGAGTTCACCGCGCGCCGACGAGACCCGGACCCAGTCGCCCGATTTCACCTCAAGCTTCTGTGCGAGGATTACGGGCATCTCCAGCACCGGATCGGGGACGAGTTCATTGAGCCAGGGAATGTTCCGAGTCGTCGAGCCGCCGCACCAGTGTTCCGCGACCGTCGAGGTCATCAGCACGTACGGATACTTGTCCACGGTGCCGATCGGCTGATGCGACGCGACCCGCGGATACTTAAGCATCGGGTTGCTCTTCACGCGCGGGTGAAGGATGTTTTCCACCGGGCTCTCTACCGGCTCGTACATCTCCGGCAAAGGACCGTCCTTCGGTACGTAGGCCACGTCCCGCGGATAGCCCGGATGCTTCTCGTCGGGGTCCGAGTAAACCGCCGCAAACAAGCGCCCGACGCCCTCGGCACCCTGGTGGAAGGCCCGCTGGCCGTTCGGAGTGCCCGGTCCGTCGGTCTGGACGGGGACGTCTGGTATGTCGTATCCCGCCCAGCGCTTAGCCTGGTCGTCCCACCAGACGATCGCTTTCGAGCCCGGATAGGGCTTGCCATTCCGGTCACAGGAGGCGCGGTTATAGAGGATGCGCATGTTGTTGGGCCAGGTCCATCCGAAGCCCGGATAGAGGCCCAAGCCTCCAGGATCCGTTTGCGAATCGCGGCGTTTCGAGAGGTTCTCGCCGTTGGCGAAGACGCCCGCGTAGATCCACGCGCCAGACGACGTGGAACCGTCAGCTCGAAGATCGCTGACTTTGCGGACGAGATCGCCGGCCTTTAGGCCCGTCTCCGGGTTGTCGCGAAGGGCGTAACCGTTGATCTCGCGTAGAACGTCTTCGGCCGTT
>Ga0210390_10002796_pt1 | contig 15241 bp, 19 predicted proteins | sample IncBWH11OmetaG_FD_161050 | JGI IMG/M metagenome (GOLD analysis project Ga0210390, IMG submission 161050) | Forest soil microbial communities from Barre Woods Harvard Forest LTER site, Petersham, Massachusetts, United States - Inc-BW-H-11-O ... | reverse complement strand
TGGCGCGCGCTAGCGGCAAGCTTTTCGTCGACAAGTTTCCGGTACTTGCCTTTGAGCACAGTTGGTACCTCCTGGGTCCATCCAAGATGCTCCTCCGGGGTTACTTGTAGAAAAAACTCCAAATGAAGTTCCCGTAGACGTTGGCGGAAGGCAAAGCTATCGCCGTAAGCGGCGTCACCCAGCACCGGAGCAGGAGCGACTTGATCGGCCAACGCCTGCTCGATCAATTGCAGAGCGATCTGGCTCTTGGTCGCAAACATTATCTCTGGCGGCACTCCGGCCTTAGCGCGACGTTCAGGTTTTTCAGCCCAGCTCTGCGGTAAATAAAGTCGCCCCCCGATCGGCGCTGCGACACAGCCACTACTAACCACTAGTTCCACGCTGACTTGGCAATTGCCTTGCTTACCGACCGCTCCGCAGTACTGATGCGAAACTCCTACCGAATCCTTGCCCTGTTTGAGCCAACCGGTCTCATCGACGATCCAGGCCTCGATCGGTTCAAAATGGGGAATGACTTCTTGGCGAACCACCCGCCAAACCTGCTCTTCATCCCAAGGACTATCGGTAACGAACTGTTGCAGCCGCTGCGGATCAATACCAAGCCTGGCTGCCATCGGTTCAATGGACTTACGCTGCCCAGGCATCAGTAAGCCAGAGACATAATTTGCTGCAGCTACCCGCCGCTCACTTCGGCCCAACGGCGCGACCACCGGCACCATGAACGCTTTGAATCGCTCAATGCTCCGTTGCCAAAGTCGACCGTCCCACTCCACGGCGCTCCATCTTGCAAAAAAATACGCCACGTAGCAAGAAAATACTTAACAAAGTAATACTAGCATGTATTCCTCCCTTACGAAACGCCGCCACGGGCCGATTCTCCCGTGCCACCGGCAGAGAGAGAAGTGTCGTGCATCCGACCAATCATTCAAGTGCTGTGTCTGCAACGCGATGTGGTCAGCGCCTGATCCCCCCACTCTTCCCTCCCCGACTCGCCGCCCCTGCCACGCTGCACGAAATTAGGAGACTTGGAGCATAAGGAGGTGGTTTCTTGCATTTAATTGGAGGCCGGAAAGAACCTGCGGGGGTTCATACCAGGGTTCATGCTGCCACGGCCCTGCACCGGCGATGATTCTGAGAGTTCGGCACCTGGCAAGACCGCGTCGCTTATTCGTTGGGGGTCAGCAGTCAGTCGAAACCACCCTAGCCTAAAGGGACGCTAAAAAGCAGTCCTGATAAAAGGTGCCGCTTTAATTCTGCCTATTTTCTGAAATTCGGTTTTCTAATGCCTTTGTAAGTTGACGAAGCCCCACCACTCAGTAGCGAGTCGCCCCACATCCAAATCGAAATCGTCACTCTCCGGACCATCAAAAGCTTCCCTTTCCCAAAGGCCGTTAACACCACCACCGGCCCGCAGCTCCCCAAGTACGTTTCCGCCGCCTTCGGCTCCCTCGACCGCAGCGCCTACGGCGCCATCTGTTGCCACAAGTTCAAACCCTAAAACCAGACCGACGATATCTTCCTCGCCCAAATCCTCGGCCACAAACTCCTGGGCCGAATGCATCCCTTTCCGTAGGGCAGAGTTATAAGAGATGTTGAGCTAGATCTTAGCGGATGGAAAGGTCACGGACCTTGAAACATTAACTCGACTTCCGCCTGAGCTGGAGCGCCTCAAGGAAAGCGCGTTTTTAGAGCCTTCGTTCACTTGTAGAGGTCGAAACGATTTCGGATAGTGTCGAGCGTTCAACGGAGGGCTGGTCTCTAAAAATGATTGTTCAAGAGGCGGTTGCATTTCTTGCAACAAAAAAGAGAATCCTGGAGATGCTTGCAGCGGTTTTCGTAAGTCTCTTGATGTTTCCCCGGCGCGTCCGTTTACTTTTTCGACATTCGATATAACGCTTGGGTGGCCTCTCTACACCATGAAAATTCAGCGTCACCGTCGTCTCCTGCAGACATGAAAATCGAAGATTACGGCTTCATCGCAAACACCCATACGGGCGCACTGGTGGGTTCAAACGGTTCAATCGACTGGCTCGGCTTCCCGCGGTTTGACTCGGATGCGTGCTTTGCGGCGTTGCTCGGCCATGAGGGCAATGGCCATTGGCAAATCGCTCCCGTCAAACCTACTCGAAAGATAACGCAGCGTTATCTCGGAAACACCTTCATACTAGAAACGCTTTTTGAGACCGACGACGGGGAAGTAAAAATAGCCGATTGTATGCCGGTACGCTCGACCGCACCTGCGCTGGTCCGGGTGATCGAAGGCGTCCGAGGTTCAGTTGAAGTTGCCCTGCATCTAACGATCCGGTTCAACTATGGGCTAACGGTGCCGTGGGTGCAGCGGATTAAAGACGGCATCACGGCAGTGGCTGGTCCCGATGCCGTCGTTCTTCGCTCCGACGTGGAAATTAGGGGAAGGAAAGAGGATCTGTCGAGCATCGCCAGCTTTCGCGTTGAAACTGGCGTACGCAAGGCGTTTGTCTTGAGCTGGTATCCCTCGCACGAAGGTCCGCCGCCCTCCCTCGATGTCGATCGCACGCTCACCGAAACGAAACAATACTGGGAGGACTGGGCTGGCCAATGCAATTACCGAGGCGAAAGCCGTGACTTGGTGCTGCGCTCGCTCTTGACCCTCAAAGCCTTGACCTATGCTCCAACGGGCGGCATCGTCGCTGCCGCCACCACGTCATTGCCGGAACAGATCGGAGGCGTGCGAAACTGGGATTACCGTTTCTGCTGGCTGCGCGATGCCACCCTAACCCTGTATTCGCTGATGCAATCGGGTTACGCCGAAGAGGCCAAGGCTTGGACCGATTGGTTACTTCGGGCCGTGGCCGGCGATCCAGAACAAATGCAGATCATGTATGGGATCACTGGTGAGCGGCGGCTGCACGAATATGAGCTCAAGCATCTTTCCGGGTACGAAAACTCCCGCCCGGTCCGGATTGGCAACGCCGCCTCAGAGCAATTTCAGCTAGACGTTTATGGCGAGGTAATGGATGCAATGCACCTGGCACGCACGATCGGGATTCATCCCGGCGCGGCCTCCTGGGCGTTCCAAGGCCACCTAATTGATTTCGTTGAGACGCACTGGCAGGAGCCCGACGAGGGGCTTTGGGAAATACGTGGGCCACGTCGACACTTCACGCACTCGAAGGTCATGGCGTGGGTGGCCATTGACCGGGCCGTCAAGGCGGTCGAGCAGTTCGGGCTGGAAGGAGACGTGGAACGCTGGAAAGCGTTGCGCGAACAGATCCACCAAGAAGTTTGTGCTAAGGGATACAATCCGAAGCGGAAAGCGTTTACTCAGTACTATGGGACCGACCAATTAGATGCCAGCTTGTTGATGGTTCCGCTGGTTGGTTTTCTGCCGGCCTCGGATGAACGGATGCGCAATACCGTTGACCGAATCCAAAACGAATTGATGGTCGATGGCTACGTGCTTCGTTACGCCCCGAGCGGCTCCGCTTCGGTGGACGGTCTTCCTCCCGGTGAAGGATCTTTCTTGCCTTGCTCCTTCTGGCTCGTGGACTGCCTTTGGCTGCTGGACCGCCACGACGAAGCGTTACAATTATTTAGGCGGCTTGCCTCAAAGTGCAACCGCCTAGGGCTCATGGCGGAAGAGTTCGACGCGAGGCGGCAGCGGCAAGTGGGAAACTTTCCTCAAGCTTTCTCGCATGTGGGCTTGGTGAATGCGGCGCGCACGCTTTTTGAAAAGGACAGCGCGGCCAAACATCGCAGTAAGCAGTAAGGGAAGAAGTAATCAGTCCCTTTCACTTGGTGTTGTGTGGTAGTTTTATACTTGGCATTGTAACAAGCGTGCAACGGTGTCGGGGATAACCATCCGGATCGCCACTGCTCAAGAATCACCATCAGCGAAGCCGGCCGCGGTCTTCTCCATTATCTTACGGTTTAATCAAGGCCTACCTGCTTGGCCCCGCCGCGCTTCTCAAATTCCCAGATCCGGCTCCGTCCCATTTCTATTTGAGAAAATTCACCAGCCACGGCTTCCTGCCTGACAGCTTCGGCTAGCACCCGGTTCGCGTCGCCAGAGCATGGAGATCGTGGCGGGTGAAGGTCCAGTTGAAGGGCGATGTTGAGGGCTCGTAATGGGACTGAAAGGCAAGCAGGCACTGTTCGAGTTCCTGCAGAGATGAGAAGTCGTTCGGCGTGAGGACCTTTCTCTGAACGATCGAGAAATAGATCTCGACCTGGTTAAACCAGCTAGCATGGACCGGTGTATGAATGAGGATTAGGTTGGGCCACCTGTTACGCAAGCGGTTGACGGCCTTCTGCCCTCGATGAGCAGAGCAGTTGTCCATGATCCAAAAGACGCGGCCCATGCGGAAGTACTCATGCTCGACGTACGTCGGGCGATTGGGCGCCAGCGGCAGCGTCGGCTGTTTTCGGCGGCGGGCTTGAATACTGGTCTTTTCGTCCGCGCAGATGATGTAATCATCGGCACCCAGTGGAGCGCCCTCCCAGACACGTTGGTAAAGATCGAGGATGGGTCCGGCTTTTGCGGCAAAGTTCGGATCGCGAGGAAGATCCAGCTTCGATGTTTCCAGGGGCGAAGAGCATCGCTGCTGAGCCAGCGCCACAAAGTAGCGCCGCTGATCTCAGCGACCAGGCCTTGGGAAATAACGTGCTGGCGGATTTGCAGCTGAAATTGGCGTTTGTCATTGAGGGCATCGACGAGCCAGAGCTCTTTTCCGGATTCAATTCGACTTTCATTATTCCGACCTTGAAGTGAGCATCTTGTTGGGTCTAATCGCAGCGTCCCTTTCCTTGTGTTGCCCCAGAAACACCCAAGCCGGTTCCCGTCCGTTTGATTTAACCTCGATTCAAAACCTCTCGGCTACTTGGCGAAGGTCGGAAATTATAATTTCTTCCTCTCTTTCGTGAAAGCGACCAAAGCCACTGGGACCTACAAAAAACGGCGCAAGTTTCCGCGTCGACAAGGCCTTTTCGATGTCTGGTTGCCAGGGATTGCCCGGAATCAGGTGCCATTGTCCAGCCAGAGGATTCCGTGCAGGAATCAAAACATGGGCCGAGCTTGCTTCTTGCCACATGGCATGATACTTATTGCCGTATGGCCAACACACTCGAGTTCAATGAGGCGGAAATTAAAGACCACGTTAAAATGGCCGCCGTGGTCGCTCATGGTATCTCAGCCCAGGTAGCTCTGGATCTCGGCAATCGCCTAAAAATATCTCAGGACAGACTGTCCGAGTTGATCTGCCTTCCAAAACGCACTCTCCATCGCAGAATTGAGCAAGGTGAACTTCTTAAGCAAGATGAATCCGAACGCGTTCTAAGGCTTTTGAGCTTGTACGCACGTGCCGTGGAAGTGTTCGAGGACCAAGAACGCGCAACCAGATGGTTCTCTTCCCGGCCAAAGGCGTTAGGTGGGAAAACTCCGCTTGAGTTTATGCAAACAGAACCAGGCGCCCGCTGGGTGGAAGATGTATTGGGACGGATCGAGCATGGCGTTTTCTCGTGAGAGCTTGGCGAATTTGCAAGAGGAAGTATATCAATACGGCGTTTAGTGGCGAGGGCGCGTTTCGTTACGGTGGTCGATGGAACTCACGCGGCGTTCCGGTTGTCTATTTGGGAGGTAATCCATCGATTTCCGCGTTGGAGATCGTCGTGAACACGGATGATTCGGAGGATCTTTATCGGATTCCATACGTCTTAATTCCGGTGGATTTTGATGAGGCGTTGGTTACCCGACCACAAAGCTTACCAGATGACTGGAAACAGGATCCCCCGCCTCCATCTTGCGCCGCGGTTGGCGATGAATGGCTTCGTTCCGACAGGTCGGCTGTGCTCGAGGTTCCCAGCGCGGTGATCCCTCTAGAGCGTAATTTCATCTTGAATCCGCTCCACAAAGATTTCCCTCAGATCACAATTGGTAAGTCTCAAGCATTCGAGTTCGATTCGAGACTTGCGAAATTGTGGTACTGAGATGACGAAACTTTCGGCCGCAGCATAATGGGAAGTTGACTACGAGGATATCGGTCCACACTCATACCATAAACGTTAGTTTCTTCTAAGAAACCCGATCAGTTCCAGCTAATAAATGTACTAAATGCTTCAAACGATTCAACGATGAATAGAGGCATATATCAATAGAACGTTTCTTGTCATAATAACCGTGCCCGTGGCAGTCGCCGGTCCGGCGAGAACTCGCTCCGTATCGGACAGGTTGCCGACGATTTTACGGATTGGAAAAGGTTGTTTCGCACCACCGCTGGCAAGGCTAGAATCTGGTCACCCTGCCCGAGCTGAGGATTTTTTTTTGTTAGATCAACGATCTCGATTCGGTAACGAGCAGTTTCGGAGGCGTTCAGCCACTGTTACTTTTCCGGCATTAGTTGGCCACATTCTTTGCGTTCGGCGATTCTCAATCAGCTGTAATGAGCAATTGCTGAATGGTTTTTCCAACGCGACTGGATCGCTTCGAGACTCTTGTCTTCCATTTCACGGTAAAGTTGTAGCACGCGTTCACCGCATTCGGTTAACTTGGGCTCCCCCCTTTTCTGCGCCACCACGCACAGTTCGGACCAACGGTGCACGAAAACAATCATTCATAACTTTGACGAGCAGCCATGCTCGCATATACGACATTTTCATTCGTTTTGCCGCGCTATTGATACTGCCCGTTTCAGCAATTAGCGCTAGCAAATCCGCTTTGCCCGGTCCCAGCGCGATTGCCTTCCCACGCAAGATCCGGATTCGAGGAGTTATTTTCGAAGCGGTCACCGATTGACTATAATAATGAAGGATTCTAGAAGGGCAGCCTCATTGTGAGAATCCAGTTGCTTTGGTAGGACGGATGAACATCGGACGCGGCAAACTGGTAGCCAACACCGATCAATGCTTTGAACCGCCAGAAAAGAGGGATACGACCGACGATCAATCCCGGCGTCAGAAACACCTGATTCTTACCATCGTTCTCACCGTTAGGGCCAATGTGTATAACTAACTTCGAATTCTGGCCAGAGGAACTTAAAAATGTGATATTGGAATGCCACGTTAAGAGCGAAAGGGTCGCCCACATTTCTGGAATTGGTGAAAGGTAAAGTTTGCCCGAAGGTGCACTGCACACTGAAGTCGCCCCAAACCAAGGTCCCGCTGACGCAGAGTTCCGAAGGCCATTGGAAAACAAGGCCAACAATAATCGGGCAGTCGTCCATGAGCGCAGCATCAGCCGGCGGAAAAGCGCCGACGATTGTTCCACGGCATCAGGGCGATTAGCATTCCCATGCCGCAGGTGTCGGTGATACCGGCAAAGACGAGTCCTGCGCCGACAAAGGCCGGCAGCACGATCCAAGCCGGGTTGACGAAGTAGCCTAATCCGGCTCCAATGAATACGAGTACACCTGCGGCTATACGGACCTGACGCTCGAGGGACATCGATTTGGTCCAGCGATTGAGCGGCAGTCCCGCGTCAGGCGCAAGCGCCATCTTTCAGCGAGTTGTACGGTCCTAAGCAATCTTCTGTCCCATGGGAAAGCAACAGGTTGACATTGTTAGATTCTGGACTGATTCGGAAGATTGTTGGGGATTCTTGTTCCACCATCTCACCGGAACACACTACAGTTCAAAGTATCAGAGCCTCCTCATTGATTGGGCACTGGGAACTATCGTCGTCGCGGGTCCAAAGGCTCTCGAATTTTGCGAGAACTTCTCGAATCATCGCGCGACGCTCGTCAAGGCTGACGGCAAGGATATTCTCTCGGTGAGGATGCACCTCAACGCAGGGAGCCACGCGAGGGAGGAGGTTGAGTAAGAAGATCTAGCGCCTCAGGCCTTCCATCAAAGATTTATCTCCTGTCTATTGTCCTTAGCCGACTGTCCGCGCTGTCGAGTCGCCTTTCTGCGAAATTTTGGATTTTCACGAAGATAGTCAGCTAAGGGCAGTGCAACCTGCGCGCCGCGGATTCCATCGGACGGTTTCCCACTTTTGAAATGAATCCAGCGTCACTTCGATACCGGCCTCGTTGAACACCGGTAACTCTTCTGATTGATTCAAACAGTTTTCTTCGCGCCAGCGTTTTCAGTTCCGGTCCGCACACTCAATGGTTGGACCGAAACCGGATCCGCCGAACGGAAACCTAGCTTCGGCGAGGTCAAAGGTCCGTAGCGTGTCAAACGCTCCGTCGCAGTCCCCGAGGCCCGGCGGCCATAACATTCTCACCATTGGACCTATTCCTTCCCTGGCGTCCAGGCTAAAGCTCCACGTAGATGTTATCGCCCTGCAAGATGACAGCAAACGTCTCAACTGGCTCGATGGCGGGTAAAGAGAGCGCTTCGCCGGTGCTTAGTGAAAAACAAGCCCCGTGCAACGGGCAAATGACAGTTTTCCCATCGACTTCGCCGTCCGACAGTCGCGCCCACTCGTGGGTGCAAACATCGCTGATCGCAAAATAGGAACCCTCCACGTTGAACACGGCGATGGGAGGTGCATCAAGCCGTTTCACGCCTCCCGGAGCGAGCTCCGATTTAGAGCAGACTCGTTGCAAAGCCATTGGTAAAATGAAATCGCAAAATTGTACCCAATTCAACCCAGGACTCGCTAGCCTGGAAATTGCAAAGCCAGGGCGCTTGTAAGATTTCCAGGCCACGATTGCTGTTGTAAAACGCTCACTGCGAGCCGTACAAAATGTATGCTAGTGCACCTTCTCGAGCATGCGTTCGAGGAAGTATTCGGAGCCGATGCGATTAACGCACAGCTGCGGGATTTTCGGGTTTCACGGACGCAGCCCTGAATTCGCTGGTGGAGCAATTGGACGGCGAACTGATGCGCCGGAAGGCAAGCGCCTTTTTGGGCAAGGCATCGGCCAGGCAATCGCCATCCGTCTTGCTCGTAACTATTGCCGTAACGGTCAAAAAATCACATACCGGAAGTCCGTCATTTCCTGGGTACAAGCTTCGACAAATAACGGACTGGATGACTGGGCCCAACTAAAGTTAGATCCATATTGGGCAAGAACGTTCTTTCCAACTGAAAGCGTGCAGGTTATTTTCTTTCCCCCCCAATGATGAGGGATAAAATCTACAGGTCGGGCCACGGCCCTTCTCCACTTCTAGGCTAACCCACCGAATGCAATCGATCCCCCTCAAAATAGTTAACAAACAGAGCGTGCGTTTAAACGGAGCGCACATCCTCAAACGTACTGTGACGGTGGCGGCGCTCTTTTGCGCTTGGCTCTTCGCCGTGCCGGTGAGCCAAGCCGCCGAACTGACGAAGGACTTTGATGTGCTAGTAGGTACCTACACTTCAGGTACGAGCAAGGGCATCTACAGCTTTCGTTTTAGTGCCGAAACTGGAAACTTGCAACCACTCGCCACACCGGCCGAGACGGCAAATCCCTCGTACCTCGTGGTGAGCCCAGACGAAAAGTTTGTCTACGCGGTCAACGAACTGCACGGCTGCGGCAATGAGCAGGGCGCAGTCAGCGCCTTCCATTTCGATGCCGCATCCGGTGCACTGACGTTTATTAACAAGGTTCCATCCGTGGGTGAGGATCCGTGTTACATCAGCCTGTCGCCCGATGGCGAAAACCTTTTCGTCGCGAACTACAGCACCGGCAGCTTGTCCGCCCTGGCTGTGCAGGCGGACGGCTCACTCGCTGGTCCAGTTGAAACGCTTACCCACGTCGGACATGGACCTAATCCGGAACGTCAAAAGAGCGCGCACGTACACATGGTCTTGCCCGCGCCCGACCATGACTTTTTGTTTGCGACCGACCTAGGCGAGGACAGGGTGTACGCCTACCGTTTCGAACCGCATAATCAGGCTTTCCCGTTGCACCCGGCAGAGCCACCGTTTACCACCGTTACGGCGGGAGCCGGACCCCGGCATTTGGCTTTCGGGCATGATGGCCGGTTTGTCTATCTAATTGAGGAAATGGGCGAAGCGATCGTAGTGTTCAAACGCGACGGGGCGCGCCTGGACCCGATTCAGACGGTTCCAGTGGCAGACAAGGAGTGGCCGGACGACACCGGCGCGGCCGCCCTGCACCCATCTCCGGACGGTAAATTCATATATGCTTCCAACCGTGCGAACGCGAACGAGCTGCTCATTTATTCGGTCGATCCGCAGGGTGGCACTCTCATGCCGGTGGGTCACCAGGCCAGTTTAGGGGTCAAACCTCGGGACTTCTGCATTGATCCGACGGGCAAGTTCCTGGTGGTGGCCAATCAGGACAGCGATAACTTGGTGATTTTCAAACGCGACCTTGAGACCGGCGCCTTAACGCCCACGGGCAAACAGGTGGAAGTGGGTTCACCGGTTTGTCTGCAGGTGGTACCCGCGCCCTGAGTAATGGTACTCCGCCGGATCTAAATGACAAAATTCCGGAGTCTTCCTCGGTCGTTTTACGATCTGCGCGACTACTAGCCTATGGCTCCCGGGTTTGCCCTCAAGTTGTCGGGGTGAGCCGGCTCAGCGTCCTGCTCGAAGCCGTACACCTCCGGCAGGATGAAGATCGCTGACAGCAAGCCTATCAGAGGAAAGATTGCCACCAAGAGGGTGGCGGCCGCTTGGCCGATGGCGGTGAACAGGGCGGGGAACAGGAAGATAGCCAGGAAGGACGGCACTTTAACGAAGATGTAGGCAAAGCCACTGGCCGTGCCTCGGTATTCCGGCCGGGCGACCATCGTCGGGATGGTCATACAGTTGGAGGCGTCCCAGTAGTGTCCCCAAAGCATGGCCGCAGCGACAAAGGGCAGCACGCCTTGATGGCCAGAGTAGATTGCGGCTGCCGCCACCAGCAGGGAAGTGAACACGATGCCGAAGCCCCAGATGCTGATCCCGCGATGGCCGATCTTCGGCGTCAGCAGCGGCCCAACCCAGCCCGAGATTGCGGCGATCACGTAGAGTCCCATCGTCACCAGGTTGGTTCCCAAAATGGAACTGACCCCGAGCGAGACGAACAACACCGGAAGGTAGAAAGCGAACGTCGAGAACTCGGTGCCTTGACAGAAACACGAGATATAGCCGAACAGGCTGGCGCGCCAGCGGATCGGGTCCTTCCGGAGGTCGGCCAGGAAGGCAGTCAAGCGCGGCTTCGGCACGGGGACATCATTGTCCGGCAGCATCTCAAGCCGGTCGCCGTACATCTGCATCGCGACCTGCTTGGCTTCCCGGAAGCGGCCGTGGCGGATCAACCAGACCGCCGTTTCCGGCAGGTCGTGTCGCAGGAACAGAATCACCGCCGCCGGGACCGCCCCGAGGGCGAGCGCCAGGCGCCAGATCCATTCCGATGGCATTCGGGAGACGATGAACAGGGCGATCACCGCCAGGGTCAGCACCTCGCCCACCGCGAACATGAACTGCCAACGGTTGCCCATGACCTCGCGGTCCCCCTTGGGCATGGATTCCATGATGTAGGTATAGCCGGTGGAGATGTCGCTGCCGAGCGGAATGCCCAGTATGAAGCGCACCACCACCAGCCAGCCGAGGTTAGGCACGACAGCCTGCAGCAAGGCGAAGATGATGAACATGTACATGGTGCTCAGGAACATGACTCGGCGCCCGAGCTTGTCAGACATCCAGCCACCCAACAGCGCGCCGATCACCGCGCCGCCCTGCGTGCCCGCCGCGGCCAGACCAAGCAGCAGCGGCTCGGGGTGATACTGCTCGCGGATGAACACCAGCACGAAGGCGATCGAGTAGAGGTCCCAGGCTTCCACCAGAATGGAGGCCATCATCAGCCAGCCGACAAACTTGCCCTTTGGACTGTACTTGCTGACCACGTGGCGGACTGCCGCGTCCATCGACGCCTGTTCCGAAGCTCCCATCGATACGGAGTTCTCCTCTCGGCTGTATTATTCGCAGTTGGCGTACCGCCTAATTAATCTACGGTAATATCGCCACCGACACGACGGCAAAGTGTTTCATAGCGTGGTACAATAACCCTCGCAGAAAAATTATCATGAGTGCGCGCTTGAGCAGCACGGCCAAGTGTCGTTCGCAGCGTTGCATCCTGAATTAAATTCTCGGCAGCACGAGCCATTTTTGGGAATCACCAAGTCAACGACCGCCAGCTAAAGCAGGCGGCTTGCGGGGTGCGAAAGCACTGGCGAGCCCAGTTGACCAGAACAAGTGAAAACTACGTTGAACCATAAGCAAAGACTAACCCTGGGATGCTTCCTCAGTTCCAGGCTCTTCGAGTTGCCGCCGCAGACAAGCCAAGGTCAGCGCGAAACGGGCAGCAACAGACGGCGACGGCTCAACCTGTTCGAGGGGAAACAAAACCGGAGTGTCGAGAGACATCCGAGCAGTGCCGTAAGGCACGCGGGGCAGCCCGCACGTTCGTATTATCGAAAAACGGAAATCCTTTGATGCCGTGCTCAAACGCCAGAGCTCGAATTCTTTTAAGCAAAGGACGAGCCACGGTTTATCAACTCTTCCCGTTCACAATCCAGTTGCAAGACAGGGAATCAGGAGAACTTCAACCGCTTGCCATAAAGTTCGATCCTGGGGCCGAGATAACAGGTGTCGCTATCGTACGCAAGGACGGGGACGATTCGGCGAAGCAAACCGTGATACATCTATCGGAAATCACTCATCGTGGGCAAGCCGTCCGAAAGCACATGATCCAAAGGGCGATGTTTAGGAGGAGACGGCGTGCTGCTAATCTCAAATATAGATCGCCAAGGTTCGATAACCGCACAAAGCCCCAAGGGTGGATTTCGCCTTCTCTCCAAAGCAGGGTTGATAACGTGTCCTCGTGGCTGAACAAGTACCGAAGGATAACCCCGATCACTGCAATTTACGTTGAGGCAGTGCGATTTGACACACAGGCATTGGAAAACGTAGACATCGAAGGAGTGGAGTACCAGCGGGGTACGTTGTTTGGGGCAGAGCTTTGGGAATATCTGTTGGAGAAGTGGGGTAGAAAATGCGCGTACTGTGACGCAGAAGGCGTATCGCTTGAGGCAGAGCACATTTTTCCCAGGGCCCTTGGCGGCTCTAATCGTGTCAGTAATTTGACGCTGGCGTGCCACGGATGCAACCAGCGTAAGGGATCTCAGCCAGTCGATATCTTTTTAGCGCAGGATCCAGAGAGACTGGAACGGGTGCTGACGTATACCAGGAAACCGTTGGCGAGCACAGCGGCAGTCAACACCACTCGAAAAGCAATTAATCAAGTGGCGTATGCTACAGGCTTGGATGTTGGGTGTTTCTCTGGAGGACGCACCAAGTTCAATCGTGGTCAGCTTGGAATTCCTAAGGCACATTCTCTAGACGCTGCCTGCGTTGGGGACGTGTCTCAATTGAAAGGTTGGAATGTTCCCCTGCTTTCGATCAAAGCCACTGGCCGTGGAAGCTACCAACGCACTCGACTCGACGGTTTCGGATTTCCGAGAGGATATCTCACGCGTCAAAAGACAGTGAAGGGTTTTCAAACAGGAGATCTTGTGAAGGCAACGATCTTAAGAGGAAAATTCAAGGGCACGCATCAGGGCAGAGTAGCGGTGCGAGCGCGTGGATCCTTCGTGATCCAAACCTCATACGGAAAAGTAGAAACCAACTGGACAAACTGTAAACTCATCATGCACAACGACGGATACACATACGAAATAAGACCAACGGCAATTCCCCCGTCAGCTAAAGCAGACGGTCCCCTTGCCTGAGAGTTTATGGCAGGAGCAGTCCGGTTATTTTATCCTGCACGACTTCAGGGATTCCCCCCAGCCTGCGGTGCGACACTTGGGCAGGCTAAATAAAATACATCGCTTCGAGAATGCTCAGACAAAAGCTTTCGGTTTCAGAAGGTGAACAACCCGATGTCAGCGGCTTGCAGGTCATCTTCCATGTCCCTGACGTTTTCCCGCATGATGACCGATCTCTTAGTCCAAGCCGGTGTACCTCACTGACAAACGGTGAAAAATCTCCGCCTGCAAGAATGACGAGCTTGAACGATTCACGCGGACGGATGAGCCCTACCGTTTCGAGCAGCAAATCGATGCGCTTGAGGGGTGCAGATTTGAGGAATGGAGCACTACCGCTTCGTCGCGCAAGCCGAGTTCATGCCGCATTTCCTTACGCGAACGCTGCGGCGCACGTGGTTCAAAGAAATTGTGGATGTCTTCCATCGGACCATCAAAGCCGAGCACTCTTTGTGTCTCCTGTTTTAAAAACTCTGAAACAGTCGTCACCGCGTCTGAGCAGGTCAGCGCGTGGTGGATGGCCGGGCCGTAACCGGGATCGTAACCGAGCAACGTGGTGTCGGTACCATGTAAAGTGGTAACGACGCGCGGTTGTTGCTCTGGCGGCAACATTGAACGCGCGAGAATCGCAGCGGTGGCATGGGGTACGGCGTAGTGAACATGAAGAATGTCGAGCTGATGGTCGCGGCTCACTTCCGCCATTTTCACCGAGAGCGGCAATGTATAGTCGGGATACTTGAACAATCGGTAATCGTTAATTACCACCGGATGAAAAAAAAGTCGCGGGGTATTCACGGGCATTCGGAACGGACGCTCGTAGCTAATGAAATGCACCTCGTGTCCGCGTCGCGCCAATTCTTCGCCGAGCGACGAGGCCAGAATGCCGCTTCCACCAATGGAAGGGTAACAGGTGATCCCAATCTTCAATGGACTCTCTGAATCCACATCAAAATCTTCGCGCTCCTCCGATGCCCGCCTGCGCAAGTGATCCAAACACGAGTGGTTCGTTTGGAAATAAAGCGATGGCATGACCAATTCCGGTGCGCGCGCCGAGCAGCCGGGCACGAATGAGTTGCAACCCGATGTAGTTGCGGCGCCAGCTTGGGTGGCGTGCGCTTCCATCGCTGCCGTCCAGGCCATGACAAATTCCGGTGCAGAAATATCAATTAATATCGGAGTGATATTGGTCGGTTCGGCTTCAGGCGTCACCGCGTAGAAAAATAATTGTTTAATGGCATGCGTGAGCTTGAGATCCTCTACTCCAAGGTGGGTAAAGTGTTGCTCCATCGCCTTGAACTCAGTCTCCCAATGCTTCTTCCCGCCGCGGGCCACGGATCGCTTTCCGATCCCCGTACGCCTCGCCGGCGAGAATGCAACCTTGCAGCAACTGGCCGACCGTCTGAGCGAGGCGCTCAAAGACGCCGGCTACGAAGGTGATGGGCCGCGCAGTTCTTTCAAGCCGCCGTAGCGAGCCAACCTGGTGGCATCGCGCACTAGTTTTCCCAGACGCCCGTGATCCGGATGCTGACTTAACTTCCTTTAGTCTCAGAAAAATTCT
>Ga0210390_10002795_pt1 | contig 15246 bp, 14 predicted proteins | sample IncBWH11OmetaG_FD_161050 | JGI IMG/M metagenome (GOLD analysis project Ga0210390, IMG submission 161050) | Forest soil microbial communities from Barre Woods Harvard Forest LTER site, Petersham, Massachusetts, United States - Inc-BW-H-11-O ... | reverse complement strand
AGATTCGACATCCAATGATTCTCGGTGCTATCCGTGGGTTCGGCCGCGCTGCTGGCGGAATTATCCGGCGAGGATGGTGTGAGCATGTCCATCCAGCCGCGCATGCGCGAGACCAGAGTGGGGCGGCTCGGCGGCGGTTCCAGGGCTGCGGGCGGTTGCTGTCCCGCGGACGGCGCTGCGGCCGGCTTCGCGGCTTCGGACTTGGCCGTTTCGGATGCGGTGAAGCGCGCTTGGGTGTCAGGCTCTTCAACGCGCGAGAACGAGCCGGCGGCCAGCTCGATTTCGGGCTGGTCTTTCACGTCCCAGTCGTTGGATTTTTTCGCAGGCGCGGTCGCTGCCACATCAATCTCGGCTTCGACTTTTGAATCGGCTGAGGCTGCGGTTTCTTCAGCGCCGGGTTCGTCTGTTTTGCGGCGGCGCGGCGGAACGTCTTTCTCGGACGGAAAAGTGATCGGCTCGAAACCCTTTCCGTAGGAATAAACCGGATCAGCCGCGACATTTTCGGGGACTTCGAAGTCGGCGGCATTGCGGCGCCAATCGTTGGCGGTGACGGAGCCGTCGAAATCATCCTCGTCGTCATCCATTGCCGCGACGACTGGAGTTTTCGGAGCGGCCGGGATTTTCGGCGCTTTGGCGTCTTTCGCAGGCTTGGCGAGCTTCTTGGACTTGGACGATTGCTCCTCGTCCTCTTCCGTGGCGTCGTCCAGATCAATGGCGCGCACGCCCTTGCCGAAGCCATAAATTACGGCGGCTTCTTCGGCGGTGGGCTCGGGGAACTCAGGCAGAGGCTTGGGCTCGGCCTTCAGCGGAACTTCCGGCAGCGCCGGCGGCAAAAGCGCTTCGGCGGCGACTTCCTTGGCCTTGGCAAGTTCAGCGGCAACTTTGGGATTCTTCTCCAGCGCGGACATCACCATGGCGATCAGCGGATCAGGCGGCACGAAGGGTTTTTTCAGCACGCCATCGGCGCCGACGCGACGGGCTTCCTTCTCGTCGAGCGGATCGAACGCACCAACCAGCAGAATGACGGGGACGTGCGAGAAGCGAGGATCTTTCTTGACGAACTCGCAGACTTCGTAGCCGTTGCGGACCGGCATGAATACGTCGGCCAGGACCAAATCGGGGTTCGCGTCGGGCAGGCGGCGCACGGCGGCTTCGCCATTGCCTACGGCGATGACTTCGACGCCGCGCTCTTGAAAGGCGAGCACGACCATTTTTTGGATATTGGTATTGTCGTCCGCAACCAGAATTCTGGGCACTGTAATCCCCCGGGCGGCAAGCCTCCATACGAGACGCGCCTAGCCCTGAACATAGCTATTGCAGCACCCTGCGGCGGGTGCGTCAACAAAGTCGAAGTACAGGAGTGCCTGAGTTGTTAGCAGGGAGTAACTAGCGTCCGGGTAGCGGCTACCAAGGGATCAGTTTCTTTATCCCTTTCTTCTTCTTGCTGCTGGATTCGGAGCTGGTGTCAACGGGTGTGGGTTTTGCGGGGGCCGTCGAGCTGTTGTCCGCGGCTTGCGCGCCGGACTGGCCGGTTGTAGCGGTGGCGGGCGCGCTGTCGCCCGTGGCGCCGGTTGCGGCCGCGCTGGATGAACTGGAGGTTGAATTAGCCGAGTTCGAGACCGCGGCTGGCGCGGACGTTTCGGCTGGCGGATTCGCAGTGCCGGAGCCGTTGAGGCCGGCATCCACAGTGCCATTGGTCGCAGGCGGCGCGACAGCTGGCGCCGGAGCGTTCGCAGCGGGAGTTGCAGCTGCGGGCTGCTCGGAAGTCGGCTGGCCTTTGTCGTCAAGCGGCGTAATGATTTGAGCGCCCACGCCGGTCTGCGCGGCATCAGAACCCGCGGGCACAGTGGTAGCATCCTCCGGCGTGACAACTTCGCTGCTGCTTCCTGAGGTTTGGGTGTTGGCGGCGGCTGCGCTGCCTGTGAGCGTAAACGACGGGCCTGCGGCGCCGGGACGCAGCACGTCCGTTGCGGAAACTGCATCGTTCGGCGGAGCCATCTGTGGAGTGCCGCCGCGGGCAGCGGTGGAGGTGTCCGGATTGCCCTTCAACATTCCCATTGGAAGTTTCACTATCGCGCTTTGGTGGTGCTGCTTTTCATACAGCTGCTGCTTCTGCATGCGCACGATCGCGTCTGGATCGGCGGAGGGTATCGGCCGGCCCATATCTTTCAGGCGAGCTTTAGCGCCGGGAGCATCTTTGGAGAGCGGATAATCGCGCACGATGCGGTCGTAACATTTGCTGGCGAGATCGCTCCAGTGATTCTTGTCGTCTTCGTTTTTGGAAACTTGCTTGGCGCGCTCGTAGATATTTCCGAGCATCCACAGCGCGTCGTCATTCTGGCTGTAGAGCGGGTAACGATCGGTGACTTCGACAAGGCGCGCGGCGGAGGCGCGATAATCCAACTTCGTATAATAGAAGTAAGCAACTTTGTAATCACCGTCGGCCAGCACTTCTTGCACGTCGCGCAGATATTGTTCGGCCTTGGGGACGAGCGGGCTCTGGGGATAGGAGAGCAGGAACGCCTGGAAAGCGTCTTCCGCAGCTTCGCCTTGGGTTTTATCGCGATCTGCTTTTTCCATCATCTTATAGTGCGCCATGCCGATTTGCATTTGGGCGTAGGCAGCTTCGTCGAGGAACGGAAAGAAGGTGCGGAAGTCGTTATATTCCTGAACGGACTGGGTGAGGTTGGTGGTGCCGCCTTCTTTGTAATAGGAGTCGGCGACGGCAAGCTTGGCTTTGGCGAGATATTCGCTGTCGGGATAGGTATTGATTAGGGTTTGCAGAGCCAAGCGGCCTTCTATGAACCGGCCGGCTTTGAGGTCCGCTTGCGCGCGATCGTAGAGCACCTTGTCCGGTTCGGCGGTGGTGTTCACGTCAATGGTTTGCTTCTTCTTCTGAGCGGTTTTTTTCTTGGCAGCAGTTTGGTCGGCAGGCTTGGCTTTAGGTTGCGGTTTTGGTTTGGGTTTCGGCGCGTCTGCCGCGGGTGTGGCAGGCGGCGGACCATCACTGCTGCCACCAGTTTGTGGCGTTGGCACTTGCGCGCGCGCTCCAGGGCACGCGATCAGCACTACGCCGAGCGCAAAGAACAAAAATGCCGCGTTCCGGAAATTCCGCAATTTTTTCGATGACATCGGATTAATCCAGTCAGACATTCGCAAGGTTTTTATGCCCTTTGGCTCAAAGCCTGAGTCGCGAGTTTTTTTAACTGGCGCGTTGCAGCCGCTGGATCAGCTGTGTGGAAGATCGAGGTCCCTGCTACGAACGTGTTCGCGCCGGCCTGCGCCAGCTCGGCCGTGTTTTCCGGTTCAACGCCCCCATCCACTTCAATCCGGAAGCTGGCATTATAACGCGCTCGCATCTGATTCAGCTGGCGAATTTTCTCGTAAGTATTGGGGATGAATTTCTGTCCCCCGAACCCGGGATTGACGGTCATTACCAATACTGTGTCCACCTTATCGAGCACTTCTGACAGCATACTCACCGGCGTCGCAGGATTAATTGCTGCACCGGCTTCTGCGCCGAGCTCGCGGATCATCGCCAGGGCGCGGTCCAGATGCACTGTGGCTTCCTGGTGAACCAGGATGCGGCTGCCACCTGCGCGAATGAAGTCCTCGATATAGAGTTCGGGCTGCTCGATCATCAGATGCACATCCAGGGGCAGGCGGGTTGCCTTGCGCAGAGAGGCGAGTACGGGAATTCCGAGGGAAATGTTGGGGACGAAGTGGCCGTCCATGATGTCCACGTGAATAACGTCGGCGCCGGCTTCTTCGACGATGCGGACGTCGTCGCCGAGCTTGGCGAAGTTCGCGGCGAGGATAGAGGGCGCAATTTCAACGCGTGCGTAGGTCATTGGTTCACGCGAATTCTAGCACAGGGCGCTCGTGGTTTGCGGGTTTGAGGGTAGAGAAGGCCATCGCGAATAAGCCTCGGTGTTTCCGTGGCAGACGGTACGGTCGTGGGTCAGACTCAGATGGACGCGCCGATATCGGGATCACGCTTCATGTAGAACTTGCGATCATCCTGATACGCGGTGTGGAAGCCGAGTCGTTCGTAGAGCCGCAGGGCAGGGTTGATTTTCACGACGGCCAGGTGCACGGCCCGGCTGAGGAGTGCGGCCTCGCCGATCAGGCGGTTCATCACTTCGGTGCCGATACCTTGCCGCTGAAACGGACCGTCCACAAAGAGCTGGGCGACAAAGAGCGCATCGTCTCGCACGGCAGTTTGCAACCAGCCCACGTCAGAACCGTTGGCGGTGATGATGCGAACTTCCGTCACGATCCATTGTTCGCGAAAGCTGATCGTTTGAGTGGCGATGTCCAAATGCAGTTCTTTAATGATTGTCTTCATCCCGGAGAAGTACAGGCGTTCGCAATACTCGAAATCTTGAGTGACCGCGGGGCGTAGTGCAATCTGCATTGGCTTATTCGTAACAGGGATTATGCTGTTTTGCAAATGCCTGGGCGCTTGCTGGATTTCGAGCTGACGCTCTACCGACGGCGCCTTACTCCGCGAGTTGCAGTTCGATTGTGGAGTTTGCATCAATGCGCGCGCCGCGTGAAGGCGTTTGGCCCACAACCGTGCCGTGCAGGCCACCGGGGACTGCCGCGAACGTGAGCTTCGCGACTTTCAGGCCGGAGCCTGCGAATTTTGATTCGGCTTCCGCGAGCGTGTAGCCGACGAGTTCAGGCATTACGTACGCCGCGGGCCGCGCACCCAGCGAAACGAGAAGATCTACGTGCGGGCTGGTGACGTCTGAAGTTCCGGGCGCGGGATCTTGTTGCAGCACCGCGTCGTTTTCAGTTCCGGGGACGTATGCTTGGGAAATTTCGCCGACCTGCATGCCGGAGCGCAGCAGTTCGATGCGCGCGGCACGAATGCTGTGGTCCGTGAGGACCGGAATGGTGGCTTGCTTAGGCCCGAGGCTGATTACTACGTGCGCGTACTGGCCGATTTTGACTTTCATGCCTGGCGGAGGCGTTTGACGCACGACTGTATCGACTGGAAGAGGATTGAAGAGGCGGTCTTCCACTTTGAATTCGACGCCGCGCCCTTGGAGCATTTGTTGCGCTTCGACGGCTTTTTTTCCTACGACGTCTGGCATGGCGACTTCGCGGCCTTGGATGGCGAAGCGCATGGCGGTGAGCGCGCTGAGAAATGCGACCGACATCAGGATGAAGGCCAATAGGGCCATGCGGAAAATCCATTCGAGCCGCGCGCGAAAGGTCATCGGTTGCCTCGGTTCTTATCTTTTGGCCGGGTGTGAAACACCACGAGCGTAACACGAGTGACAGGATTGAAACTTCGCGGCTGATGGTTGTCGCGCCCTCGCGGTTAACTGCGCTGTGCTGCCAGCTTTACGTTTTGGTGATGATCGTCGCAAAGAAGCCGTCGGATTCTAGCGCGCTGGGCGTGGTGCGGAAGTATCCGTCGCGATCGAAGAGACTTTCGGGTGCGCGGCCGGGGACGAGTTTATCTTTTATGGTGCGCGCTGCTTCGTGTGTGGTGTAGCGCTGGAACTTCTTGCTGTTGCGCAGCGCATCTTCTACGACTTCCTCGTTCTCTTCCGGTTCGATCGAGCACGTGGAATAGACCAGGCGGCCTGCTGGCGCGAGTTGCTGGAGCGCCGAGCGCAGCAGGGAAGTTTGCAGCGTGTGAAATTCCGCGAGGTGGTCGGGATTGAGGCGCCAACGAATTTCGGGATGACGCGCGAGGGTGCCGGTTCCGGAGCAGGGGGCGTCCACTAGAATTCGCTGGAAGAGGACGCCGAACGGGAGTGGCTTTGTTGCGTCCAGCTCGAGTAGGGGCACTTGGGTGAGTCCGAGCCGCTTGAATTGTTCGCGCATAGCGCGCAGGCGATGCGCGTGGCGGTCTGCAGCTACGACGACGCCTTCCGCGCCTGCGGCACGTGCCAGAGGAGGAGTTTTTCCTCCTGGCGCGGCGCATAGATCGAGGACGCGATCGCCGGATTTTGTATCGAGCAGCAGCGGGACAGTTTGCGAGGCTTCGTCCTGAATGGAAATCGCGCCGGTGCGGAAGCATTCGGTGCGCGTGGGGCTGCCGCCGCTTACTGCGAAGGCGGATTGCAGAATATTTCCGGGTTCGATGCGCAGGCCCGCGTTTTGCAGCGCGGTGAAGATTTCCTCGCGTTGGTTCAGATCGTGAAGTGCACAGCTTAGGCGCGGGGCACGATTGTTCGCATCGAGCAATGCGATGGTTTGCTCTTCGCCCAGGCGCTGGAGCCAGCGCTCAACCATCCAGGTGGGATGGGAGTGCAGAATGCCGAGGCGTTCGGCGACGGGTATGTCCTGCGGAAGGAATTTCGCGGCGGGCACTCGCGAATCGTTTGCGGCGCGACGCAGGACGGCGTTGACCAGCGTTGCTGCGGAGGTTTTTCGCGCGCTCTTTACGAGTTCAACGGATTCATTCACCGCAGCGCGTGCCGGGATGCGTTCGAGGAAACGCAGTTGGTAGAGCCCGATTCTTAGCGAAAGGGCTACTGGGAGATCCAGTCGGGCGACAGGCTTTTTCAATTGCCGTTCGAGCAGAAAATCCAGCAGGCGGCGCCAACGGAGCACGCCCATTACTAGTTCGGTCGCCAGGCCGGCGTCTTCGGCTTTCACGCGCGCGCCAAGTTCCGAGTGCAGCACATCGCTAGCGTATGCGCCTTCGGCTTCGACGCGCCACAGCACTTCGTAAGCGATTTTTCTGGCTGGGCTTATCACGATCCGAATCGTTCATCGTGCTGGAGGCGCGCGCCGTTGGCGAATTCGCGCGCCGAGATTTTGTTGCGGCCTTCGAGTTGAACGAATTCCACGCGCAGCGCGGTATCGTCACCGCACGTTACATGCACGTTGGCGTCGCTTGCGCTGATTGTGCCTGGTACTTGCTGACGAACCTGAGATGCGGTTGTAGGGACAGGTCCCGCAGCTGCGGGACCCGTCCTTACGGTCGCTCCGGTTGCGACCGACAAATTCGGCTTGGCGGGCGTGCCCCAAATCGCGCACTGCTTTCCGCGGAATTGCGTGAATGCGCCGGGCCACGGTTGAAAGCCGCGGATGCGGTTGTAGATTTTCTGTGCGGGGAGCAACCAATCAATTCTGCCGTCTTCTTTTTTCAGCGGGGGCGCGGGAGTTGCTTGCGAACTATCTTGTGGCGTTGGCGTGATCGTGCCGCTTGCGAGCCCGCGGAGCGTTTCGACGATCAGCGGAGCACCTGCTTCTGCTAGTCGCGCGTATAGCTCTGGCGTCGTTTCGTCGGGCGCGATTTCGGTTTCGTACTTCAACAGCATCGGGCCTGTGTCCAGACCCGCGTCAATCCGCATAGTCGTTAAGCCGGTGCGCGTTTCGCCGCTGGCGATGGCCCAGTGGATTGGGGCGGCGCCGCGATATTTCGGGAGGAGGGAGCCGTGGAGGTTAATCCATCCGAGGCGTGGAATTTCGATGAGGCGCGCGGGAATTATTTGCCCGTAGGCGATGATCACGACTACATCTGGTGCGGCGTTGCGGAAATATTCGTAGGATTCTTCGGCACGGATTTTCTGTGGCTGGTACACGGGAATTCCCGCGGCTACTGCCGCTTCTTTCACTGGTGAGCTTGCGACTTCTTTGCCGCGTCCACGCGGGCGATCTGGTTGGGTGACGACGCCTGCGATCTGGAAATCAGGTTGAGCAATTAATTCACGTAGAGAGGGCAGGGCAAACGCGGGAGTGCCGCAAAAAATAATTTTCAGCGGCGCCACTGGTGCCCTACCACTCGCCGGCTTTTTTCAGCTTGCGGATTTTACGCTTGATGAGGTCGCGCTTCAGCATGCTGAGGTGCGTGATGAAGAGGATGCCGTTGAGGTGATCAATTTCGTGGCAGAAGGCGCGGGCGAGGAGGCCTTCGCCGCGGCGTTCGAAGGAAGCGCCCGTGGCATCCTGCGCGCGGACGGTGACATACTGCGGGCGCTCGACGTAACCGCGAAATCCGGGGAGTGAGAGGCAGCCTTCTTCTTCGCGCTGCTGGCCTTCGGCGTAAATAATTTCGGGATTGGCGAGGACCATTTTCGCTTCGGGAATTTTTCCGTTGGAGACGTCAACCACGGTGAGGCGCAGACCGACGCCAATTTGCGGAGCAGCGAGGCCGACGCCAGCGGCGGCGTACATGGATTCGAACATATCCGCGACGAGTTTTTGCAGGTCGTCGTCGAATTTTTCCACGCGCTTGCCGGGGGTTTCGAGGACCGGGTCGCCGTATTTCACAATCGGATGAATCATTTCTTGGTTTCGCCTTGTTGATCGCTGCGTTTAGAGTGTGCCAGAGAACTGCAAAAGCTGTGCTTCAGCGGCTACAGCCGCTCCTTTTTCGCTTGTTGTGGTGTCGTGGCTAAAGCCACGACCTACGAATCTTGCAGTCTCGCCATCCACACTCTTTCGGCGCTGGTTCTTTTGTTTCAAGTTTCAACTTTTAACTCTCAACTTTTGACTCTCGACTAACAAGCAACATCGGCTGTTTAGAATTCATCGAGCTGGTTCTGATAGCCTTCGAAATTGCGGCGCGTTTCGGTGATGGAATCGCCGCCGAATTTTTCCAGGAATGCGCCGGCTAATTCCACGGCGACCATCGCTTCCCCGGCTACGCCCCCGGCTGGAACCACGCAAACGTCTGAACGTTCGTAGGCCGCTTTCACTTCTTCCTTGGTGCTTAGATCCGCGGTGAGCAGCGGACGGCGCAGGGTGGAGATCGGTTTCAAGTAGCCGCGCACGACCACGTCGCTGCCGTTGGTGATGCCGCCTTCGAGGCCGCCGGCGCGGTTCGAGGTGCGGTCGAAGCGTTTTTTTGTAGCGTCGTAACGAATTTCGTCCTGCACTTCTGAGCCGTAGCTCGCGGCATTCGTCACTCCACTGCCGAATTCGACTGCCTTCACGGCTTGAATGGACATGACGGCGCGAGCGATGCGGGCGTCGAGTTTTTCGTCCCACTGCGCGTGACTGCCCAGCCCCGGCGGAATACCGTGAGCCACCACTTCAAAGACGCCGCCGACGGAATCACCGGCGCGCAGCACGTGATCCACTTCGGCGACCATGCGCGATTGGGTGGCGCTATCCACGCAGCGCATCGGCGAATCTAGATTTTCGCATATCGCAGCTATTTCTTCCCAGGTGGCGGCGCGTTCCAGGCGCGCGCGGCCGACGGCGATGGTGTGGCTGAGGACCTCGGCGCCGAATTCGCGCAGCAATAATTTTGCGAAGGCGCCAGCGGCGACGCGGGCGGCGGTTTCGCGGGCGGAGGCGCGTTCGAGCACGTAGCGGGCATCGTGGAAGTTAAATTTCAGCGCGCCGGCCAGGTCGGCGTGACCGGGGCGCGGGGCGGTGAGTTGGCGTCGCGCGCTTTTAGGATCGCTCGAGTCGGCGCCGTCGGTGTCTTCGATCGCCTCTACCGGGAGCGTCTTCTCCCAGTTTTTCCAATCGCGGTTTTCTATGCGAACGGCGATGGGCGCGCCGATCGTCGTGCCATGACGCACGCCAGCTAGAATGTCGGCGGCGTCTTTTTCGATTTTCTGGCGGCCGCCGCGGCCGTAGCCGAGCTGGCGGCGATGCAATTCGCGCTGAATGAATTCCAGGTCCACGCGCACGCCCGCGGGAAGCCCGGAGATCCAGGCGATCAGAGCCTGTCCGTGAGATTCACCAGCGGTAACGAAACGCAGCATATTAGGTCGGACCTCGCGTGCAGGCACGAATAACAGATTCTACCGGAGGCTCCTAGTTGCGTAAAGGCGCGCCGCGAGTTGTGGCCCGGAAGTGTGCTTGACGCGGCGCGGACCAGCCGTTACGCTTCCGGGGTCTCGGCGCACGCGGCGCATTCGGCCCGCCACGCGTCGTCCAAAATGCCCGACTCCAGCGACACCTCATCTCTGCCCGCGATTCTCGGCGACGCAGTCAAGCGCCAGGTCGCGGCCGTGCAGGATTACACGCTGCTGACCGTGCAGTCGCTGAAGTGCATGTTCTCGCCGCCGTATTACTTTACGGATACGCTGGAGCAGATGGACATTATCGGCGTGGGTTCGCTGCCGATCATTATTCTCGCGGGGCTTTCCATTGGTGGCGTGCTGGTGTTGCAAACGGCGGCTCAATTCCAGCGGTTTGGTGAAACGGCGCTGACGGGAGATGCGGTGTCGCTGGCGTTGGTGCGCGAATTAGGGCCGGCGGTTACGGCGCTGCTGGTATCGGGGCGCAATGCTTCGGGCATGGCGTCGGAGCTTGGTTCGATGGTGGTGACCGAGCAGGTGGACGCGATGCGCGCGCTGGGCACGGATCCGGTGCGGAAGTTAATGATGCCGCGGGTGATCGCGACGGTGCTGATGGTGCCGCTGCTCACCACGGTGTTTGATTTTGTCGGACTATGCGGCGGATTTCTGGTTGCGTACACGACGCTGCGGCTGGGCGCGGTGCAATTCTGGACGCGGGCGATCAATTCGTTGGATATCGGCGACGTGGTGCAGGGGCTTGCAAAGCCCGTGGTGTTCGGATTGATCATCGCGACGGTGGGTTGCTACTGCGGATTGCGGGTGCGCGGGGGAACGCAGGGAGTGGGGCGCGCGACGACGACCGCGGTGGTTATCTCTTCGGTGTGCGCGCTGGTGGTGGATTTCTTCTTGTCGCGATTGCTGCTGTATCTCTTCCAATGATGTGGTTGCGTCGCGTGCGCGAACTTGCGCGGAACTCTCCGCTGGAATCTGCCGGTTTCCATCTATAATCGGACGCATGACGCGCGACGTTCCGCCGCTCGGCTCTTCCCTTAATACTGCGAATACGTTGCGCCCGCCGTTGCGTGAACCGGCGCAGCAGGAAATACAGAGCGTGCCGGGCGAGGCGCTGATCTCTCTGCACGACATTCACCTGGGTTTCGATGATCGCGAAGTCTTGGCGGGCATTTCTTTTGACGTGGGGCACGGCGAAACCAAGGTGCTGCTGGGCGAAACGGGCACGGGCAAGACGTTGATCATGAAGCTGGCGGCCGGATTGATTCAGCCGGATGCGGGGCATGTGCTGGTGATGGGGCACGACGTGAGCGAGATGCCGGAAAGCGAGCTGCTGAATTTCCGGCGGCGCATCGGGTTCGTGTTTCAGGAAGGCGCGCTGTTTGATTCCATGAACGTTTTCGACAATGTGTCGTTTCGTTTGCACGAGGAAGAAGTAGACGAAACGGAAATTGGCGAGCGGGTGCGCGAGGCGTTGCGCTTCGTGGAGATGGAGGACGCGGTGGAGAAATTTCCCGCGGATTTGTCCGGCGGAATGCGGCGGCGGGTTTCGATTGCGCGGGCGTTGGTGGACCGTCCGCCGGTGGTGCTGTACGATTCGCCGACGGCGGGGCTGGATCCGGTGACTTCACAGACGATCATCACGTTGATATTGCGCGGGCGCGATTCGCAGGATGTGACGGCGCTCCTCGCGACGCATCGTGTGCAGGACGCTTTTGGATTGGCGAATTTTCGTTTCGATCCGGGCAGCGGCCACGTGGTATCGCTCGCCGGCAACGGCAAGGCTGGAGATGGGCGGTCGCTCGCGCAGCGCGAGAAGGACGCGGCGAACGGCGGCGATCAAAACGAGGCGCGGCCTACCAACGTGCTGGTGTTGCGCGAAGGCAAAATTTATTTTGAAGGGCCCGCGGATGAATTGCTGCGCACCAAAGACGATTACTTGAAAAAGTTTCTGGCTTCGGCGGAATGACGGCGACATTCGCAGTCATTGGCTCAGTCGAGGACGCAATCGGGGATGCAATCACTGAGGAGGCAAGGTCATGGCGCAACGCAAGCAACTGACATGGACGGAGCTGCGCGTGGGACTTTTCGTGCTGGTGGGGCTTTTCATTCTGGCGGTGGCGATCTTCTATATTACGGGCGCGGGGATTTTGGGCCCGAAATATCGCCTGTACACCTACCTGCCGGAGGTGGAGGGCGTGGCGGCCGGGGCGCCGGTGCGTTTGGATGGCGTCTCGATTGGCAACGTGGAGAAGATCGCGCTGAATCCGCATCCCACGGATCGCACGCAGAGCATCCAGCTGATCTTGCGCATTGACAAGAAATTCAGCCCGGAAGTGCGCACGGATTCGACGGCCAGTCTCGTGACGGAAGGATTGCTGGGCGACCGTTACGTGACGATCAAGCGCGGACTGAGCGGCGACGCCTTAAAGCCGAACAGTACGATTCCTGGCGCGCCGGCGGTGGCGATGACGGAGATGGTGGAGCGCGGGACGGATTTGCTGGATACGTTGAACGGTGTGACTGGCGAACTGCGCGGAATAATTGATCAGGTGAAGGAAGGCAAGGGTACGGTGGGGAAATTGATAAAGGATCCGGCGCTTTACGACAACGTGAATGCGACGGTAGCGCGGTTGAACTCGATGGTTGGGTCGCTTCAAGCGGGAAATGGGACGGCGGGGAAATTCCTGACATCGGATGAGCTTTATACCAAGGTGAACGCGACGGTGGATAACGTGAATGATGTGATCGGCGCGGTGAAAGATCAGAAGGGAACCGCGGGGAAGCTAGTTTACGATCCGGCGGTTTACAACAGCGCGAAGGCATTTCTGGATAATGGCAACGCGGTGCTGGGCGATGTGCGCGCGGGCAAGGGCTCGCTTGGAAAATTCGCTACCGACGAGGCGCTTTACAATAATTTGCGCGACGCTTCGGCGCAGGTGCGCGATGCTTCGGCGAAACTGAATTCCAATCAGGGGACAGCAGGGAAATTATTCACGGATCCAAATTTGTACGACAACCTTACGGGGATGACTGGAGATTTGCGTTTGCTGATTGGGGATTTCCGCAAGGATCCGAAGAAATTCCTGCACGTCAAGCTGGCGGTGTTTTAGGGCTGCGGTTTCGGGGGGACGGGAATTCTTAGCCACCAAAGTGTGCCGGAGTAGTCGGAGAAGCAGACGTGGCCGCTGGATTCTTCGAGGACGCCCTTGGTGTGATCGTAAAACTGAATCGTGGCGACTATGCCGAGCGGCACGGCCTCGTCCCAGTCCGCGTAGCGGGAGACTTCCACGGTTTGTGCGTTTAGGACGGCCATGATGTGTTTGCGGAGTGCTTCGCGATCGGGTTTTTCCTGCCAGACGCCCATGCGGCGGATGGTGATGACTTCGATGGGGGCGCCGAACAAGTCCGAGATGGAAACGGGGCTGTCGAAATCGCGGTAGCCGTCTTTGGCCGCGCCGAGTGAGCTGCACGCTTTGCCGAATGGCGGCATGATGGGGGCGTGCGCCGTGCCGCCGGTGTTCACGGGCTCTTTCGCCTTTGAATCATTGGCTGGAGCGGGCGTTTCAAGATCAATCACGAACTTCGGGTCTTTCGTTTTGTCTTGCGCGTAGGTGGGCTGAGCCGTAATGGCGGCGAGCGCGAGGATTACGAGAAAATATTGTGGGCTTCTCAGCATGTCGCTTTCCTGGACGCGATGGTCCGGGAAAACGGGATTGTACTGCAAATCGTGGCATTGCGTGGCGGCGTCACGCATCTTTCGCACGTAGGTTCACGGACCACAAGCTCGGCGTGCGGCAACTGCGGCGCGAAAATTATCTGCCTGTAATTCGAGGGACGGGGAACACACCGCTGCCTCGCACGCAATTTCCGCGCCGCTGCGTTCACGCTGCGGCTCGTGGTCCGTGCTACGCCTCGTCATTCAGCACGAGCTCGATCTCCCCCTCGCCCTCCTTCACTTCGCCGGGGGCTACGAAACCCGCTTGGCGTTTTGAGCCGCGCGGGGCTACGGTCCAGGCGATGCGCTCCATCTCGTCGAGCGTGCTGCGCACTTTGTTCACGTAGCTTGAACGTTCGCGGACCGCGAAGGTGATGCGAAAGAGCCGCGGATATGTGGCCCTGCAGAGCGCGAACGATTCGCTTTCGCGGTAGCCTTGCACGCGGTGCGCGCGCGTGCAGGTTTCGCAGAGAGACGGACCGTGCATGGGTGTGCCTTTTTTGATGTGAACGCTCATTTGTTTACTCCTTTCTGGAAGCAGGAATTTCACCGCTTCGAATTTTCGGCTGCTTCGCCTGCGTTTGGACACACACCTACGGCTGCGCCAGCTTGTGCGGTGCGACGAGGGCGCTGCATTGGCGTTACGAGTGCGCGAACACGACTTGACAGAACCGGGAAATGCGCCGGCCGATGGTTCTGGTTAATTTGTATGCAGTTTAGAGCTAGGGAGACTTACTGTGTGGGATTGCTGAACATACGGCCACAATCCCCGCGCAGCGTCTTGGCCGCTGGCCCTAACTGCGAATTGTGTATGCGTATGGTCATGCTGTGTTTTTCTCCAGCTTGCGCGAATTTACGCGAGGGGCGAGGGGAAGGCAACGGCAAAGCGTTGAATGGCGAAAAATTTGCGGTGAATGGTTTTTGTTGCGGGTTGAGTTGCGAAAATTGCGGTGAACGGACGCGGCGAGGCGCGGTGAAGCGCCGTGAGACTTATTTTGTAGTGTCGGGGGGAATGCGCAGGTACCAAACTGTGCCGGCACGGTCGGAGAAGCAGATGTGACCACCGGATTCTTCCAGGACTCCTTTGGTGTGATCTGAAAATTCGGTGGTGGCGACGAGGCCAGCGAACGCAGCTTCAGACCAAAGAATGCCGCGGGCGATATCGTCGGTTTGGGCGTGAAGAATTTTTGCGACGCGCGCTCGGACTTCTGGGAGATCGGAATTTTGCAGCGGAGCGTAGTAACGGCGAATCTTCACGATGGCGATGGAGGCGCCGAACAATTCGGCGATAGGAACGGGCTTGTCGAGCCGACGATCCGGAGCGGGCGTGGAGTTGAACGCTTTGCAAGCCTCGCCGAACGCAGGAATAAGGATGAAACGGAACCGGGTGCGCGCGTTGCTCGACGCGCCGTCGGAATCTTTTGCGCCGGCGTTCGTGCTGCCTGACGCTTTCGCGGCAGCGCTCGAATCGTCGTCGGAAGTAGGCTTCTCGAGGTCGAGGACGACCTTCGGCTCGCGGGGCGTGTCTTGCGCGGGGGCAGTGTGCGTGGCGATTCCAGCAAAGACAGCCATCACGAAACAACGCAACAAGCGTCGCATCACGCGAGTCCTCCTGCGGCGACCCGGCAGCAAAGCGCGATTGTACTGCAGATTGATGCAACGCGACGGGGCGCCGAAAAGAGATCCCTACCTGCGGCAGGCACGCTTCACCCGCGGTCGCGGGTTCCCTTCGCAAAATCACTCAGGGCAGGCAGGAGGACGAGCGGATTTGTTAATCGCGGATTAAAA
>Ga0210390_10002793_pt1 | contig 15249 bp, 16 predicted proteins | sample IncBWH11OmetaG_FD_161050 | JGI IMG/M metagenome (GOLD analysis project Ga0210390, IMG submission 161050) | Forest soil microbial communities from Barre Woods Harvard Forest LTER site, Petersham, Massachusetts, United States - Inc-BW-H-11-O ... | reverse complement strand
CAGGACAAGTTCGAAGCCTACGTCTGGATGCTGGTGAGCAATGACGCCGGGAATCGGCGCGTGGCCAGCGACCTGCAGGCGCTCGAAGCGGAGTTAGGATCAAACCGCGTGGAAGCAGCGAAAACAAAAGCTCGAGAGATAGAGAGCAGCGTTACTCGCAGCGTGAACGCCCATGGATGCACAGGCTGGCCGGGCGAGTTCGAGGCGACTCCAGCCCCGCCTCCGCCCGATTTACAGAAGTTCTGCCGGTAGTATTGTGGTGGCATTCATGGTAGTATAATAGTAGTATGAAAGAGAAGACATCGGTCACACTCTCGCCTGAGGTGTTGAAGGGCATCGATCGCCTGGCCGGATCGAAGCAGTCGCGGTCGGCCTTCATCGAAACTATATTGCAGCAGTACTTGCGCCAGAGGGCTCGGGCACAGCGAGACGCGCGCGATATGGAGATCATTAACCGCAACGCGGAGCGATTGAACCGCGATGCCTTGGACGGTCTGGAGTATCAAGCTCCGCTTGGCGATTTCCCCGAAGAGTAGCGCTACTGGGAACTGATATGAGGCGCGGAGAGATCTATCGTGTGCATAAGCCAGAAGGGGATCCCAGGCGCTACCGTAGCTTCGTTGTGGTGAGCAGGCAAATGCTCATCGACGCAAACTACGCGACCGTCGTTTGCGCCCCTGTCTTCACAAACGGCAGTGGACTCGCGACCCAAGTTGCTGTCGGGCCCAACGAAGGCCTCAAGCATGAGAGTTGGATCGTCTGTGACAACCTCAGAAGCTTGCCCAAAGCCGACCTCACGCAGTTCGTAGGATCGCTTTCCTGGTCTAAGCTCGCCGAGTTGGACGAAGCGCTGAGAATCGCGCTGGCGCTGGAGTAGCGATCACCGGACCTCAGGGGTTGAAGCCCGCTGTCGTTTAGATGCTGGACGGCGCGGCTGGAAGCCGCGCGCTTTCAAAGCTCATCAAGACCAAACCCTGGTCTTAACCTAAATCTTCCGGCTTTACAGCTTCTCGAAAAATTCACACGCCGAGCAGGAAATGTAGACTCCGCCGGGGACGCCGCGTTCGCGGTCTTTGACGCGCTTGACGATGCGCGTGGTCTTGCCGCATTTCGGGCAATCGGTGCTCTTGGTGGTGTCCATGATCTTTTTGCGGTCAGCGGTTTTTGCGATTTTGGCGCCTACGGCCATGTTGGATGTCTCCTGATCTTTGCGATATTTGCTTCAAAATTTGCGCAGCGCGATCCCCATCGTTTCGACTGCGGACACTGTGGATGGGATGCTTCCGACAATCCGGAACTGCGGACAATCCACTCGGGAGACTCTGAAGCTGCGTCTTGACTCTCTTCCGTCGCTATTGATTTTACAGTAAGGTGGGGGCGGCTGTCTTGCGGTCCACCGGGTAGTGGGCGAGTTTGGACTCTGAATCTCACAGGCCGTCATCCCGAAGAGCCCGCGCTTTTACCAGCGGGCCGAGGGATCTCCCGTGGCACATAGCGTCCAAGACTGAGATCCTTCGCTCCGCCTGAAGTACGGCTACGCTCAGGATGACCTCCATCTAGCACTACCATCTGATCTGAATATGACACGTGCACTTGGCCCGCTCCTGAAGACAATCCTGTTTACGATTTGCGCGCCGGGGACAGTGCTGGTTCTGGTGCCACATTGGCTGTTGCATGGATCACCGCGGCCAGAGATTGGCCCGCTGACCTGGCTTGGCGGTGCCGTCATCGCGATAGGCGCGGCGATTTATTTTCGCTGCGCATGGGAGTTTGCGGTGCGCGGGCTGGGGACTCCGGCGCCGATCGCCCCTACGAAATTTCTGGTTACGACTGCACTGCACCGGTACGTGCGCAATCCGATGTACATCGGCGTCTTCACCGTGCTGGTGGGCGAGGCCGTGACGTTCCGGTCGGTAGTGTTGCTGGGATACGCGGCGTTGTTCTGCATTCCGGTGCAGCTGTTTGTTGTGTTTTATGAAGAGCCCACGCTGCGGCGGCAGTTCGGCGAGTCGTACGAAGAATATCTGCGATCGGTACCGCGCTGGATTCCGAAACTCCAGCAGCGGAACGGATGAGTGCCAGATTCTCTTGTCATTCTCCGATGCGGCCTCGCAGTACCGTGATCGACGCTTTCGGAAGCTGGTAGAGGACGTCTGCTCCGCCATTCACTGTCGATTTTGTCGGCGGGCCGTCCGGGTCGGCGTGACCGCCTGTTCCCTGGCGGTGCCACTGGTATTCGTTGGAGCCGAAGGTGATGCGGTCGACTTGGCCGGTGAAGTGGCGGTCTTTTTTCTGCACCCCTTTACCCTCCGCACCGGCGAACGCGACTTTCACGGCGTGATCGTTGGACTGGTCGCGGTTGACCAGCATCACCGACCACTGGCCGTCGGGGCGTTCGACGGCGTAGGCGGTCACGAGAACATTTCCAGCGGCGTCGTTCACATCGCTGGCGGCTTTGAATTGTTTGTGCGGCGCGTCGATGGGCTGCACCCATTCTTTCGTGATCACCTGCGCTGCCAGATATTGCGGAGGGTAACCGAGCACTTTATAGTCCGCGTCGATATGTAAGAAATTTCCGAAGCCGCCCATTTCTCTGGGATACGGCATGTAGTGGAAATAGTAAGTTGCGCCCGCGCCCTCGCTCATCATGGTGCCGACGTAGTCCGCGAGCCACAGGCCGCTTTTCACCGATGATGGAGGCGCACCGCCGCCGATGTTGCCTTCGGTCATGAAGAACGGAATATTTGGCGGCAGGCCGTTATCTTTCCAGACTTGCACGATGTGGCTGACATATCCCGGCTCGGGATAGAGATCAGCCCAGGAGTACGTCGGGCGATCCTGATACGGATAGTGCTCGAAGGAAAAAAATGTGAAGTCGTTGAGACGCCCGTGGGCCTTCAGATAATCGACGAAGCGGCCGAGCCAGGAAACTTTTCCGTTGGCATCGGGCCAGACCTCGACGTCGCCGAATGTGCCTTCAAACGGAGGGCCTCCGAGTTTGGCTTCGGGCACGAGTTTGTGAATTGCGGCAGCGAATTGTACGTACAACGCGGCGTAATCTTCGGGAAGCATGTGCTGGCCGTCGGCCTCTTCGCCCATCTCGACGTAGGAAATGGGATAGTGGCGTTTGTAGAGATAGGCGATTTCATTGGCCGCATCTTCGGGCGTGGAGTAGAGCATGGCGATCGGCACCATGGTCGGAAGGCCGCGGGTGATGCCGCAAGTCATGAAAAAATCGAAGCCGACTTGGTCGCCGCGCGACTGGTCGATATCCGTGGCTGCGTGCCAGGGATCGACGGACGACGGCCAAGTCACGGTCTGATCGCGGCTGGGAAAATGCGTGACGTAGTCGTTGAAAGCGCCGTCGGCCGAGAGCGAGCCGGCGTAGAGTTCATTGATGGCGTAGCCCACGCAGTTGCGCTTGTCGGCGGAGCCGTGACTGTCGCAGGTGTTGGAAGATTCGGTCATCCAGATGCGGATGTAACGGACGGGAATCATCCAGTCGACAAGCTTGAGCGTGACCGTGCCTCCTTTGCCTTCGGTGATTTTGCCTAACGGAAAAGTTTGCCACGTGCCTTTAGTCGTGCCGTCATAGAAGGGCTCGAGTTCGCCGGTCCAGAATTGCACCGCGTAATGCGTGGCGTAGGGATCGGCCCAGGCGATGCGGATGGCATTCACGTCGATCTTGCTGCCCAGGTCGATCATGATCCACTGCGGATGCAGTGAGTCGTCTTCGCCGGTGAAAGCTTTGGTCAGGTAGGGATTGCTCTTCCAGTACGAACTAGGATCGCCGTCGGTAAGGCGTGACCAGCCGTTGCCGTCGCCGCGACTAAAGCCGCGATGCGGCAGCGGGGCGGCCCACGAACTGTGGATCATCTCAGGCGTAGGCTCGGCGTTGCCCACGAAGTAGCCTTCCTGCTTGTCGGCGTTGCTCCACTGGCCGGCGGGATTCCAGTGCCAGGCTTCGACCATCAGCTCAGTGTTCTGCCGATAGGTCACGGACTGCCATCCCGCGCCGAGGATCTCATGCAGCAGCGGATCTTTCAGCAAGTGGTCAGGAGTGCCGGTGCGTAGGCGATCGATGGCCGCGCCGAGCGAGTGGACGGGGCTGAAGGTGTTGGCGACGTGGGCGGGGTCGGCGTCGACGGTGACTTTCTGAGCGTGCGCGGAATTTGCTGATAACAGAAAAAGGCTCCCGACAAGAGAAGCTGTAAGAAAACGGTGCGCGACTTTCGACGCCATGATGCCTCCGTAGATTTCAGCCAGCGGCAGATCTCGAAGCTGCCGAGGCTTAGTGAATCGATTTAAGACTGGGAAAAGTCCGCACACAGCATACACCGAACTTCACTTCCGTTCTGTTGAAAAGGCTCCGCGCGTTGTCACGTTGACCGCTCTCCCGCGCCCCTGCTACCGTCATATGTTTGCCCTGCGGTAATCGGCCCGTCTTCTGGGCGGCAAACCTACTTATATCTGCGGAGGGTTTCATGCCTGCCATCAAGTTTCGCGGTGTCGATTTTATTCAGTACGATTCCTTGCTCACCGATGACGAACGGCTGGTGCGCGATACGACGCGCCAGTTTATTGAAGACAATCTGATTCCGATCATTGAAGAGTGCAATCGCGCCGGACGGTTTCCGCGCGAATTGGTCAAGCCCATGGCCGACCTGGGATTTTTCGGCGCGTCGCTGAAAGGCTATGGTTGCGCCGGGATGGGCAACGTTGAGTACGGGCTGATGACGCAGGAACTGGAGCGCGGCGACTCCGGCGTGCGCAGCTTTGTGAGCGTGCAGTCGGGACTGTGCATGTATCCGATTTACGAATTCGGCACGGAAGAACAGAAGCAGACCTGGCTGCCCGCGATGCAGAAAGGCGAGAAGCTGGGATGCTTCGGGCTGACTGAGCCAGACTTCGGCTCGAACCCCGGCGGCATGCGCACGCGCGCCAAAAAAGTCGGCAACGAGTATGTGATCAACGGCGAGAAGATGTGGATCACTTCCGGGACGATCGCCGACGTGGCGATTATCTGGGCGAAGGTGGAGGACGAGAAAGACCGCATCCGCGGATTTCTGGTCGAGACCGACCGGCCGGGATTCAAGGCTGACGACATTCACGGCAAGTGGTCGCTGCGCGCGTCAGTGACGTCGGGGCTGTCGCTGCAGGATGTGCATATCCCCGAGTCGAATCTACTGCCGAAAACGGGCGGGCTGAAATCGCCTCTGATGTGTTTGAATCAAGCCCGCTACGGCATCGCGTGGGGAGCACTGGGCGCGGCCATGTCGTGCTATGACTGCGCCCTGCAATATTCGCTGCTGCGCAAGCAGTGGCGCGATCAGCCCATTGCTTCGCATCAACTGGTGCAGGACAAGCTGACGTGGATGATCAGCGAAATTACGAAGGCGCAGTTGCTGGTGCTGCAAGTCGGGCGACTGAAAGATGCGGGCAAAGTCGAGCATCAACATATTTCGATGGCGAAGCGCAACAACGTGTGGATGGCTCTCGAGTGCGCCCGGCTATCGCGCGACATACTCGGAGCGAATGGAGTGGCCGACGATTATCCCATCATGCGGCACATGATGAACCTGGAGTCGGTAAAAACCTACGAAGGCACGCACGACGTCCACTCGCTGATCATCGGGCAAAGCGTGACGGGGATTGACGCATTTTAGCTGGACCGACGATCCCCGATGACCCCGGATAAAAAGCGGCGAGTCGCGACCGCGGTGGGATTCCTGTCGGGGGTGCTCGCCTGCCTGAATGCCTTGCGCGATTTAGGAGTCTCCTGGCCGCCGGATGCGATCTGGGAAGCGTTGCGACGGCCGCAGCGGCTCGAACTGGCGGGCGGGATCGCGCTGATCGTGGTCAGCTTCGTGACTTCGGTGGTGCGACGGGACGGGAGCGGGGCTCGGTAGAGTTCATCGTTGCCGGACTTCACGGCGGCGATTCGAAAATTGTCGATCGTCACTGCGTTTCAGTTTTGCTGCATTCAGCTTCGGCGAATTCGGCTTCACTGCTCTTTAGCTGTACATCTCATCGAGTAGTTCATACGCGCGGCGCAGGTGCGGAACGACAATACTGCCTCCGACTACCAGCGCCACGTTGATCGACTCTTCCTGCTCGGCGCGAGTCGCGCCCAAACGGTACGACTGGATCGCGTGGTAGACGATGCAGTCGTCGCAGCGCAGAACAGCCGAGGCGACCAGGCCCATCAGTTCTTTTGTTTTGGCCGGCAGCGCGCCTTCCAGGTATGTGTTGTGGTCGATGTTGTAGAAGCGCTTCACCAGGAAATTATTGGCCTTGTCGACGCTCGAGTTGAGGCGAGCGCGGGTTTCGAGAAAGCGGCGCGCGATCTCGCTCTTTTCGGCGACGTGCTTTTCGGGGAAAAGATAAGTGGGCTCTTTGCGTTCCGGGCGCTCGGGGGTATGGTCCGCCGACGGGGTGTGCTCATGGGTCGGGGTGGTCATCGGCAAATGGTAGCAGAGAGCAGTTGGCTGGGCCCACACGGGCTAGGCTGTGGGCTTGTCGCGCGGTGGTTCGACGGCCAGGAATTCTTCGGCGAAGCGGCGGGCGTAGGTTTCGAGTAGCGCTGGAATACGGCGGGGATCGGGCGAGCGCAGGACCAGGCCGGCGTGGTGATGGCGCTTGATGCTTAGGTACACTTCGGGGTCGTTATAAGACGAAGTGTCCGGATCGGTCTGGCGCGCAAGGGAAAGAATCACTCCGGCATATTCTTCGCGGACTGGTGGAAGGTGGTAGCTGCCGTCGCCGCCGGCGATTTCGATGTCGGCCCACTCGCGCCACAGATTGATTCCGGTCGCGGCCTCGACCATCTCGTTGATGTAGGCTCCGCCGACCCGAGCAGCGCATTCGAGAAAATAAAACTCCCCGTCGGCGTGGGCGTGAATGAATTCGGCATGCGCGACCCCGCGCACGAGGCCGAGCGCGCCGATCAAGCCGCGGTTGATCGCGCGCAGGGCGAAGTCGTCGTCGCTTCCGCGCGCCACGGTGAACGTGGTGAAGATTCCTCCGCCCTGCGCGACGTTCATGGGCGGCTTGCCGTATTTGCTGACGTTGGCGAAGACGACTTCGTTTTCGGAGACGACCGAGTCCACGTGATAGACGTCGCCGGGGAGAAATTTTTCGAGCAAATAGGACGATTGCTTGTCGCCGAGTTGTTCGAGCAGCGGCCACAGTTCTTCGGCGGCATTGATTTTCTTGATCCCGATGGCCGAGGCTTCCTGGCGCGGCTTGAGTACCCACGGGCCGGGCAGGTGGTCGAGGTAGTAGCGAATGTCGGCATGGTTGACGACCGGGACGAAGTCAGGCACCCGCACTCCGCGATCGAGTGCGCGCATGCGCATGGCGAGCTTGTCGCGGAAGTAGCGCATGGTGGTGAGGCCCATGCCGGGGATGCGCAAATGTTCGCGCAGCGTGGCCGCGGTTTCCATGTCGTATTCGTCGAGCGCGACGATGCGGTCGAGTTTGTGGTTGCGAGCGAGATGGGTCACCGCTCCCACAATGTCGGCGAGGGCGATCTCGGCGGGAAGGTAGAAGGTGTCGTCGAGAGATTCGCGGGGCCAGTCGGCATCGCGCAGTTTTTCTGCGGTGAGAAGAATTACACGGCAGCCCTGGCGCTTGCACTCGCGCATGAACTCCTGCCCCTTCTCATAGGTCGTGATGCAGAGGAGGGTCAGCGGGTGCGGGTCAGGCATGGCGGTCATTCGACGGCAGGTGTGCGAGAATACCACGGCATTGGACGGTGCGAGAATCAAATATTCGAATCGTGGTAACAAAATCGTGCGATCGGGCGGGGTGCTGGGAACATAGATCGGGGTACGACCTGCGGGCTCTGATAAACTCTGGGCGAATGCCGAACGCAGGCGAGTTCCGCAACAACGTCGCGACCTGGTGGGGACTCTTATTCGCAATCGTTGCCTTGGGGTGCAACGGCGCATTTTTCCTCAACCTGCCTTTCCAGGGGGCCGTTGCGTGGCTGAGTCTATTGTTTGCCATCGTAGCTCTGACACTTCTTGCCATGGGGTTGCGACTGGCGATTGTCTATCCGAAAATCTACCGGCGCCGGGCACTGACTGTCATCGTGACTGCAATCGCGATGATTCCTGCCGGCCTGTCCGTGCTGGGTTTCGTCGCCACTCGCAAGCTCCCGAGCGCTACGGCAGCGCCGCAAGTCGGGCAGAGAGTTCCAGACTTTACCCTGGCTGATACTTCCGGAAGGCCAGTGTCGCTCGACCAACTGCTGGCCGCTTCCTCTGCGGTGTCGCCCGGCGAACTATCTTTCGAATCCCGAGCACCCAAGGCGGTGCTGCTGATTTTCTACCGCGGATATTGGTGACCCTTCTGCAACCTCGAGTTACGAGGCGTGGAGAAACGGCTAGCCGAGTTCGAAGCGGCTGGGGTGCGGCCGGTGGCAATCAGCGTTGATGCGCCTGATGTATCACGCAATCTTGCCAACAAATCCGGCTATACGTTTCCCATCTTGTCCGATCCTGACGCGACGGTGATTCGGCGCTATCACATCCTGCATCCGGCGGGCGCGCCGGATGAGCACGACATCGCGAGGCCAGCGGAGTTTCTGGTGGACTCATCGAAGATCGTTCGCTGGTGCAACTTCACGGAAGACATCCGAGTGCGGGCGCGAGCCGATGAGATGCTGGCCGCCGCCCAGCAATTGCGCTAGGGATCAGAGGCAGCCGAGCGTCGCTCGGCGGACAGCCGATGGCGGCGTCACCAGATGATCCTTCTCGCCTGATCCGCGGTCCTTTCATTCCTGGCCGCGGTTGCGCTATAGTCTCAACCCGGCGCGCGTCGCGGCGTTCATCATCACGCGCGCACGGGAGAGAGCAATGGGCAACCAGGCTCGTTCAGAAGGCAAGGCCCGCACTTACGGGGAAAATATTGAGAGCGATCTCGCCTCGCGCTTCCTGCGTGTGGTGGAAGTGGCTGCGATCGATTCTGCCAGGACGATGGGACAGGGCGAGCGTAAGCTCAGCGATCAGGTCGCGACCGAGGCGATGCGCCGAACGATGGACACCATCCCGATGCGCGGCACCATCGTGATCGGCGAGGGCGAACGCGACGAGGCGCCCATGCTCTACATCGGCGAAAGCGTCGGGGCGGAGTTTCCCGACGGCACGGAGGTTCCGGAGGTCGACATTGCGGTCGATCCGCTGGAAGGGACGAACCTGTGTGCCACCGGCGCGCCGGGGGCGATTACCGTGCTCGCAGCATCCGAGCGGGGAGGACTGCTCAACGCTCCGGACTGCTACATGGAAAAAATTGTGGTGGGGCCGTCGTGCAAGGATGCGGTCGATCTGGATGCGCCCGTCGCCGACAATCTGAAAAATATCGCGAAGCGGTTGGATCGCGATGTGGAAGACCTGGTGGTGATCGTGCTCGACCGGCAACGGCATGAAAAACTGATTGCCGACATTCGCGCGGCGGGGGCGCGGATCCGGCTGATTGGCGATGGCGATCTTTCGGCTGGAATCGCGGCCGCTGTGATTGGAACCGGAGTGCACGCCGTGATGGGCTCGGGCGGCGCGCCCGAAGGAGTCATTACGGCGGCGGCGATTCGCTGCCTGAACGGATACATGCTAGGGCGGCTGGTCGTGAAGCCGGATCAGGAAGAACGGCTGACGCGCATGGGCATCAAAGACAAGAACCGAATTTATGAGGCAGAGGATCTGGCTCCCGGCAAGCAATTGATTTTCGCCGCTACCGGCGTGACCGACGGAGCGTTGCTGAAAGGCGTACGGTTTTTTGGCGAGGGCACGCGCACGTCTTCGGTGATCATGACTTTGCGCACGGGCAAGGTGCGATTCGTGGAAAGCATTCATCTGGAAAAGGGGCCGGATGTGAAGGTAAGATTTTCGTAAGTTCGCGGCTGGGAGATTTCTGTATATGCCTAGAAGGGTTCTCACCGAGGGGGAAAGTGCCGTTCTCCTGATCATTCAGGAAGGATACGGAGCACACAACAGCATCGATAAAGTGTATTTCTCCCCGACCGATGAAGCCGTTATGTTCTGCAAGCTGGCCAATGGGATGAATGCTCTGATGGCAAACCTTTCGAGCCTCGCGGCCAAGCGTGCCGATGGCACGATTCCGAGTGATGAGGAGTTGCGAGTGAAGTGGTTGCGCCTGCGCAAGTGATCGGCGATTGCGACAGTCGCCCTCTATTTCAGATACTCCGAATCTTTTTTCAATTCCTCTGGCACGTTCGGCATGGGCGGCCACTCCTGCGAATATCCCTTGAGGAGGGGAGTCGCGACTTCTGAGCGCAACGTGCCGTCGTGCACTGCAAACGTGTGCGGATTGCCGGCAGAATATCCCTCCCACAGGGAGACGCCGGCGTAGGCGCCATCTTTACGCAAGACGTAATAGGTCATGTCCATGAAGCGGATTTTGTTCATGTCGCCGTTGTAGTTGCGGACGATGCGCTTGAGTGCGTCCATGCCAGCTTCCTGCGGAGACATGCCGTGACGCATGTTCTCGACAATGGTGTGAGCGCCGGCAACTTTGATGTTTTCTTCACCTGCGCCGGTCGCGCCGGCGGAACCGATGTCCTGATCGGTGTAGCAACCGGCGCCGATAATCGGCGAATCGCCGCACCGGCCGGGCAGTTTGAAGGCTAGGCCGCTGGTAGTGGTGATGCCCGACATCTCTCCCTTGTCATTGAGTACGGAGCAGTGAATTGTCCCGCTAGGCGGATATAAAACGCGACGAACCGCTGCCAGCTGAAATTCAGGTTCGATGCCGAGATCGGCAGCGCGCTGTCGTAGTTGCTGAATGCGATCCTGGAAAAGTTCTGCTTGTGGTTTAGACGCAGGAGCAGGCGCTTGCCAGTGCGGACTGGCGAGGCCTGGTCCCCACCAATCGCGATCGGAATTGAATTCTTTCCAGAGCAGCCAGATCTTTCGCGAGCGTTCGGTCAGCAGGTTCTCGCGCGGAAAGCCCATGGCAACGGCGAAGCGTTCCGCACCTTCGCCGACGAGCATGACGTGGCCCGTGTGCTCCATCACGGCCTTCCCTACCATGGACACATTCTTGATGTTGCGCACGCCGCCAACCGCACCTGCGCGGCGGGTGGGGCCGTGCATGCAGCAGGAATCGAGTTCGACTACTCCTTCCTCGTTGGGCAGGCCGCCCAGGCCGACGGAATCGTCGTTAGGGTCGTCCTCAGGACCTTTGACTACGCGAATGCCGGCATCGAGCGTATCGCCGCCACTTTTGAGGAAGGCGTAAGCGGCCTCCACATAAGCATGGCCGTTGTGCGCGCAGATGATGATCGGGCGTTTGGGAGTGTCTGGCGCCGAAAGGTGTGCAGGCTGGCCGTTTTCGCCGAGGGCAGAGCTCGCTCCTACCCCGGCGGCAACGGCTCCGAGCACCGACGTCTTCACGAAATCACGGCGCGAGAATGTCACTGACTCCTCCAGATTGGTGTTCGCAATTAGTGCTCGCTATCCACATTCGCTCACGACGGCGAGACCCTGCAAGCGAAGCGGGAAGCATATCACGGGTGAAAGCCAAGATTCACGCCGGACCGCCTACAGTGAGTTGGTTGAAGCTGAGCGAGAATAAGGCATCAACCACGAAAGATACGAAGTATCACGAAGATTCTGATTGCAAGCACTTGCGTCGTGTGACTCCGTGTCTTTCGTGGTAAAGATGCGTTTTGTGCGACTCCACTACCGGCTGGCGAAGCGGCGCAGGCGGCCGGGGTACGCGGCGCCGGCACGGCCCAGTCGATCGGCGACCGCAGCGCTGAGCGGCTGCTTATTTTCCGAGCGATAGCGCAGCAGCGCGGCAATGTTCCCGACCTTGTCGAATTCCGACTCGTCTTTCACATAGAACGTTTCGATGTCTCGCCGAATCACCCAGGGAAGAATAGCTTCGCCGACGTCGACCACTTCTTGCGTGGTGCGGCCGCAAACCGGGCAAAAGCTGACGAGGTGGGCATCGATGTGTCCGCAGCCGGAACATTCGACAGCGTGCGCCTGCAGGTTTTCGCCGAGCAGCAGGGTCTGCACTTCGCCGAGTTCCAGCGACCGCAAGACGCGGCGGAGTCCGGTTACGCCGCGCCCATTGCTGCGCGCGAGGCTGAGAGCCTGGCCGACGAGTTCGCGGCGGCGATCGGCCTGCCATCCTTCAGCGATCTGTTGCGCCTGGGTGCGGATCTCGTCGCGAGTCGCATGGGTCAGGTCAGCATGGAATCGTCCAATGAGAGACTGGCTCACATACGAATGTAGTTGCGCTTCGAGCAGGGATCGGTGAGAGTCGGGGCAGGCGAGAATCCATTTCTCGAATACGCCTTTTTCCAGCAGTTCCTTCAAAGCCTCGGCAACATTCTTGAAGTGCTGGCGAGTTTCGTCTTCCACGCGGCGCTGGGCGTGACCTCCGTCATAACCGGCGAAGCCATCACTGCGACCGCGGCGGGGCTGCGGATGGACCAGATCCTCGCGCTCGGTCAACTCGCCCAGGCGAAGCTCGAAGATGCGGGCACGCTGCCGGTCGATGAGCACCACGCCCAGGAGCGGGAAAGCCCCCAGCAAATGTGCGAGCGGCTTGAGATGGAAATGGCGGTCGACGAAAAGATGCGTGCCCGGAAGACTCGTGGGCAGGTCGTATTCCCGCCATAGGTTTTGCGCGGCGCAGGCAAACACGGCCTTGCCGTGGGTTCCGTTGCTGCGCAGTTCACCGGATAGGCGCAGGATGCGGTCGAGATCGGCGCGGGCGCAGTCTTTCTTTTGTTTGCCGTCCGGTTTGCTTTCGAGTGTGCGCAAGGCTTCGCGAGCCAGGTCTTTGATGAGGATCGTGTCTTCTTTGTGCGCCTTGTTGCGGGGCGTGGAAGGTTGAAAATAAAAACTGACCGCACAGGATTTTGTATCTTGAAATTCAGCTAGCTCTCGGATTTGTTCGCGAGTAATGGTCATGAATGATCTCCCATAAATTCTGATTGGATCTAAGCGGCGCCGGGCGGAGCGAAGCGGCCGGGAAACTGTTGGGCGAGCCCGGGCGCTTTGCGCAGGTGATCGCGCGCGGCAGAAACGAAGGTGATTACGCGCTCGGACGAAAGGCCCGTAATGCCCACAATCTCATCAACACTGAAGCCTTCGAGCGCGTGCAGGATGAAGGCCTCGCGCGGGCCGGAGCCGAGATCGCGCAGGGCGGAGGCGATGAGCCGCAGGAGTTCATCGGAGGCCATGATCTGCTCGGGCGTGGAGACCCGGGCGTCGGCGATAACCGTGGCGCCGGTGATGGATTCGTCGGGCTGGTGAAATTGCAGTCCGGGCTCATCGCTGGCCTTCACGTTACGCGGGCGAGCGGAATCTTCGAGAGGCAGGGCATTGTCGTTGCTCTCGTCGGTGCGCGAGAGATCGTCCAGTGCATGCAGGGCCAACCGGTAGAGCCAGGGCTCGAGGGCGAGGCGTTCGGGCTTTTCCTGACCGTCGCCGAGAGCGGCAGCGATGGTTTCGTCGATGACTTCTTCTTTGGAGACGCTGTCGGTGGCAATAAATTCCTGTGCCTCTCGGAAATAGATTTCGCGTTCGACGAAGCGCTCGAGGCGGGACAGGTTGACGTTGACATAGGAGCGGATGTCGTCCGCGGAAATGGTGGGAGGAAACACGGCGGCCAGTGTCTGCTCGAACGGGACTTCCCGCACTTGGGCGCCAGGCCGCGCGCTGTCGCCCCGCTTGCCGCGCTGCCACTTATGCGATGCGCGCAGGATCTCTTTGTGCTTGTTGACCTGTTGCAGTAGATCTTCAAACGCGCTCTTCACAGCGGCCGCGGCGTTTGCAGCCGACACCTGCACCGCCATTTGGCCCGACGGCAAGCGCAGGTTCAGCGAGACGCTGGTCTCCTCCCGGGGCGAGATTTCTTCGACCACGCCCTTTAAGTGGATGAGCTCGGGACGGAACACCTGCAGGCGTTTTCGCAGTTTTTCGATCTGATGCTGGATGTCTTTTTCGACGGCGGGAATTTTATGAAGACGGTAACTGATGTGAACATTCATAGCGCCTCGGCCTTGCTAACGAAGTCGCGCAACCAAGTGCTGTCTTACCGGACCATCTAAGCCGAATTGTACACCCGGCGAAAAAAAGGCAAGCGGAGAATTCAGCGGCTTACCACGTGAGATGGCCGCCTTTGGGAATCTGTTGCATAAAAAACATTAGCGGCATGGTTTGCAGGCGCCGGAGCGGGCAGGATATGATCCGGGGCTTATGACTTGGTGCAAAACTTTGTGCAAATTTCTGCTGTTGGCACTACTCCCCGCTGTGGCCTGTGCGCAAACTGTGTCTTCGAATGAATTAGAAAGCGCTTATTCGGACGCACACGCCCTCTATCTTGACCTGCACCAGAACCCTGAACTCTCGTTGCATGAAACGCAAACCGCGGCGAAACTGGCGGGACGCTTACGCAGCGCCGGTTATGACGTGACCGAACATGTGGGCGGGACGGGCGTGGTTGCGATACTGAGGAACGGTCCTGGACCAACCATTATGTTGCGCACGGAACTGGATGCGCTTCCAGTGGAAGAAAAGACCGGGCTCCCCTACGCCAGCAAAGTGCACGCCAAAGACGATGCCGGGCATGACGTTCCGGTGATGCACGCCTGCGGGCACGACCTGCACATGGCGGCGATTCTGGGCACGGCCGAAATTATGGCGCGCAGCAAAGATGGTTGGCACGGAACGCTGATGTTGATCGGTCAACCGGCCGAGGAGACGATCGCGGGCGCTGAGGGGATGATTCGCGACGGCTTGTTCACGCGCTTTCCCAAGCCGGACGTGGCCGTCGCATTGCACGTCAGCAACACCCTACCGGCAGGGATGGCCTCGGTCACTCCCGGCATCTACAACACGAATGCGGATTCGGTGCACATTACGATCTACGGCAAAGGAGGACATGGGGCGGCACCGGAGACCGCAATCGATCCTATTGTGATTGCGGCGCGGACGATTCTGACTTTGCAGACGATTGTCTCGCGCGAGGTGAAACCCGGTGAAATGGCCGTGGTGACGGTCGGCTACATTCAGGCCGGGACGAAGAACAACATCATTCCCGACCACGCGGAAATGGGGCTGACCGTGCGCACTTACAAGCAGGAGGTGCGTAAACAGATTCTGACGGCGATTGCGCGCATCGCCAAAGAGGAATCCGAGGCCGGTAGAGCGCCGCAAAAACCGTTAGTCGAACACTATGAAGGCACGGACCTGGTCTATAACAATCCCG
>Ga0210390_10002791_pt1 | contig 15253 bp, 14 predicted proteins | sample IncBWH11OmetaG_FD_161050 | JGI IMG/M metagenome (GOLD analysis project Ga0210390, IMG submission 161050) | Forest soil microbial communities from Barre Woods Harvard Forest LTER site, Petersham, Massachusetts, United States - Inc-BW-H-11-O ... | reverse complement strand
GCTCGAGCACATCAAGAGAGTGTTCTCGCGAGCGCAGGAGTTGGTCGCGAAATGAGCGCGCTGCTGCAGAATTGGATTTCGAAGCAGGCGCAGCGCTGTCCCGAAGCGATCGCCGTGGTGATGGACAACCAGGCCCTGACTTACGGCCAGCTCGAAGACCTGACCAACCGATTCGCTCGACTGTTGAAAGCCGCGGGCTGCCACAGGGGAGATCGAGTGTGTTTTGCCATTCCCAAATCTCCTGCCGCGATCGTCGCCATCGTAGGAATTCTAAAGGCGGATTGCATTCACGTACCCATCGATACATCGAGTCCAGCCCCCCGCGTCGCCAAGCTGCTGAAGTCCAGTGAGCCTCAATTTCTTTTGGGTGTGGCCGCATCCACCACCTTGCTCGAGGATCTTTTTTCGGGCGACGATTTTCAAAGCTGGTTACGAGTTGGATGGATGGACGATTCCGCGGCGCAAGCACGGAACTTCAGCTCGTCATTCCGCTGGAGTGACATCGCGCCCCATTCCGCGGAACCCCTCGATTACGAGAATACGTCGCAGGACGCCGCCCACATTCTGTTCACATCCGGGTCGACAGGCGAACCCAAAGGAGTCATCATTTCCCATGCCAACGTGATTCATTTTGTGGATTGGGCAACCCGCTATTTCGGGATGACCGACTCCGATCGTATTTCGTGCCATCCGCCTCTGCACTTTGATCTGGCAACCTTTGATATTTTTGGCGGCTTCGCCGCCGGTGCGCAAGTGCACCTGGTTCCGCCGGAACTGAGTTTGTTGCCGAACAAGATTGCCGACTTCATCGCCGCTTCGGAGCTGACCCAGTGGTTCTCGGTTCCGTCGGTGCTGAACTATGTGGCGAAGTTCGATGCTCTGAGAAATAACAATTTTCCGGCGCTGCGGCGACTCCTGTGGTGCGGCGAGGTGTTTCCAACTCCAGCCTTAAGATATTGGATGAATCATCTTCCGCAAGTTACTTTTACCAACCTCTACGGACCTACGGAAGCAACGATTGCCAGCAGCTACTATACGGTCCCGAGCTGCCCCGAGGATAATGCGCAAGTGATCCCTATCGGCGTCGCCTGCGAAGGGGAAGAGTTGCTGGTGCTGGACGCTGGCTTGCGCCCCGTACCATGCGGCGAGGTAGGCGATCTTTACATCGGCGGCGTCGGATTAAGCCCTGGATATTGGCGCGATCCCGCCAAGACTGCCTCCGCCTTTGTTTCCTATGGCAGTGGCCGTATCTACCGCACCGGGGATTTAGCGCGAGTGGGCGCTGACGGCATGGTTTATTTCGTCGGCCGTTCCGATACTCAGATCAAGAGCCGCGGATATCGCATAGAATTGGGCGAGATCGAGGCCGCGCTGAATGCCCTGAAAGAACTCAAAGAGTGCGCCGTCGTCGCGGTTCCAACGGATGGGTTTGAAACCAATCTGATTTGCTGCGCTTACGTCGCTCAGGAAAACGTTCGAACCAGCCACGCGGAAATCCGCTCAAGGATTGGTGCAGTACTTCCTTCGTACATGTTGCCTGCGCGCTGGATGGATTTTGTGCAGCTGCCGAAGAATGCAAATGGCAAGATCGATCGGCGGAAGATTCAGGAATTATTTGCCACGCAAGACGCAGAAAAACTGGTGCTGAAACAGGCAGATCCCGACGGTTGCTGCGTGACGGCGACCCCAGGGAATACGGACCTCACTTCGTCTAGGATCGGGCTGAAATGAACGTCGTATTGGCTGCCGAAGAATCCGCCGGACTGCAGATGTTGCGTTCGCTGGTGACCAGCAACCACCGCTTGGTCGCGGTCTTGGCTCAAGTCCCCAAAGTCGGTACTGCCGGGGGAAGCGTCTGGAATGCTGCCAGGGAACTTGGCTGTGAAACTTGGCCGGCGGAACTGGTGCAGGATCCGGATCTGGCAAAGCAGTTGCGCTCCGCGCAGGTCGATATTCTGCTGAACATCCACTCGCTTTACATTATCAACGACGAAGTGCTGCGGGCGCCGATTCTGGGGGCGTTCAATTTGCATCCCGGTCCGCTGCCTCGTTATGCTGGCCTGAATGCCGTGAGTTGGGCGATCTTCCGGGGCGAACAGACCTACGGAGTGACAGTTCACAAGATGGAGGCTGGAATCGATACCGGAGCGATCGTTTATCAGTCTGGCTTTCCGATTGAGGCCGACGATACCGCGCTTTCCCTGAGCTTAAAATGCGTTCGCGAAGGCGTCAAGCTGATGCTGCGCCTGCTGGAAGCTGCGGAGGCGCAACCGCGCAGCATCCCTCTCACCGCGCAGAATATGGCCATGCGGGAATACTTCGGACGGGAAGTGCCGGAGCGGGGCTGCGTCTCCTGGTCATGGCCCGCACACAAGGTGGTAAACTTTGTTCGGGCATGCGATTACTTCCCCTTTTCTTCGCCTTGGGGTTATCCTCGAAGCCGCCTGGGAGCGAAAGAGTTTGCACTCGTGAAGGCCAGGCAAACCGGTCTACCCTGTGGGGTTTCGCCAGGGACCGTAGGAATGACAACCGATTCTGGGGTTTACGTAGCTTGCAAGGACGAATGGATTGTGGCCAGCAAATTGCTTCTTGAAGGAAAGTACGTGCCCGCGCGGGAGGTCCTGACACTTGGAAATCGCCTTGTCGAATGTGCCGGCTGACGTGGTCGATCGGGATTACAGAAGCGTACAAAGTCGCCTGACCACGTTATTTTCCGAAGTCATGCACGTCGAAGTGCCGTCGGTCGAAACCGATCTGTTTGCTACCGGCATTCTCGATTCCCAGCGCTTCGTCGAATTGCTGCTCCATATAGAAAAGTATTTCAATACTCCAATTGATATCGACGATTTCGAAATCGAAAATTTCCGCTGCATCGAAACCATTGCCGCTCTTATTCTTCATCGTCAAAATCAGGCTGGAGTTCATGGGGCCGCGATCCCAGCCAGCAATTCGGGCGATTGAAAAGTCGCCTCGGGAAACCTCGGACAGAACACTGCAGACTTTGTCGACATGCCACGGCGAAAGAATTAAGCGATGAACGATGTATCTGATCCCGTGCAGCGCCTCGTAGACCAGATGGCAAGCTCGGGCCGTGTGCTGCGAGTATTGGAAGCCGGCGCCGGTTCCCGCAGTCATATCCGGCTGAGTGGAAATGCACAGCTTGTTGGCATCGATATTTCAGCGGAGCAACTGGCGAACAACAGCGAATTGCACGAGAGGATCGTAGGCGACATAGAAACGTTCCCTTTGGAACCTTGCTCTTTTGACATTATTTTTTGCTGGGACGTTCTCGAACATCTGAAACATCCCGAAAAAGCTTTGCGGAATTTTCTGCAAGCGGTACGCGAGGACGGCATCGTAGTCTTGGGCGCCCCGGTTGTGACTTCACTGAAGGGGATGGTCACCAAGTACACCCCACTCTGGTTTCATGTCATGGTGTTTCGCTACGTGGTCGGCAACAAGAATGCCGGAACGAAGGGCTACGGTCCATTTCCAACTTTCCTCCGATACTCGATGTCGCCGCGTGCCATTCAGCGTTTCGCCTCCGACAATCACTTGTCGGTCGTGTACGTCGATGTCTATGAAGCGATGATGCAGGTCCGCTGGAAGAAAAAATATCCGGCCGTTGGCTTGGCCTTCAGGATTTTTGGAATACTCTGCAAAGTTTTCACCTTGGGGAAAATTGATCCGAACGTTACCGATTTCACCATCGTGCTGCGAAAACCGGCGACGAAATCATTGGCGGGAACCCCATCACAGGAAATGGTGTGCCAAGCGTAGTTTTCCGGTCGCTCAGTCCGCTAGTTGTACGCGGAGGAATTGATTTACCACAATATGAGAGGTTCGATCTTTAGCTCTTTAGCTCTTGCATGCAAACCAGGACTTCAACTAAAATGGCTAAAGTCGCTTCAGTTCAGCAGTTCCCCCTTACTGATTCAAACAGATTCAATAGGAATTCTCAGGTTTCCGGAGGCAGCATGTTCAGCACGACCCTAGGTTCTTCCGCCCACTCTCGCGCCACATACATCACCCAAACCGCTTCGAGCCAGCCATTTGGAACGCGGAAAAATTCTCGCTTCGTTCCCGCGACCATGGCACTCTTGGCCCTTTGCTCTTTCGCGCTGCTCTCTTTTTCGTCAGCGCTGGCGCAGAACACAATCAGTACTGTGGCTGGCGGAGGAGTTCCTGCCACGCAAGCGCTTCTGGCAGACCTGCCAAGTCCGGCTGCCGTAGTCGAGGACGCAAACGGCAACGTCTACATCAGCCCGCCGAACAGCTACTACATTTTTAAAGAGACTCCCGCCGGTGCCCTCAGCGTCTTTGCGGGAACTGGCATTTTCGGTGGCGGAGGCAATAACGGCCCAGCGGCCCAGGCAAGCTTGGGCGGTGTCATGGCATTGGCTTTAGACAGCCAAGGCGATCTCTACCTGTCGGATAAGGGAACCAACAGCATCCGCTGCATTATCGCCGTAACTGGCGGTTGCAGCGGTTCGGCATTGCCGGTTGGCGACATCGTTACAGTGGTGAACTCAACCGGACAGACCTGCTTCCCCGCAGCCGCGGTTTGCGGCGATGGCGGCCCCGCGATTAACGCGCAGATCAGTTATCCGGAGGGTTTGTTCATCGACAGCGCAAACAACATCTGGATGACTGATACCTATGACTTCCGGATTCGCTGCGTGGTCGGGACCGCTGGTGGTTGCGATCAGGCTATTTTCGGCACCAGCTACCCGGTCGGCGATATTCTAACCGTCGCGGGCACCGGTCAATTCTGCGATGGTCCCACCTTCCCTTGCGGCAACGGCGGCCCGGCAATGCAGGCGTTTTTCGATTTGCCCAATGGCATCGTCGTCGACGCAGCCGGCAACTTCTACATCGCCGACACCCGGGACTTTACCGTTCGCTGCGTTATCGCCGTCGCCGGTGGTTGTGGCGGCTCGAAGGAGCCGATTGGCAACATCGACATCTTTGCGGGCAGTGTACAGTTCTGTCCAAATCCCACGAAGCCTTGCGGCGATGGCGGTCCTGCCATTGGCGCTAACCTGTGGAATCCCGCCGGTCTTTCCTTCGATAAAGCTGGCGACCTCTACATCGCTGACGCTTCCGACAATCGCATCCGCTGCGTCGTCGCCGTCACCCGTGGTTGTGGTGGCTCACCCTTGCCAGTCGGTGACATCACTACCGTGGCTGGCGATGGCAACCAGGGCTTCGCGGGCGACACGGGCAAGGCGCGAAGCGCCTGGCTGAATCTGCCCAATGGCGTCTTCGTCGATGCCAAGGGAAACATCTTCATCGCCGATACCGGCAATCAACGCATCCGCGAGGTCGTGAGCGAGCACATTAACACCACTGCGGGAGGCGGTCCCAACGGCGACGGAGGCACCGCAACCTCAGCCACGCTGGCCAATCCCAATACAGTAACCTGGGACAGTGCGGGCAACTACTACATTGCTGACGCTGCCAACAATCAGATTCGCAAGGTCACACCGGCTGGCGTCATCTCGACCATTGCCGGCACCGGCATTGCGGGTCCACCGAACGCCACACCGGTCGCGGCCGTTAACGCTACGCTGAACAACCCCGAAGGTGTTGCGGTCGATGCCGCCAACGACGTCTACATCGCAGACACCCTTAATCAAGTGATCCGTTGCGTCCTTGCCGTCAACGGCGGCTGCGGTGGTTCGACGGCGGCGGTCGGCGACATTGTGACTGTGGCCGGGAATGGAAATACCTGCAAGCCGAACAACGGACCTTGCGGAAACGGCGGACCGGCGGTTCAAGGGCAGCTGACCGAACCAACTTCCGTGGCCATTGATTCGAACGGCAACATGTATATCGCGGATCACGGTGCCCACCGCATCCGCTGCGTCCTCGGCGTCGCCGGCGGCTGTGGCGGCTCTACATACGCGGTCGGCGACATTACCAACACGGCCGGAACCGGCGCCAAAGGGTTCACCGGCAATGGTGGTCCAGCCGTCAAAGCAAGGCTCAGCCGCGCCAACGGAGTTGCCGTCGATAGCTTCGGCAACGTCTACATCGCGGATTCGCCGAACAACCAGATTCGCTGCGTCATAGAAGTTAAGGGAGGCTGCGGAGGTTCGAGCCTGCCTGTCGGCGATATCGTTGCCTTCGCCTTCACTGGGAAGCCAAGCTGCAAGGGAGATGGCGGATCGGCATTGACCGCTACCATGAACAATCCACTCGAAGTTGTACTCGATCCTTCCAACAACGTGTTTGTCAGCGGTGGATCGGACAACATAGTGCGGCGCATCGATGCGGTCAGCATGACCGTGACTACTGTGGCCGGCAATATTCAGCACTGCCAGCAAGCCGGATTCGCCGGTGACGGCGGTCCCGCTACCAAGGCCGTACTGGACAACGTCGGTTCAGCCATCGATGGTAAAGGAGACTTGTTGATCGCGGATTCCGGCAACAACCGCATCCGCGAGGTGACTCTGGCTCCCGTGGCCAAGCTCTCGACGAAAACGCTCACATTCCCAAGCGAACCCATCGGGCAGTCCAGCGCGCCGATGCCGGTTACGTTAACCAACACGGGCTACGCCGATCTCGCGATCAGTGGAGTTCAAATCCAAGGTCTGGATACCGGAGACTTTTCGATCTCCAGCAACAGTTGCGGCGCGCAGCTTGCGCCGGTTGGGAGCTGCTCCATCAGCGTTATCTTCACTCCCTCCAAGGCTGGGAAACGGACTGCAAAGTTAGTGATCACTGACAGTCTTGGACAGCAAACCGTCAACTTGGTAGGAACCGGTCAATAGTTAGAAGTTCTCGTAGTGCAGGAGGTGGACTTGCAGTTCGGGTCCGCCTCCTTTTCTTTTCCACTCTCTTCAGCGATGAGCACCTCGACCTGAAAAGTTGGGGCGTAAGAGCGCAATGAAACGTATTCTTTTTCTCGTTCTTTTCGCGCTGGCGGCGGTTTGCGCGGTGGTCCTCTTCCGCCCCTCGATTCTAAGCCTCGCCACCAAAGTCCCGCCGGTGGCCGAAGCCAATCCTCCGAGTTCCAGAGTTCCCGCAGCCTTCTTTGGCCTCAATTTGAATGCGAGGGCAACTCAGGATCAGCCGTGGCCGGCAATCCCATTCGGCAGCTTTCGATTCTGGGATTCAGCTACAGGCTGGGCCCAGATCAATACAGGGAAAGACCAGTACGACTGGACTCAAGTCGACAAATGGCTGACTGCACTGAAAGCGCACAACGTCGAAGATGCCCTCTTCACCTTCGGTCGCGTTCCGCGCTTTGCCTCCAGCAAGCCCAACGATCAGAGCTGCGGTTATGGTCCAGGCCAGTGCGATCCGCCCAGCGATCTGAATCCTGACGGCACCGGAAGCGACCAATATTGGAAGGACTTTGTCACAGCCATTGCCACTCACAGCAAGAACAGTCATACCGTTCACATCAAGTACTGGGAGCTGTGGAACGAACCTTGGTCGCCGGATTTCTGGACTGGCAGCATGGCGCAATTGCTGCGCATGGCGAGCGATGCCCACGACATCCTCCATCGCATTGACCCGGACGCAATCGTTTTATCTCCACCCTTGCCCCTCCGCTATCCCCGTTACGCCCAATTCATGGCCGACTATTTTGCCGCGGGCGGAGGCAAGTATGCCGACGCCATTGCTGTTCATGGCTACATTCACGCCAAGCCAGGCGTCCCTCCCGTGGCGGCGGATTTTATAACTTATCTGGCGCAAGTCCGCAAAATTCTCGCGCAGTATGGACAGGACTCCAAACCTCTGTGGGACACGGAAGCCAGTTGGGGAAATACCGGGAACTTTCTCCCTGACGAAGATATGCAGGCTGCGTTCCTGGCACAGTTCTACCTGCTCCATTGGTCGCAGGGCGTCGAACGGCTCTATTGGTATGCCTACAACAACGGCGCTATCGGCGGGTTGTGGATTCAGGAAGCGGGTAACCCGTCCCGTCCCGGAAGAGTAACCAAGGCCGGAATCGCCTACGGGGAAGTCTACAACTGGCTCGTGGGAGCCACCATGACCAGGCCCTGTGCGCAGGAAGGTTCCGTGTGGACGTGCAGCATCGCGAAAGCAAACGGGGCCGAGGCGCAGATCCTGTGGAGCGCGGACAAAGAACAGTCATACACTCCGAAGCCAGCGTTCACCAGAATGCGAGATCTGGACAAGAAGGCCAACCCGATTTCCGGTCCGGTAAAAGTCGGCCCGAAGCCCATATTGCTGGAGACCCAACCGTAACCGCGCCTGGTTGGAACCACGATTCGTGTCGAGCCACGACTTCACACACTGTTGAAGAATTTCGATTCGTGTCAGGGCATCGCTTAAGCGATGCCGTACCTGCCGCAGAATCAGCAGCGCCTTCAGGCGCTCGATGTCGGAGATTAGATCTGACCACGAAGTGCAGATATTTGGAAAGACGGTTTCTCCGAGCGATCGTTCTTCGCAGCGAACAGGGAAGCGCAGGATACCAAGATAATGCCATTGCACCAAATGTCGCGCCGGGCCTTTTGGGTAGTATCGCGGGCGTCTCTCGCACTCTACCGCCGCTTCCCAGTCTTCGGTTCGCTCCGGGCCGCCGTTGGCATCATCCGTCAGAGCAACCAATATTTGCTCATTCATCGCAATGATGGACGCGGCTTTTCTTTTCCCGGCGGCCTTGCCATGCCTCGGGAATCTGAAGAAAGAGCCCTGAAGCGAGAAGTCAACGAGGAGACCGGCCTCGAGATCACTGCCTCTGAGTTGGATTTTCGCTATTTCAGCGCCGAGGATGTTCCGTGCAACATTTCGGTATTCAAGGTAGATGTGACAGGCGAGTTGCGTGGCTCTTGGGAAGGTCTGCCCCAGTGGGTGGAGCGAGGCGCAATCCGCGCTGGCATCTTGAAGAGCCAGATTCCAATTGTTGAGAGGATACTGAATTCTGAGTAGACCACGGTCCGAAAGCGGGTTGATGCAGTGTCTACGATCGCGGTTAAAGAGAGCGTAACTACCTTACGATCAATGCGATACGTCGATTTAGCCAACCCCTGCTCTGGGCTGGGATCACGACTCTTTCGAGCTTGATTGTTCTCCCCGGATGAGGCACAATCAAAGGGTCGTTGGCTGATGTTCCCCGCTGAGGTCTGTACTAGAGGGCTTCGTATTTCCCCCCGAATACCAGTATGTCGTGATCACAATTTGGCGTTGCTTCAAATTGCTTTGATGTTGTCGAAGAGAGGACAAAGAGTCAAAGCAAACGCAAGGCATAGTTTCCGCTTCGTGAATTCGATTAATTCCAGAACGGTGTCGCACCAGAATTATTATTTTTCCTGCTAATGAGGGAACATGGAACTAAAGATTGAATCAAGGCAGTTAGGCGATATTTGCGTCTTAGCCCCACAGATTTTCCAGGACGATCGCGGATTCTTCATGGAAGTTTTCCGGGCCGACCAGTTCAAAGCTCAGGGTTTGCCGACCGAATATGTTCAGGACAACCATTCCGGCTCGGTTCGCGGCGTGCTCCGGGGATTGCATTTTCAGTGGGAACCTCCCATGGGGAAACTCATGCGAGTCACCCGTGGCACAGCCTTCCTGGTAGCAGTCGACATACGTAAGGGCTCGCCCACGCTCGGCCAGTGGTTCGGCACAGAAATCTCAGCCGAGAGCCGAAAACAGGTTTGGGCGCCAGCTGGTTTTGCCAGAGGATTTTGCACGCTCTCGGACTACGCTGAGATTCAATACAAATGTACCGGAATTTACAACAACAAAGGCGAGTCGGGAATACGCTGGGACGATCCTGAGATCGGTATTCAGTGGCCCATCCGTGATGTTCAGCTTTCCGACAAAGATCGCAAAGCGCAAACTTTGAAAGAGTGGCTGTCGAGGCCAGAGTCAGAAAATTTCAAGTACTCAGAAACTCAAACCATGGTTGGGAGATAAGGGCTCATGAAGATTTTAATTGCGGGTGGCGCGGGTTACGTCGGTTCGGTGTTGGTGCCTAAACTGCTGGATCGCGGCTACGAGGTCGATGTGCTGGACCTTTTCTGGTTCGGCAACCATCTGCCGTCCGAAACCGGAATCATTCACAAAGACATTTTCGACATCACCGTGCCCGATCTCGAGCAGTACCAGCAGGTAGTTTTCCTGGCAGGCCTGTCGAACGATCCCATGGCCGAGTATTCGCCCAGCGAGAATTTCATTTTCAACGCCGCCGCGCCGGCCTATCTGGCGTACGTCGCGAAAAAGGCCAAGGTAAAACGCTACGTTTATGCCAGTTCCTGCTCGGTATACGGCTACACCGTGAACGAGCTGTTCGATGAGACCCGTCCAGTTTCCTCGTTCTATCCTTACGGAATTTCGAAACTGCAGGGCGAACAGGCCGTGATGAACCTGGTGGACGACGATTTCTCCGTGATCTCTCTCCGCAAAGGAACCATTTCCGGCTATAGTCCGCGCATGCGCCTGGACCTCATCGTCAACACCATGTTCAAGAACGGCGTGCGCAATCGCGAGATTACGGTGAACAACCCCTCCATCTGGCGTCCGATCATGAGTATCGAAGACGCCACCAACGGTTACATTCGCGCCATTGAGGCCAGCCACAAAATCTCGGGTATTTTCAACATTGCTTCGGGAAACTACACGGTCGGCGAAGTCGGCGACCTGGTGAAAATGGCCATCGAGGAAGAACTCGGCATTCGGGTTCACCTGACCATCCATCACAAAACCGACTTCCGCAATTACAAAGTCAGCATCGAGAAAGCGGAAAACGTTCTCAGCTTCCACGCCAACCACAATGTCAAGGCCATCGTGAAGAATCTGATCGAGCACATGGACGAATTCAAGGACTGGGACAACCCGCAGTACTACAATATCGAGACTTTGAAATTGCTCTCCGCGAGCAACGGCTTGCGCGCTCTCGCCGAGGTGACCCGATGAAGGTGCTTCTCATCGGCGCGAACGGCCAACTCGGTACCGATCTCGTTAAGGTATTGCGCGCAACTGGCGACGTCGTAGTTCCCGTCACTCACGCTCAGTTGGATGTTTGTTCTCCCGAGCGGATTGCCGAAGTCATGGCCGAATCCCATCCGGACGTCGTGATAAGCACTGCTGCTTTCCATCGCGTCGACGAATGTGAAACCAAGCAAGCCCAAGCCTTCGAGGTGAACGGCATTGGCGCGATGAATCTGGCAATTGCCTGCCAGCGGTCGGGCGCTACGCTGGTCCACTTCAGCACCGACTATGTTTTCGGCGGTTATTCCAAGAACACGCCCTTCGCGGAATCCGATCTGCCCGCCCCACTGAATGTTTATGGCGCTTCCAAGGTGCTCGGCGAAATGTTGATTCCAGCCTACACCGATCGCTATTTTGTGCTCAGGGTTTGCGGACTCTACGGCGTCGCGGGCAGCAGCGGCAAGGGCGGGAACTTTGTCGAGACCATGTTAAAGAAAGCCATCGCGGGTGATGCCATCCGCGTGGTCGACGATCAGATCCTCACACCGACGTACACGGGTGATCTGGCGAAAGCCGTTCACGATGTGATTGCAACCGGAAAATTCGGACTCTACCACCTGAGCTCCGAAGGCGAATGCTCGTGGTATGACTTCACCCGCCAGATCCTCCAGGATGCGGGTCTCGAAGCAAAACTTTCGCCAGTGAAATCCTCCGAGTTTGCCAGCCCGGTAAAACGTCCCTCGTATTCGGTTCTGAGCAAGGCGAAAGCTCGAGCCTTGGGTGTTTCGATTCCTTCCTGGAAGGACGCTCTCCGCAGATACCTTGAGGAACGATCCCGGAAAAATGTTCCAACGCCGGTAAGCGTTTCGTAGTTCGACGTCGCTCTTAACGAGCAGGGAAGCGAGCTACTTCCCTCTGTGCTGCATCCACTTCCACGCAGTTGAAACGCTGTCGCGCAGCGAGCGCTTAGTCTTCCATTGCAGGAGCTCCTGCGCTCGTTTGGGATCCGCTACCAGAGCTGGCGGATCGCCCGGCCGGCGGGGCACGATTTTCCTCGGTACTTTCTTTCCTGTTACTTCTTCCACTGCTGCAATCACTTCCTTCACCGATGAACCTTCCCCAGTCCCCAGATTCACAGTAAAAGAAGGATTTCCCCCCTGCAGCCGTTGCAGCGCCTTCACGTGCGCTTCAGCCAGATCGACGACATTCGTGTAGTCGCGTACGCAGGTGCCGTCCGGCGTCGGATAATCCGTTCCGTAAACTTGCAGCTCTCCGCCGAAGCCGGCGGCCGCGCGCAGAGCCAGCGGGATCAGGTGCGGCTCGGGCTCGTGGCACTCTCCAACTTCGCCACTTTCATCCGCTCCCGCCGCGTTGAAATAGCGCAAGCTGGCGTAGCGAATTCCATAGGCTGTGTCATAAGACTCCAGAGCCTGCTCGAAAAATACTTTGGATACTCCATACGGATTCACCGGGGTCAGCGGAAAATCTTCGGTGATCGGCATTTTCGACGGCGCTCCGTAGACCGAGCATGTAGAAGAGAAGATGACAATGCTTTTCTTGCCCGCTTCCAGCACCGCGTTCAAAAGCGAAAGCCCGCCTTCGACATTATTGCGGTAATACTTCCGTGGATTGACCACGGATTCCCCAACGTAATGGTTGGCGGCGAAGTGCATCACCGCATCCGTCTGCTTGACCGCTTCCAGAAGTTTCTTGCTGTCGTGGACGTCGCCGACCACCATTTCAAAGCCCTTGGCGAGAAAATCAAAGCCGGTGGACAGATTGTCGTAAATAAGTACGTCAATGCCGGCCCGTCGCAAAACCCGCGCTGTGTGACTTCCGATGTATCCGGCGCCTCCCACCACTAAAACCTTCAATGAAGCCTCCTCATTTGGCATGCTTGGAAACCAGACTCCCTAAGATAAGCGACACCGAATATCCCGTCAACGCACGCCCGGACACCGCGCTTCCGTTCCCAAAACGGGATGGATGTTCACTGTTCAGCACCGGGTACCGGGCCGCCCGTGTGGGGACGGGCGCCCTCGCCCGTCCAAGCGGAGCAAAGCTCCGCATGCCTACTTCTCTGTACTGTCATCCTGAGCGCAGCATGCGTTTCGCAACGCGAAACGCATGCGAAGTCGAAGGACCCCGCGTCCGTCCGCACCGCCACAACCGCCGCAGCGAGTTTCTAAATACAATCTCTCCCGGTCCACCCAACCCACCCCTTGACTCCCCTCAACTCCTCGCAGTATGTTTCGTCTTCCCAGATCCAAGGCCCAACAACTTAGGACATAGCTATGAGTTCAGCCCGCGTTCCAATCCCGTGCTCGATTGCACCGTGGCTGACCGTTCGCAACGGCCAGCAAGCTCTCCGCTTCTACCAGCAGGCATTCGGAGCCAAGGTGGTCTACCGCCTCGAAGATCCCGATGCAGGCATAGTGGCGCGACTCTCGGTCGATGGCGCGGAGTTTTGGATCAGTGACGGGCAGGGAGATGAGTCAGGCTCTCTCGGCGGCGGCTCAGTCAGAATGATCCTGACCGTCCCCGACCCCGATACAGTTTTCGCGCAAGCCCTGGCCGCAGGCGCGTCCGAGATCTTCCCAGTGGGCGAGGAGCACGGCTGGCGCCTGGGACGCCTCGCAGACCCATTCGGCCTCCACTGGGAAATCGGACATCCCCTAGCCGGTTAGTCATCAGCGCGTCTTGATCGCAATAGAGATGTCGGATGGGCAGACTCGCAGTCCATTATCCCCGGCCCCGCCTAAGAGCCAAAATCTTGTCAAGCCCCCGACGTGAGCTTTTTCTCGCCAACCAGCTGATTACATTCACAAAATAATTCTCCAAATCATGTCATAGTTGCCCCTCCAAATGTGCTATTCTAAGAATAGATCAGTAATCTCCAAGAAAAAGGCGCAAGCTTCCCGGCTTGCGCTTTTTTGCTTCTCGGCCCAATGCCAAAATCCAGCTCTCCGCGCCGACGCCTCCCAGCGTCTGGCCCGAAGACTGCCCGCCAGCAGGAACTCAACACCAAGCGCCGCGGAGAGCTCTCCGAACTGGCCTTCGCCCACAAAGCCGCGACCCAGGGCTTCGGAGTCGCCAAGCCCTACGGCGACAGCGAACGTTTCGACTTCATCCTCATCAGCCGCAACTGGCCCGAAGGCGAAAAACTCTGGCGCATCCAGGTAAAATGCACCGCCAGCCTGATCAACGGCTTCTACCACGTCAGTCCAGCCCGGCACTCCTGCGGAAGCGTGATCCCCTACAAACCCACCGAGGTGGATTTCGTCATCGTCCACATCATTCCCGACGACTCCTATTTCATCTTTCCCATTCGCGACACCCCCACCTGCCTGGCCCTCCGCCCGAAACACCGCCGCGGCGGAATCCACGAACCCAACCGCGAAGCCTGGCACCTGCTGCGCCCGCCCAAATAATGTAACGTGGACACTCCTGTCCGCGCGCGCCGCCCGGCCAAACCAAGCACTGTCATCCCAATCAGTTTGGTGCTGTCATCCTGAGCGGAGCATCCGTTTCGCGCAGCGAAGCGCATGCGAAGTCGAAGGACCCCGCGTCCGTCCGCACCACCAGAACCGCCGCAGGAGGTTCGAAACACGATCTCTCCCCGTCACCCAAGCCCCCACCCCTTGACGCCCCAAACTCCCCGGAGTACGTTTCTCCTCTCCCAAGATAGGGCCCCGCCAAGGAGGCAGTTTCGAGCTCGAGAATTTCTGTGCAGCAGAATCAGGAGACCCATGAACCCTGTCCTGGGCGCCGCCCTCAGCCAATCCAAGAACTGTCATCCTGAGGCAGCGGAGTCGCTCGCGAAAGCGAGCGGCTCCCAACGAAGGATCTCTGTACTTCGTGGACGGCGGAATAAGAACCGGGTGCCCCATTTCTCGCGTTCTGCGCGAGAAGTGGGACAGAGTGCGACAAAAACGACTACCACGGCATCCTCGCCGGCCTGGAAGGCGTATCCGGCAAGAAAGCCGTCGACTCCGAAACCATGACCGGTCCTGGCCTCAGCCAATCCAACCAGCCCTGTCATCCTGAGGCAGCGGAGTCGCTCGCGAAAGCGAGCGACTCCCAACGAAGGATCTCTGTACTTCGTGGACGGCGGAATAAGAACCGGGTGCCGGGTGCCCCATTTCTCGCGTTCTGCGCGAGAAGTGGGACAGAGTGCGACAAAAACGACTACCACGGCATCCTCGCCGGACTAGAAGGCGTATCCGGCAAGAAAGCCGTCGACTCCGAAACCATGACCGGTCCTGGCCTCAGCCAATCCAACCAACCCTGTCATCCTGAGGCAGCGGAGTCGCTCGCAAAGCGAGCGACTCCCAACGAA
>Ga0210390_10002790_pt1 | contig 15257 bp, 14 predicted proteins | sample IncBWH11OmetaG_FD_161050 | JGI IMG/M metagenome (GOLD analysis project Ga0210390, IMG submission 161050) | Forest soil microbial communities from Barre Woods Harvard Forest LTER site, Petersham, Massachusetts, United States - Inc-BW-H-11-O ... | reverse complement strand
CTTGGGTTGTGATGCAATTGAAAGTGTTCCATTCACCAGTTTGAGGCGCTCCTCCATGCTGATAAGACCAATCCCTCGGCTCTCCTTTGCCGCTTCCCGGTCAAAGCCTAAACCGGAATCCGTAACCGTCAGATGAATCTCACCCGACACTCCCCACAATCGCACTTCGAAGTATCGAACTCCGCTGTGTTTAGCCGAATTGTGCAGGGCTTCCTGTACAACTCGGAAAAGGCAAAGAGAGATGTCAGCCGACAACGGGCTTTTTGGCATGCCGTGAGTGTTGAAGTCAATCTCGACATTTTGCTGTTCCCCGAACTCCTGGCAGAACCCTCTTACAGCGGCCGCCAGCCCCAGGTATTGCAGTCTTGCCGAATGCAACTCGTGCGACAAGGATTGGACATCGGTCGCTATCTCAGAGGTCTGCCTCCGGAGTTCGCCCATACGGCTACCGACTTCAACCGGCAGATTGGGAGGGTTCTGTTGCATTTGTTCTAGCTGGATAGCCAACAGTGCGAGACGTTGACAGATGTCGTCGTGCAGCTCTCTTGCGATACGGGTCCGTTCCTGCTCCTGTGCCTCAATCAACCGGCGGCTCAGGCTTGCAAGGGCCTCCTGCGCCAGTTTTCGCTCGGTGATGTCGATAAACGCGACCACAGCCCCAACAACCTCTTGCCCTCTGCGCTGCGGATACGACCAGAGTTCAGCGGGGAAGCTCGTACCATTCGCCCTCCATAGCACTTCGTCGTCAACGTGGATTCCCTCGCCTGCTTGCACCGCGCGGAAGTTTTGACACTGCTCAACGGGAAACGACGTCCCATCGGCACGAGCGTAATGAATCAGATCATGCATATTCTTGCCGAGCAGTTCGTCAACCCGTTCATACCCCAAAGCGCGAAGGCAGGCAGGATTGCAGAATGTGCACCGTTCTTCGAGGTCAATTCCATAGATGCCTTCGCCGGTCGAGTCGAGAAGTAGACGAAGTTTGTCTTCGCTCTGGCGCAGGGCAAACTGGCTCTGTTTATGTTCCTCCACAACGACGGCGAGAACCATGAAAGGCGCTGCAACGAAAAGCAGGAATACCTGTATTGACGGCACATTATTAGCCGACTCTGAACCAACGAAGGGACCGCGCCCTTGGACCGCGCCCCAGATCGCCAGAAAAGCCACAACAATCGCGACACTACTGACACCGGTTGTTCCGAAGCGCAAAGCCGCCCAGAGCAAAAAGGGCACGATAATCAGCACCGGTGCGATGATGGTCGAAGGTGAAACAAAGCTGTAATATCCCAGAAGAGCCAAACCAGCCAGCAGCGCTGACGCTTCAAGGTAGCGAGAAAGCGACGCATGTGCCCATTCCGATCTCTTGCTAACCCAACCCGAAATGGCTGGAATCAGGGTGAGGTATCCTAGCGCCTGTGACAAAAAAGCAATTCGCCAACCTCTCCCATAATCCCCGTGCGTGGTAAACGCACTGAAAAAAGCTCCGGCGAATGGCGCGAGGAGCACGGCGAAGAAAGAATACTTGGCCAGGGCCTTCACGCTGTCTAGCTGAGGCACGCCGCCAAAGCAATAACTGAGACCCAATGCAGCTATTAGGACTTCTGCTATATCAGACAGCTGGTAGAAAATGATGGAGCGAGTCGATATGCCCAGCCGCAGATCATAGAATGCAAATGTAACAAGCGCTGCTGCGATTATTATCGGCCAGATTCTGCGGGGAAGGTACAGCAGCGCGGATACTAAGAGAATATTTCCAGGCCAAAGCGGCCATTCCAAAGTGTCGCGTATTACAACCGTCGTACCTAACTTAGCAGCGAGGTAGGACATGGTCGCCACCAGGCAGGCGACGATCGCTATGCGAAACGGGGGATTCAGATCCGCTGCATTCCACAATGGGCGACGCTGGATAGAACTCATAAGACCATGAAATCCCGGGGCCCCTACGATGGTGCTTCATTATCTGTCCCCTCGGATCGGGAGTCAATCAATTGGCGAAACCAAGCCATAGCACTCCGAACCCTCGACGAGCGTTATGGTAATGTGACGGCGACCAGGGGCGAACGAACTCTGGCCAGGGAGGTGGCATGCGCGCATTTCAACCTGGCTGGGTCGCCAATGCCGGCGCGAACTCTCTTTTTAATATGCTTTTCTTCAGGCTTTCTTCAGTAAGCGGGTGATCCAGACCAAAATTACTGCGCCCACGAACGCCACAATAATGGAACCGATCATTCCTCCGCCTGGCCAGATTCCCAAAAGCCCGAAGATCCAGCCGCCGAACAGACCACCGAGAATTCCGAGAATGATGTCTACGACTACGCCGTAACCACCACCCTTCATCACTTGACCTGCAAGCCAGCCTGCGATTAGTCCAACCACAATCCAAGCGATAAATCCCATGCTTTCCTCCTAGACGCAGTTCTTGGGGTGGATTCCAATGTGGAACTCTTGTCGGAGCAAAATATACGCTCGGCACTGCAAGTCCGCAACGCAGAGCAGTCGCGGAAATAATTGGTTCGGAGCCAACAGCCGGATTATTGATGTAATCGGCCTTTGACCTGAGAATTGGCCGATGAGGGTCAACGAGGGCAATCGTGCTTTGATTGTTTCTTGGGCTGGACAGCGCCGGAGTTTTCCCGTCCGAGTCTCGGGTGTAGACTGTTGGTAGGAGACTGACATGGAGGCCGCTCGATTTGTAGCCATATTTGTGTCCATATTTGTGTCCATATTTGTGGCCATTTTCTGTGCGTTTATCAGTGCCTTTGATCTAAGCGGAGAACGAAGAAAAGCTGCGCGGGAAAAGCGTATCGCTGAGTATAAGATGGCCGCAAGACTCCTGAGATTCGACATCTGAGCGTTCCTAATCGGTTGAATGCGACGACCCGGCTCCACATGCACCGCCTACCATTTCCGGGATGTTCGGGCGCGGTTATTGCCCTGATTGTCAGTTCGTTAAGCCTACGCAAGAAACGCGCCGCCGTCTCAGGTTGTTGACCTTAACAGGTCATTACACGTTTTGAGGAATACTGGCGGTTTGTCGGTATTTGAATCTGTCAGAAGGTCGGCCAGCCTGGCTATGCCGTCAGCACGACCAAGTCAATCAGTATGGCGAGGGTCACAATGTCAAAGAGCACATGCAGGGTATTCGGCCGGATGCCGTTGCGCTCCGGCAGAAAGGCATGTGTCGCCGCGTACATCGTTCGGTAGCGAGCCGCCCGCTGTGGATCCGGGCGAAGGAGATACGGCATCCACCAGGCCGTGAACGAACCGTAGCATGCAAGTCCGTAGGTGATCCACAACCACCAAATGACCCAGCCCGGGTAGACTCTGCCAAAGTAAAAGGCGGTGGCAGCAAGTCCGATCGCAAACGGAGTGAAATTGATCAACGTGGTGACAAGAAGTTTGCCGGTAGGAAACTCCACCCTGACGCCTTTCACGTTATTGAGTGTTCCAAGAGGAATCCAATTGTGGAGCGCCACGAACAGCACGACAAAACACTGAAGCGCGAGCAGTGCGACCGTTGCAATGGAATGCATAAGTCTCCGCATTATACGGCCCCGTTCTTTGTCTTATGCCGCGAGACTCGCTAAGCCCGAGTGACGGCAAATAGGAAGTCAACTGCTGCAATCCGGCGATGACACTCTTTGAGAATTGGCTAGACAGATCAATGAGTGCAACCGCGATATTTCGTCAACAACCCTTCTGAGGTCTTGCTGACTTCCCTCGGCTTCATTGACTTGCTTCGTTTCACAGACGTAAGATGCGCGCCAGTGGTCGAGCAAAACATCTCGCACTACCGCATCGTCGAAAAGCTGGGTGGCGGCGGCATGGGCGTTGTCTACAAGGCTGAGGACACCGAGCTTGGTCGCTTCGTCGCGCTTAAATTTCTTCCTGACAATGTGGCGCAAGACCCACAGGCTTTGGAGCGTTTTCGCCGCGAAGCCCGTGCGGCTTCTGCCTTAAACCATCCGAACATCTGCACCATCTACGAGATCAGCCAGTATGACGGTCGTTCTTTCATCGCCATGGAGTTTTTGGATGGGCTGACACTGAAGCGCTGCATTGCTGGAAAGCCGTTAGACAACGAAACCGTTCTCTCGCTTGCAATTGAGATCGCCGACGCGCTTGATGCCGCCCACGCGGAAGGCATCGTCCACCGCGACATCAAGCCTGCCAACATCTTCGTGACCAAACGCGGCCATGCGAAGATTCTCGACTTCGGTTTGGCGAAGGTCCCACCCATCTTCGGAAGCGCCAGAGCGTCCGGGGCGAGAGAGCAATCGACGGTCACATTGGAAGAGCACCTGACCAGCCCCGGTGCAACCGTGGGCACGCTCGCGTACATGTCTCCAGAGCAAGTCCGCGGCAAAGAACTCGATGCCCGAACCGACCTGTTCTCCTTCGGGACGGTGCTGTATGAGATGGCGGCAGGCACTTTGCCTTTTCGTGGCGAGAGTACCGGGGTGATCTTCGACGAGATCATGAACCGTGCTCCGGTTCCTCCGGTGCGTTTGAATCCCGACGTTCCAGCCGATCTGGAACGGGTCATCGCCAAGTGTCTGGAGAAAGACCGAAACCTCCGCTACCAGCATGCTTCGGATATCCGCACCGACCTTCAACGGCTGAAGCGGGACACCGAGTCGTCACGCTTATTAGTTGCCGTACAACCCGAAGCCCCATCGCGTCCCAGGATGCGCTGGTGGGTGATGGTTGCTATTGGCATCGTGCTGGTTTTGACGGCGGCCGCAGGCTACCTTTACTTCCGTCATCCGCGGCGGCTTACCGATAAAGACGTGGTGGTGATCGCCGACTTCGCCAATTCCACCGGGGACACCGTTTTCGACGATACCCTCAAGCAAGCGCTCAGCGTTTCCCTTCGGCAGTCGCCCTTCCTCAGTGTGCTCACTGACAACAAGGCTGCCGAGACGCTGAAATTGATGACGCGTCCGCCCGGCACCATGCTTACTCCAGAATTGGCGAGGGAAGTTTGTCTGCGCACGGGCAGCCAGGCATACATCGCGGGCGCTATCGCTGCCTTGGGCACGGATTACGTACTGGGATTAAAGGCAGTGAATTGCCAGAGCGGTGAAGTTCTGGCTCAGCAACAAATCACCGCGCCTTCCAAGGAGAAAGTTTTGGACGGGCTAGGCCACATTGCAAGCCAATTGCGGGGCGAGTTGGGCGAGTCGCTCGCCACGGTGCAGAAGTTCGATATTCCGCTCGAGCAGGCCACCACTTCTTCTCTCGAGGCTTTGCGTCAATACACTGCCGGACTTCGAGTCGAAAACCAGGAAGGCGATGTCGCCGCCATTCCGTTTTTCAAGCGCGCCGTCGAACTCGATCCAAACTTCGCTCAGGGCTACGTTTCCCTAGCCACGTCCTATTCCAATCTGGTTGAGTACGGATTGGCCAGCGAGAATATGCAGAAGGCTTATGAACTGCGGGACCGTGCCACTGAACTGGAACGTTATGGCATTTCGGCGAACTACTACGAGGACGTCACTGGCGAATTGGACAAGGCGAATGCGGTGCTTGAGGAATGGGCACATAGCTACCCTCGCGACATCCATCCTCTGGCCGCCCTGGCGCTCAATCACAATCTGGTTGGGCAATATGATCAGGCGGTAGCGGATCTCCATGAAGGTCTGCGCATCGACCCGGACCGTTCTTCCTTCTATCTGAACTTGATCGCCAATTACGCTGCCTTGAACCGTGTGCAGGACGCAACCGTCACCTACAATGCTGCACTGGCGCGCAAGCTGGATCATCCTCTGCTCCACGTCAATCGTTACGGGGTGGCTTTTCTCCAGGGCGACAGTGCAGAGATGCAACGGCAATTAGCTGGGATCACGGGGAAGTCGGGGCTCGAAGACTTTGTTCTTTCCATTCAGTCGGACACCGAGGCGTATGCCGGGCATTTTCATAGCGCTCGCGAACTCTCCCGGCAAGCGGCGGACTCGGCCAGCCGAAATGACAAGAAGGAGACCGCGGCGGAGTGGCTGCTGAACGCAGCGCTGCGCGAAGCTGAGATCGGCAATCCACAACAAGCTCGGGCACAAACTTCATCCGCCATGTCCTTGTTCTCTTCCCGCGATGTTCGCGTGCTGTCAGCCTTGGCGCTCGCCCGCTCTGGAGATGCGGCGCGAGCCCAAAACATGGCCGACGAATTGAGCCGTAGCGCGCCCGCGAACACCCTGCTGAACTGTTACTGGTTGCCCACGATCCGCGCCTCAATGGAACTATCTCGCCACCATCCTGACAATGCCTTGCGGCTACTGCAGCCGGCCTCACCTTGCGAGCTTGGCGAACCCAATCCGCAAGTCCAGATCGGTGGCACTCTCTATCCCGGTTACGTCCGCGGACAGGCTGACCTCGAAAACGGAGACGCGCAACCGGCGGTGGCCGAGTTTCAGAAGTTGATCGATCACCGGGGCGTAGTGCAAAACTTCGTGCTGGGGGCGTTAGTACATCTGCAACTGGGCAGAGCGTATCTCGCCACGGGTGATGCCGCGAAGGCCCGCGTCCAGTATCAGGAATTCCTCACGCTCTGGAAAGACGCCGACCCCGACATCCCCATCCTGAACGAAGCCAAGGCGGAGTACGCGAAGGTGCAATAGCGAAGAACGTCCTGGGTCCTCACGGTTTACCAACAGTTGATGAAAACACCTTCCCCATCCTAACCTGTCGGCCGCGCAAGCTGGATGAGGTACTGCGCGGCACGGTCGACATATGAGTCCAAGCTGGCTTCTGTGTCGATCGCAAGTTTGGGGTGGTCAATCGGCTCCCAAGCTTTTTGGACTTGGTGATATAGGTCTGGCGTCCGATTCGTGGCTGGGTGGATCCGCTCCGCTGCCGCCTTTTCCAGGCGTGCGAGCGCAGTTTGTTCCGAGCAGACGCACTCCAATATCGCCCAACTGGTCTGCAATTGCGAGCAGAACTCGAACACCTGCTCACGCTGGTAGCGACGCGAAAATGTCCGGCCATCCAAGAGAACGTACGGCGACAAACTCCTCCCGAGCAGATACGCAGCCGTCTGCAGCATGATCTCCTGACAGAAATCATCTTGCACCCGCGAATATTCGACGTGTGCCGGGGTGAAGAGCGCCGCTCGAATCATATCCTTATCGAGTACTGTGCCCGGAAGCCGCTCGGCAAGCGAGCGCGCGACCGTGCTCTTGCCCGTACCCGGCAGACCCGCCATGATCACAACCATCGGTAACTCCGAGCTAGAGTCAGCGCAAGCACTCGAAAATCTCCACCAGATTCCGCGATCGGAATACGAGCCATCCAGAAACGATGATGTCTGCCCCCGCGGGTTGATGCTAGCATGCGCAGATTGATTGGCGCTCAGCACCGGCAGTAGCTAAGAGCCCCACCCTCTCGCAAAGGACGCGAGAAGAGTGGGGCACCCGCCTTTGTGGACGGTGAAAGCGAGAAATCCGCTACTGCTTGTCGTACACTGAGGTGCTCCTGACCTTGTTTCCTTTTGCATCGGTTCCGGTCGTGGTGACCGTGCGGCTCTTGCCGTCAGCTGCCAAAACAATCCGGCCACTGATGTTGACCTTACCACCTTTCTTGGCGTTGAATCCGTACGTACGGTCGTCGATCTTCGTGACCGACCGCGTGTCCTGATTCGGATCACCCTTGACGGGATAATCTTTTCCATCGAACTTGCCAGTCCACTCGTTATGCGTCGGCTTGCCGTCCTTGTCGGTGCCGTCGATCGTAACCTTTACGTCGTCACCCGCAGCCTCGTAGACGACGGTGCTGTTCTTGGGCGCCCCCGGGCCGATCTTCGACTTGGCCTCGTTTAGCTTCCACGTGCCCATCATGTCAGCATCGGCGGCGAAGCACATTGCCGCGACGAAACATAGAGTCAACGTCGACGCAAGCATTCTTGTTTTCATGTCTCTCCTGATCGAGAAGCAAATTTTCGTGCGATTCAAGCGGCAGCCACTCTAGCAGTGTGCGCCGCATTCAGCAATCGCAATTTCTTTGCAGCCAGCAAATCAGGTTCTCCTGTCATGTGCGGGCCATCGTTATGGGCAAGTAACCCAGTCCGTCTCGCTCAGGATTAATTGATGAAAAAATCGCGACGTTACGCCAAGAAAGAGGATCTGCGTGTTATTCAGTCGGGCATTGCCGGAAATCAAATGTGAGCGCAACCGTCCCGCTTCGTTCGTCTAGCGAGCGATGCTGAATCTTTGGATTGTCCACATCTACTCCCGGCAGGTGCTTTTGCAAGAAAAGCTCGACCAGATGCTCGTTGTAGATTTGACCTGGCGCCAGAGCCAAGTCCTTCAGCACTTGCGCTGGTGCGCCCTCTATGTCGATGCTCCTTACGGTAAACTGCTTGCCTTCGTCAACGTCGATATCCAGTGAAATTGTTCGAGCCTTTTCGTTGATCGTTGTGTTCGGGATAGATGTGAAGTTGATGTAGCCCAGCTGCCCGTAAGCCTCTTTCAGATTCTTGATGCCTTTCGAAATCGTGTCGCGGTCGAAGATGTCGCCATCCTTGATCGGGAACAGATTCCGTAATGCGTCCGCGTCCGTTATCGCCTTATTATTCTTGAATGCAATTTGTCCCAAACGGTATTGCAGACCTTCCTCTATGTGAACCGTGAGCACGATCCGCTCACGGACGGGACTCATGGTCAATACGTTCCCATCGGAACTCACCTGCACTTTGAAGAAGCCGCGCTTCTGCCATTCATCTCTTAGTCTCTCCTCAACTTCTTCTTTTACTTCATCGAAAGAGCCGACGTAAGACCGCTGCGTAATGGATGCGAAGATCTGGTCCTGCTCCGAGGCTGGCATCTGGAGAGGACCAGAGACACCTAGTATCCCGGCGATTGAAACCTCGTGGTCGGAGGGCTGACTGTCCTGCGACGACCGCACTGGAGGGCAGATCCCGGACCCTTCAGCGTCGCGATTGCTTTGGGAAATCGAACTCTGCGCGTGAACCGGCGTTTGGCAAGCCGTAGCGCAGGCCAAAGCCAGGACAACTGCTCGTCCGAGGCAACGCATGCCAACATTAGACCAGCTCGAATTGTTGCTGTAAACTGCCCAGCCTCACAAGCCGGGCCTGGCTATTTCTTCACCGCCACCGCGATGCAGTTGATTTCAACCAGCGAATTTCCGGGTAGCGCGGCGACGGCCACCGTGGTGCGGGCGGGACCACCGTTCGGGAAGTAGGTTTTGAACACCTTGTTCATTCCGTCGTAATACTTGATGTCGGCGAGAAAAACGCTGAGTTGAAGAATACTGTCCACGGTGCCGCCACCGGCTTCGACGAGTTTCTTCACATTGTCCATCACGATGGTGGTGTGATGTCCAATTTCGAATTGCTCGGCGGGACCGGAATCGTGCGCCCCTTGCCCGGCCACGTAGATCAGGCCATTGTGAACCACGATGGGCGTGATCATCTGTTTTCCATCGGCAGGCTTGCCGTCGTCGCCGAGCTTGTGGATGCCCTCATCCGCCGTGGCTTCGGCGCTGCCCGCCAGGACAGCTCCGGTAAGGCCGACACTGGAAAGCACTGCGGTCAGCCGCCCGGCGAAATTCCTGCGAGTGAATGTTCCGAAATTCATGGTCCCTCCTGTTTGAAGCTGTTGAGTCTAAGCCAATGCCGACAGCCCGGTCAATGAGCGAAATGGCGAGGTGCCATCTCAGGAGGGTCGCGGATGCGAGCCAACGGATCGATGGGATAGTGTGTACGTGCTGTCACAATCTGGGAGGGATCCATCCCAGACGATCGGTACCGGGATCCTGACGGGTGCCTTGCAAAAGAAAAGACCATCCCTTTCGGGCACGCTAGGGATGGTCCCATACACGTTCAACTATCGACCAGATTACTGCGTCGGCTTATTGAGGTTCCTTGCGCAGGGTCTTGATGGAACGAAGCTTCGCGGCTTCATACCGGCGACCGCCGTTGCCGGTTGGGAAGGCGCACACTCCGCCGTACCAGATACCGAGCGTATTCTGGCTGGTGTTCTGCGCGATGCATTCCCAATCCACTGAGGGATTCCCCGGATTCGGTCCGTTGTAGTCGATGAAAACGCTACGCTCGGGCCCGCCCAAGGACGGATAGCCACAGGCTCCGCTGACCATTTCGCCTCCGGTGCCGCCGCAAACTACGTCCATCTCTCCGGCGCTGTTTCCAGGGAGACCGTATTCGTTTACATAAAAAATTGACATTGAGATGCCCGCGCCCTGAGGACCCTGCTGGCCTTGGGGACCTTGTGCGCCTTGGGGACCCTGTGGTCCTTGCGGTCCCTGCGGACCTTGCGGTCCTTGCGGGCCCACGACACCCAACGAAATGTCGAAGGAACCCGTCAAACCGTCCGACATGTTCTTGAGCGTTAGCAAGTAAGCGCCCGGCGCCAAGTTGCTCGGCATATCCACCACTACTGTGGTAGGCGTGTGTGTCACGACCGTCACCGCGTGACCGTCCAGCGCGACGGAAGGCTTCGGAGTGCCGAAGTTTGATCCGGCAATGGTGATCTGGTTGGTTTGGAAGTCGGCGTCAGTGCTGACGATCGTGGGTCGCTGAGCGGCCGGCGCCCCTTGCGCCAGCGAGACTGAAGACGTGACCAGTGCGAAACACACAAGCACCAAGACCAGGGACAGCGCAGCTTTTTGTGCGGTATTCATGTGAAGTTCTCCATTTATGAGTTTGAATTGAGCGGCCTGCCCAGGCGCTATAAAATTTTCCCTTACAACTCCGGCCGGGCGGTCAAGTTTCCCGCTCACTATTCAAAGCGACACTTTCCTTCGCGTTCCCTCACGGCATTCAGGATTTTTCTTTGAGAACCTCCGGCGTGGCTGGGTTCATCATCCTGCCAAAAAGAACTGCCGTCCCTCGCAACCACAGAGGGACGGCGGTGAAGAATTCAGCGATGGATTTGCGTTCTCGATGCCACCTACTTGGACATCAAGCGCTCACTCTTGATGGAAAAGAGCTTTGCCGGACCGTATTTGTGACCACCGTTGCCGGTCGGGTAAACGCAAAGTGATCCGAACCAGACGCTGACCGTATTCGAGCCGGTATTTTGCGCTATGCACTCCCAATCCACCGACGGGTTTCCCGGATTCGGTCCATCGAAGTCAACCAAGATACTGAAAACGTTTTGATCCAGCGATGGATAGCCGCAGGCCCCGCTGATCATCTCGCCACCGGAACCGCAATACGAATCGATCTGCTCAGCGACCCCCGGTCCGACAGCGACTTCGTTCACGTAGAACGATGCGAAGGCGACTCCCGTGCCCGGAGGCCCCTGCTGGCCTTGCGGTCCCTGCGGGCCTTGTGCACCCTGTGCACCTTGCGGTCCCTGCGGACCTTGTGCTCCCTGCGGACCTACATTTCCCAAGGTGACAACGAAGGAACCCGCCAGATCATCAGACATGTTTTTCAGTGTCAGCAAATAAGCGCCGGGCGCCAAATTGCTCGGTATATCCACCACTACGGTAGTTGGAGTGTGGGTCACGACCGTCGCCGCATGACCGTCCAGCGTAACGTAAGGCTCGGGAGTGCCGAAGTTGGATCCGGCAATCGTGATCTGGTTGGTTTGGAAGTTGGCATCCGTGCTGATGATCGACGGCTTCTGGGCGGTCGGTGCCCCCTGCGCGAGCGAGACCGAGGGCGCGACCACCGCGAAACAAGAAAGCACAAAGGCCAGGGCAGCATTTCTTGCGATATTCATGTGAAGTTCTCCGTTTATGAAGTTTTGAATTAAGCGGCCTGCCCGGCAGATAAAATTTCCCAGTGCAACTCCGGTCGGGCTGTCTAGTTTTTCCGCTCACTATTCAAAGCGACACTCCCGGTCTGATTCCCTCATGACAGGCGGGATTTTTTCGCTACCCTTATTCCTGCGCCCTGCAGGAGGACGGGCGTCCTCGCCCGTCCCGATACAATGTAGGTGCGAGCGTCCCCGCCCGTGCAGGCACACCAATTGAATCAAATCACCAAAATCGCAGATCTCGTAAAGCAAACAGCTCACCACGCAGGGTTTGAGCTCGCTGGGATCGCCCCAATCCGCGACTTCGCGGAGCTGAAGCATTACCCGGAATGGATCGCAGCCGGACATGCTGGTGAGATGAAATACATGGAGTCCCGCGATGAAGCTGGGCAGCTCAAGCGCGCTTCTCTTCGGTCCGCCGCTCCGTGGGCGCGGAGCGTAATCGTCTGCGCCATCAACTACAACACGGCGCATCCGTACTCCACCCAGGTCGACGATCCTGAGCGGGGATGGATTTCGCGCTACGCCTGGAGCCGCGAAGACTACCACGAGGCGGTAATGCGCCGCCTGCGTGTAGTGGAAAACTCGTTGCGAAACGCAGTCGGCGAGCGAGGGCAGAATGCCCTCGCGACAGTCGGCAAGACCACGCCGCTACAAACTCGCTGCTACGTGGACACCGGGCCCCTGGTCGAGCGCGTCTACGCAAAATACGCCGGCGTGGGATGGATTGGAAAGAATACCTGCATCCTGAATCAGAAGCTGGGGTCGTGGTTGTTCCTCGGCGTCATTCTGATTTCGCTTGAACTCGAACCTGACCTGCCTGCGCCCGATCGCTGCGGCACTTGCACCCGCTGTATCGAGGCCTGTCCCACGGATGCGCTGATTGCGCCCTATCAGCTCGATTCCAACAAATGCATCTCGTATCTGACGATTGAGAAACGCGGCGCAATCCCCGAAGAAATGCGCGAAGGCATGGGCCGCCACATGTTCGGTTGCGACATCTGCCAGGATGTTTGTCCCTGGAACCGCAAAGCACCAGCAACCAGCACAGCTGAGTTTCAGCCTCGAGAAGGACTGGTCAACCCCGCGCTGGAATGGCTCGCGGAAATCAGCGCCGAAGAATTCCGAGAGAAGTTCCGCGGCTCACCCATTCGCAGGACCAAGCGCACCGGCCTGCGGCGAAACGCGGCGATCGCCATGGGCAACAGCGGGGATCCGCGTTTCATTCCGGCTCTGGAAAGACTCGCAGCGGACGATGATCCTGTGGTGGCAGCGAGCGCGCGGTGGAGTCTTGAACAGTTATCTGCGCCGGCAGCCTCGAAGCCGGAATCATCCCCGCAAAAATATTAAGCGGCGTTCTGACGCACCAATCACGCGACAGCTCCTTACTGCGCAAAGCTGCAACTCTTTGCACCATTGACAAACCACCGGAACGCGAACAATATTGTGTTCCTTCATCGCGTCGTCGGTCGGACAACTCTGTCTCCCGGAGGTTTGTCATGAAACCCGTCCGCATTTTGCTTTTGATTCTATGTACTTGCTTCGCGTCCCTGGCATGGAGTCAGCAGCCAACGTGCACGGCCCACACCCCTTGGGCCGAGTTCCATAAGTACAGCATGCAGCGTTCGAACCCATGTGAGAAGGTGCTCAATGTCAACACTGTTGCCAACCTCGAACTGAAGTGGAGCTACGCCGCCATCGCCGAAGTGTGTTCCTCGCCCGCTGTCATGAATGGTGTGGTGTATGTCGGCTCCGATGACTACAACGTGTACGCGCTGAACGCCAGCACCGGCACCGAGCTGTGGAGCTATCCCACTGGCTACTACATCTACTCTTCGCCCGCCGTGGTGAACGGGGTGGTTTATGTCGGCTCCTTCGACCACAACGTATACGCGTTGAATGCCAGCACGGGCGCCAAGCTGTGGAGTTACACCACCGGCGGCGTGGTGTATTCCGCACCCGCCGTGGCCAATGGAGTGGTGTATGTCGGCTCGGAGGACGGCAAGATGTACGCCCTGAACGCCAAGACCGGCGTTCAGCTCTGGAGCTACACGACTGGTGGCTACATTGATTCCTCGCCCGCAGTCGCCAATGGCGTGGCGTATGTCGGCTCCTACGACAAAAAGGTGTACGCGCTAAATGCCAGCACCGGCGCCAAGCTATGGAGTTACACCACCGGCGGCGTGGTGTATTCCTCGCCCGCCGTCGCCAATGGAGTGGTTTATATCGGATCGAAAGACAACAAAGTGTACGCGCTGAACGCCAAGACCGGAGCCAAGCTTTGGACGCACGCCACCAGTTCGTGGGTGTATTCCTCGCCCGCCATAGCGAATGGTGTGGTGTATGTCGGCTCCTACGACGGCAACATCTACGCGCTGAATGCGAAGACTGGCTCCAAGCTTTGGAGCTACACCACCGGCAACCTCGTCGAGTCCTCGCCCGCAGTGGCGAACGGCGTGGTCTACGTCGGCTCGCACGACTACAACGTCTACGCACTGGACGCCAGGACTGGCACCAAACTTTGGAGCTACGCCACCGGCAGCTTTGTGGATGGCTCGCCCATTGTGGCGGATGGAGTAGTTTATGTCGGCTCGGCCGACGGCAACGCCTACGCCTTCGGCCTGAAATGAAGGACGCTCGGGCGCAGCAAGGGCATCTTCCAAACGCCGGGGCGCGCTGGAAAAAATTCCTTATCCCATGAGCTCCTTTCCCCTTTTTTCCCGCTTTTCTAGATAGAAGCAAAGTAGCCGGCCTGTGCATAAGAGGGGGGATGCGGCAGGACAAGCAAACTGCGCTCCAAAATCAATCTGTCAAAGGAGTGACCCCATGAAACATTGTCGACCGGCACGGCTGGTATCGCTCGTCGTGCTTTCTCTCGTTGTTGTAGTAGCAATGACCGCGCCCAGCTCCGCCACAGGAAACATTGTGAAAGCGGATCTTTCAGGAGCCTGGCAGATGACCATCGTCGGCCAGACCGGTTGCGGTTTTGGCACCACGCTTTACACCTTTACCCTGAACGCCAGCGGCTCATCGTCGAACGTCACCGGAACCTATCACACGGCTGGATGTGGCGACGGCACCAGCAGCGGCAACACGTTCACCATTCAGTCTCTGAATGCCGATGGCAGCGGTACGGCTAATCTGAACTGCGGCGCTGGGTGCGGTTGGAACCTGAACATTCAAGTGTCACCCGACCGCTCGAAGTTCAACGTGATCGACGTCTCTCCGGCCAACCCCGGAAACTTCATCGAGGGCGTCGCCATCCATCAGTGATTCGCCTTGTGTACCGGGGAGTTCATAAACTCCCCGGCATTTAGACCCACGAAGAGGCGGGTGCCCCCATTTCCTCGCGCGCTTCTTGCGCAGGAAGTGGAGCGTTGCCGAGTTGAAAAAAACGCGGAGAACGGATACGTTTCTCCTTGATCTTATTCTGCCAACCAGATAAGATGTTAAGAATTGACCTTAGCTATTTGAGAATAGCTGGGAACTCCCTATCTTTGACAATCTGATGTCGAGGCAAAA
>Ga0210390_10002788_pt1 | contig 15258 bp, 12 predicted proteins | sample IncBWH11OmetaG_FD_161050 | JGI IMG/M metagenome (GOLD analysis project Ga0210390, IMG submission 161050) | Forest soil microbial communities from Barre Woods Harvard Forest LTER site, Petersham, Massachusetts, United States - Inc-BW-H-11-O ... | reverse complement strand
CAGGCTCGCGCTAAAGGGTCAGATGCGAATAATTCGCACTCGTATTCTCAATGTCGCCCCGCTGTCAACGTTCGAGCCAAGCTGCGCGTGCATGACAGTCCCGCCGGTCAGAAGGTGGGCCCGCCGATCGGGAGGTCGGCCCGCCGGACAGAAGGTCGGCCCGCCGGTCAAAAGGTCAGGTTGACCCGCATCCCGATCACCGCCTCGTCCTTGATCGGCTGGTTCGACATGTTCGGGTTGGCGAGCCCCGCGCCGGGGTTGAACACGTATTGGAAATCGGGCTGCACGATCACCGCCGGCGTCAGCTGGTATTGGTAGGTGACCTCGATCACGGCCTCGCCGCTGCGCACCGGTGTGAACGCCCCGGTGTAAAACGCGGTCGCCTGGTCGAACGCCGACGCGGCGCCGCTGACACGGGCATATTCCATCGCCACCCCAAAGACGTCGTCGTCGCGATGCAGGATCGGCTCGTGAAAGTTGAGGCCGGCGTTGAGGCTGAACACCACCGGGTTGCGGTCGCCCTGCGGCGTCCCCATCGCGCGCAGGAAGACATTGGCCGTCCGGTCGGCTTCTTCCGGTTCGGACGACCGCCAGATCATCTGGTCGATGACGCTATAGATACTGTAGTTGCCGCCGTGGGTCGCCGGAATCCCCGTACTTGACGGGTTCGCCAGCGACAACCCGGTGTTATCGAATTGCAGATCGTCAAAGCTTTCGGTGTCGTACCAGAACCCGACCTTATAGGTTCCCGACAGCGAGCTCGATCCGGCGGAATAGACCATCGAGCCGAGAGCCGGATAGGCATATTGCACTTCACCGATCAAAAGTTGGCCGCCACGGACCGAAAAACCGGTGCCCGAGGCGTTTTGCTGCTGCGGGTCGAGCGTGCTGGGGTTGGTCAAGACCGGGCTGCCGTTGAAGACGCCGGCGAGCAGGGTGACCGAGTCGCTGGGCCGCGCGCGCAGCCGCACGCCCAGTGTTGACAACGGATAGGCCGGACCGCCGCCGGGCAGGTCGGCCGACGGCACCATCGGCCAGCCGAACATCGTGTTGACGAAAATCAGCGCGTTCTGACTGACGATGAATTCCTGGTCGAGGCTCTGCTGGCCGATTTTCACGTCGGCGCGGTCTTCCTCGAGAAACTTCTGCTGGTACCACAGCTCCCATAATCGGGCGCCGGGGTCGGCTTCGATCCCGCTCGCGGTCTGCAAGGTCGAAAGATTGTCGGCGCTGAGATTACGGCCGTGGATCTGCAAGGCACTCGCGCGAAACGTGCCGCCGTACCAGCCGAACGCCTGCTGGGTGTCGAGCTGCAGCGCCATCTGCGTCAGCCCGTCATATTCGAAACCTTGACGGGTGCCGCCGGTCAAATTGCCGAGCACCTCGCTCGTCTCCGACAGCGCCAGCGAAATGCCGTATTGGGCGAGGAGGCCCCGCAAACCCCAGATGTCGCCGAGCAGGTAGCCGCTGCGCGAGATGCCGGTCAAAAAATCGAACGGTCCGGCGGCCGGCGCGCCCGCCGCGGGCAAAAAGTTCTCGGCGCCCGGTATCAGCAGCGGCGGCGGCGCCGCCTCGGCCGCGGGCGCCCAAAACCCGGTCGCGAGGCTGGCGGCCAACAGGCCGGACGCGATCCTGGCGCCAGGATAACAAGTGATCGGTGACGCCGAAGGCGTCGAGGGCACTGACATGGGTCGGGTGCTTCCCACGCAATTTACCGGTCTGATAATGAGACTGAGTCTTAATACGATGACAATGCGAGTTAGTCGCATTACCGCCATGTGCGAAATGCGTGCTTACGTCGGGCAGTGAATCGAAGCGGGACGCGCTGTGGGGCGAACGATTAAGCATGTCGGCGGCGATCGCGTGGTTGCCGCGCGGCGCTCGTTGGGATAAACCGCCGCACCTTTGATCTTCACCGGAGCGGGACCATGGCGGCCCTCTCGTCCGCCGCGCCGGGGGCGGCAAGCCCGGCGAGTCCGTCGCCGGTCGTCGTGACCCTGCCCGACGGCGCGCGGCGCGAGTTTTTCGGGCCCGTCACCGGCGCCGACGTCGCCGCCGCGATCGGGCCGGGGCTCGCCCGGGCGGCGATCGCGGCGCGGGTCGACGGCCGGCTGCGCGACCTTGCCACCCCGATCGACCATGACGCGGCGGTCGCGATCGTCACCCGCGACATGCCCGAGGGGCTCGAAATCCTGCGCCACGACGCGGCCCACGTGATGGCCGAGGCGGTCAAGGAGCTCTATCCCGAGACCGAGGTCACGTTCGGCCCGGCGACCGACACCGGCTTTTATTACGATTTCGCCCGCGGCGAGCCGTTCACCCCGGAGGACCTCGAAAAGATCGAGGCGCGGATGCGCGAGATCGTCCGCCGCGACGAGCCGATCACCCGCGAGGTCTGGGACCGCGACGCCGCAATCGCGTTTTTTGCCGGCATTGGCGAGCGCTACAAGGCCGAGTACATCGCCGAAATTCCGCAGGACGCGGAGATCAGCCTCTACCGGCAGGGCGATTTTGTCGATTTGTGCGTCGGACCGCATCTGCCGTCGACCGGGCATCTCGGCCAGGCCTTCAAGCTGACGAACGTCGCCGGCGCCTATTGGCGCGGCGATTCGAGGAACGCGCAGCTGCAGCGCGTCTACGGCACCGCCTGGGCGACCCAGAAGGAGCTTGACCAATACCTCTACCGGATCGAGGAGGCCGAGCGCCGCGACCATCGCCGGCTCGGCCGCGAGCTCGAGCTGTTTCATCTGGGCGAGGAGGCGGTCGGCAGCGTTTTTTGGCACCCCAAGGGCTGGACGCTGTTTCGGGTCATCGAGACCTACTTGCGAGCCCGGCTGGAGGCCGCGGGCTACCTCGAGGTCAAGGGCCCGCAACTGCTCGACCGCAGCCTCTGGGAGAAAACCGGGCACTGGGAGAATTTCCGCGAGAACATGTTCGTCGCCGAAAGCCGCGACGACCGGGTGCTCGCGGTCAAGCCGATGAACTGCCCGGGCCACGTGCTGATCTTCCGCGACCGCTTGCGCAGCTACCGCGATCTGCCGATGCGGCTCGCCGAATTCGGCAGCTGCACGCGCAACGAGCCGTCGGGTGCCTTGCACGGCATCATGCGGGTTCGCGCCTTCACCCAGGACGACGCGCACATCTTTTGCACCGAGGACCAGATCACCGCCGAGTCGGTGGCGTTCTGCTGGCTGCTGTTGTCGGTCTACAAGGATTTCGGCTTCGAGGACGTGGCGATCAAATTCGCCGACCGCCCGACCCCGCGCACCGGCGGCGACGCGATCTGGGACCATGCCGAAGCAAGCCTGAAGGATGCGGTGGCGGCGGCCGGGCTCGCCTATACCTTGGCGCCCGGCGAGGGTGCGTTCTATGGCCCGAAGCTCGAGTTCCACCTGCGCGACGCGCTCGGCCGCGACTGGCAATGCGGCACCTTGCAGCTCGACTTCAACATGCCGGAGCGGCTTGGCGCCAGCTATGTCGGCGAGGATGGCGCGCGCCATGTGCCGGTCATGCTGCACCGCGCGATCTTCGGCTCGATGGAGCGGTTTATCGGCATCCTGATCGAGCATTATGCCGGGCGGTTCCCGCTGTGGCTCTCGCCGGTGCAGGTCGTCGTCGCGTCGATTACCTCAGACGCCGCCGGCTACGCCGGCGAGGTCGCGCGCGCCTGCGCCGCCGTCGGCCTGCGGGCGGTGACCGACGTCGGCAACGAGAAAATCGCCTACAAGGTGCGCGAGCACAGCCTCGCCAAGGTGCCGGTCATGCTGGTCGTCGGCCGGCGCGAGGCGGCAAACCGCTCGGTCGCATTGCGCCGGCTCGGCGGCAACGATCAGGAAGCTCTTGCGCTCGGCGACGCGGTTGCTAGATTGAAAGAGGAGGCTGCGGCTCCGTCCACGACATAGCGGAACCAGCAAAGTCGGGCGGCGTGTTCAACCAGCAATAGGAGAGCCTAGATACCCAGACCACCGATGAACTTCACCCCTACCCGCGAGGGGCCCCGGATCAACGAGGAGATCGGCGTGCCGCGCGTGCGCTTGGTCGACGACCGGGGCAACATGGTGGGGGTGGTCGGGCGCAACGAAGCGCTCACAATGGCTGGCGACGCCGGTCTTGATCTCGTCGAGATAGCACCTAATGCCGACCCGCCGGTCTGCAAGATCCTCGACTTCGGCAAATACAAGTACGAAGAACAGAAAAAGAAGAACGAGGCGCGCAAAAAGCAAAAGATCATCGAAGTCAAGGAGATCAAGCTGCGCCCCAGCATCGACGACCACGATTACGACGTAAAGATGCGCAGCATGGTCAAATTCCTCGAAGAAGGCGACAAGGTCAAGGTGACGATGCGGTTTCGCGGGCGCGAGCTGGCGCATCAGGAGCTCGGGATGGACGTACTGGTGCGGGTCCGCGACAATCTGCAGGAGCTTGCCAAGGTCGAGCAGATGCCGCGCATGGAAGGCCGGCAGATGACGATGGTCATGTCGCCGAAATAGCCGCCCGCGAGCTTGCGCGCATCGGCTGCCGCTTGCGCTTGGCCAAGTGCGCCGCTATAACCCGCGCCCCGAAACGGGCGGAGCGCCGCACCGTGGCGTTGCGCCGCGCTGGCGGCTGTCGATCAGGATCGAGGAATGCCTAAGCTCAAGACCAAGAGCGGCGCCAAAAAGCGGTTTGGCCGCACCGGAACCGGCAAGATCAAGCACAATTACGCGTACAAGCGCCATCGGCTGATCAGCAAGCCCAAGCAGGGCAAGCGCAAGCGGCGCGGCACGACGACAATGGAAAAGGGCGACAGCATGCTGGTGCTGACCTACATGCCCTATCTGCGAGGTTGAGCGATGGCGCGTGTCAAACGCGGGGTGACGGCGCATGCCCGCCACAAAAAAGTGCTGGACCTCGCCAAGGGCTATCGTGGGCGCGGCTCGACGGCCTACCGGGTCGCGATCGAAAAGGTCGAAAAGGCGCTGCGCTACGCCTACCGCGACCGCCGCAACAAAAAGCGCGACTTTCGCGGGTTGTGGATCCAACGGATCAACGCCGGCGCGCGTGAGCACGGGCTGACCTATTCGCAATTCATGCACGGGATGAAGCTCGCCGGGCTCGATCTCGACCGCAAGGTCCTGTCGGACATCGCGATCCGCGAGCCGGAGGCGTTCGAGGCGATCGTCTCGACCGCGCGCGCGGCGCTCGGTGCCGCACCCCCGGCGGCCGAGGCGGCCTAACAGCGCGCTACCGATGCCGATGCTACCCCTCACCCCAACGCTCTCCCCGCAAGCGGGGCGAGGGAGCGCGAGTGCGCACCTATCCCGTCGCCCCGCTTTGGCGGGGATAGGGAGGGATCCGCGCGGGAGGGCAAGGGGGTTGACCGGCGCGCGATTTACCGGCGGGTGTCGTTGCTAGGCCCGAGCAGACGAAATGTGAGTCACAAAGGGGCCTTCAGGCCCCGTTTTCGTAATCGGGAACTACCAGATGGAAGATTTAGACGGTTGGGCTCAACAGATTATCCACGATGCAAGCGTTGCTGAGTCTTCTGATACCTTGAAAGCAATCTTCGTTTCTGTGCTTGGTAGGCGTGGCCGCATCAGAGAGCTCTTGAGAGAGCTGGGTCAGCTCCCTCAAGTACAAAGACGCGTACGAGCTGCCGAGCTTAATTCAGCGCGAAAACGAATTGAGCAAGCTGTCGTCGATAAGCTCGCGGAGATATATGGCGGATTTGAAACGATCTCGAGGCATATTCCCGACCAACTTAATACCGCTGCGATTGATAAATTAGCAGAACTCTATGGCGCGCATGACGAGCCTCCCGCCGACGTGACCCTGCCGGTGCCGTTTGCCGGCGAGGGGCGCATCCACCCGATCAGCCAGACGATCGACGAGATCGTCGCGATCTTTGGCGAAATGGGATTTGTCGTCGCCGAAGGCCCGCATATCGAAGAGGATTTTTACAACTTTACGGCACTCAACATCCCGCCCGAGCATCCCGCCCGCCAGGAGCACGACACCTTCTATCTGCCCGAGCGGCCGGGGCGGCATAGTAACAGGACCGCGACGCTGGGGGCCGCCGATGACGGCTCACGTCTCGTCCTGCGCACCCACACATCGCCGGTGCAGATCCGCACGATGCTGGCGCAGCAGCCGCCGATCCGGATCATCGTGCCGGGGCGCACGTTTCGCGCCGACCATGACGCGACCCACTCGCCGATGTTTCACCAAGTCGAGGGGCTGGTCGTCGACCGCTCGATCCATATGGGTCATCTGAAAGGCTGCCTGATCGAGTTTTGCCGGGCGTTTTTCGGGCTCGACGAACTCCCGGTGCGTTTTCGGCCAAGCTACTTCCCGTTTACCGAGCCCTCGGCCGAGGTCGACATCGGCTGCTCACGGCGGGGTGGAACGCTCGAAATCGGCGCCGGCGGCGACTGGCTCGAAATCCTCGGCAGCGGCATGGTCCACCCCAAGGTGCTGCAAAACTGCGGCATCGACCCGGCGCAATACCAGGGCTTTGCCTTTGGCATGGGGATCGAGCGGGTGGCGATGCTGAAATACGGCATACCCGACCTGCGGGCCTTCTACGATTCCGACCTGCGCTGGCTGCGCCACTACGGCTTTCTGCCGTTCGACATCCCCTCGTTGGTGCGCGGCCCGCTGACCGGAGCCGGTGCCGCATGAAAACGACCTTCGACTGGCTCAAGACCCATCTCGACACGGATGCGTCGCCGGAGTCCGTCGTCGAGCGGCTGGTCATGCTCGGCCATGATGTCGATGGCGTCGAGAACCGCGCCGCCGCGCTCGAACCCTTCACCGTCGCTTCTGTCGTTTCGGCCGAACAACACCCGAATGCCGACCGCCTCAAGGTCTGCGTCGTCGACACCGGCAACGAGACCGTTCAGGTGGTGTGCGGCGCGCCCAACGCGCACACCGGCATGAAGGGCGTTTTCGCCCCGCCCGGCACGGTCATCCCGCGCACCGGCGCGCTTTTGAAGGAGAGCACGATCCGCGGCGTCGCCTCGCGCGGCATGTTGTGCTCGGCCTATGAGCTTGGCCTCGGCGACGACCACGACGGCATTATCGAGCTCGCCGCTGATGCTCCGGTCGGCGCCAAATACGCCGACCTCCTCGGGCTCGGCGACGCGGTCGTCGACATCAAGGTGACCCCGAACCGGGCCGACTGCCTCGGGGTGCGCGGCGTCGCCCGCGACCTCGCGGCGTCCGGGCTCGGCCGTCTGAAGCCGCTCGACGCAACCCCGGTCCCCGGCCGGTTCCGTTCGCCAATCGGCATTGCGATCGAGGACCGCTCCGCCTGCCCGTTGTTTCTCGGGCGCCATCTGCGCGGCGTGCGAAACGGGCCGAGCCCCGAATGGCTGAGGCGCCGCCTCGAGGCGATCGGGCTGCGGCCGATCTCGGCCCTCGTCGACGTCACCAACTTTCTGACCTTTGACCTGAACCGGCCGTTGCACGTGTTTGACGCCGGCCGCCTCGACGGCGGCCTGACCGTGCGCCTGGCGCACGCCGGCGAAACCCTGCTCGCGCTGAACGGCCAGGAGTACCAGCTCGACCCCGAAGTGACCGTCATCGCCGACCGGAATGGGGTGCAGAGCCTCGGCGGCGTGATCGGCGGGAAGGCGACCGCCTGCACCGAGGCAACGACCGAAATCTTTATCGAGGCGGCATTGTTCGATCCGGTGCGCACCGCCGCGACCGGCCGCCGGCTCAACATCGCGAGCGACGCGCGCTACCGCTTCGAGCGCGGGCTCGACCCGGCCTTTGTCGGCGACGGGCTCGAAATCGCGACCCGGCTGATGCTCGAATTGTGCGGCGGCGAGGCGTCGGAGGTGGTGGCCGCGGGCGCGGCACCGGATTGGCGGCGCCGTTATTTATTGCGCGGCGAGCGCCCGGCGACGCTTGGCGGCCTCGCCGTGCCACCCGCGGAAAGCGCGGCAATCCTGGGCGCCCTCGGCTGTGCGGTCGACGCGCTGGCGTCGGGCGACCTCTCGGTCGAGCCGCCGTCCTGGCGCGGCGACATCGAGGGCGAGGCCGACCTCGTCGAGGAGGTGTTGCGGGTCAAGGGCTACGACCACATCCCGGCGGCGCCGCTGCCGCGCACCGCACCGTTGCCGCGCCCGGCCTTGGTGCCGGCCCGCCGCCGCTCCGAGCTGGTCCGCCGGGTGCTCGCCGGCCGCGGACTGACCGAGGCGGTGACGTTTTCGTTCATCTCGGCGTGCGAGGCCGAGCTCTTCGGCGGCGCCAAGCCGGAGCTGCGTCTTGTCAACCCGATCAGCGCCGAGCTCGACGCGATGCGGCCGTCCTTGCTGCCGGGGCTCGCCGCCGCGGTCAGGCGCAACGCCGATCGCGGCTACCCGGACGTGGCGTTGTTCGAGCTGGGGCCGCTCTACCGCGACGACACGCCCGAGGGCCAGGTGCTGGCCGCGGCCGGCTTGCGCGCCGGGCAGACCGGCCCCAGGCACTGGCGCGAGCCCGGCCGCCCGCTCGATCTCTATGAGGTCAAAGCCGATGCGCTGGCGGCGCTGGCCGCGATGGGCGCTCCGGCCGACAACCTTCAGGTCGGCGCCGAGCCGCCCGCCTGGTTCCACCCCGGCCGCGCCGGCGTTTTGCGGCTGGGGCCGACCGTGCTGGGCGCTTTTGGCGAAATCCATCCGACGGTCATCGCGGCGCTCGACCTGCGCCCGCCGCTCGCCGGGTTTGAGGTGTTTCTCGACGCCGTCCCCGAGCCGCGCGCGGCCCGCGCCAGGCCGACGCCTTTGCAATTGCCGGTATTTCAGCCGGTCGAGCGCGATTTCGCCTTTGTCGTCGACCGGGCGCTGCCGGCCGAGACGTTGCTGCGCGCCGCCCGCGGGGTCGACCGCAAGCTCGTCGCCGAGATCCGCCTTTTCGACGTCTACGAGGGCACCGGCCTGCCGCTGGAGAAAAAGTCGCTCGCGATCACCGTCCGGCTGCAGCCTGTTGACCGCACCCTGACCGATTCCGAAATCGAGGCTTTTTCAAAACGCCTCGTCGCCCAGGTCGAAAAAGCCACCGGCGGCGTGCTGCGCGGCTAGTCGCGACCGCCGGCTTTGGTGTCCGAGATCGGCTCGGCCGTGACCGCATTTGGGGTCCGCGGAGAGAACGGTTCCGCGAATAGAGGGGCCTTGACGACCGCTCTGCGTTAAGTTAAGGTTATCGTCAGGTTCAGGAATTTGTAAGCACTCCCGCTGAGGAAAGCCCGATGGCGGTTTTCCAGCAAACGAACCTCACCGCATGCCGGCGACACGCACCTGACAATTTCGTCATCCATATCGGGAGAAGTCAGATGCCAGACTTACAGGATGCTCACCCCGCGACCGGGACCGCGGAAGCACGCGAACTTGAGAACATCCGCTTTGTGTTGTCGCCCCCCGAAGCCGGCGAGATACAGATTACGTTGGCAATCGGCCCGCAAGCGCAGCTGACGCCGAAACTCGAAGGTGCGATCGAGGCTCTTGCTAGAGAACTTCAAAATAGGGAAATACAATCGCTGCTCCGCGAAAAATGCACCCCGGTGATTGTCTGCAATCCTTTGTCGTGCTCCGGCGTAACCATTTGTAACCTGGAAATCGGCCCGAAAAAAGGCACAACGGCCTAGCTCGGGCAAATCGCGATGGCATTTCGGGAGCCGGCACATGAGGGAGTCGAACTATAATATTTGGACAAAGAGAGACGACCGCTATTACGTTTACAACGGAATGAGCGGAAGCCTGCTCGGGATGCCGAAAAGCGACTACGCCAACTTGCGCAGATACCTTGACAATTCCAATGACAAAGCGGTTTCGGCGGATCTATTGGCAAAACTGACGATTGGTCGGATGCTGACGACGGATGATGCAGACGAATTCCTGTCACTCCGGCGCCGGTATGATGCCACCCGCCATGCGGCCGACAAGCTCGTGCTGACGATCGTATCGAGCTTAGGATGCAATTTTGATTGTCCCTATTGCTTTGAGGCGAAATATCCATCGATCTTGTCGGCCGACGTGCAGGCTGAAATTCTCAAGTTTCTCGATGACCAGCTTGCCAAAATTTCAGAGCTGCATGTCTCATGGTTCGGCGGCGAGCCGTTGTTGGGAAAGCGGTCATTATTGAAGCTGTCAGATGAGTTCATAGAGAAATGCGATAAAGCTGATGTGAGCTATTTTGCTGATATCGTTACTAATGGCTATTTGTTGGACGAAAGCACATGCGCCGAACTGCGCCAGCGACGCGTATCGTCGGTCCAGGTCACGCTGGATGGGCCGCCGGAGATCCATGACCGCATGCGCCCGCTCGTGAGCGGACGCGGTTCATTCTCCCGGATCTTGAAGAATTTACACCGCGCCACTGATTTTCTTGATGTGCTTGTGCGGGTGAATATCGACCGGGAAAATCTTGCGTCTGCGGAAGAGCTGTTTCAACTGCTTGTGGCGGAGGGGCTCGCCGGTAAGCTGACAATGTATCCAGGCCAGCTCGTCGGTGTGGATGACGGCGTCCCATCGCCCTCGGCCAAGTACAAAAGCTGTTGCTTCACCCGATCGGAATTTGCCAAGGCGGAGCTGGCGTTCAAAAAGCTGGCAAGCCGCTATGGGTTTGCGACCACCTCGCTACCCGGTCCGACCGGCGCGCCTTGCACGGCGGTGCGGGCCAACGAGCTCGTTATCGGCAGTGAGGGCGAGCTGTACAAATGCTGGGAATCGGTTGGCAATCCACAGGAGACGATCGGTCACATAAGCGATTACCAAAAAAGCGACGGGCGGCTCCGTAAATGGCTGAAGTTCGACCCCTTCGAAGACAAGGAATGCCAGCGCTGCATCGCCATGCCGGTTTGCATGGGCGGTTGCGCACACCACGCGATGGATCGCCTCCAATATGAAAACCGGTGCAGCACGTTTCGGTATACCTATCGCGAGCAAATCGAGATGCGCGTGGAGATGGAAGAAGGCAATCGGAAAGATCTTCCGGCGCGTCGCCCAACCGTAATGGACACCCGGTAATTTTTGCCGCGCAGGTTCTTGGTTGGTCGCAGCGGAATTTCGTTTGATTAATCACGTTCTCGGCTCGACAAAACCACATGAGCTCCGCGGCTTGGGCCTCGTCAAGTTGTTGGTGACGGCGCGAGCCAGAGAGGATTAGATGCCTCTGTTGAGCGCGCGACATGCGGTGCTCCGGCGAATGCGTTTTCCCGGCTGGTTCGCACGACTGTAGCGCGCATCCAAGGAGGCTGCGCCGATGGCTCTCGAGAACGAGCGGGTCGCCTGGTTCAACGGCAAGATCGTGCGCGAGAGCGAGGTCTTGATCCCGTTTCGCGACCAGGGCTTCACCCGCGGCGACGCGGTCTTCGACATGACCCGCAGCTTCAACGGCAAGGCTTTTCGCCTCGCAGAGCATGTGGCGCGGCTCTTCCGCTCGCTCAAATACCTCGATCTCGACCCCGGCCTGTCGCGGGCGGAGATGGTCGCGGTCAGCGAGGATGTGCTCGACCGCAATCGCCATCTGCTGGCGCCCGGTGAGGACTATTGGCTGGCGCAGCGCGTCAGCCGCGGCATCCACCCGGTGCCAGGCGACCATTGGGAGCATTACGGGCCGAACGTGATCATCGAATGCCTGCCATTGCCGTTGCGCGAGCGCGCCCGCTGTTTTCGCGACGGCATCGAGGTCGTGATCCCGTCCCTGCGGCGCACCCCGCCCGACTCGCTGTCGCCGCGCGCCAAGATGCACCAGTACCTTAACCTCGTCCTCGCCGACCGCGAGGTAAAAGCGCAGAACCCCGCCGCCTGGGCGGTGCTGCTCGACGCGAACGGCAACCTCGCCGAGGGCCAGGGCAGCAACATCTTTCTGGTGCGCGACCAGCACCTCCTGACCCCGCGCGAGCGCTATGTGCTGCCCGGGGTCAGCCGCCAGGCGGTGATCGACCTCGCCGGGCAGCTCGGGATTGCCTGTGCCGAAGCGGACCTCGACCTCTACGACGCCTACACCGCCGAGGAGTGCTTTTTGACCTCGACGAGCCTCTGCATCTGCGGCGTCAAAAGCCTGAACGGCCGCGGCTTTGGGGCGGCCGAGATACCGGGGCCGGTCACGCGGCGGCTGACCGAGGCGTACAAGCAACTCGTCGGCTGCGATTTTGTCGCGCAATATTTGCAGCGCCTCGACGGCTAAGCCCGGCGGCGCGCGACGGCCGCCGGTTCCGCGCTCCGGTGCCCGCCGGGGATCGTTTGGCGCCGGGCCGCATATCCTCTCGTCGAACCTGGCTCGAAGCCTGAGCCAAAAGCGACGGAGGTTTTTGTGAAAGCGATGCTTATTGCGGTTGCGATCGCCGCCGGGTCCGCGATCGCCGTCCCCGCTTACGCTCAAAACGCCACGCCCGCGACGCAGGAGGCCCAGCCGGCTCCGGCCGTGGCTCCCGAACAGGCGGGCGGTGGAGAACAAGGGAGCGGTGGCGGAGAGGGCGGCGGCGGGGAGCATTGGGGCCACGGCCGCGGGCAATGGGGAATGCGCGGCTGGCCGATGATGCGTCACCGGATGTGGGGGCGCGAGAGCATGCGTTGGGACCCGCAGCAGCGCTGCGTCGACCGGCTCGCCTGGCGCGCCGCCCGCCGCGCCTATGTCGAGACCGAACTCAACCTGACCGCCGACCAGCGCCCGCTATGGGACAAGCTGCAGGGCATCGCACAGGGCGAGCAGCAGAAGGAGCGGCAGCTCTGCCAGTCGCCGAAGACTGGCGAGGAAACGACCATGCTCGACCGGATGGACCGGGCGCAGCAATTCCTGTCGGCCCGCCTCGATGCCTTGCAGTCGGCAAAGCCCGCGGTCCAGGCTCTCTACCAGTCGCTGACACCCGAGCAGAAGGCGATCTTCGACCACCCCTTCCGCCCGTGACCGGTACGGCCGAGATCGATTTGTCCACGAGATGTTTCGCCATTAGCGCCGATTTGCGGGCCGCAATTGCCGTTGCCGTCGCGCGGCATTGCAATCTCGATCGCGCCATCGTCGCCGATCACCGTTTTGCTCGAATAGCCGCCGCGGCTGTTGCCACTGCCGCGGCCGGCCGGATCGCCCGTCTCGCATCCCAAAGGCGCGCTTAGATTCGGCGCTGAGCGCCCGCTCTGGCAGGCGCTTCTTCAGCTCCTTGAACAACCCCCTCGCCGAGTAGATCCTGCGGCGAGCCATACGCCTTGCCGCAGCTCCTCAATAGCCTCGCCAAAAGGCAACAACCCGGGTTGCGGTTTGTCCCTGTCGCAACGGTTGCGCCGGGAGTCCAGGTTGTTTGATTATTTGTCGAGTTCGGCCGTGAAACGGCGGCGCGCGGAGCCGGGTTGGCGGGTGCGCTCGAATCATGGTCTGGCAACCGAACCCTCGCGTTTGTCGGGTGTTTCACCGATGCGACACATGGTGAACAGCGATGCGCGTCCATCACCTCAGTTGCGGGACGATGTGCCCCTGGGGGGGCCGGTTGTGGGACGGCTTCAGCCCACTGGTTCGCCCCGCGACATTCGTCTGCCATTGCCTGCTGATCGAGACCGAGGCGGGGCTGGTCCTCGTCGACACCGGCTTCGGGCTGGCCGATGTCGACCACCCGCAGCGGCTCAGCACGGTCTTTCGTCTCGCCAACCGCATCCGGCTGCGCGAGGCGGACACCGCCCGCCGGCAGGTCGAGGCGCGCGGGTTCGACGCGGCGGACGTTCGCCACATCGTGCTGACGCATCTCGATTTCGACCATGCCGGCGGGATCGGCGATTTCCCGGCGGCGACGGTCCACGTGCTCGACACCGAATTGGACGCGGCGATGGCGCGCGACGGCTTTCTCGAGCGCGGGCGCTATCGCCCGATGCAATGGAGCGGCCCGGTCAATTGGCAACCTTATTCGAGCGACGGCGAACGCTGGTTCGGCTTTACCTGCGTGCGCAACCTGGTCGGTCTGCCGCCGGATATTCTGCTGGTGCCGCTCGCTGGTCACACGCGGGGCCATTGCGGGGTCGCCGTGCGCACCTTGGACGGGTGGCTGCTGCATGCCGGCGACGCCTATTTCTTTCGCGGTGAAATGGATTTGCGGCAATATCAGTGCCCGCCGATGCTGCGCTTCTACCAGCGCAGGATGGCGGCCGACGACGCGCTGCGGCTTGGCAACCAGGCACGGCTGCGGCGCCTAAAGGAAACTCACGGCCGCGACATCCGGCTGTTTTGCGCGCACGACGCGAAGGAGCTGGAGACATTTCCGCCGCCGGGCGAGGAGGCTGTCGCGATGCCGGCGAGGCGCTTTTCCGAACCCGCCTAGAAGCCGGGCGGCAGCGACCCGGTTGCGCCGGCGCCGCGACGCCGCGATAACCTCTCGGCGAGGGCGGCACGGCTGGGCGGAGGGTCTAATGTTCGACAAGGCGAGGCTCGAAGCGTTGCGCGCCAAATACGCCGACGCGAAAGAAACCGAGACCGCACCGGAACGCTTCCGCGAGCCGCTGTCGGTGGTGCTCGGCAGCGCCTATCGCCGGCCGATGCCCTATGCCGGCGTCCCGACCCTGCTCGACGAGCCGTATCGGCCGGATGCCGCGGACCTGCCGGATTTCGCCGGGCTCGACGTGGCGCTTGTCGGGGTGCCGATGGACCTCGGCGTCACCAACCGCCCGGGAGCCCGTTTCGGCCCGCGCGCGGTGCGCGAGGTCGAGCGCATCGGCCCCTACAACCACGCCCTCGAAATCACGCCGCGCGCCGTGTGCAGCCTCGCCGACGTCGGTGACGTGGCGCTGCGCTCGCGCTACAGCCTCGACCAGTCGATCGAGGACATAGCACTGTTTTACAAGCGCGTCGCCAAGGCCGGTGTGCACCCGGTGTCCGTCGGCGGCGACCATTCGGTGACCTACCCGATACTGAAGTCGCTCGGCGCCGAGCGGCCTTTGGGGCTTGTCCACGTCGATGCGCATTGCGACACGATGGGCGCGGTCGACGGCTCAAAATTCCACCATGGCGGGCCGTTCCGGCAGGCGGTGCTGGCGGGCGCGCTCGACCCCGAGCGCACGATCCAGATCGGCATCCGCGGCCCGGCCGAAATCTATTGGGGATTTTCATACGAGTCCGGGATGACGGTCGTGCACATCGAGGATGTCGACCGGCTCGGCCTCGCCGGCGTCGGCGAGCAGGCGCGCGCGGTCGTCGGCGACGGCCCGACCTACATCTCGTTCGATGTCGACGGGCTCGACCCGGCCTTTACCCCCGGGACGGGGACGCCCGAAACCGGCGGCCTCTCCCCGCGCGAGGCGCAGGCGATCCTGC
>Ga0210390_10002787_pt1 | contig 15263 bp, 9 predicted proteins | sample IncBWH11OmetaG_FD_161050 | JGI IMG/M metagenome (GOLD analysis project Ga0210390, IMG submission 161050) | Forest soil microbial communities from Barre Woods Harvard Forest LTER site, Petersham, Massachusetts, United States - Inc-BW-H-11-O ... | reverse complement strand
TCCGCCACGTCCCATTTCCTTCCCAGCCGTCATAACAAAGAACTGCTACAGAGAATCCTGCCGATCAGTACAGAGTCGGTGGGATTGTTGCGGCTCACTTATCAACCTATGCTGGCCTGCATGGAATGTTCCCTCAACGTGCCTACCTATCGAGCAGGAACTGGTCGAACAACGCCGGTTCCTGCTTCTCGCCTCCACATCGCAGAGGAAGATCGGTCGCGCCGCTAGGGTTCGTCCTGTAACCAATCCACCATTTTTCTGATCCCTGGAGGTTCAAACATGAAAGTGAATTCCCTGCACGACTTGTACTTGGAACAACTGAGAGATTTGTATGACGCGGAACATCAATTGATCAAGGCCTTGCCGAAGATGGCAAAAGCAGCGTCCTCGCCTGAATTGCGAAGCGCTTTTGAGGAGCACCTTCAAAAGACCAGGGGGCATGCTCAACGGATTGAAACCATTTTCAAAGGAATGGGAGATAAAGCAAAAGGCGCAAAATGCAAGGCCATGGAAGGATTAATCAAAGAAGGCGGCGAAGTTATCGAAAAGGATATGGAGGATGGCGTCAAGGATGCAGCTCTTATCGCCGCTGCCCAGCGGGTTGAGCATTACGAAATGGCGGGGTATGGCTGCGTACGGACCTACGCCACTCTACTCGGAGAAAACGAAGCTGCGCAGCTTCTGGGACAGACACTGCAAGAAGAAAAAGAGGCCGACGAAACGCTCGGCGGCATTGCTGAGCAAATCAATACTGCGATTCCAAAAGAGCGAACTCAGAGTGGAAAGCGAGCCGCCAATGCCTCAGGAAGGAGATCAAAACCAGCGGCCTGACGGGAAGGGAAATGCTCGTCGGCGCTGCTGTCCTGACTTGCCGTTCTTCGGCTGCCATTGTCGAATGTTTCGTTTCTACAGGAAATTCAGGTTGAGCTTACAGACTCGTCTGGATCGTCACGGTGTCCGCCGTAGTCTAGGCTTGAGGACGACGCACAAGAAACAGACAGAAATCGCATATTCAAACGGAGGCACTATGATCTATTGGGCATTGATGTTCCTGCTGGTTGCAGTGATCGCGGCAGTCTTCGGTTTCACCGGCATAGCTCTCGCCGCGGCAGGTATAGCGAAGCTGTTGTTCTTCATCTTCCTCGTGCTGTTCGTGATCACGTTTGCTACTCATCTGACGCGCGCAGGAAGCCGAATTTAGGATTGCGGATGTTCGAATCAAAAACTGACGACCCGGACTCAGGATTCAGGCCCTGGGCTCGGGTCAACTTTTTCCTGGATGCCCGGCGTCCTCCCAGACAACGATGATTCGAAACCGGGCTGGACAACCTTGAATAAGGGAACTACCCCGGGGAAATACAGAATCGCCCTGATAGTTACTTGAATGCAACTAATTTATTTCTGAAGTCAGCCCCAACGCGAGGGGCGGAAGGCAGGCGTTGGAGTGTATCCTCCCTTTGAAACCGGCGCTTGCCTTCCTCCCCGTTGTGGCCGTTTTGAATCGTGGCGCTACGTCCTCCTGCCATTAAAGTTCAACGCCCGCTGGGAACGGAAAGAATCTAATTGCCGCGAGGCTACCTGTCAATGCATTCTCGCAACTAAAGTTCCGACGCTGCACAAATCTGCAAGCGTGTGCCGCGGTCAGGAACTTACTTTATTTAGGAGCAATTCATGGGAAACGAAACTGAAAAGGACTTCCGAAACCGGCAACCAAATCCAACTGAAACCGTGGATCAGTCCCGGAGGAACCCGTCCCACCAAGGTGGACAGACCCCGAGCCAGCAGGACCCTTCCAAGAAGAACCCATCGCACGGTGATTCCCGTGAGCGGGATGGTGAAGAAGGTTCCGAACAGGTTGAAAAGCGTCGTGCGTCGTAATCGCTTGTTACCGTGAGCGAATCAATCCCCCAGCGAACCTGCCGGGGGATTTTTTGTGTTTCCCACAAGGTTCTTGCCCATTCTTTACAGCAAATCAACTCTCCTCCATACAGGAAACACCCTAGAGCGATCGCGGTAGCTTTCGTGATAAAAACTCGTGCATGGCCGAGGTTTCGTCGTTATTTTACCCGCTAAAATTGCGTGGGGGACGGTGAAGCCCTATTTTGGCTCATCGAGGAAACAACCTTTCCACCCGGGATCCGGGTTTGCCGCTGGCAGGGATGTGGGACAGGAGAAATGTTAAAGGAGGCTGCACAAAGCAGCGAACTCCGCGTTCATTTGAGAGACGACCATGAAGAAAAACGATCGTAACGCGACGACCGCGACTATAGATGTTGTCAACAAGGCGACGGGCGTAAAGAACAATGGGCATTCGGCTTTGACGGCCGAACCTGCGTCTGCCGATTTCACCGCGATCCTCGCGAGCCTGCAAACCATGCGCGATGGAGACTTTTCCGTGCGGCTCCCGGGCTCGTGGACGGGTCTCGCGGGTAAAATCGCAGACACATTTAACGAGATTGTCGCCGCCAATCAGCAAATGGCGCAGGAGTTAAAGCGAGTAGGACAAGTCGTCGGCAAAGAAGGAAGAACCCGCGAGCGCACACGCTTTCACGAATCCAGGGGCGCGTGGGGTGAGATGGAGGTTTCGGTTAACACGCTGGTAGAAGATCTGTTGCGTCCAACCACGGAAGTGACTCGCGCCATCGCGGCCGTTGCCCAGGGCAACCTGACTCAAACTGTGCGGCTGGACGTGGACGGGCGGCCGCTCGAAGGCGAATTCCTGCGTTCGGCCAATATTGTGAACACCATGATTCAGCAACTCGGCGTGTTCACCGCTGAAGTCACGCGCGTGGCCCGGGAAGTGGGTACCGACGGAAAGCTGGGTGGTCAAGCGCAAGTTCCGGGAGTGGCCGGTACATGGAAAGATCTTACCGACTCCGTCAATTCGATGGCCAGTAACCTGACCGGGCAGGTGCGCAACATCGCCGAGGTCGCGACCGCCGTGGCCAGCGGCGATCTTTCCCGCAAGATTACCGTGGACGTGCGCGGCGAAATTCTACAGCTCAAGGAAGCCATCAACACGATGGTCGACCAGTTGCGGTCATTTGCGTCTGAAGTAACGCGCGTTGCCCGCGAGGTGGGTACCGACGGCAAACTCGGCGGCCAGGCGGTTGTGCCCGGCGTAGCCGGAACGTGGAAAGATCTTACCGATTCCGTAAATGCTATGGCCGGAAATCTCACGGCGCAGGTGCGAAACATTGCCGAAGTAACTACTGCGGTCGCGCGCGGCGACCTGTCACGCAAGATTACGGTCGATGTGAAAGGCGAAATTCTCGAACTCAAAGACACCATCAACACAATGGTGGATCAGCTCAACGCTTTCGCTGGAGAGGTCACGCGCGTGGCGCGCGAAGTGGGCACGGAAGGCAAGCTGGGCGGCCAGGCGCAGGTGCCCGGCGTGGGTGGCACCTGGAAGGATCTCACCGACAACGTAAATTTCATGGCCAGCAACCTAACCGGACAGGTGCGCAACATTGCCGAAGTGGCAACGGCCATCGCCAGCGGCGACCTTTCCCGCAAGATCACCGTGGACGTGCGCGGCGAGATTTTGCAGCTAAAAGAAACTCTCAACACCATGGTAGATCAACTGAACCGTTTCGCAGGCGAGGTGACTCGTGTGGCCCGCGAAGTAGGTACAGAAGGTCGATTGGGCGGACAAGCCAATGTGCCGGGCGTCGCCGGTACCTGGAAGGATCTCACCGATTCCGTCAACTCCATGGCCGGAAATCTTACCGGACAAGTGCGCAACATCGCCGAAGTGACGACCGCGGTGGCTCGCGGCGATTTGTCGCGCAAGATCACGGTTGATGTGAAGGGCGAAATCCTCGAACTCAAAAACACAATTAACACGATGGTGGATCAGTTGAATGCATTTGCGGGCGAGGTGACGCGCGTCGCCCGAGAGGTCGGCACCGAAGGCAAGCTCGGTGGTCAAGCGCAGGTACCCGGTGTAGCGGGCACCTGGAAGGATCTTACGGACAACGTGAACTTCATGGCCAGCAATCTTACCGGACAGGTCCGCAACATTGCCGAAGTGGCAACGGCCGTGGCTCGCGGCGACTTGTCTCGCAAGATCACGGTCGATGTAAAAGGCGAAATCCTCGAGCTGAAGGACACCATCAACACCATGGTGGATCAGTTGAGGTCATTTGCTTCCGAAGTAACCCGCGTAGCTCGCGAGGTTGGTACCGACGGTCGGTTGGGAGGCCAGGCGCAGGTTCCGGGCGTGGGTGGCACCTGGAAGGATCTTACTGACTCTGTGAACTCGATGGCCAGCAACCTGACCGGGCAAGTGCGCAACATCGCAGAAGTGTCCACGGCCATTGCCACCGGCAACCTGTCCAAGAAGATTACCGTGAATGTCAGCGGCGAAATTCTTCTGCTTAAGGAAACCATCAACACGATGGTGGATCAACTCAATGCGTTCGCCGGCGAAGTAACTCGCGTGGCGCGCGAGGTAGGCTCCGAAGGTCGACTGGGCGGTCAAGCCAACGTGCCGGGCGTGGCCGGCACCTGGAAGGATCTCACTGACTCCGTGAATTCCATGGCCGGAAACCTCACCGGTCAAGTGCGCAACATCGCCGAGGTGACTACGGCCGTAGCCCGCGGCGATTTGTCACGCAAAATCACGGTCGACGTGAAAGGCGAAATTCTCGAATTGAAGAACACGATCAACACGATGGTGGACCAGTTGAATGCGTTCGCGGGAGAGGTAACGCGTGTAGCCCGTGAAGTCGGCACCGACGGCAAGCTTGGCGGTCAGGCTCAGGTGCCGGGAGTGGCAGGCACTTGGAAGGATCTCACTGACAACGTGAACTTCATGGCCAGCAACCTGACCGGGCAGGTGCGCAACATTGCCGAGGTAGCCACTGCCATTGCCACCGGGGATCTTTCCAAGAAGATCACCGTGGACGTTCGCGGTGAGATCTTGCAACTGAAAGAAACGCTCAACACCATGGTTGAGCAATTGCGATCATTCGCTGCGGAAGTCACGCGTGTGGCGCGCGAAGTGGGCAGCGAAGGCCGATTGGGCGGTCAAGCGAACGTGCCCGGCGTCGCCGGCACATGGAAAGATCTCACTGACTCGGTGAACGCGATGGCCGGCAATCTCACAGCACAGGTGCGAAACATCGCCGAGGTCACGACTGCCGTGGCCCGTGGCGATTTGTCGCGCAAGATCACCGTCGACGTGAAAGGCGAAATTCTCGAGCTGAAGAACACGATCAACACGATGGTGGACCAGCTCAATGCGTTCGCGGCCGAGGTAACTCGCGTCGCTCGCGAAGTGGGAACCGAAGGCAAGCTTGGAGGTCAGGCGCAGGTGCCCGGAGTCGCCGGTACATGGAAGGATCTTACCGACAACGTCAACGTGATGGCCGCCAACCTCACCGAGCAAGTGCGAGGCATTGTCAAGGTGGTTACTGCCGTAGCCGACGGCGAACTCACGCAAAAGCTGACTGTGAACGCTAAGGGTGAGGTCGCGGCTCTGGCCGAAACCATTAACAACATGACCGGCACATTGGCCACGTTCGCTGATCAGGTGACGACAGTGGCGCGCGAAGTCGGCGTGGAAGGTCGCTTAGGCGGTCAGGCCAACGTGCCCGGAGCGGCCGGCACGTGGAAGGATCTCACCGGGAACGTGAACCTGCTTGCTGACAACCTTACCAATCAAGTGCGCGCGATTGCTGAAGTGGCGACCGCTGTCACCAAGGGTGACTTGACCCGTTCGATCCAGGTTGAGGCAAGTGGCGAAGTCGCCGAGTTGAAAGACAACATCAACACTATGATCGATAACCTGCGGCTCACCACGGACCGCAACACCGAACAGGACTGGCTTAAAACCAATCTCGCGCGCTTCACCAGCATGTTGCAGGGCCAGCGCGATCTGGGCACAGTCGGGCGGAAGCTGCTCTCAGAGTTGGCGCCCCTCGTAAGTGCCCAGCAGGGCGTGATCTATCAGATGGAAACGGAAGAATCGGCGGGCATGGTGCTGCTCTCGGCGTTCGCTGCCGACGGCCAGGATGGACACCTTCGAAGAATAAAGTTGGGCGAGGGCCTCATCGGACAATGCGCGGCGGAGAAAAAACGGATGTTGATTACCGACCTGCCCAAGAACACGGTCCCCATCCGTTCCGGATTGTTCGACGCGGTTCCGCGAAATGTCATAGTGCTGCCTGTGCTCTTCGAGGATCACGTAAAGGCTGTCATCGAACTGGCCTCGTTGAGCAACTTTACCGCGTCGCATCTCGCATTCCTTGAACAATTGACTGCGAGCATCGGCATTGTGCTGAACAGCATTGAGGCGACGATGCAGACTGAAGGGCTGTTGAAGCAGTCGCAACAGCTGGCCACCGAACTGCAGACGCAGCAAAGAGAATTGCAGCAGACTAACGAGCAGCTTGCGCAAAAAGCTCAGCAACTTGCCGAGCAGAACGTGGAAGTTGAACGCAAGAACCAGGAAATCGAGCAAGCCCGCGGAGCGTTAGAGGAGAAGGCAAAGGAACTTGCCCTGACCTCCAAGTACAAATCCGAGTTCCTGGCCAACATGTCTCACGAGTTGCGCACACCGTTGAACAGCATTCTTGTGCTGGGTCAGCAGCTCACGGACAATCCCGACGGCAATTTGACTGCGAAGCAGGTCGAGTTCGCCCGCACCATCCATGGCGCTGGAACCGATCTCCTCAACCTGATCAGCGACATTCTCGATTTATCGAAGATTGAATCCGGAACCGTTTCGGTGGAGGCCGAGGAAGTTTTCTTCGCCAGCCTTCTGGATATGGTCGCTCGTCCGTTCCGTCACGAGGCAGAAAACCGCCGGCTGGGATTCGAGGTTCATTCCGATCCTCACCTTACCCGCAGCCTGGTCACCGACTCGAAACGTTTGCAGCAGGTGCTGAAGAATCTATTGTCCAATGCATTTAAGTTCACCGAACAGGGAGGCGTGCAGCTGACCGTATCGCTTGCCACGGGGGGCTGGAGTGACGACCACCCGATCCTTAACTCGGCCGCATCGGTGGTTGCCTTCGAAGTGTCCGATACGGGTATCGGGATCCCCTCGGAGAAACAACGCATCATCTTCGAGGCCTTCCAGCAGGCGGATGCCGGCACCAGCCGTAAATACGGCGGAACCGGCTTGGGGCTAGCGATCAGCCGCGAGCTCGCCAGCCTGCTGGGCGGCGAGATTCAGCTGCGCAGCGCCCCGGGCAAGGGAAGCACCTTCACCCTGTATTTGCCTCAAACCTATGTCGGGCCCTCTGTCGCCAGTCTCGGGATGGCGGACCGAAAAACCCGGTCGATGACTCCGCCGCTTCAGTTGTCCGCAGTCCGGACGACGGAGGTTGCAGTTGAGCACGTTTCCGACGACCGTGAGAATCTCAAACCCGACGATGCAATCCTGCTGATTGTCGAAGATGATCCGCACTACGCGCGAGTGTTGTGCGATCTTTCTCGCGATACTGGATTCAAGGTGCTCGTGGCCATGAAAGGCGCTGAAGCCTTGGCGTTGGCTCGCGAGTTCCATCCCACGGCCGTATCGCTCGATGTGTTCTTGCCGGACATGTTGGGCTGGACCGTGCTCAATCATTTAAAACAGGATCCGGCCACTCGCCACATCCCCGTCCAGATGTTGACGCTGGACGAAGACCGGCATCACGGGCTGGCGCGCGGAGCCTTCGCTTTCGTGACCAAGCCGACCACGCCCGAGGGACTGGGAGCGGCTTTGACCCGGATCAAGGAGTACAGTACGCCACGGCGAAAGCGGTTGTTAGTAGTCGAAGACAATCCAGCTGAGCAGCTTAGTATCCGCGAGCTGTTGGGTTACGACGACATCGACGTCTCGGTGGCTGCTAGTGGCAACGAGGCGCTCAGCGCTCTTGATAAGCAGCCGTTCGATTGCGTTGTGTTGGACTTGCGGCTTCCTGATATGTCGGGCTTCGACGTCCTGGAACGCCTGCGTGATACCGAAGGGCTCAGCGATTTGCCGGTTGTAGTATTCACCGGAAAGGAGTTGTCGTCCGAAGAAGATGCGCGTCTGCACACGCTTGCCCGCAGCGTCGTCGTGAAGGGTGTCGAGTCGCCAGAACGGCTTCTCGATGAGACCGCGCTATTCCTGCATCGCGTCGTCGCCGATCTGCCACCGGAGAAGCAGAAGATGCTCGACCGGTTGCATCGTTCCGATGACGCTCTGGTGGGGAAAAAGGTGCTCGTGGTGGATGACGATGTGCGAAACATCTTCGCGCTCAGCAGCGTGCTGGAGCGCCGCGGAATGACAGTGCTGACCGCCGGAACGGGACGCGAAGCAATTGCGACTCTCGAGTCGACTCCCGATTTGGCGATTGTGCTGATGGACATCATGATGCCGGAAATGGATGGATACGAGACCATGCAGGTGATTCGGCAGAACGCATTGTTTCGGCGCTTGCCGATCATCGCGCTGACCGCGAAGGCCATGAAGGGCGATCGCGAGAAGTGTCTCGAAGCCGGTGCGTCCGAGTATCTGGCCAAGCCGGTCAATACCGAACAGCTACTTTCCGCGCTGCGGATGTGGTTGCACAGATGACCTGGTGATGGTCCGGAATTGTTTCGCTAAGAGGCAGTGAGGGCACAAAACAAAATGACCACAACTGAAAAGATCAACATTCTCATGGTGGACGATTCACCGGCCAAGTTGCTCAGTTATGAAGCCATACTTGCTGAGCTGGGGGAGAATCTGATCAAGGCGGCCTCGGGGAAAGAGGCTCTGGAACATCTGCTGAAAACCGATATCGCAGTCGTATTGATGGACGTAAGCATGCCGGATCTGGACGGTTTTGAATTGGCCGACCTGATTCGTCAGCATCCCCGCTTTCAACGGACCGCCATCATTTTCATTTCCGCCGTATACCTGACCGACCTCGACCGGCTTAAAGGATATCAACGCGGGGCAGTGGATTACATTTCCGTTCCGGTGATTCCGGAGCTTTTGCGGGCGAGGGTCAGCATATTCGCCGAGCTTCATCGCTCGGCGCATCAACTGGAAATCCTCAATCGTGAATTAGAGGTGCGGGTCGCCGAGCGTACCGCTGAATTGGAAAGCAGAGCGGAGATACTGCAACAGCTGAACCTTGAACTCGCGCGCAAGAACCAGGAACTCGACGCCATTGTGCGCACCGCTCCAGACATCATTTTCAGCCGGCAGGCAGACGGGGCAAGGGACTACATCAGCGATCGATTTTATGAATACACGGGAGCTGACTCAGGTTCCGCCAATGGTTTTGGCTGGCTGGACTTCGTGCACCCTGAGGACCGGGAGCGTAGTATCGCGCATTGGCTGCGCTGCGTCCAGTCAGGGGACAACTACGAATCCGAATACCGCATTCGCGCGCGGGATGGACAGTACCGTTGGTTCCGGGCTCGCGCCGTTCCCATTCGCGATCTCGAAGGAAAGATCCTGAAATGGTATGGGACCTGCTCCGACATTCATGACAGTAAGGTATTGGAGCAATCGATTCGCGACAGCGCCACCGAACTGGAGAGGCTGGTCGATGACCGGACAGCCGCTCTGCGGCGGCTATCGGGTCGCCTTCTCACCATGCAGGATGACGAGCGGCGCCGCATCGCCCGCGAACTGCATGATGGCTTAGGGCAGGAGCTGGCTGCAGCAAAAATGATGATGGACGGCATTCTGGAAAGAAAATCAGCCCAATCAAACCGGCGAGCTGCCGTGGACGCCAGTGAAACCATCGATCGTGCGATCCAGCAAGTTCGCAGTCTATCTCATCTCTTGCATCCACCCTTGCTGGATGAAGTGGGGCTGCTTTCAGCGCTTCGTTGGTACTTGGACGGTCTAACCCAGCGCAGCGGCATTCAAACCTCATTGGAAGTTCAGCCACGCGAGTTCCCGCGACTCGCGGTCGAGTTGGAAACTGCCATCTTCCGTATCATTCAGGAGGCTCTCACCAATGTTTACCGGCATTCGGGAGCGCAGAGAGCCTGGGTCACACTAACCCAACGAGAGAGTCATGTGGTGGTGACCATCCGAGATGACGGCAAGGGCGTGGAAGATCCAGTCGCGGAGTTGCGTCCGGGGAGTATTGGCATCGGCATCGGAGGAATGAGCCAACGGGCAAAAGAGTTCGGCGGGGACTTGCGGCTGACTAACACTGGCCCTGGCACCCTTGTGGAGGTCGCCATTCCTTCCCCTATTGTCGTATCCCAAAAGACGCCTGCAATGGCTTGATCTCTTGCGAAGTCCCGGCAGGCGACGCGAGTTGGTTCGGCCTCCACTGTTCCTTTGTTCCTTCGCAACAACCGTCGACTTGTTTCGGCAGGCCGCATCGCAACGGAATGTGGAGTTTTTTACCTTGTGAATTGACAGCTCGAGGCAGCATACTGGTCCAAGTCATTGACACCCCACATTTTAATTGTGAATGGGCGAGCGGTACTCGATTTGCATCTAGGAGCGTCATGCGCCTCCTGAGTGTTCGTCTCATTGGTTCCCTCATCCTGGGAATCACTCTGGTTTCGCTGCTGTCATCATATTTCGAGGTCAGTGCCGAAATCCGTGGTCAACGACGAGAACTCGAGCGTCGAGCCGAGGTATTGGCGGAGAGCCTCGCGGAAAACATTGAGCCTTACTTCGAAAAAGGCTCTTATAAAGAACTTCAACGGATTGTCGAGCGATTCGGCAATCGCCAACACCTTTCCGGTATCGCTATTTACAATCGGCAAGGCGAGCCAATCGCGATCACTCCTGGCCTCTCGCAGCAGTTCTCACATGCCCCGGCAGTAATAGGAAAAGCCGAAGCCGACGACCAGGGTGCAGGCGAATTCGTTTCGCTTCGCGGCACTTCGGTCCACACTTACGCCCTACCTCTCCATCAGCATGGAGAAGTCGCGGGCGGGCTGGCGATTGTTCACGATGCGGCATACATCGGCACCCAAAGCCATCGCCTTTGGCGTGAGACTTTCTTTCGCATACTCGAAGAGATGGTCATCATCGTGCTGGTCACGCTTCTGATCGTGCGCTGGAGCCTGACTCGACCGGTTGTCCGCGCGGCGCAGTGGATGCGCGCGCTTCGCGTCGGTCGCACCTCGCCCCAGGTAATTCCAGACTGGGAGTTCTTCGGGCCTCTCGCCAACGAGATGACCACCTTCGCCAAGAGTTTGATTCACGCGCGTTCTGCTGCGGAGAACGAAGCCCGGCTGCGCGATGCGGCGGAGTCCACGTGGACCGCAGATCGCCTGGCTGTGCACGTACGCGGAAAGTTGGGAGATGGCCGATTGTTCGTGCTCTCGAACCGTGAGCCGTATATGCACACGCGTCAGCACAAGTCGTTGGAGGTGATTGTTCCTGCGAGCGGTCTGGTGACTGCATTGGAACCGGTTTTGCGGGCCTGCGACGGCACTTGGATCGCGCACGGTAGCAGCGATGCAGATCGCGAGGTTGTGGACAAAAATGACCGGCTGCGCGTCCCGCCAGACGATCAACGTTATACCTTGCGTCGCGTATGGCTCAGCAAGGAGGAAGAAGAAGGCTACTATTACGGCTTTGCTAACGAGGGTTTGTGGCCGCTATGCCACATTGCTCACACCCGCCCGCTTTTCCGGGCCTCGGACTGGGAATACTACCAGGAAGTGAATCGCAAGTTCGCCAATGCCGTTCTCGAGGAGATGGAGGGCGTCCAACAGCCAGTCGTATTGGTTCAGGACTATCATTTTGCTTTGGCGCCGCGCCTGATCAAGGAGAAACGTCCCGACGCGCGTGTGGCCATCTTCTGGCACATCCCGTGGCCAAATCCCGAAGCCTTTGGGATCTGCCCGTGGCAACGGAAATTACTGGACGGCTTGCTGGGCGCCGACCTGATTGGTTTGCATGTCCAGTCGCATTGCAACAACTTCTTGCAAACCGTGGACCGCTCGCTGGAATCGCAGATCGACTGGGAACACTTCTCGGTCAGGCGTCACGGTCATTTCACCATGGTTCAACCTTTCCCCATCAGCGTGGACTTTAACGATTTCAACGCGGTGCAGGATGGAACTACTGACCCCTATACGGAACGTGCCACGCTTCTGAAAGAACATGGGGTAGAGGCCATTTTCATGGGTGTGGGAGTCGATCGCATGGACTACACCAAAGGGATTCTCGAACGCCTTCTGGCGGTCGAGCGGCTTATGGAGAGCCATCCCGTGTATCAGGGGCAGTTCACCATTGTGCAGATCGGGGCGCCCAGCCGGACTCACATCAAGCGCTATCACGACTTTCTGGGAGAAGTTGAGTCCGAAGCGGACCGCATTAACTGGCGATTCCAGACCAGTCGGTGGAAACCGATTATTCTTTTGAACCGTCAGCACAGCCATCGCGAGATCCAGCGCTACTACCAGGCCGCCGATCTCTGTTTGGTTACCTCTCTCCATGACGGCATGAATCTGGTTGCCAAGGAATTCCTGGCGGCGCGGAATGATGAGCAGGGCGCCCTGATTCTGAGCCGGTTCACCGGCGCAGCGCGGGAACTGCGCGACGCACTGTTGGTCAATCCTTACGACATCGATCAAACGGCAGAGGCTATTCGCTTCGCCCTTGAAATGGATCCAGAGGAGAAAAAAGAACGAATGCAGCGAATGCGGAAAACCGTGAAGGAGCACAATGTTTACCGATGGGCCGGCAATCTGATTGGCGCGCTGTGCGACATCCGCGTCGATACAACAGCCAAACTGCCGGAAGCATCCAACATCGACGTTGCGGCTGCGTATCAAACCCACCCGCATGACGAAGGAGGCTTGGTTGCTTGAGACCGATGCCAAACTGACCGCAGAGCACTTCTTCGAAGAACTGGCACAATCTCCCGCGGGCGCGCTGCTGTTGGACTATGACGGCACTCTGGCGCCTTTTCAGGTGGAACGCGATCGCGCATTTCCTTACCCGGGCGTTTCCGCTCTGTTGCAGGAGATCATGAATACCGGCCACACTCAGGTCGTAGTGATTACAGGGCGTCGTGCCCAGGATGTCATTCCCCTTCTTGGCCTTGTGCCGCATCCGGAAATCTGGGGCGTTTATGGTTTGCAAAGGTTGAAGTCCGACGGAACCTGCGAAATGCCCCGGCTGGAGGAAAATGTCGTTCAGGCTTTGGCCGCTGCGGCCGAGTGGGTGAATGAGTTAGAGTTTGGCAACGTGTTAGAACTCAAGCCGGGCAGCGTGGCAGTGCACTGGCGTGGACTGGAAGAGTCCCTGGCCACGCGCATTCGCGGCAACGTTCTGTTGGGATGGCTGCCCATCGCCGACCGTGCACGCATGACTTTGCAGGAGTTTGACGGCGGCGTAGAGATGAAGCTAGCGACCTCCGACAAAGGAGATGCGGTGCGTAAATTCGTGGCGGAATTGGATTCTGCGATCTCGGTTGCCTACCTCGGTGATGACCAGGCTGACGAGGATGCTTTCCGTGTTCTGCAGAATCGTGGTCTTCGCGTGCTGGTCCGGCCGGAGTGGCGCGAAACCGGTGCTGATGTGTGGCTGCGACCTCCGGAGGAATTAGTAAAGTTCTTGTTTCAATGGCTGACAATTTGCCGCGGCGAGAAGTGATCTGCCTCCTCGCCGCGAGATCCTAATTTAGAGACAACTCTCCGCTAGCTGCCGGTCGCGGCAACCTCTACGTCGGAGAATCGCCTGCGGACTTTATCGCCGATCTCGCGCACTCTTCCTGCGATTTCGCCACGAGTTTCTTCGCCGCTGGCAGGAGCGAGAATCAAGCCAACCCCGATCCCGATCCCCGCCCCTGCGGCAAAGCAAAGAGCGCCTCGAAGCAGGTCAGAGTCGTCCCCGCGGATCACCCTCGATGCTCTCGCCACGCGACCGGCGGCAGTTTCATATTTCTGCTGGGCAACGTGGCGCAGATCATCGATTTGCTCGACGGCGCGGTCTCGTACGTTCTTTGTTGTGTTGTCCGACTGTTCCAGGAGATAAAGTCCAGTGCCGAGGAGTAGCTTGAAGAGTTTGTTCATAAACGGTCCTTTCGAATTGAACGACGATTCCCATCCCTAGCAGCGTAGCAGTTGATTCCTACCACCGCTATCGAGTTGATGCTGTAGGCGCACGCCATAGTTTGCCTATTTTGTTCTAGTGGGTGGCACACTTAGCCCCTCTGTACAACCCTGGCAACGATTCGCACACCCAAAGGCCGGCGTGGGGAGGCATTGTGAAAAAGCATGATCTTTCGTGGTTAAGACTGTTGGCTTTTTTTTCGATAACTACGCTCGCATCATCTTTGGTCGTTGCCGCCGTACTCGCTGGCTTTACCGTTGCGATCGCCGGCGGCGAACCTCCGCAAATGTTGAACGATCAGAACGTAGACCCAAGTGTACCCGGCCAGACCTTTTCCGGGATCATCACCGACGCGCGCTGTGGTCCGAGGCATACTGATTCGGAACAGAGTGCATCGGGATGTACCCGAATGTGCGTGCGAAACGGCTCGAAATACGTCCTGGTGGACGGCGACCGAAAGTACGAATTAGCGGGCAATCTGGAGCAGTTCGATCGGTTCGCTGGCGAGCGAGTCAGCCTCACCGGTGTTCTTAGTGGAGACACCGTCAGAGTGAGTTCCGCAAGTCCCCAGATCGCCGGCGGACCGGGACAGCCATAGCACGGCAGAGCATACAGCATTTACCTGATTGTTCGGCAACGGCGATGTTCGCTAGTGTTGTCCTGAGCCTTGTCGCGAATGGGTCTCGACGCCGGGCTGGGGTGGTCATGGGTTAGTGTCGGCAAAAACCGACGTTCGGACCCTCACGATCACCCCGTCAATCTCCAAGCAAAATATCTACACTTTATCGATTGTCTGCTGCAATAGCCCGCGCTAAGAACAGCATCAAACCGTTTGCAATTTAGGGAAGGAGGCTGTGTGAAAAGAGCTTTGATTGCGGCGCGAAATATTATAGGTACTGCTGGGTTGCTGCTCATCGGGTACGTCGTTCTCACTTCGATTCCCGACGTGGGACGTTACGTCAAGATCAGCACGATGTGAGGCCTCGGTGCGGCGCGCCTCATGCTAAGGTGCGCCAGTCCCGCTGGACAACTAACTTCTAAATTCGGAAGACCCCGGACACGCGGGCGTCGTATCCGCATCTTGAAGAAAGTCACTGGCTCGGCATCCCCGGCACTCTTTCGCCTTTCAGTTTTCCCGCCAGCTTACTTGCAAGACTCTTTATCTCTTTTTCTCTCGCTGCGTTCACGATTCCTTTTGAGTCGTCGTAAAGACTTTCTCGCAAGATGGTGGCGAGCCGCGCCTTGAGTA
>Ga0210390_10002785_pt1 | contig 15272 bp, 11 predicted proteins | sample IncBWH11OmetaG_FD_161050 | JGI IMG/M metagenome (GOLD analysis project Ga0210390, IMG submission 161050) | Forest soil microbial communities from Barre Woods Harvard Forest LTER site, Petersham, Massachusetts, United States - Inc-BW-H-11-O ... | reverse complement strand
CACGAAGAGCACGAAGAACATCACGAACACGAAGACGAAGCGGAAGAGCATCACGAGGAACACCACGAAGAAGTTCACGCGGAGGCGGGCCATCCGGGCGAGACCAGCGAACGCGAAGAAGACCACGCGGGTTTGAGCGAAGGGGAACGCGCCGATCTGGCGCATGACGAAGCGCTTGAACACGTGGAAGCCGAAGCGGCGATGGCGTCCACGGCGGAGGGCACGGTCAGCGAAGCGGTGCTGGAAGACGACGTGGTTCTGCTGCCCGGCGAAACACGCAGCCCGCGAAGCGGCAGCGCACCTCGGGAAGAATTTGTGCGGCGAGATTCCGCGCGAATTGGAAGCGATCCGCGTTCCCGGTTCCAGAGGCCGCATCGCGGCGGAGGACGGGATCGTGGCGGACGCGGCCGATTTGACCGGCGCGGCGGCGGTGGCGGTGGCGGTGGAGACCGCGGACGCGGCCGATTCGACAGGCGCGGCGGAGGCAGTGGAGCACCGCATCGCGGACATCACGGCGGGCACGCACCGCAGCGGCGTCCGCAACTGATTTCGGAGATGTTGAAGGCCGGACAAGAAGTGGTGGTACAGATCGCCAAGGAACCGCTGGGCAAGAAGGGCGCGCGGATCACAAGCCACGTGGCACTGCCCGGACGCTTTCTGGTGTACATGCCAACCATCGACCACATCGGAGTTTCGCGGAAGATTGCGAGCGCGGAAAACCGTTCGCGGCTGCGGAGATTGGTGGGCGAAGCGCGCGGCAGCTATCCCGGCGGATTCATCGTACGGACAGCGGCGGGCGGAGCGACCGACGACGAAATCCGGACAGACATCGAGTTCCTGGGGAAGACCTGGAACGAGATCAAGCAGAAGAACGAAGAACGCAAGCCTCCGGCGCTGTTGCACCGCGACTTGAACCTGGTGGAACGGATCCTGCGCGATTACGTCAGCGACGATTTCACAGGGATATGGATCGACAGCGAAGAGGAATTCGGCAAGGTAGTGGAGTTCGTCAGCCGGTTCCAGCCAAAGCTTGTAAGCAAGGTGAAGCTGTACACGAAGGAGCAGCCGATCTTCGAAGAGTTCGGGATTCAGCACGAACTCGACAAGGCGCTGCGAGCCAAGGTTTGGCTGAAGTCCGGTGGGTACATCGTCATCAACCATACCGAAGCGCTGGTGGCGATCGATGTGAATACCGGCAAGTTCGTGGGCAAAGGCTCCACGCGGCTGGAAGACACGATCGTGAAGACCAACCTGGAAGCGGTGAAGGAAATCGTGCGGCAAATCCGCCTGCGGGACCTGGGCGGGATTATCGTGGTGGACTTCATCGACATGGAAGAGCGCCGGAACCGCGAAAAGGTTCTGGGCGCGCTGCAGATGGCGCTGGAGCAGGACAAGGCGCCGTCAAAGGCACTTTCGTTCAACGAGTTCGGGCTGGTGTGCATCACGCGGAAACGCACGAAACAGGCGCTGGAACGCGTGCTGTGCCAGCCGTGTCCGTATTGCACGGGGTCGGGGATGGTGAAGTCGATACCGACGCTGTGCTACGAGATTCAGGCGGAAGCGCGGAAGATGGCTACGGCGGAACACGAAGGACCGAACCTGACGCTGCGCGTGCATCCGGAAATCGCCAAGGCGCTGAAGACGAGAGAGTCGATCTTGATCGATGAGCTTGAGCAGAATGCGCACAAGCACATCATTATTCAGTCGGATGCGACGCTGCATTGGGAACAGTACGATATCTACTAGTTTTAAGTTGTAAGTTTTTAGTTGTAAGTAAGACAAGACGCCCGGGCTTTGCGGCCCGGGCGTCTTTGTTTTGGTGTGCCGTATACAGCGCCGTTTAAGCTGTGGCAGCAATTGACGACGGTGATTGGTTTGTTGAAACTGAGTTCGAAGTGTATTGCGAAGATATCCTCAGCTCAGTCGGTGTCGCGGGTGGATTTGGCGCTGGTCGATTGAGGGAAGACGTTGTGTTGGGGCGGGGGCATGGGGGCGTTGGGCATGCGATCTTGCCAAAGAAATTTGTTGAGGACGAAGTTGTCGGCAGCGTCGGCGTGGCTGAAGTCGAGGTTCTTTCCTTCTTTCCAGGATTTGGTGTTCATTTCGTAGAGAAGGCCATTATCGCGATTGCGGTAATCGGCGGTGAATGGCGGTTCTGTGCCAGGGCCGCTGAAGAGCGGGGCCATTACCGCGGCGCGAGAATCGTTGGAGTTCATGGGAGGCGCGCCGAGCAAGGATTCGAGAGTGCGGACCATGTTGATGGTGGTGTAGAAAGTGTGCTCGACGAAGGGATGCGGTTGAGGGCGCGGAGAATATTTGCTGACAACGAGAGCAATGCTGCGATGGGAGTCGACGTGGTCAGGACCGTCCTGCGCATCGTCTTCGAGGACGAGGATCGCGGTGTCGTCCCAGTAGGGACTGTGCGAGACGGCGTCAACGACGCGGCCGACGGCGAGATCGTTGTCGGCAACGGAAGCGGTGGGGCGCGGCTTGCCCTTGGTGCCACCGGCGGTGTGATCGTTGGGAAGGCGCAGGAGAATGAATTGGGGCAGCGCGTCTTTGCCAGAATTGCGAGCGGCGAGGAAGCCCTTGAACTCGTTGAGGAACTCATCGACGCGGAGCTGATCGGGATAGGAAACCTCGAAATCCGGGAATAGCGGATCGAAATGGCCGCGCAGCTCGACTTGCGAGGCAATATTTTTGGCGAGGACGGGAATATCCCACGGATAAGGGCTGGGGCCGCCGCGAGGATCGCCGACATTCAATTCCAGGGCTTCGCCTTTTTTGACTACCGTGCGCTTGCAGGCTAGGCCGGCGACTTCGGGCGGGCCGCTGGAAGGAGACTGTTCACCAGCGGGAGCGTTGCACCATTTTGTGACTATGAATTCGCCGTAGTGGCGATAACTGATGTCGTGTTTGGCAAAATTCTTCCAGAGAAACCCACCAGTGGGCTCGCCAGCATAGGGTAAATCATCGTCAGCGGAAATGCCGGCAAGGAATTCGCCTTCGGAGTCGTAGGTGTGCTCGCCACCGCGATAGCCGATGGGCCAGGTTTTCTCGACGTAATCGGAGATGGAGGCGGAGGTGGACCAGATGTGGCCATCGCCGGACACATCGCCGCTATCGTAGAAATTATCGAGAATGCCAAACTGGCGCGCGAGCTTGTGCTGATTGGGAGTGATGTCTTCGCCATACATGGCGAGATGCGGATCGCCGTTGGCTTCAGAGAGATCGCCGAATACCTGATCGTAGGTGCGGTTTTCCTTGATGATGTAAATAACGTGATGGATTTTATTTTCGCCGGTGGCGAAGGGGATGTGGTCGACGTTGCCCTGGGCGGCGTTCGTTTTGGAGACTTGCTCGGTGTATGCAGCGAGATTTTCTTTCAGCGCGTTCAGCGAGATGCGGGCGAGCGAACCATTGGTCATCGCCGGATTGTAGGGGAAGCGAGGCGGACCGTCTTCGCTAGTTTTCAGCGCGACAGGGTTGGGCCCCGAGCCGCGGCCTTTGGCGCTGGCGATCAGAAGATCGGTGCCGGTTGCGACGACCACGGTGGGATACCACTCCGTGGGGATGAAGCCGGCGGCGCGCATTGGTTCGCCGAAAGCGGGATGCACGAGATCGAAGACCGCGACGGAATCGGAAATGGCGTTGGCGGAGAAGAGAGTTTTCTCGTCAGTGGAGAGCGCGAGGGATTCAGGGTCGCTGCCGCCAAAGAGTTGGCGGAGAAGCTTGGTGGAAAGCGAGTAGAGCAGCTTGCCGGAGTTGGTCTCCAGGACATCGATTTCGTCGCGATTGGTGAGCGCGACGAAAAGGTGGGAACTATCACGAGAAAGAAGCAATGCGGTGGGATGAGAGCCGCCTTCGAGAGGAGCGGCGGGTTTGCGCAAAGGGATAAAACGGACGACGGTGCCGGTGGTGAGATCGAGTTCAGCAACGGCAGAGGCATTCCAGAGAGAAACGAAGCCGCGCTTGCCGTCCGAGGTCATTACGGTTGTGTATGGCAACGATGCGGGGATGCGCTTGAAGGTAGAGAGATCGAAGCGACGGGTGATTTTGCCGTCGATGGTGCTGAGGAGCAGCGCTTCGTCGGAATTGTTGGAAGCGATGAGGAGGGATTCGACGCCGTCACAGAGAGCGATGCTGAGGCCGGCGGGATAGGTCACGTCTTTAAATTCGCTGCGGCGGACTTTGCCGTGAGGGATTTTCGTGCGCGGCGAGAGCGGAAGAAATCGTTCGGGAGTGACTTCGCCGCTCTGGAAGGAGTAGACGGCAATTCCGTTGCCGGTGCTTCCCTTCCCTTTTCCCAGCGGATCGGTGAGCGAGGCCATGGAGGCGTATAGGTGCTTGCCGTCGAGGCTGAAGACCAGGCCGAGGAAATAGGTTTGCTTGGCCTCGATGCCGAGGCGATCGTCCGGAAAATCGCGAATGGTGTTGGTTTCCAGATCGACGACGGTGAGGGATTGTTTGCGGCCGGAAGTGTAGGCGCCGAAGCCGCTGTGGAGGAACACAGCGTAACGCGCATCGGGCGAGATGGCGGCGGCCGTGGGGAAATTATTGATGCGGCGAGGATTGCCGGGGAGTTCGCCAAAGATTTTGTTGTTGGGAATTTGCGTGAGCGTTTGCGTGGAGGGATTTTGCGCGAGTAGAAGAAATACAGCCAGGAAGAAGCAGACGCACGATTGCGCTAAGACGCGGAAGAATCGCATGGACGCATTATAGGGGATTTAGCGAGTGGCAAGGTAAACGGCGAATTATGCCAATTTGGCAGGAGACAATGCGGCTGTTTCGTTGAGGAGCGGGGCGGGTATGGTTACCGCCAGGAGGGCCCATGGCGAGTAAAGCAAAAACAGGCAACGCTGATCTCCGTGCGGAGGCACTACAGGACGCTGAGGAGAGATCGCGGGCATATTTGCAGTCACTCGCGCATCGCAAAGTGTTTCCGAGCGAGTCCGATGTGGCTGGGCTCGCCCATTTTCGTGAGGCGCTTCCTGAAGGGCCTTGTGCTCCGGCGGATGTGGTGCGGATGCTGGATGAGTTTGGTTCGCCGACGACAGTAGCTAGCGCTGGGGGACGCTATTTTGGATTTGTGATCGGTGGGACGCTGCCCGCGGCTTTGGCAGCAAGCCGGCTTGCGAATACCTGGGATCAGAATGCGGCATTTCGGGTGATGTCGCCGGTGACGGCCGAAATCGAAGAAGTGGTGCTGCGATGGGTCTGCGAGATATTCGGATTGCGGCCTGATTGCGAAGGCGGAATCGTCACGTGCGCGACGGCCGCAAATTTCACGGCGCTGGCCACCGCGCGGCATGCACTGTTGGCTCGAAGCGGATGGGATGTGGCGGCAGATGGAATGTTTGGAGCGCCACCCATTGAGGTGATTGTCGGTGAGGAAGTACACGCTTCGGTTCTGAAGGCGTTGAATCTTGCGGGATTTGGGCAGAAGAGAGTGACGATCGTTCCAGCAGACGGACAGGGACGCATGAGAACGGACAAGCTGCCAAAGCCGAAGAAAAATTCGCTGGTGTGCATTCAGGCGGGCAATGTGAATACCGGAGCGTTCGATCCGGCGGAGGAGATTTGCCATTGGGCGCATGAGAGCGAAGCGTGGGTGCACGTTGACGGCGCGTTTGGGCTGTGGGCCAGAGCTTCGCCGAATTATACGCATCTGCTGAGGGGATTCGAACTGGCGGATTCGTGGGCGACAGATGCGCACAAGTGGCCGAATGTGAATTATGACTGCGGAATCGTGCTGGTTCGCAACGCTGCTGCTTTGCGTGCTGCGATGACGATCAGCGCTGCTTATCTACAGCCCGGCGCACTGCGTGAGCCTGCTAATCAGACTCCGGAGGCTTCGCGGCGGGCGCGCGCGATTGAATTGTGGGCGGGGCTGAAATCGTTGGGGAAGCAGGGGCTGGCGGACCTGATCGAGCGGACCTGCGCGTACGCGAAGCAATTCGCGGAAGGTTTGCGCGAGGCGGGGTATGAAATTTTGAATGATGTGGTGATCAACCAGGTGCTGGTGTCCTTTGGATCGGCGGAAACTACGCGGGAAGTGATGCGCCGCGTGCAGGAAGATGGCACATGCTGGTGCGGAGGAACGGTGTGGCAAGGAAAAACCGCGATGCGAATTAGCGTGTCTTGCTGGGCCACGACCGAAGAAGATGTGGAGCAAAGCCTGGCCGCGATTCTACGCATTGCCGGCCAAGTACGCGCCTGAAGCATCGGTATAGGTGCAAATTCGAAGTGTGGTTGCGCTGTGTTATTCTCTCAGCATGTCCGCACGAATCCTCGATGGCTTGAAAATCCGTGATGAACTTTTTGGCGAGTTGAAGGGAGAGATCGCAAAGCTCTCCGCTCAAGGAATTCGCCCGGGGCTGGCGGCAGTGCTGGTGGGAGAAAACCCCGCGTCGCAGCAGTATGTGAACAGTAAGATCGCGGCATGCGAGGAATTGGGCTTGGCAAGCTGGCTTCACACGCCGCTGGCCAGCGTTTCGACGGAGTACATGCTGCAACTGATGAAGGATTTGAACGAGGACGACAATGTGGACGGCATCCTGGTGCAATTACCGCTACCGGCGCAGGTCGATTCGAAGAAAGTGCTGGAGGCGGTCGATCCCGCGAAGGACGTGGACGGATTCCACCCGGTGAGTTTGGGGAGGTTAGTGAGCGACCGGCCCGGGCTGGTGGCGTGCACGCCCGCGGGCTGCATGGAAATGCTGCGGCGATACAAGATTCAGATTGAAGGCGCGAATGCGGTGGTGCTGGGGCGCAGTGACATTGTGGGGAAACCGATGGCATTGCTGTTGATGCATGCGAACGCTACAGTGACGATTTGCCATTCGAAGACGCGGGACCTGGCGGACGTGGTGCGGCGCGCGGACATTGTGGTGGCGGCGATGGGCAGAGCCGGGTATGTGCAGGCGGATTGGATCAAACCGGGCGCGGCGGTGATTGATGTGGGAACGAATCGGGTGACGGACGCGGCGGAGGCTGAGAAGCTGCTGAAGAATTTCCCGCAGAGGTTGGAAAAATTTCGCGTGAAGGGGAATGTGTTGATTGGCGATGTCCATCCGGATGCGGTGTTCACGGCGGGAGCGCTTTCGCCGGTACCCGGCGGGGTGGGGCCGATGACGATTACCATGCTGATGAGCAATACGGTGAAGGCGGCGCGGTTGCGGCGGGGGAAGAGTTCGGTGGTGGGGCAGTAAAGATTTTCGTTGAGCCTCCCAAAAAACGAAATTTGCCGCTTGGATTCCATCGGACGCGGCGAAGACGAACACAATAACATGCTGAAAATGGGACTGACCGGCGGAATTGCCAGCGGGAAGAGCACGGTGGCGGCGATGCTGCGGGAGATGGGGTTCGCTGTGCTGGAAGCGGATGCGGTCGCACATAGGTTGTTGGAGCCCGGACAAGCGGCGCATGACGAAGTGTTGCGGGAATTTGGCGCGGAGTTGGCGGACGGCGTGGGAAAGATCGATCGAAAGAAATTAGGGACGATCGTTTTTGCGGATCCCGCAAAGCTTGCGAAGCTGAACGCGATAATTCATCCAGGCGTGGAACAGGCGATTTTGCGTCAGTTTGCGGAATGGCAACGGAGCGGTGTGCGTGACGCGGGATTTGTGGAGGCGGCGCTTCTGGTGGAGGCGGGGATTGCGGCGAAGCTGGACGGGCTGGTGGTGGCATATTGCAGGCCGGAGCAGCAGATGGAACGGTTACGTGCGCGCGGGATGAGCGAGATTGAAGCGAAGCGGCGATTGGCGGCGCAGATGCCCGTGGAAGAAAAGTTGGAGCATGCGATGGAGAGGATTGATTGTTCGGGGACGTTGGAGGAGACGCGATCGCAGGTGAGGACTTTGGCGGCGAGGGTAAGGAGGAGGGCGTTGGGGTAAGGGAGAAATGTTTGATTCCGCGGATCAGTGCGGAGGGACGGATTGCGAGTAAGAATATGACGCACCTACGGCGCTCTGTTGACGGAATGGGTTCCCAACCCTTACGGGCTGGGCTAACTTGTGGCGCGCCTACGGCGCTGGACCACACCAGAGCCTGTGTCGCGACTAGTGGTCCAACAACCTCCAACGAGGGCTGAGCTATCCTGTGAGGACTCGGAAGATAGTACTGCTTGTGGTCGCCGTCTGCGTTATTGCCTTCTGCACTTTTTTGTGTGAGCCAGATTGGTTGTTCCATTGGCGCGATTTCCGGACGGGGAACGCGATTGTTTCAGCATGGCTAGACTTCAGTTCCACCGATCCGATCTTATGGAACTGTATCGGCTTAGTGCGGCGCCCATACGCGAAGTTTGGAAATTAGGCGCGGGTTAGGGTGGCGGCGCGGGCGGCTTCCAGGAGTTGGGAGGCGTTGGCGCGAATATCGCCGTGGGCGAAGACGGCGCTGCCGGCGACCAGCAACTCTGCGCCGGCTTTTACTACGTCGGTTACGGTTTCCAGATCCACTCCACCATCAACTTCAATGCGGAAATCGAGTTTGCGTTCGGCGCGCATGCGGGCGAGTGCGGCAATTTTGTTCAGGGAATTAGGAATGAATTTCTGGCCGCCGAAGCCGGGATTCACGCTCATGACCAGGACGTGGTGAACGAGATCGAGAACTTCAGTGAGCGTTTCAACGGGAGTGGCTGGATTGAGGACTACGCCGGGTTTGCAGCCATGAGAAGCGATGAGGTGAAGCGTGCGATCGAGATGGATGCAGGCTTCCTGGTGGACGGACATCCAGTTGGCGCCGGCTTCGGCAAATTCGGGGATGAAGAAATCGGGATTTTCGATCATCAGGTGGCAATCGAAGGGGACTTTGAGTTGTTTGCGCAGAGAGCGCACGACGGGAGGGCCGATGGTGAGGTTGGGAACGAAGTGGCCGTCCATGACGTCGAGGTGCAGGACGGTGCCGCCACCGTCGATGGCTTGCTGGGCGTCGATGGCGAGCTGCGCGAAATTTGCGGAGAGAATTGAGGGCGCAAGTTCGATGTTCATGGTTGTCCTTCCCCGAAGATGGAATTATACGATGGGTGGGGGCAGTTCGGGGGGCTTGAGAGTCTAAGTGCGAAGTGTTGCAGCGGATTCCTAAGCGGCTAAAGCCGAAGGAAAGGGGGCCTATTTGTGTCGGACCTGAAGGTCCGACCCCCTAATTCTATTGGTCAGGCTTTGATCTGGCGCCAGAGATGTAAATCGAAGAGGGATTCCTCACTTCGCGGACTCCGTTCGGAATGACGATTTGGAGTTAAGAGGAGACTTCGCGCCAGGGGATGGTGCGGTGTTGGGAGCTGCTTTCGAGGGTTAATTCGAGGGATTGCATTACATTGAGGATTTGCTGGGGCGTTACCAGTAGCTGGGCTTTGTGGAGGATGGCGTCGCGTATGTTGGCGTAAAATTCGCGCCAGTCGCCGGTGGAGGGGATTTTGCGGGTGATGGCGTTTCCGCTTTCTATGAGGGTAAGTTCGCCGTAGTTTTCTGGTTTTTCTACTATCCAGGACGGGCCGGTGGGGATTTCGCCGTTGCGAAGAGCGGGCTCAAGTGGATCGAATTCGCGTTTGAAGTAACTTCCCTTTTCGCCGAGGACTACTAGGCGCGGACGCGGTACCGCGGACATCATGGTGGCGCGTAGAAGTGCGCGTGCGCCATGCGGGTATTGGAGAAAAATATCGAAGGCGTCGTCGGTCGTGAGGCCGGTGCGCTCGGTGCGAACGTCGGCGGTGATGGCTTCGGGAGTGCCGAGAAGGGTCATGGCTTGATCGAGCAAGTGGGGCGCGAGATCGAAGAGGACGCCGCTGCCGGGACCGGGTTTTTCGCGCCAGGCGCCGAGCTTGGGAGTGGGACGGAAGCGATCGTAGGTAGTTTCGAAACGAATGATGTGGCCGAGAATTCCTCCGGCAATGGATTGGCGGAGGGCCTGGAAATCGGCATCAAAACGGCGATTGTGATAGACGGAGAGGACACGGTCTTGCTGCTTGGCGAGTTGGAGGAGTTCGACGGCTTCGGCTACGGTGGTGGTGAATGGCTTATCAACTACGACGTAACGGTCGGCTTCGAGGCAGCGCTTGGCGAGCGGGTAATGCGTCTGGTTGGGAGTGGAAATGGCGATAAGTTGGATGGAGTCGATGGCAAGGAGTTCGTCGAGGGTGCGGACGATGCGCGCGTCGGGATAGAGTTGCGCGGCGGTGTCGCCTGTGCGTTGAAGAATGGCGGCCAGACGCAAGCCTTCTACGGCACGAATTACAGGGGCGTGGAAACAACGGCCACCGAGGCCAAAACCGATGAGACCGACATCGATCATTTAGCTTATCCCTCAGGCCAAAACGAAGAATCGATTCCTCAGGGGCTAAAGCCCTTTTCTGGCTGGCGGTAATGTCGGAGCTGAAGCTCCGACCCCCTAAGGATGGTCCGAAAATAAGAACCGGCAACTCGATCACTTTGGAGCAGTGTATCACTGGCGCGAAGATGGATGGATTGCTCCGCGAGGTGGCCGAGTTGGTTCGTGGCGTGAGGACGTTATATCCTTCTTGGCGTGGAGAAGAATTCGGCGACACTGCTCGGGCCGGCGCGGGGATTGTATCTCGGGCTTGCGGTGACGATTCTTGCGGTGCTGGTGTATGCGGCATACATCACAGTGCAATTCGCGGGATTGCGAAAATTGCAGAGCGAGATGGTGGACCGCAACCGGCGAGACTCATTGCAACTGTTGCGCATCCAGAACGATCTTAATTCGGTGGGGCTGGCGATGCGAGACATGTTGGACGCCAGCGAGCCTTATCCGCTGATTGCGTGGACTGCGCAGTTCGACCGCATTCATGCCGACCTGGATGACGCGCTGCGGCTGGAAGCGCCACTTTCGGAGACAACTCCCACCAGCGAGCAGCGCCATTACTTGTTCCAGGCGCTGAATCAATTCTGGGAGGCCAGCGATCGCATGTTCACGCAAGCGGGTTATGACGAACAACTGGCGCGGGAGCAGATTCGAGACACGCTGCAACCGCGGCAGGCCGCGCTGAGCTCGGCGGTTTCCCGGCTGCTGGTGCAGAACAACGAAGCGGAGGAGCTGGCCGCGGGACGTATCGCGGAAATTTACGGACGAGTGCAGAGGCAGCTTTATTTTTTCCTGGCGGGGATTTTGCTGGCGATTGTGGTGACCAGCCTGTATCTGATTCGCAATAACCGGCGGCTGTTTGCGCATGTGGAGGAGTTGTCGTCTCAGCGAAGCGACCTGGCGCAGAAGCTGATTGCGACGCAGGAATCCACGCTGCGGCATATTTCGCGGGAATTGCATGATGAGTTTGGGCAGGTGCTGACGGCGATCGGGTCGCTGCTGCGTCGAACCGATAAACAGATACCGCCGGATTCGCCGCTGCACGCGGACCTGCAAGAAGTTCGGGAGATCGCGCAAAATACGCTGAACAATATTCGAAGCTTATCGCAGGCGCTGCATCCGGTGTTGCTGGACGAGGCGGGGCTGGAGAACACGCTGGACTGGTACATCCCGACGGTGGAACGGCAGAGCGGGCTGATGCTGCACTACGAAAAGTCCGGCGAACGGTTTGCAGTGGGAACGAGCGCCGGCGTGCAGATTTATCGCGTGCTGCAAGAAGCGCTGAACAACGTGAGCCGGCATTCGGGGGCGAAGGAAGCGTGGATTCGTTTGCGATTTCAGCTGGAGGAGTTGGAGTTGGAAGTGGAGGATCACGGCAAGGGATTGGCGCCGGCAGAAGGGCCGACGGGAATCGGGCTGGTGGCGATGCGAGAACGCGCCGAAATTTTGGGTGGAGCAGTTTCGGTCACGGCTTTGGGAACAGCGTCAACGGGAAATGGAACTGGCACGCTGGTGAAATTGCGAGTACCGCGAGACAAGGTGGAGATGCATGGCGAATAAGTTGAAGGTGTTGCTGGTGGACGACCACGCGCTGGTTCGGCGTGGATTTCGCCGGATGCTGGAGGATGAACCGACGATCCAGGTTGTGGGCGAAGCGAGCGACGGGCTGGAAGCAGTAGAGCGCGCGGAACAATTGCAGCCGGATGTGATCGTGATGGATTGCGCGCTGCCGCAATTTAACGGGATCGAGGCTGCGCGGCGAATCCTGGCGAAACGCCCGGAGACCGCGATCCTGATGTTGAGCATGCATTCCGAAGACACTTTGATACGGCAGGCGATGGAAGCTGGCGCGAAGGGATACGTGTTGAAGAACGCGATGGACCTGGACCTGGTGAGAGCCATCAAGAAAGTGGCGGAAGGCAAAATTGTGCTCGATCCGCAGATCACGCGGGGCGGAACGCTGAAGGGCGAGCGAGATACGGGGCTGACGCAGCGGGAGCTGGAAATTCTGCAGCATATCGTGGCGGGAAAATCGAACAAGGAAATTGCCAGCGAGTTGAGCCTGAGCGTGAATACGGTATCGGTGCACCGGGCGAACATCATGGATGCGCTGGGAATTCACAAGACGGCGGAGCTGGTGGTATACGCAATCCGCAACGGACTGGTCACTTTGCCATGACGCTTCCGCAGGGGCTTCCGTGAAGCGACGCGAGTTTATCCGGGGCGGAGTTGGAGTGGGTCTTATCGCGGGCGCTGGCGTGCCGGTATGGGCAGCCGGGCCGAATCCGGGATTCCGCTTTGTGGATGTTACGGGCGCGGCGGGAATTCGCTTCGCACATAACAGCGGGGCGTACGGCGGAAAGCTGCTGCCGGAAACGCTGGGATCGGGTTGCGCGTTTCTGGATTATGACGCGGACGGCTGGCAAGACATCCTGTTGGTGAATTCGATGGACTGGCCGGGACATAAACACCAACGCACCACACTGAAGCTTTATCACAACAATAGAAATGGCACGTTCACGGATGTGACGAAGGCCGCGGGGCTGGATGTGGAGATGTACGGAATGGGCGTGGCCGTCGCGGACTACAACAACGACGGATTCCCGGATATTTTCATTACGTGCGTGGGGCAGAGCCGGCTATTTCGAAACACCGGCAATGGCACGTTTGTGGACGTGACGAAGGCCGCCGGGCTGCTGGGGAAGCAGGGACTGAGCACTTCGGCGTTATGGTTCGACTACGACCGCGACGGCTATCTGGACCTGTTCGTGTGCAATTACGTGCGATGGTCAGCGGAACACGATGTGTTCTGCAGCCTGGATGGAAAGAATAAGTCCTACTGCACGCCGGAAGCGTATCGCGGCGATACGTGCTGGCTGTATCGAAATCGCGGGAATGGAACGTTCGAAGACGTGACGGCGAGCAGTGGAGTGTTTGACAGCAGTTCCAAATCGCTGGGCGTGGCCATGCTGGATTACGACCAAGACGGCTGGCCGGATTTGCTGGTGGCCAACGACACGCAGCCGAACAAACTGTACCGCAACCTGCACAACGGTAAATTCAAGGACATCGCGGTGGAAGCGGGGCTGGCGTTCAGCACGGAAGGAAAAGCGCGCGCGGGCATGGGAGTGGACGTGGCGGATTTCGATAATTCCGGAAAGCCGGGAATCGTGATCACGAATTTCGATAACGAGATGGTCGGTCTGTATCGTTTTTCGGGCAAAGGCTACGACGACGTGGCGATGCAGACGGGTCTGGGCGCCGCGTCACGAAACACGCTGGGATTCGGGTGCGTGTTTTTCGATGTGGATCTGGACGGTTTACAGGATATTGCGATCGCGAACGGGCACATCGACGAAACGGTTCGAAACATTCGAGGAAACGTGGGCTACGCGCAACCGGCGCAACTTTTCCATAACCTGGGCGGCGGACAATTTCGCGACGTGGCGGACGAAGTGGGCGGCGGCTTTGACAGGCCAAAAGTGGGGCGTGGGCTAGCAGTGGGCGATTTTGACCGGGACGGGGCTTTGGACGTGCTGCTGACGACGAATAATGGAGCAGCGTTTCTGTATCGCAATGATGTGCAGAATGGCAATCGCAGCATTCGCTTCAAGCTGGTGGGAACGCAATCGAATCGTGATGGAATTGGAGCGGTGTTGAAAGTTTTCGCGGGAGGGCAGCAGCAGACGCGGATGGTGAGGAGCGGGTCGAGTTATTTGTCGCAATCAGAGTTGCCCGTGACGTTTGGCGTGGGGCGGCAGACGGAAATCGAACGCGCGGTGGTGGAATGGCCCAGCGGAAGGAACGAGGAGTACAAGAAACTAAAGAGCGGAGAGTCTTTCCAGATCACTGAAAGTAAGGGGGTTACGGAATATCTTAACGGGTAATGCTTTCACATTATTGCCAACGGTTCCAAGGGAAACTATAAAGGGTCCACTAAGCATTGCTTCTCATAGTCCGCATACCTTCGCCGACTCAGGAAGCACCCCAACAAACATTGCGGCCGGGCCTCGACCCCCCGGCCGCATTTTTATTGAACGCACAAAATCAAAGGAAGGAAGGCATGCATGACCTGGATCAAAACGATTCGCATGGAAGACGACGAGCGCGTGCGCAACGCCGTGATGGAGGAACGGAAACTGTATCCGGTTGAGTATGCGACGCCGGTGCCGATTGTGGATCACGGATTCGAGAACAGCATTGTGGGGTCGCATAGCCTGTTCCCGGATGTAATGTTTCATTCCTTCAGCGCGTTTGGCGCGATGATGTCCCCGGACCTGCCGCTGAAACGAGCGCAACACGAAATGATCGCCACCATGGTTTCGGTGACGAACCGATGTTTTTATTGAATGGAATCTCACGCAGAGTTTCTGCGTCGAGCGAGCCTGGACGATGAAATGGTGGCGGCGTTGCGCAAGGATTTCCGGACTGCGCCGATCAGCGAGCAGGACAAGACCATGCTGGAATACGTGGTGAAGTTGACGCGCGATGCGACGCAGTGCAGCCCGGAAGATCACAAAACGCTGCGAGCCGTTGGATTTGACGATCGAGGGATATTGCAGATCACGTTGATTGCATCATGGTTTAACTATATTAATCGGGTCGCCGATGCCCTGGGGGTCGGACGCGATGGGAAGGCGGAGAACCCGTGAGAATGCTGGCGGAGACATTCGCAGATCGACCTGCTTGGGCTTACGTTAAGATCCTTCGTGGCGCATTAAGCAAATACGCCCCTCAGAATGACAATGCGTTTTTTTTTCGATAGGTCATAGCGATTTGGTCTCGCATTTTTTGGTTAACGTCGGGATGATGATCGGAAACGGCCCGCCTCAGAAGGCGGGCGCTACAACGGCCGGAAACCCAAGACCCACCCTTCGCAAAAATGACGAGACAATTTAGGAAGGCTGCAGACGATGGGCGGCGATCAGGGCTTGGCCGAGGCTGATGCCGCCGTC
>Ga0210390_10002783_pt1 | contig 15276 bp, 15 predicted proteins | sample IncBWH11OmetaG_FD_161050 | JGI IMG/M metagenome (GOLD analysis project Ga0210390, IMG submission 161050) | Forest soil microbial communities from Barre Woods Harvard Forest LTER site, Petersham, Massachusetts, United States - Inc-BW-H-11-O ... | reverse complement strand
GCTCTTTCACCAACACCGGATCCGACGAGGTCGTTCCTTCAGTGCTCATGGAGCCACACCTTTCCCCCTTCCGCCCGACGGGGACAAATCCTTCGTCGAGGTCGGAGCCGCTGAGCGAATGTCTACGGCACAGGCAGCAACGAGCCGATCTTCACCGCCCTCAGCCGAAGGCTCAACGAACCGTCCGGCTGTGACCGACCGCCTGCAGCGGTGACTGACTGCTCGCATGGAGCGAGCTCGATGCGGCGAACAGGGGACCGCTCCACACGGCCACCGTGGCGGCGATGGCAAAGAGAATCCCTGCGGCTGCAGTCCTCCCCTTGTGGATGCGCATGGGGCCACTCTTCATCACGAATGTGAGGAAACCAACAGAGCGGCGTAAGAGTCTGCTGTGAAGATCGGCCGTCGCCCTGATGCCGCCGCCGGGCTCTGCTCGTGTCAAGGACGCCGGAATGTCGCCGGGACCACGACGTCGCTTACCATGAAAACATGATTTTCGAACCATCGGCGACGGCCCTGGATCCGGCTCCGGCCGACCCGGTCGCCGTCCAGCCGGCGCGGCGGCCGGACTCGGTGCGCCGGACCTCGACCATGCTGATGGTCTGGCCGGATGGGTTCGGTTCCGAGCTCAACCTCAAGGGGAGGGCGCGCGACCTCCTCACCCCCGCCAACGGCGAACCCTCGATCATCGACGCCTCCGACCTGCATGCCGTCACCGGTCGCGCCCGCGACGTCGTGCGCATCGAGAGCGACCCCGCCAACGCCGACCTGCAACGGTTGGTCGGCTGTCGGGCCGGGGGCAACCTGCGCTCGGCCATCGCACAGGAGCTGTCCGGCGAGTACGAGGCCGGGACGCCGCTGCTCCTGCTGCTCGACGACATCGCCGGCGCCACCCTCATCTCGGGGTTCACCTATTTCCGCTGGGCCGACGTGGTCCCGGGCATGCGCGACCGCCTGGGCAGCGGTACGAAGAGCGACATGCGCGGCATCTGCTCGGGCTTTCGAGAGGGCTCGAGCGCCCTGTACCCCAACGGGGCTCTCCGAGGTGTGAGCTCCAATACCCCTCTCGCTCCTTCTCTGGCCGACCCGGCCGACCCGCTGGGCTTGCACGGGCGGGAAGATCCACCCGAGATCGCCATGCGACGGGCGCGCCGGATCGACGTATGGGAGGACGGCGACCACCTCGAGTTCGACACCATGTTCCGGGACAGCTGCTGGGTGCCCGGAGGTGACGAGGTTGTGTTGCACGAGTACGAGGTCGTCGGCACAGCCGATCGGGCCAGTGGCACGGTGCTCTCCGTTCAGGCGATCCCTCGGGTCCTGCCCTACCCCGAGTGTCCGCTGGCCGCACCCAACGCTCCGCGACTCGTCGGAACGACGCTCCACGACCTGCGAATCGAGGTGCTCTCTCAGCTGCGGTCGGTCGACTGTTGCACCCATCTCAACGACGGGCTCCGCGCGCTGGCCGAAATTCCCGTGTTAGCAGACGCCCTACGCGGATGACTCAGGCCAAGTCGGTCCCGGTCGCCACCCGGACGGGCCGTCCCCGGCGCTTCGAGTCCGAGGACGAGCTCCGTCTGCTCCTCGACGCGGCGATGGTCGTGATGGGCCGCAACGGTTACGTCGGCGCGTCCGTTGCCGACATCCTCAGCGAGGCGAACCTCTCGACGCGCTCGTTCTACCGCCACTTCGAGTCGAAGGATCAGCTCCTCTGTGCGCTGTACCGGCGGGAGGCCGAGAACGCGGCTGCGCGGCTCAATGCCAAGGTCGACGCAGCGCCCTCGCCCCGCGCCGCGCTCGACGCCTGGATCGACGAGATCCTGAGCTTGGGGCAGCACCGGGCCAAGGCGGCCCGAGTGCGCGTCCTGGGATCGCCCGGTGCGATGCGGGCCGACGGCTATGCCGAGGAAACGCGCCACGCCTCCAAGTTGCTGATGGCCCCCCTCGAGACGCTGCTGGCCGCTGGAGCCGCCGAGGGATCGTTCCCACTGGCCGATCCGCCCGCCGATGCCAACATGATTCGCTCGGTCGTCTGGGCGGCCGCAGGCCTGACGCCGTCGAGCCACGAGGCGTCGTCGCGGGCCGATGTGACGGGCCAGGTGCGCTCGTTCTGCGCCCGTGCCCTCGGCGCGCCGTCGAACGCCTAAGGCTTGCTCGCCGCCTGGTTCGTCTGATCGACGGACGGGGAACCGAACGCCTGCTCAAGCACCCACTCCGTGGCGCGGGCGTACCCCGATGCCGCCAATGTCGCTCCCTGGTCGAAGTCGAACGGTGAGGGCGCCTCGGGAAACGGCGACGGCACGAAATAGACCGCACCATTGCGCTGGGCGGCGGTCGCCTCGGCGCTCTGGAGCCTGGCGATCTGCAGTTTCGACGTCATGAGCGACACGGTGCTCATTGCGGCGGCCACCGCTCCGCGTGGTGGCTTTCGCCTGGGTGCCGTGGTCGTCAGGAACGCATAGACCTCGTCGGCACCGAGGTCGAGCGCCTCGCTGGCCGGACACCCCGCGGACAGGGAACCATCGACCAACCAGCGACCCTCGCGATAGACGGGCGGGAAGATCCCCGGGATGGCGGCGGTGGCCAGGAGTGCGGACGCCACGTCGCCTTCGTGCATCACCACGATGTCGCCGGTCAACGCGTCGGTGGCGACGGCGGCGAACGGCACCTTCGCCTCTTCGATCCGATCGATGCCCAACCACTCGTGGATGATCATCTTGAGCCTCTTGGTCGTGACCAGGTGGTCGCGCAGGCCTACGAATCCCGCGACGGCCCGGAACAGTTCGAAGCGAAAGACGTTCTTTCGGGTCAGGTCGCTCCAGGCGGTCTCGAGTTCCTTGCAGCCATCGATGCCCGGATGCGTCGCGTAGAACGCTGCGTTGAGTGCACCGATGGACGACCCCGTCAGCAGGTCAGGCTCGATGCCGGCTTCGACCAGCGCCCGCATGCCCCCGGCCTGCATGGCGCCCAAGTTGCCACCCCCCGAAAGGGCGAACGCCACTCTCATCCTGCATCACCTCGTCACTGTGTCCCGGATGAGGTTAGCGACATGCCCTCCGATGCGCGCCGCTCGCGGTCAGCGCGACGCCCGCCGTGCGCCGGCATCTTCGTTGAGCGACCACAGCGCCGGTTCGCCGTCGTCAACCTGCACGGCGCCCTCGATCTCGAGCGCCCGCAGGTGGGACACGGTCTCTCCCACGGCGGCGCGGCGCATGAAGCCCGCGATGTCGTCCCACGAACGAGACCAGCGCATGTGCGACGCGATGTCCCACGCCGTGTGCGGCCCCTCGGAGAGGATCGCGATCACTTCGGTGAAACGGTCCCGGTGGTGTTGGCGCAGTTCTTCCAAGCGGGTGCGGAGATCCTCGAATCGGTACTCGTGCGCGGGCAGTACCTCATTGACCTCGTAGGGCTCGAGCTTGTCGAGCGAGTTCAGGTAGTCGCCCAGGGGATTGGCGCCGGCCTGGGGATGGAACGGGATGTTCGGGGTGATGCGCGGCAAGACGTGGTCGCCGGAAAGCATCAGCTCGTTGCGCGCCTCATAGAAACAGAGGTGACCCGGGGAGTGACCCGGGGTCCAGATCGCCGTGAGGTCCCAACCCGGCACCTCCGGCTGCGCACCATCCTCGAGGAGCACGTCGGGAACGACGGGATCCACCAACGGCCGCACCGGCATGGCGGCGTTTCGCAGTGGTTCGAGCTCTTCGGGGGGCGCGCCCATACGCCGCAACGCCGCCGCCACCCGGTCCAACAGGTCGTCGGGCTCGTCGTAGCGATCGTGGATCAGTTCGGCGTCGGCGGGATGGAGCGAGATCCATGCGCCCGATGCTTCGCGGATGCGGCCGGCGAGACCGTAGTGATCGGGGTGGATGTGGGTGACCATGACGCCCTGCACGTCCGCCACGTCGCAGCCGACCTCGGTGAGTCCGCTCGACAACGCCGCGAACGCATCGTCCGTGTTCCATCCCGCGTCCACGAGGTACGGCCCGCGGTCGGTCTCGAAGACGTAGACCAGGACGTAACGAAGGGAGTTGTTCGGCAGCGGTACCGGGATGCTCCAGAGGCCCGACCGGACCTTCTCGACACCGGGAAACGGGTCGTTCGCCGCTGCTGCGCCGCGGGCGCGCTGGGCGTGCGACGGAGCCGGCGTGTGCGTGTGTCCCGAACCGGAGGTCGAAGCCATCGACATGAGCGTAGAGCCTCCGAAGGAGACGTCCCCCCCGAGGTCGGACGCCGAATGACCCCAGCGCCTTCCCGCTAGGGCTCGATTCGATCGACCAGTCCCCATTCCTTCGCCGTGATCACATCAATCGGCTCGGCGGAGAACGCCAGCGAGGCGGTGCGAAGCCGGCCGATCCGGCGGGTCAGACTCACCGTCCCGCCCGCTCCGGGGACGAGGCCGAGCCCGATCTCGGGCAAAGCGAGCGTCGTCTCCGGAGAACCCACCACCGTGCTCGTGAACGCCGCGAGCTCGACACCCGATCCCATGCAGGGGCCGTGCAGGTAGGTGACGGTCGGCTTGCCGAGCTGTGCGAGCGCGCGGCCCACGCTCCGTTGCAGCCGTACCAGATGCGCCGTCGCCGGGTCCGGCCGCGTGCCGAACTCGTCGAGATCGCCGCCGGCACAGAACGACCTGCCCTCACCCCGCCACTCGACGCATGTGATCCCGGTATCTGCTGTCGCCAGCACCAGGGCATCGACCAGTTCGTCCCGCATCCGGGCGTCGAGCGCGTTCAGCCGCTCCGGTCGGATGAGCGTGATGACCAGGGTGCTGCCGCCACGCTCGACCCGCACCCGTGGCCCGTCGTCGCGCAGGGTCCGGGGCGGGTTGGCCGTGCGCCAAGCCGCGAACTCCGGGCCGGACTGGAGCACCGAGTAGGCGGCCGACTCGGCCACAAGGCCGTCCGCAACCGAACGCCGTGGCGCGGCGCGCAACAGCAGCGCGAGCGTCGTACCAGCGATCGGTTGGGCGGCAAGGTTCTCCTCCACCCGACCGAGCATGGGGCCGTCCTCGGCGACTGCGACGTCGCACAGTTCGAGCCACGCAGGGTCTACGTCTCCCTGTGTCACCCCCACGACGACGAACGGCAAGCTGACCAGGCGATCGACGGCCCCTGGGGGCGGCGGCTCGAGCCGCCCGTCGAGCGGGACCCGTACGGGGGCGCTGCGCTCGGGCGAAACGTCGCTTTGCAGCTCGGCCAGGAGCGCATCGGCGCTCAGGTGTTCGAGAATCGCGAGACGTTACCCTGCCGCAGATGGACGACCCACGGGCCCGGCTTTGGGCGGCGAGCGGCGTGATGGCGCTCACCGGGCTGCCCGAGGCCCCGCTCGGCCCGCCCGAGCATCTGGTCGAGGGTGTCGAAGAGCTCGCCCGGCCGTTCGAGGGCCTGGACGCGCTGGCCCTGCTCGGTGAGCGCGCCGCACACATGGGTCTCTGGCGCCGGGGAACGACCAGCTGTGGCGGCAGTTGCCGATTGCTGGCCTCGAGAGACGGCCTCGTCGCGGTGTCGCTGGCCCGAGACGAGGACTTCGAGGCGATCCCTGCCTGGCTCGAGCTCGACTACACGCCGCGCAGCACCCCCGCCGCCTGGTCGGCGGTCGCTGACGCCGTCGCGAACCGGGACCTCGACGAGCTCGTCGCGCGGGGCGCGCTGCTCGGTCTGCCGGTGGCGCGGGCCGGGGAAGCAAAGGGGCGGACAGACGTGACCCGTCTCCCGCTCGGACCTGCGCCGGCGCGAGAGCCGGGCGGTCTGATCGTGATCGATCTGTCCGCCCTGTGGGCGGGACCCCTGTGCGGAGACCTCTTGGCGGGTACGGGCGCCACGGTGATCAAGGTCGAGTCGCCGTCCCGTCCCGACGGCGCGCGCCGCGGGCCGGCGGGTTTCTTCGACCTCCTCAACGGGCGCAAACGATCCGTCGCGCTGGATTTTCGGCAAACCGGAGGCCGGGACACGCTGCGCGCGCTGATCCGGGCGGCTGACGTCGTCATCGAGGCCAGCCGGCCGCGTGCACTCGAGCAACTCGACGTGCGAGCCGCCGACGAGGTGCGCGCCGGTGGACCGCAGGTCTGGATCTCCATCACCGGCTACGGCCGGGACGATGAGACCGCCCGCGTGGCGTTCGGCGACGACGCTGCCGTCGGAGGTGGCCTCGTGGTCTGGCACGACGGCACCGCGATGTTCTGCGCTGATGCCGTTGCCGACCCGATCACCGGGCTCGCCGCGGCAAACGCATGCCTCGACGCCCTCGCATCCGGCGGACGCTGGCTGCTCGACGTGTCGATGGCCGCGGTGTGCGCCACGCTCGCCGGGCCTACGCTGCCCGTGTCGCCCGACGTCACACCGGCTCCGCCGCGGGCTCGTCCCGTGACAAGAGCGGCTGCCAGCCTGGGCTCCGACACGGCATCGGTTCTGGCCGAGCTCGGCATTCGAACATGAGGCAGGCAAGAGCGTCTGCTTGAATCGAGTCGAGAAAGTGCGACGTCGCCCGGCGCGACGAGGCTCCAGCGGCTGAAAGGTGCGCATGCGATGAGTGACCCCCACCACAGCGCTGTCCTCTTCATCGAGTGTCAGCGCGGCGTGATCGGCGACCTCACGGTGCTCCCCGCCCTCGCCGAGGAAGCGCAACCGGCGCGCGCGGCCATGGGACGTCTGGCCACGGGGGCCCGGGCGGCCGGCGCGCGGGTGGTGCACCTGACCTACATGCCGCTCGCAGCGGGGCAATCGGCGAACCGCCGGGCACCCCTGATGCGCAGGACCCGCTCGAACAGCGATTGGGATCCGTCGCACCCCGCCATGGAGGTGATCCACGAGATCGGTGTCGAGCCCGACGATCTCGTCTTGCCGCGGCACCAAGGTTTCTCGCCGGTGCACAGCACCGAGGTGCTCACCATCCTGCGCAACCTCGGGATCGACGAGGTCGTCGTGGCGGGGGTCTCGACCAATCTGGCCATCCCCCTCGCCGTGGCCGGAGCAACCGACGAGAACTTCGCCGTCACCGTACCCACCGACGCGTCGGTGGGTACGCCCCGCGAGCACCACGAGTCCATGCTGAAGCACAGCCTCGCCTTCATCGCCCGCCTGGCCACGGTCGACGAGATCCTGGCGGATTGGTCGCCCTGAGGCGTCAGCCCCCGGGCCAGGCGATGGCCTTGGTCTCGAGGTACTGCTCGAACCCCTCGATGCCGCACTGGCGGCCGATACCGCTCGCCTTGTAGCCGCCATACGGCGAGTCCGCTCCGTACCAGAGGCCGCCGTTCACACCGATCGACCCGGTGCGGATTCGCCGGGCGATGCCGGTGGCACGCTCCTCGGACGTCGAGTAGACGCCGCCCGAGAGCCCATAGGCACTTTCGTTGGCGATGCGCACGGCATCGTCGTCGTCCTCGTAGGGAATCACGCAGAGCACCGGGCCGAAGATCTCCTCCTGCGCGATCGTCATCGAGTTGTCGACGTCGACGAAGAGCGTGGGCTCCACGAAGTACCCCTTGGGGAGGTGGGAAGGGCGTCCGCCGCCGAAGACGAGCTTGGCTCCCTCTTCCTGCCCCTTGGCGATGTAGCCCAGGATCCGGTCGCGCTGGCGGGCGCTGATCACCGGGCCCATCAAGACGCCGTCGTCCGTCCCCGGGTCGCCGTAGGGCACGCCCGCCATGGCGGCGGTGACCAACTCGACCCCCTCTTCGTAGCGGGAGCGCGGGAGCAGCATGCGGGTTTGCATCGCGCAGCCTTGTCCGGCGTGGACACAGACCATGGCGCCGCCCGGCACGATCGAGGCGAAGTCGGCGTCGTCACAGACGATCATCGCCGACTTGCCACCCAACTCGAGGAAGACCCGCTTCAACGTCGCCGCGCCCTTCTCCATGATCCGCTTGCCGGTCGCGGTCGAGCCTGTGAACGAGATCAGGTCGACCTCGGGCGAGAGCGTGAGCTCCTCGCCGACGAGATGGTCGGAGGACGTGACGACGTTGACGACGCCGGCAGGGATGTCGGTCTTCTCCGCCACCAGGCGACCCAGCCGCGTGGCGTTCCACGGGGTGTCGGGCGCCGGCTTGATGATCACCGTGTTGCCGGTCGCCAGGATCGGACCCAACTTGTTGAGCGTGACCTCGACCGGATAGTTCCAGGGGATGATGGCGCCGACCACACCCATCGGCTCCTTGTAGACGGCGCGGCGGCTGGCCATTCCCATCATGTCGGAGTCCGGTAGCGAGCGTTCCCAAGGGAACTCGTCGATCATTTTGGCCGGCCACGTCAGCGCGTCGGTGAGGGGCCAGTCGACCTGCGCTGCGAAGGTCATCATGCGCGGCGAACCCACCTCGGCGATGATCTCCTCGCGGATCTCCTCACGCTCGGAGTCGAGCGCTTCGTGCAACTGCTCGAGGCAGCGCTGGCGCAGCGAATGGTTCGTCGACCAGTCGGTCTCGTCAAAGGCCCTACGGGCGGCGCCGATCGCGGCCCGCATGTCCTCGGCGGACGCGTCGGCCACCGGGCCGAGCACCTCTTCGGTGGCGGGGTTGATGTTGTCGAACGTCTTGCCCGAGGCGGCCTCCACGAGGTCGCCCCCGATGAGCATGCGGACCTCACCTGTACCGGACATGTGCCACCCCCTGGTGATCGACGGCTGTGACGAGGAGAGTACGAACGGGTCTTGCCGCGGGTCAAGACGGACCGAACGGTGGGTGTTGCAGGCCGCCGGAATGGGTCGCGCGGTCGCATCTCCGAGAAATTTCGGATTTCTCCGTCGAGCGTGTCGATTCGGCGGCGGCCCGTTCGACGCTTCTGTCAGAGTGAGGCGAACGGCGCCCCACCGAGACAAGGAGCACCACCATGCGATTCCTGGGTTACACCTTGGGCAGCGAGGCCGATCTGCCGACCGAGCCGCCTCCGCCGGAGATGTACGAGAAGATGGGCAAGTTCGTCGAGGAGGCCGTCTCTGCCGGCGTCGTCGTCGCCACCGGCGGCATCTCGCCCACGTCCGAGGGGGTCAAGATCACCCTGACCGACGGCGAGTTCACCGTGGTCGACGGTCCCTTCACCGAAGCGAAGGAGCTCGTCGGGGGTTGGGCGCTCATGGAGTGCCGCGACCTGGCGGAGGCAACCGAGTGGTCGAAGCGCTTTCTCGGCGTGCTCGGCGAGGGCGAGGTACGGGTCCGCCCTGTGTCGATGGGAGAATAGACCGCCATTCGCTCATCCGCGCCGCTCACCGGCCGTGTCCATGACCCGGCACGACGTCGTGGTGGTTGAATCGGTGGCGTGTCGGCCACCGATTCGACTGCCGCGGTCGAGGCGGTGTTCCGTATCGAGTTCCCCCGTGTCGTGGCGGTGCTGGCCCGCGCTTGCGGGGGGGACCTCGGGCTGGCGGAAGAGCTGGCTCAGGACGCCCTCGCAGACGCAGTGGCGCAGTGGCCTGCGGAGGGGACGCCGCGGAACCCCGGCGCCTGGCTCACCGCCGTCGGGAAGCGCAAGGCGATCGACCGCTTCCGGCGTGACCGGGTGCTGGCCGCGAAGTACGCGGAGTTGGGGCGGTCAGCGGGTGTCGGATCATGGGGTGAAGCAGACGACGAGGTCGGCTCGGAGGTGGCGTTCGACGAAGAGATCGAGGACGACCGCCTCCGCCTGATATTCGTGGCGTGCCACCCGGTGCTGGCGATGCCCGCCCGTGTCGCTCTGACCCTGCGATTGGTCGGGGGCCTGACCGTGCCGGAGATCGCCCGGGCGTATCTCGACCAGGAGCCGACCGTCGCGCAGCGCATCGTCCGGGCGAAGAGGACGATTGCTTCGGCCGGCGTGCCGTTCGAGGTGCCTTCGGGCGAGGCGCGCGTGGCCCGGCTCGGTGCCGTGCTCGAGGTGATCTACCTCATCTATAACGAGGGCTACTCGGCCACGGCTGGTTCGGCCTGGGTGCGGCCCGAGTTGTGCGCCGAGGCATTGCGGTTGGGCCGCGTGCTGGCGGCGCTCACGCCCGACGAGCCCGAGGTGCACGGCCTGGTGGCGTTGATGGAGTTCCAGTCGTCCCGCCTGCGGGCGCGCGTGGGGTCCTCGGGTGCGCCCGTGTTGCTCTTCGATCAGGACCGGCGGGCCTGGGACCCGTTGCACATCACCCGCGGCGAGGCCGCGTTGGCGCGGGCGGAGGCGCTGGCGTCAATGTCCGGTGATGGCCGCGGCCCCTACGTGCTGCAGGCGGCCATCGCGTCGTGCCACGCGCGGACGGTCCGGCCGGCGGACACCGACTGGGCCCGCCTCGTGTCGCTCTACAGCGAGCTGGCGCGTCTGGTCGCCTCACCGGTGGTTGAGCTGAACCGGGCCGTGGCGGTGTCCTACGCGTCCGGCCCGGAGGCGGCCCTGCCGTATGTGGAGCTGATCGTCGCCAGTGGTGCGTTGGAGCGCTACCACCTCCTCTACAGCGTCCGGGCCGACCTGCTCGACCGGCTCGGCCGCCCCGACGAGGCGGCGGCGGAGTGGCACCGAGCGGCGGGGCTGGCCTCGAATACGGCCGAGCGGGCCTTGCTGGAGGAACGGGCGGCGACGAGCCGGGACCACGCCGCCGTGACCGATGCAAAGGAGTAAGTATGTAATCTCGTAACTATGAATGATGAGATTCAGGCATTTGTCCAGGCCAAGGTGCCGGAAGGCTGGTTCACGGGGTCGCCGACGGTGGAGGCGGACGAGGAGGAGATCCTCGTCCTGGGGGCGCTCCCCCGCGAGCAGGCCGTCGACGCCTTCCGCGAGTCGACCCGCCAGGAACGCATGGCCATCGCCCGCGAGGCCGAGTCGCGTTTCGGGCGGCTGGTGTCGTGGGGTGTCGAGCGCGATGGCGCCACCACCCTGTTCACCACGCAGAGCTCGCCGGTGATGACCCGGCTGCGGATGCGGGAGCGGGCGGTGCTGACGACGCTCATCGAGGCGGGCATCGCACGGAGCCGGAGCGAGGCGCTGGCGTGGTGCGTGAAGTTGGTGGAACGGCACCAGGCGGACTGGCTGGCCGAGCTGCGCGAGGCGCTGTCCGGGGTCGAGCAGGTCCGGGTCGGTGGACCGAGCCTGATATGACCGACGTCCTCACACCTTCGCCGCTGGAACCGGCGCCCCTCGAGAGCGAGGCCCTCGACGCCTACTCCGAGATCGTGGTCACGGTCGCCGAGCACATCGTCCCCTCCGTCGCCTCGTTGCGCGTCGCCGCCCGCGGCCGGGAGGGTGCCGGCAGCGCGGTGGTGCTGGCGGCCGACGGATACCTGCTGACGTCCGCGCACGTCGTGGCGGGCGCCGAACGCGGCACCGCGGTATTCGCCGACTGGCACGAGGCACCGTTCGAGCTCGTCGGCCGCGACCCGCTCTCCGACCTGGCGGTGGTGCGCGTCGCTGCGTCGGGCCTGGCCCAGGTCGAGCTCGGCAACGCCGACGCGCTCCGGGTGGGCCAGCTCGTGGTCGCCGTCGGGAACCCGCACGGTTTCGCCGGTTCGGTGACGGCCGGCGTGGTCTCGGCGCTCGGGCGCTCCCTGCCTTCCGGGGGGCGGGTCGTGGAGAACGTGATCCAGACGGACGCGGCGCTCAACCCGGGCAACTCGGGCGGCGCGCTGGTGGACTCGCACGCCCGTCTCGTCGGCGTCAACACGGCACTGGCCGGGGTCGGCCTCGGCCTGGCGGTGCCCGTCAACGGGACGACGCTGGACATCGTGGCGACACTGCTGCGGGAGGGCCGGGTGCGCCGGGCCTATCTCGGCGTCGTCGGGGGCGGGCGGCCGCTCTCACCGCGGCGCGCCGAGGAGCTCGGGCAGAAAAGCGGCGTCGGGATCATCGAGGTGCCCTCGGGCAGCCCCGCCGAACGGGCCGGGCTGCGGCCGACGGACACGATCGTGGCCGTCGACGGCAACGCGGTGGAGGGCACCGGCGATCTGCAACGGTTCATGACCGCCGATGCGATCGGACGGGCCCTGTCGCTGCGCGTCCTGCGCGACGACCGCCTCGTCACCATCGACGTGACGCCGGTCGAGCTCGTCTAGCGACGGCGGTCGCAGTCATCGTGTCGGGCTTGCGTCCGCCTGCCTGCGACCACCACGGCCGGAGCCGGATGCGAGCCGGCGGCAGCGTCCCGTAGACCAGCACCGCCTGTCCGCGGGGCAGGCAGCGCATCTCCTCGGGCGGCAGCAGGCGCCGGGGGGCCGTCGTCGACGTCGTCGAGCGGCGCCCCGTGGGGTCCCGGGTCACCGAGGGCTGGGTGACCTCCTCGTCACCGACGAGGCGGCTGGCGTATTCGAGCGTGTCGGGGTCGGCGATGCCAGGGAGGAACAGCTTGGCCCGGTGGTTGTTCAGGACCGTCGGCGCCCGGGTGCCGTAGCGGCCGCGGACCTGCGCCAGGTCCTGCCAGATCGTCACCAGCTGGATGCCGTGCGACGCACACGTGGCGGCGAGCCCATCGAGCTCGGCGAGCGGGGCGATGTGTGCCGCCTCGTCCAGGACCACGAGGAGCGGCGGGTGGAGCGGCTCGGCGGCGCGGGTGGAGCACTCGAACGCATGCGTCAACACCTGCTGGGTCAGTGCCGTGAAATAGCCGCGCAGCCGGCGCTGGTCGTGGGCCGGTGCGCACAGGTACAGCGTGTTCTCGCCGTCGCCCGCGAGGAGGTCCGCCGGCTCGAAGTTGGCGGGCGTCATGGACGACGCGGCCGGCGCCGAGGCGTGCGCGAAGGGCGCCAGCACCGTCTCGGCCGTCGTGTAAACCGAGCTGCGCGTGCGGTCGTCGCGGCACCACGTCGCCCGCGCCGCATCGAGGGCCTCGGGCGCACCCTCTCTCTCGAGGACGTGTGCCACCTCGCTCACTTCCTGAGTGTCCACCCAGCGCACGACGTCGGCCATGCCCCGCCGGTCCAACGCGGCGGCGTGAAAGAGCGGGGCGAGCAGCTTGGCTGCGGTGGCGAACCAAAACTCCCCGTCCGCGGTCGCCCCTTCGGCGCGGGCGGCCTGACACAGGTCGGTCGCGTTCGCGCAGGCCCGTCGCCAGTCGGCACAATCGCCGAGTGGTGACCACTCGTCGCCGGCCGCGCCGGTGCAACCGGTCGGGTCGATGCGCCAGACCCGACCACGCCGGGCCCGCACTGACTGGGTGTCGCGCAGCAGGTCGGTCTTGACGCTGGCGGCGAGGACGGGACCGGGCCAGCCGAGGATGGCCGGCACCGCGAGCGACGTCGTCTTGCCGCTCTGCGTGGGGCCGACCACGACGAGTGACTGTCCTGGCTCGGCCGCGACGCCGGTGGCACGGCCCAGGCCGAAAGCGCCGGAAGCGAGCACGCCGAGGAGCAGCCGCCCCCCGGGAACGTCGGCGGCACGGACACGCAAGACGCGCAGGTCGCTCCCGCGAGCCCAGCGCGCGCCCCGCCGCGCCGGCACTGCGCCCTGCCGGCGGCCCGGTGCCCAGTGCAAGACGTCGCGATACGAGATCCCCGCCCAGAGCGCCGCGCCGATCGCCACCGGCATGATCTCGGCCGTCACGCCGGTCACCGTGTCACCGCATTATGGGTGCGGTCATGGCGGCGTCGGTGTCGACGATGCGCCGCTCGAGCGCGCTGAGCCGGTGCTGCACGAGGAACGACCGCTGGCCGACCTTCCACAGCGCAATGCCCCGACGCAGCTGCGGCAACAGGTCGGACTCCGTGTCGGAGAGCGAGAGCAGCTCGGACGCCGCCTCCAGCTCGCCCGGCGACTGGGCGTAGACGACCCGCGTCTCGGAGTCGGACAGCAGACCCTGGGCCAGCGCGACCTGTTCGGAGTCGGACGCGCCGACCGAGCGCAGGTCCGACACCCGGTGGAGCACGGCAACGTTGGAGACGCCGAACGCGCGCGAGAGCTTCCACGACGACTGGAGCCAGCGCGCCACGCCGAGGTTGGACAGGATCGCCCAGGCCTCGTCGACGACGAGGAAGAACCGGCCACCCGCGGCGTCGCTCGATGTTCTCGCACCCGGCGCCGCCGTCCTCGCCAACGCGGCCTGCAGCCACGCCGTGGCACACGCCATCAGGACGCCGAGCGCCGCCGAGGTGTACAGCGCCGAGAGGTCCAGCACGACGAGCGGGGCCGACAGGTCCAGACCCGGTGTCGTCGGCCCGTCGAACATCCCGGCCAGGTCGCCGTGCACGAGCCGGCGCAGCTCGAGGGCGACGTCGCGCCCGTCCTCGAGCAGGTCGCGCCGTTCGGTCCGCAGAGCACGCGCCGCCTCGCTGCTCGGGGCGAGGAGCGCCTCGACGACCTGGGGGACGGTCGGATTGGGATGCAGTGCGACCGTGTCGGCCAGGGCCGCTCCGAGCGCGGCGCGCTCGCGCGGGGCCAGGCTGCGTCCGAGACAGGCACTGGCGAGCGAGGCCAGGAGCTCCATCCGCCGCCGCGCCGTGGCGTCGGTGCCTTCGGCGGCCGCCGCATGCGCAGATGCCGCCCCGTTCTCGGGGCCGCGCTCGAGCGGGTTGAGCCGGATGGCCCCGCCCGGCCGCAACGCCACCGGCCGCACGCCCCAGGCGTCGGCGAGGTCGCCGTATTCACCCTTCGGGTCGACGACCCAGGCGCGCCGGCCGAACACGGCCTGGCGCCAGAGGAAGGTCTTGACGAACGAGCTCTTGCCCCGGCCGATCTGGCCGAACACCACCATGTTCGGGTTGGACACGACACCGGCGGCGTAGAGCTCGAAGGGGTCGAAGACGAAGGAGCCCCCGAGCAGGTCGTCGCCGATCACGACGCCCCGCTGGCCGAGGCCGGCCTCCGCGATGAACGGGTAGGCCGCCCCGAGGTTGCGCGTCGTCACCTGGTGGGCCGGCAACTTCGGCATGCGTTCCCTCACGGCGGCGAACGGTCGCCCCGAACGCTGGTGGGCCCTTGGCTCCCTCGCCCGCGCCCGACGTGGTGCGGGAGGTCGGAGTCCTTACGAGCTCGTCTGTCCCGTCGCCGCCTCGACGATCTGGATGTCCGAAGGTTGGATGGCCAAGGGACCTCCCGCCACAGGGACCTGCCACACCATGCTCATGTACGGCGTCGGCCCGATGGTCGAACCGGCGGGGCAGGGAGAGAAGCCGGTGATGGTCAAGGGCGTGCCGGCCGGCTCTGTTGCCGGCACGCACACGTCGGTGCGCTCGTGCCACTGCACGAGTGACCCGTAGGGCATCGGCGGGTCCGTCGCCAGCGTCGAGGGAAGCAGGTACATGGCGGCGGCCAGCACCTCTGATCCCGAAGGCAGGGTGGCGTAGACGAGACCGTCGACCGCGGAGGGGTCGAGCGTGCGCACGGCGGCAGCGTTCTGCGCCAC
>Ga0210390_10002782_pt1 | contig 15277 bp, 18 predicted proteins | sample IncBWH11OmetaG_FD_161050 | JGI IMG/M metagenome (GOLD analysis project Ga0210390, IMG submission 161050) | Forest soil microbial communities from Barre Woods Harvard Forest LTER site, Petersham, Massachusetts, United States - Inc-BW-H-11-O ... | reverse complement strand
CGAAGCCTATTCATTCAAGCCCGTGGAGCGCTGAAAAAGGAGCTACGAGAGCACCTGCGATCCAATCGCCGCATACGGCGCTCGCAGCACTGTCGTATCTTTAAAGACCGACGCGGTCAAATCCCGGAGGCAATCTCGATCCGCGAAAGGCCCGCGGAAGTGGAGGACCGGGCCATTCCGGGTCACTGGGAGGGCGATCTGCTGCGCGGCTCAGGGAACAGTCACATCGCGACCTTGGTGGAACGCCATTCGCGCTTTGTCCTCCTGATCAAGGTACGCAGCCGAGATACGGCGGAGGTGGCGGGGGCCTTGAGTAAACACGTGCGTAAACTTCCCGCTACCCTGCGACGCTCGCTGACCTGGGACCGGGGACTGGAGATGGCCAAACACAAGGACTTTACGGTGGCTACGGATGTGAAAGTCTATTTCTGTGATCCGCAGAGTCCCTGGCAACGCGGCTCGAACGAAAACACAAACGGGCTCTTACGACAATACTTCCCGAAGAACACAGACCTAACCGACTATTCCCAGTCGGATCTGAACAAAGTAGCGCAGCGCTTACATCAACGCCCACGAGAAACTTTAGGTTTTCAGACTCCGGCGAGTAAACTTCAAGAAAGTGTTGCGTCGACCCATTGAGACCACCCGACTTACCGGGAGTTGGCTTAATTCTTTTAGCTTGCGCGAGCTATCACGGCCCAAGTCGGACCTCACTTCTAGCCTTCAGCGAGGAAGAGGCCGATCGGAAGATCGGCCTCTCTCATTCTTTGGGTGTTTTGCGGCGAGCCGAAGAACCTTTGCCGGGCGGTGGCAACTAATCCGCGGGGTTGGGGGCGGCTTTCCCGGAGAAGGTAATGGTGATCAGAAAACCATTTGTTCCCTTGTACTCGAACTCATGCCCCTGTCCGGAATAGTTTTCCACTTTCGTTTTCCACATGCGAAAACCGTTGTTGGATTGTGCTTCCCAATACTTCAGGTTGGGAATCACGATCTCTTGATTCGGATTCGTTCCCGCGACGCGTTCCAGTGCGACTTCTCCTTTCCCATTATTCATCTTGGCGTGCGCCACGCCCGTTGTCTCGTCTACGTTCCAGGAAAAGGCTGCCGTGTCGGTCGCCGCCTTCTGCCACTTAAAGGGATATAGCTGTCCAAGAATATCGGAGAGGGCTGCCTTCTGTTCGGGGGTGTCGCTGGGATCAAACGTCATGACCACCCAGGAATCCTTTCCGGTGGCCCAATCACTGCCGAGATCGGTTGACACCCACACCTTTGCGCCATCGAGCTTGGTGGATTTGTAATAGCCCGTGTCCACCTTCAGCACCAGATTTGCCCGGCAGTACTGCATGTCGCCGTGCATGGTGGAGTGATTGTTGAAGTAGCAGGGGCAGAACATGTCGCAGCTGCACGCCTCAATGTAAGAGGCAGTCATCAAGAAGTCAGGTTTCGCTGCCTGGGATGCATCTGCTGGCTGCGCGGGTTTTTCGTACTGTGCGAGCGCAGCACTCGACAAGGAACACCCGAGGGCCATTAGAAGAAATACTTTTCGCATCGGTTTCTCCTTTCGCAGATTGTGGTTAGACCGAGGCCTGGTAAACCGGTGGCAAAATTCTAATCCGCAAGCAGGCGAACCGCAAGGTCTTGAACTCGGCTAGTACCGAACTCCATATTGCCCGCATCGTAGTTGCTCTCTATGGTGGTGCAGGCGTTACCGGAGAAGAGCGTCCCAGTCCAAGTGATTTCCGGTTACGCAAACCAGGAGTTGTCCTCTCGGTTCCCATACAACGCGCCCCTTGGATGTCGAATCGTAACGAACAACGAGCATGACAACCCTTCTCATCGTGTTGCTATCCCTGCTGCCCCAGTCCGCGGAGCCGTGGAAACACCAACTGGATTTGGAACCGATGCTGCGCGATTCCGAGTCCCCGAAAAGGCTGACGATCATGTACGACTCGCCATTGCAGCAGGGTTTTGAATTGTTGTTCGTCCGTGGGGACGGCTCGCTGATTTTGCAAAGGTATCCCGGACGACCGATGGCCACAACGGACCTCCCGACGTGTGCGGAAGAAATCAGCCAAGACCAAGTCACAAAATTGGCCGGCTTGACAGGCAGTAAGCATTTTTGGGAACTGCCAGAAAAGAGATTCCTCTTTATCGGTGGCGAACCAAGCCATAAGGAGTTGGAAGTTCACCGAATCTTCATCAGCAACGGAACTGAGAAGGCGGGGCGTATTTTTGCTGTTGGCACCTATGCTGGCAAGCAAGAAGCGATTCCCGATGACTTTGCAATGATTGAGCAGCAATTCAAGCAACTTGCGCAGTCTACTTTCGCTGGCAAGGCATGTCACCTTGCGCCAGCGGTGCAGTTTTAGTCTCTCAACTCCTGGTAAACGCGGTAACCGTCCATCTTGGAAGCGAGTGGCCCTATGGTCGGAATCATAACGACGGTTTCAATTCTGATTCGACAACGCTCGTGTACTCGAAGCCGACGATTTTCTTCCGCAGAATCCCTTGGCGATCGTAAAGCATTGTCGTGGGTAGTCCCTCAATTCCGCCGAACCGTTCCCTCAAGTCTTCTGAGGCGACCGCCAGCGGATAGCGCACACCAATTCTGTGGGCAAATATAACCGGATTTTCCGTGTCCGCCATCGTGTCAAACTTGAATCCGACGACCGCGAATCCGCGAGAACCGTATCGGTCTACGAGGTTCTGATATCCGGGCATTTCCTTTTTGCACGGCTGGCACCATGTCGCCCAGAAATCAATGAGCACCACTTTGCCGAGAAGGTCAGCAGAGGAAACACGGCGTCCGTTCAAATCGTTCACAGAGAAATCGGGCAAGTGTGAGCCGATTTCGCCCGCAGTGATTACGGTTGCCTTCGGCTGAGGCGGACTCGCCGAATGTCCAGTGCATCCAACGAGTCCGACCGCAGCAAGGCTCAGAAATAAAATACATTTTCTCAGCATCTATTCCTTCTTCTGCACTTCGAGTAGCAGAAGTTTCAGCGGAGCCGAAGCGCCTGCTTTCTTTTTTCCGACCGGCTTTTTGTACAACTGACCACGAACTGTGACCACCGTCTGAGAGCCTACGAGGGATTCAAGTCCCTTCGACAACTCATTCGGTTCGAGTGCAAACGACCGGTTCGGTTCGACCTGCAAAGCGAGATTACCCGACGAGTCCTTCACTATCTTGCCCTGCGCGTTCATCTCCATTTCCGCGACGGTCACACCGCTGTCGTAGGTCGCCTTCATTAGTTGGGCCGGGTCAATCTGCCCATCCTCTTTCGGCGTGATTTCAACTTTTCCGTCAATCAAACTGACTTCGACGTTTTGAACGCCAGACTGGCGTCCGAGGTGTTGTTTCACCCCGTATGCTCAAAAGTTTCAGGTCATGCCTTCGACGCGCATCTCGATATGCTTGATTTGCGCTTGCGTCGCTGGCACAACGAAGAGAGTAAGAAGTGCCACTAGCGCGAGGTATTTCCTATTCATCGTTCCTCCTTTCACCACGGATGCATACGAAATTGCTGCGTGATTCCGAAACTGATGTGACGGCGGACAGGCATGAAGGTCGCACCGGTGGAGTGCGCCACGTCCCAATCCATCCCGAGCCAAACGTGCATCCCGGGACGCAGACCTGCGTAGGTCGTGACTCCGGCAAGCAACACGTCGCCACCACTTCCGCTTTGAGTGACTCCCGAGATGCGATCATTCTGAGAATGCAGCCAAGTTAAGGCGGGGCCGATGAACCACTCTCGGGTCACATCCTTCGATTCATACGGGCGGTACGACAGCCAGAAGCGCGATTCAAGGTCACTACCGAGACGAGCTGCCTGCGTTCCTTGTGTACGCAAGAGCGAGTGGAAATCCTCGTCGGCAACGAGACGTTTGAGATTGAAGAGTCCGGTGTACGTCCAATTCGCGGCTAAGAAGAAATCGGTAGAACCCGAACCGGGTTGCAAACTCGCTGGTAGCAGACCACCATTCCCACCGGTTAGATCCGTGCGGCCCGTTGGAATCTTTGGCCCGAATGTGACGGATGCCTGTGTGGTCCCTCGTTGTGAGTCTCGCCGATAGAACCGGTACTTCACCAGCACCATCGTGTCGCCAAGCCCTGTTCCACCAGCGGTCGGCTGCTCTGCGCTAGCAAAGTGATTCGTCACTATCGGGACGAGAATCGTCATGTCAAAGTTGCGGTAAAAGCCCCATGTGAAATTGAAGTCGCCCTCATGTGAAAAAGTGGGACGGGCGGTCGGAGGGATGCTCCCCGCTGATTCCGGGATCAATCCCCGTGTCGTGAAGATGGAATTGTAGGAAATGAGTCCACCGCCGGGGAACAGAGGAGGAGCCGTCTCGGGAGCGGAACCTTGCCCACTCGCTCTTGATGCGCCAAAAGCCGCGACAAGCATCACAACCAAAAACATTTTTCTTTGAAGACAGATCAACTGTCGTAATCGCACAGATTCCCCCTTCAGCAAGGACACTGATTCCCGGGCACACGAATCCAACTAGCCGGAGCCGATTGAGGGACAGACTAGATACGAAGAGGCAGCGACGCCGGTGCGTAGACGGTGGGAGGAGCGTGCGAATGTTCTGCGTGAGTACGGGCAGATAAATCGACGTCGTGCGCTTCATCGAAGGTTGTCAGTACTGCGACAGCGACAAGAGAGCGCTGAATGCCATTCGCGAACGAGGGCTGCACAAACGGCGCGTGCATCGAAGGCATCTCTTTGCAGCAATCCTGACCGTTATGACCGTGCGGCGCACACGGCATCGAACTGCAGCACTGCATGGCCTGCTCGGGAGTTGTCATCGCCCCGCAGTCGAGGGTGTAAGCTGCGAGAGCAACTACCAGCGCCAGCATCAGTATTGGTCGAGAAAGCCGCATTTGTACTCAAGGTACGCGTCAGCGTTGTGCGAGTCAAGTGTGCCAGTGATGCCTGATAACGCCGTAACCGGAATGACCCTCAGTTACCGGTAACGCGACTTAATCGTCCACTGACAGCCCGAGGGGCTTTCCGAGCCAGCTCCTTGGGGTGCCTCGGAGCTGATGAAGCTTCGCGGATTCCGCTCTCGCGGCGATGAGGATAGGAATATCGGGGTGGGCGTTTTTCCCAGAAGGAGCCCTCACTCCGGCAAGCCGATGCGGCGCGACAGCTCTCCATACCTTGGGTCAGCGCGTAAATTGTCGAAACTTGGATATCCCTTGAAAAAGACGACCAAGCCAAAACGTGCATCACACAGTCGATTGAGCAATTCAAATGCTTGGTCGCGCTCGTTGAGAATTGCATAGATCTGGGAGGCGCGCCAGAGTAATGGCAGATTGTCTTCGTTGCCGGACCGCACTTCCTCCATGATCTTTCGTGCTTCCTCCGACTTGCCCAAAAGGGCATAGACATAGGCTTGCGCCATGCGGCTGACCAACTTGCCTGGGGGTGGGAGAGAGGCGATCATCGCGCACTCGGCAATGGCGGAGTCACTTCGGCCCGCATGCGCGTAAGCAAGTACCAGAAACTCCCGCGCTCTTACATGATTCGGGTCCAGCTCGACTGTCTTTTGTAATTGTTCAATTGCCTGGTCATAGTGCCGTGCATGGAAAAGGGATCCTGCCAAACCGAGATTATTGGGAAGCGAAAGGGGAGCGAGTTCTACGGCTCTCCTCGCAGACGCAATCGCTTGCTCTAGGCGACCGGCGGTGAGCAGGTAAAAAAAGTAGGCACCCTGCGTTGTGGGGTCATCAGGATTTAACTGCATTGCCCGCTTAAACTCTCTTCCGCAGGCTGCCCAGTCCCAATCATAGATAAGGTAGACAGCCGCCAGTACGGCATGCGCTTCGGCAAGTCCTTCATTGATCTGTAAAGCCCGTAGAGCTGCTTCCCTGGCTTTTGGAAAGACATCACTTGGCGGCAGCAGGCCAAATAATCCAAGGAGCCAATAACTCCCCGCCAGCACGACATGAGCTAGGGCAAAGGCTGGGTCATGCTCGATGGCTTGCTTGCTGTAACTGATCGCTTTCTGTTGGTCCCCCGCTGTCCACCTATTCTGAAAATACAGAGCCTTCAGATAGAGCTTGTACGCCTCCTTGTCGGCGGTAAATTGGCTCGTGAACTGCTTTTTCGGTTCCCCGGGTAAATGTAAACGGAGTTTTTCTGCGATTTCTGACGCGATCTCCTCCTGAATGGCCAATAGGTCGGCCATCTTTCGCTTATACTGCGCCCCCCAAAGCTGCGCCACCTTCACCACATCGAGCAGTTCAGCCCCAACAACGAGGGTGTCTCCCCGTTGCATCACTCTGCCAGTGAGAATGGCCCGGACCTTGAGCTCAGCTCCCAGAGTCTCCGCAGAAAGTTCGGAGCCTTTATAGCGAAAGACTACGCCCCGAGGCACGATGCGGATCTTGCGGAGCTGCGAGAAATTGTTGATCAGGGTTTCGGTGATGCCGTCGCTCAGGTACTCAACCTCGGGATCACCGCTCAAATTGGTAAAAGGCAGTACGGCAAGAGAGTCGATGGCTTTGCTCAACCTCTGCCTGCGGGGCGTACTGTCGGCCACCTGTGCGATGGCTGTCGCTGACGACACCCCAACTCCAGACAAGATCTGGCCGCCTTGGGCAGGCGCATTGACCGACTGGAAGGCCTTGCCTCGTCCCGGATAGATGTCCAACTCTAGGCGTTTCAGGTCAACGCGCAATTCGGAAGCGTGTTGGTAACGGAGGTCAGTGTCCTTTTCGAGGGCTTTGTCAATGATCCGTTCAAGACCTCCCGGAACGCTGACATTCAGCGACACCAGCGCCGCCGGCGCACGGTTTAGAATGGCGTCAAATGTCTCTGCTGGACTGTTCCTTGCAAACGCCGGCTGCCCCGTGGCCATCTCGTAGAGCACGGCCCCACAGGAAAACAGGTCGGTACGAGCATCGAGCGTCTTTCCCCGCGCCTGCTCGGGAGACATATACGCGACCGTCCCCAGCGGGACGCCGGGTGCGCTCAGCGAATGTTCCTGGCTAGCTGTTGAATCACTCAAGGAGTTCACCAAGGCCTGTGGCATTAATTTGGCTAGCCCGAAATCCAAAATCTTGGCGTGCCCACGCTCGGTGACAAAAATGTTGGCAGGCTTAATGTCGCGGTGGACGATTCCTTTGGCGTGAGCTGCGTCCAGGGCGTCCGCAATCTCAATCCCCAACTCCAGCACTTGCTCAAGGGGCAGCGGCTTGCCGGAAATGCGATGCTTCAGCGTCTGGCCATCCAGAAACTCCATGGCGATGAACGCCCGGACTTCTTGTTCGCCAATGTCGTAAATCGTGCAGATGTTCGGGTGATTCAACGCCGAGGCGGCTTCTGCTTCCCGCCGAAAGCGAGCCAAAGCCTGCGGATCTCGCGCAAACTCCTCTGGTAGAAATTTCAGCGCAACCGAGCGATGCAGCCGGGTGTCCTCGGCCCTGTAAACTACACCCATGCCGCCCCCACCGAGTTTTTCTACGATTCGATAGTGCGAGATCGTTTGGCCGATGAGTGACGCAGAGTCGACCATTTGGCGCACATCTTAGGTTGGGGCAAGAGGCAAGTCAACGAAGTGGGACAGGTTGCAGGTCAAGTCCTGATTGATGCCTTACCGTCCATTGCCCGCAGAACTTATCCCGTTTGCCGCTTAACCGGTGCGTCCGTCCCAGGACCACTTCGGGATGTGCAAACCGTCTGGCACATCCTCTGCCGAGCGGTGGTAGCGAGACATCGTGGTCGTCGTAGCCCACGCGAAGTAATCGTGCAGCACCCGCCGAAGCCGCTCGTCGCGGGCGAGGCCGACATCTTCCAGAGCCTGATCGAAACAAGCGATCGCCCGCTGGTCCATCTCCTCGTGCAGCCCGTTGCCGCTGTGAGTCCGCACGACAGAGGTCTCGTCACCGTACTGGTCAGAGTACGTCGTTGGCCCGCCGAGTGCCTCGGCCCAGTACGCGGCAAGGCGCTCAGTGTGCTGAGGGTGGTATCCGTGGCTGAACGCATGGCTAACCACTTCGTCCTCTAGCACCCGCGTGTGCCACGCGCTCGCCAACCTCAGCAACCCGTCGCGACCACCTGCGGCTTCGTAGACTGTTTGCATGTTCCAGGATTGTATCGCACGAAAAGTGACAACGATAAACGCCGTAATCGTCCATGTGGATTCAAGATTTCCGATTACGCGACTATACGTCCAGTGACAGACTAAGCGCTTCTTGGAAAACTCCGCAGTGATTTCTCCACTTCCGGAGTGTATCTTAGCGAACCCTTTCACCAGTGATCGAAACCCGATGGCCACACTCCACGTCATTCATGCATACACAGCAACTTTGATTTTCCCGGGCGTTGCGAAGGCTAGACGCTGGAGGCGACTCATGAAAAACATGCTCGTAGTGTCCTTGCTCATTATGCTTGCGGTGCCCGTGTTCGCCCAGGATCAGGCTACAGCTGCGCGGACCGCTGCTGGGTGCGGTGCGGACAATGTCCAGTTCGACGTCAAAACAGACAAGAGCAGGCACCCGCAGGGACAAGCGCCGCCAGGCAAGGCGCTCGTCTATGTTTTCGAAGTAGAGAGAACAGACGCTCAGGCCCTCAAGATAGGCGCCGTGACGATTCGAATTGGGCTCGACGGCCAGTGGGTGGGCGCAAATCACGGCAATACGTACTTCTACTTTCCAGTCGATCCTGGCGACCACAATCTCTGCGCGAATTGGCAGTCAACCTTCGGAAGGTTTTCGAAGTTAGCCGCGGCTGTCAGCCTTACGGCGGAGACGGGCCAAGTGTACTACTTCCTAACGAAAGTGGATGAGCGAAGCCACGATAATCCTGCTGTATGGATGGAAGCGGTAGACCCGGCGGAAGCGAAGCTCCTGATCGCATCCGCATCGCTCAGCGATTTCCATCCCAAGAAATAGCGCCATTAACGGGAGACGGTGCATGCGGATATGGCCACGTGTCCGGTAATGCGACTACTCAGGAGTTAGGTGTTTTTTTCTGCGGCTTTGAGATTACCTGCCTTGGTTCTTTGACGGATTTGCGGCAGGTATGCGAAGAAATAGTACGCACATGCTCCGTACCAAATGCCGAACACCAGGACTGCCAACCACACTTTCTTCACCCACGGCTGAGACCTATCAAGTCTGAACCAGTATCGTCCCATCCCATCCACAAGAAAAACAAAGCGACGGGACCGATCACGCCCAACAAACCCCAAGGGAGCCGATGCCAAAACGACATCCGTGTCGTATCGACTCGGCCCAAGAAAACTGGGGTAAGTGCAAGAGTCAGGAGCGCCGCGAGGAAGAAAAACCATGACGCCTGCTTGGTGACGAGCCAATCGTCTCGGAACCTTCTAAACAAGGCCAAAGGGCCGATGTCATCATTGGTGAAAGTCAACGCAAACTCACTCGAACTTTTCCTTGCTACCTACGAACCGTCACGCACAGATACCAAGGCCACCCGATTGTGCGTGTCCGGAAGGGTACCTGGGCCAACGTGTCTGGGCCAAGTCCTGATTAACGCAGCGGTAATCGTACAAGTGAATTACGGACGGAGAGCCCATACGGCTACTGCACCTCCCAAAAGTAGGCAACCAGAATTGAGTGTTCAGGAAAACAGAGTCTCCAGGCTCCCGATAAAACGAGTGCTCCAAAAAGTACGCCAAAATACCAACCCCGATGAAGTTACGTTTTCGATCCGTCGCTGGGCGGTAGAATCGCCGATTGGGCTGCACGGATACGTCCACCCGGACCTGTGACGTAATATCGGTCGCTCTTTCGATGCCAGGTCCGTTCAAAAGTGCCGCCGCCTATTTCAATGCAAATTCCGGGAAACGTCTCGTCCAAAACGAAAGCGATGGCGTCAACCCCCAGACCACGAGCCCCCATGTAAGTGAGGGCCTTTTTCAGAGAACTCATCGCTACGCGTTGTTCGGGTGTCGATTCAATATTCATGTTCTCATCTCCTTGGTCGAGACGGGAAAAAGGCTCGGGACGCACAGGTGGGCTAACACCTCCGCGCCCCGTAACACGTTGCCTTTCGAGGAACAGCGTGTAGCGGGATTGTAAGACGAGAATACTATTGACGCAAGAGGTACGTGTAAAGTAATGTGCGTCGTCACTCTAGGCTGACCCATGATGTTTCCAATTTTAATCCGGCACGGAACCTTATACATGGTGTGGTCGTGCGCGAATACTCGCGTACCGTTTATTGAACTGTCGCGCACACCGTACTTGAGCGAATTGGATTTTGGCTGGTTGCGGATCCACATCAAGATTGATTGGCGACCGAAAGGCTCGGACGAAGCGGAGTACCAGGCGCGCTTGGCTCGCTGGTGGGGCTGAACCGCGCGGCAGTGGGTCATTTCCGGTAACGCGACAAATCAGGACTTGGACCTGTCCAATACGCTTCCTTTTCCGAGACCGTGTTAACTTTGAGACGTGGCAAGCCCGTCTTACGTACCAAGAGAGGACCCATGCGCGCATTGAGCGGTATTCTCGTTGCTCTTACAGCCATCACCATCGCTTACGAATCAGCGTCCTATTGCATCCGAAGCACGTTTCTGGCGAATGGCGCGTCGGTGGGTTCGATTAGCTCTGCAGCGTACATGCTTGAGCCGCGTTCCGGGCACACCGCGACGCTTTTGCCGGACGGAAAAGTCCTTATCGCCGGGGGCATGCGCCGCAATCAGGATTTCTACCGTTCCGCTGAATTGTTTGATCCTGCCTCCGGAAAGTTTCAGCCCACAGGCGAGATGACTATCGCTCGCGTTGGACATGCTGCAGTTTTGCTGCACTCTGGAAAGGTTCTGGTCATCGGGGGATGGATAGGTCACGGCTGCACGGATTCCGCCGAACTCTACGATCCTACGACCGGTAAGTTTACAGCACTGTCTAAAATGACCGGCAAACGGGGACAGCCGAGCGCCACACTGCTCGGCAACGGGGACGTGCTCATCACAGGCGGTGCGGAGCACGACACGCCGGGAGGAGTCGCATCCGCCGAAATCTTCCGGGCAGCCTTATCCAAATTCGAGCCCGTGGGTCCGATGCACTTCGCGCGCATTTCGCAAACTGCGACTGTGCTGAACGATGGCCGCGTGTTGATTGCGGGTGGACGCGGCGATTCGGTCACCGCCAGCGCCGAGATTTATGATCCTATGACTAAACAGTTCACCGTGACTGGGAGCATGCTAACCGCACGCTATAAGCATACTGCCGGAGTGCTTCCTGATGGCCGCGTACTTGTCGCCGGTGGATCAGACGATCGCGATTGGCATGGAAAGATGAATAGTGCGGAAATCTACGATCCCCGAACGGGGCAGTTTTGCGGCACTTCTCCTTTGAATGACAGCCGCTTCAAGCTTCCTGAGGAAGCGGCTGAACTGGCTTCTGGAGAAATACTGATTGGGGGTGGTAGCAAAACGGTCGAAGTGTACGATCCGATTAGCGGGAAATTTCTGATCGCCGCCGGCCAAATGACAGACGCGCGTCATTTCATGACCGAAACTAAGCTAAAAAACGGCAGCGTCCTTCTAGCTGGTGGGTATCCCAACAACGATCAGGGCACTACGGAGACTTGGATCTACCATCCCTAGCAACTGAGTAGGCAATCGCGCCAATCAGCAATCAATTTGTTGCAAGAAAGTAAAACGCAAATGAAGGCAGGACGAACAAATCTATTAGTTTCGGTGCGTGCCTACGTACTTGTTGATTCGCGATTCCCTCTCGAAATATTCGATGACCGCCTGACAAGTGGGGAAATGCTTGACAAACTGTTCGGTGAGGGAACTGCGTTTTGCGAATCGTTTACACGGTAGCGGAACCTGCCCCGATGTTACCGCAAATCGCCATTCACGAGATCTGCTCACGGTATACCTCCCGCAGGTGTTTTGCCACACTTTCTCAAATGAACCGATCTCTTCGCCCTCGCCGTTGAGGTAGATGAAATCATTGTCGCTGGCAGTCGGATTGGCTTGGCGAAGTTGTTCGATTGTTTCCGGTATGCCGTCCAGCAGAGGCACTATACGCGGAATACCGTTCTTTGTGACCCCTAGGTCGAGCATCCCATCCATAAGCTGACTCCAACGCAGGCTTAGAATTTCCTCCCGCCTCATCGCCGTATAAAACCCTATTTGAAACAAATTCTGAACGTACTTGGGGAAGGCTGCGCGCGATCGTAGTCCTCAATTTCAAGGAAGCCCTGCCGCGGTTTCAACTCCGCACCCGCGTTAATCACAGGCGCTACGTTGAGCATTTTATTTTCGATCGCCAGTTTGAACATCCGCCGCAGCGCAGCAAGCGCGCGGTTGATCGTACCGGTTGATGCAAACGCTGCCTTGCGCTCATTCTCGAATTTTGTAATCATGGATCGGCTAATTTGACTGACCTTGACGCCGCGATCACCCGCTTTTGTGTAACCCATGAACGGGTCCAAGTGCGTCAGAGAATCCGTGTAAGCTTCACCAGTCATAATGTTGCGTCGGAGTGATTTGCGCTTATTCTTGGCAAGGTCGTCAAGGTAGAGTTGTCGGAGGTCGGCGTACCGCAGCTGGACCGGATCGTGGCACCGTTGGCGACGCGTTCTAGCAGTTGCTTTAAGAGGAGTCGAGCTTCCGTGATGTTCGTCCATGACTCAGGCAGTTCGGGATCGCAGCCGGGTTTCAGGTCACCCCGGGCTTTCTGCCGGAGTTCATTCGGCTGCTACGGACCTTTCTGCCGTTAACATGAGCAACCTGTGCGCTCCAATACCGAGAGATGCCAGGACGCGGAGGAATCAGGCAGCCAGAGCCGGGTTCCCGACGCTTCCGGTTCTTTTCCTCGGTGGTTTCGTTTGCAGTGGCGGGTTGCAAGTCGCTCATGAATGTCTCCTCAATTGAAACCATCTCGGTAGGTTTCAAGGCGGGTGTCAAGCTGAATCAGTACGGTGCCGTATCCTCAGTAAGTCATTCGTTTTGTTAAGTTGGGAGGTCGTACAATTGGCAGTACATCAGATTCTGGATCTGATTATCCTGGTTCGAGTCCAGGCCTCCCAGCCAAGTCTTACAAGAGCCCCGACATAAATCGCCAAAGCCAGTTTCCAGCGGCGATTCTTGTTGCGCGAGGTCCGTTTCTATTGGAGGAGATTAAGGGGGTCGCCGCTGCGAAGGGCGGACTCTAACTGATCCGAGCCGAGCGGAATTTGAATTTCAACGCGCGTGGCGTATGCGCTTACGCGGATACCGTTGAAGATACTGGAAGGTTGCGATCCGGATTGTGCCGACTCGTGTTGTCGATAGGCGATACCCGCTTGCAGCAGGGCGGCGAGAGTAACGGCGTCAGTTGGAGTGGAACAACGAATTTCCGACCGCGCCGAAAGCTCGTCCTGGTTGACGACGTCGAACTCCATGGACTGAATGTGGTCGAGCAAGAGTGCAGCTTGCGGAACTCGCGAAGCTTGAGGCAGTAATTGTTGGACCGCTGTGCGAGCGTAGTCTTTATTCCACAGAGTCCAGGTTAGAGAGTCTTGACGCGCGTCTCGGATCAGCGGATAGAGCACTGGGTTTTCCGCGAGGCTCTGGGCGCCCTGGAAATGAACCGCGAGAAGCTGTTCAATTGCCCCCCGCTCTCCAAAAGCCGCAGTGCTGGAATCGAGAAAGGCAAGGAACAAAGCGTTTGGCGCGCCTCCGATGTCAAGCAAGCGCACCCCCTGGTGCTCTAAGGTCGGCAAATTGTGATCGCTGAAATAATTCTCGACCGTGCTCGGCGAGAAATGCCCAGCCGCCACACCAACGATTCCCTCAGCGGAGGTCTTTGTCGCTGACACCGTTCCCCATGCAAGAGTGTCCACTTGGGTTTCGACATCAAGGCCCGCGCTCGAAAGAAAGACCTCGAGCTTACGCAGGCGCAGCGGGAGAAGGGTCTGCTCGGCGATCGGGAACCACGGCAGTTGCCGCCCAGCTTTGAGATCGAGATAACTGATTTGCGCGACGTCTTTGGGAAAGGTTTCGACGACCGAAGTATCGAGCGCAGTCGCGTTGGCGAAAGCAGGGGCCAGGGCGAAGGCGGCTGCAAGCGCAGCCGCCTTCTTTAAGATGTTCCTACCTAGTCTCATTGCTGACACCTTCCTCAATAGGAGCCCTACTTCACAGTAAGAGCTATCGAGGTTGATTGCATCATGGTGCCCGACGTGGCATTCACCATAACCGTGGTCGTTCCCGCCGGTGTGCCCATGGTGCTGTTATTCTTCGAGCCGCCACAGCCGGCCGCAGCAACAAGCAAACCAGCAGCCACGGCAATACGAATCCACGTCGCCGCGCTACCCACCCCCCCGCGGCGTGCTGATGTTTGCGTAAACAACGTGAAAAGCAGGAAAAGCACTCCGGCTAACGCCAAACCAAGCGGCCACAATCGCGACGATGGGCCAGCAACGATAGGAATTGGCGCTGCCCCATACATTCCGGTAGTGACGGTAGAGATTGTCAATTGCGTTGTTGCCGCGCTGCCCGCGGGCGTGACCGTGGTCGGTGAGAACGAGCATGTAGCGCCGCCGGGCAAACCGGAACATGAAAACGACACTGCGCCATTGAATCCGTTCGTGGGGGTTATTGTCAGATTAGTGGAGGCGGACTGTCCTTTCGTGACTGTGAGGGCTTGCGAGGCGGCCGCGATAGAGAAGTTCGCGCCCGTGGGTTGCGTGGTACCGACCGCGATCGATCCAAACAAGCCATCGCCTTCGTTCATGAGACCAGCCGAAAAATAGAGCGTATCTTTTGCGCCCGTCTGCCCCGTCGGATCGAAGACGAGATCCCAGAGAGAACCGTTGACCAGAACGTTGCCGTTCGAATCTTTCAATTGTCCGAGGAAATTGCCTGTGGCGGGATCGAACGCGTTGATCGTTCCATCGCCGAAATTGCCGATGAGAAGATCATTTGAAAACTGACCGAAATTGGCGCTGGCCATAACGGTGCCCCAGGGAGAATTGAGCTGGCCCTGCGATATCACGCGGCGGACGAAATTGCCGTTCGCGTCGAATAGCGAGACGAAGCCATTGCCCGGAGCGTTGACGGGATCGTGCTTGGGAGCGTCCTGCATCGCGTAGGTGACATATACCTGATTCGTATTGAGCACGTGCACGGCAAACGGCGCGAAGCCTGCGGGCAGCATGGGATCCGTGAAGTTTCCGGCAAGCGTGGCGGGTTTGAAGGTGGAATCAAAGACGTCTATGCGCGCGTTGCGAAAATTGGGAGCAAGTAGAAAACTTCCCGTGCCGTTGGTGAGAAGCGCGAGACCTTTATAAACCGGATCGGTGCC
>Ga0210390_10002781_pt1 | contig 15278 bp, 12 predicted proteins | sample IncBWH11OmetaG_FD_161050 | JGI IMG/M metagenome (GOLD analysis project Ga0210390, IMG submission 161050) | Forest soil microbial communities from Barre Woods Harvard Forest LTER site, Petersham, Massachusetts, United States - Inc-BW-H-11-O ... | reverse complement strand
GGACGAACAACAGCAATCCGGCTAGAAGGGCGGGGAAAAAGCGCGAAACGAAAAACGGTCTCATCGATTAGGCAGTGGCTGCGCTTCCTGCGCGAGCTTGGCTGCGACGGTGCGCTTGAGCGCCAGCGCGGCCGCATTGGTTGGCTCTAAACGCAGAGCCCGATCTATCTTCTCGGCGGCCGCTTCAGGTCTATTGTCTCGCAAATCAAGCTTCGCCAACACCAAAAGCGGCTCAGGGAATTGACGGAGCCGCAATGCCTCCTCGGCCTCGGGTCGGGCAGCGGTTAGGTTATTTTCGGTCTCGAGCGCACTCGCCAAACCAGCGTGCGCCTCCGGGTTCGACGGGTTGAGTGCAATGGCTTCGCGGAATTCGCCTTCGGCTTCGGAAAGAAAGCCTTGCGCCAGCAGTTCATGTCCACGAACGGTGTGGAATTGCGCATGGGTGCGAGGATCGGTCTTCGCTAAACGCTGCTCGGCGGCTGCGTCGATTTTCAAGGCCAGCAGGCGGAACGAACTCTCGTCGTAGTTGGCGCGGATGCGCTCGACTGGAATCTTCTGGGTCGCTGGCACAATGGCCCGCTGGGCTGAAGCGCCAGCGCCGGGCGAGACCGTTTCAAGCAGAGCTATGGCTGCGGTATCTCCGGATCGAAGGGAGAGAGTGTCGTGGAGTTGGCGAGAGGCGCCGGCGGCGTCGCCACTTCGGTAAAGTTCTATAGCCAGATTGAAGTGATAATCGGGATCATTCGGATCCGCATTGATGGCTTTCTGAAAATAGTCGGCAGCGCTTTTTTTGTCCGCGTGAGAGCTTACGACTCCAAGGTTGTTGTAAACCTCGGCCAGAGGCATGAGCGCGGCAACGAAATGGAATGCCGATTCGGCGCGCTGAAAATCTCCGTGGTAGTAAGCTGCAAGTCCAAGATAGAAATTCGCCTCGCGGGCGAGAGGATGGTTTTCGGGCACGCGCGCCAGAGTGGCGATTGCGGGTTCATACTGTCGCGAACGGTAATAGGCTTTGCCCAGTTGTAATAATGCCTCGGGATAGTTGGGATTCAGGCGAATGGCCTCGCGAAAACGCTGGATCTGTTCGTCAGCCTTCGGCGCTGTGACGCCGCGCACGTAGTTTTCGAACGCGTCCAACCGGAGGGGAGGCGCGGCGGAAATAAATGCCTGCTTTGTGATCGAGATTTCCGGACGAACGGCGTGCAGAACGTCCCATGCCAGCGCGGTCTGAATGTCGATGAGTTGGAGTAACGGGCCGGACTCATTCATTTCGGGCAGCAAGTGTTGGCGACGCATGTCCAGAAGTTGCGCTGAAGCGTTGAAGGTCCGGCCATCAAAGCGGTACACGCCTAGCACGACGTAGTCCACGTCCAGTTCTTCCGCAATCCGGTAGAGAGTGGCGCGCGAAGGATGAAGCGCGACCGGGATACCGAAGCGGTCGTAAGCACGGATTCGATCCTCGCGCGGCAACACAAACAGCGTTGCGGAATTCAGGCGCTCTTGCAGCAGTTCGGGAAAGGAGTCGCTGATCCACTCGATGCCCGGTGCTTTCGATTGATTTTCAAAAGGAACTACCAACACGGTCTGACCGGCGGTGGCCGGTCCCTGGGCAAGGGCCGCTGTGGACAAGAGAATAACGATTGCGCTGAGCCGGAGAAGTTTCAAGACAACTAGATTATAGCGGGTGACGGGTCTTTGATTGTGGGTTGAAAGACTCTGGACGTTCTCCCCGGGCTTTGTTCCCCGGTCCCTGATTGGCGAAGGTTGAGGCCGCGAGGGCCATTGTCAGGGTACTTCATCGGTGATATAAGGGTGCGCCATGGCCGACGGGAGGGCTAAGTCTGCCCCGCAGTCCCGTGATCGAGCACATCTCAAAGGAAGAGGAGATTTCTCATGAAGCTTCGCGCATGCTTCGTCGTTGTCACTTTTCTGTGTGCGGTGGTGGTCTCAACTCCGGCGCAAACAGCGGCTCCGAACTCAAGTTTGGTTTCCACGCAGATTCCGCGGCTCATTAAATTTTCCGGTGTGGCGCAGAACGAAACCCGCAAGCCAGTGACTGGGGTGGTGGGCGTCACTTTTTCTCTGTACAAGGATCAGCAGGGTGGCAGTCCGTTGTGGGCCGAGACGCAGAACGTGCGAGCCGACGAGACTGGACACTACACAGTGATGCTGGGCTCGGCCAGCGCGGATGGGGTTCCGTTGAGTCTGTTCAGTTCGGCGGAGGCGCACTGGATCAGTACGCAGATTTCAGGACAGCCGGAGCAGCCGCGGATACTGCTTCTGAGCGTGCCGTATGCGTTGAAGGCGGCGGATGCGGAAACGTTGGGCGGCTTGCCGGCGTCGGCATTCATGCACGCCACCGCTGGAGCAGTACAGGGAAAAACGGGAGCGACGGCTGCGTCTCCAGCGCAGTTAAATCTTCCTCCGGCGGGCGTGACGGGCAAGGGGGTAAAGAATTTCGTTCCTCTCTGGACCGGAGCGACGGCTCTAGGGGATTCGCTGATTTACCAGACGGGAGGGGACTTGGGGATCGGTACGAAGACGCCGCAAGCCGAACTGGATGTCGTGGGCACCGGTGTGCGTGGAATCCAGGCGACCGTACCGGGCACCCAGGCTGCCATTTCAGGTATCGCTACCGCCACGAGCGGGGGCACGACGGGCGTGTACGGGCAGAGTTCCGACCCAGGCGGAAACGCGATGCTTGCAGTTAACGAGGCGACCACCGGCGGCTACGGAGTGATCGGGGTGTCCGGCGCCACCTCGGGTTCGTCGTACGGCGTGTATGGGACGAACGCCAGCACCACCAATTTCGCTGCAGGAGTTGCTGGAGTTGAGAATGCTAAGACGGGCCAGGTTTTTGGCGTAGCTGGTTCGACGAGTAGCACTACGACTTTCGCGGCCGGGGTCTCAGGCTTCGAGGGTGCCAAGACGGGCGCGGTTTCCGGGGTTGCGGGCTCGACAAACAGCACCACGACCGGCGCTGCGGGAGTCAATGGTTTTGAGGGCGCTGCCAGCGGCCAGGTCTATGGGGTCGCTGGCGGAACAACGAGCACGACCAACGGCGCAGCGGGCGTGATCGGTTCCGATACTGCGGCAAGTGGCCAAGTGTTTGGCGTGTTTGGATACACGAATAGCGCCACAGGCACCGGCGTCGCCGGGAATGCTAACGCCACCTCGGGCCAGGCCACTGGAGTGACAGGAGTTAGCACCAGCACAAGTGGGACCGGCGTACTCGGCAACGCCACGGCTGCAAGTGGCAACACTTTCGGAGTGTTTGGCCAGACGTCGAGTCCGACCGGCAACGGCACAGGCGGCTATGCCAGCGCCACCAGCGGACTGGCCATCGGGGTGGTGGGGCTAACCAACAGTCCAGCTGGGGTTGGAGGTGTATTCACAAACTTGGGCGGCGGGAAGAGCGCGGTACTCATCGGAAACGGCGCCAACTATGCTCAAGTGTTCATCGTTGACGCCAGCGGCAATGGAAACTTCGCGGGCAACCTCAACGTCAAAGGCAAGCTGACCAAGGGGAGCGGGTCTTTCAAGATCGACCATCCGCTGGATCCGGCGAATAAGTATCTCTCCCACTCGTTTGTCGAGTCGCCTGACATGATGAACGTTTACAACGGGAACATCACGACTGATCGGCATGGCTTGGCTACGGTGAACTTGCCGGATTACTTCGAAGCACTCAATGGGGATTTCCGTTATCAGTTGACGGTGATCGGGCAGTTTGCGCAGGCCATCGTTGCCAAGAAGATTGCTGCGAACCGCTTTGTGATTCGCACGAGTCGGCCTCAGGTGGAAGTGTCGTGGCAGGTGACTGGCATCCGGCACGATGCTTATGCCAATTCTTATCGCATTCCGGTGGAGGAAGATAAGGGGGTTGGAGAGCAGGGCTACTATTTGCATCCGGAGGTTTTTGGACAGCCGGAGTCGAAGGGTATTTCAGCGGCGTGGAAGTCTACGGCTGTCCCGCAGAATGTCGTGGCTGACGCGTCGCATAATTAGACGCAGTTTCATCCAGAACTATCGTCCCGAGCGGAATATCAGATTCGCGCCGCGAATCTGATACAGAGTCGAGGGACGTCTTGCATGGGGATTGTTCAGGCCGTCATTTTTGTTTCTTTCTCTGGGCTGTGCTCCTCACGCTGCAGTTCCGTCCAGCCAGGCAAGGTTTGGTCCCCGGTGATCAGTCTTGCTCCGCGTTCGAAGGTGAGGTACGACCACGCCCACTGAATCAGCACGATTAGCCGGTTGCGGAATCCGATGAGGAAAAAGATGTGAACAGTTAGCCACGCGAGCCAGGCGAGGAAACCGGAAATATGAATCTTGCCAAACTGCGCGATAGCGGCGGCGCGGCCGATGGTTGCCAGGTTGCCCTTGTCTAGGTAATGGAAGTTTTTCCGCGGCTGTCCTTTCAGGTCGCGCAAGATGTTGTGGGCGGTCGCTTTTCCTTCCTGGATCGCGGCCGGGGCCACGCCCGGCACAGGCTCGCCATTTTTCCGTTTCAGCGAAGCCAGGTCTCCGATAACAAAAACATGAGGATGACCAGGAACGCTCAAGTCAGGATTCACGAACACGCGCCCGGAGCGGTCGGTGGGCGCGCCGAGTTTCTTGCCTAGTGGCGACGCGGCCACTCCGGCTGCCCACAAAATTACCGCGGCAGGAATACGAGTTTCCCCCATGACTACCGTCGCGGGTTCGACACCGGTGACCATCGCGGAAGTGTGGACTTCGACGCCGAGTGCGCGAAGCTGTTCTTCCGCGCTGCGGGAAAGATCCTCGGGGTATGCGGGTAGAACCCGAGGTCCGCCTTCGAGCAAGATGATTCGGGTGCGTTCGGGATCGATGGATCTGAATTCGTCCTGCAACGCGCGGCGGGCGATCTCAGAGAGGGTTCCCGCCAACTCCACCCCTGTAGGGCCGCCGCCGACGATGACAAAATTCAACTGCACCTGACCCGCACCGGTGGCAGCGTGCCGTTCAGCGAGTTCGAATGCGAGCAAAACGCGGCGCCGTATCTCGAGCGCATCTTCGATCGTTTTCAGCCCGGGTGCCATCGGTTCCCACTCGTCGTGTCCAAAATAGGCGTGGCTCGCGCCCGCCGCAACGATCAGGTAGTCGTAAGGAAGCTCACGGTCGGCAAGTTTCACGACGCGCCGGTCAAGATCAAATTCGTGTACTTCTTCGAGAAGAACTTCAATGTTGCGACGACCGCTAAGGATCCAGCGGATGGGAGCAGCAATTTCTCCAGGGGACAATCCGGCAGTTGCCACTTGATAAAGGAGAGGCTGAAAAGTGTGGTGATTTCTGCGGTCGATTAAGGTGATCTGAACCGGAGCGTGGGCGAGCTTGAGAGCTGCGTTGAGGCCGCCGAATCCAGCGCCAACAATCACGACCTGCGGCATCGGTTTGGCGTTCATCAGACTCCTCCATCGAGATTCATGGCGTTTAGAATATTCTGCGCCGGAAAACGTGCATCTCACTTTAGTAGATTCCCGTCATGGCTGCCGAGTCGAAGAATTTGATTTCGAGGGTTGCTGCCGATCGCAGCATCCTCTCACCGCAGAGGTTTCCAGCAGCGGCTTCAGCCGGAACTTCGGCTGTGGGTCTGGCGTTCCAGGTCGGGCTGGTCTTCGCTTTGATCATGGTCGCGGTGTGGACACCGCCGGGCCGTGTCAACGCCGTCAGCAATCTTTTGGCAGGGCTTTGCATCTTGTGGTTCACCGTACGCAGTCGGTATTCAGTTCGCCAATTGGGGCTCGCCCGGCCTGGCTCCGGAGCAGTTGTGACGGTCATGTGCGGAGCGTTTCTGATGGTTGCGATTGTTGTAATTGGATCGGCAATCCATAATCTTGGACCGGTTCAGAGGGTGCCTTGGGAAAGGATTTGGAAATATGCGCTCTGGGCGCTGGAGCAGCAATTTATATTGCAGTCTTTCTTCTACGTTCGGATGGAATCGCTTCTTGGGAGCCGCCGTGCAGTGTGGGGCGCAGCGCTTCTGTTTTGCCTCGCACACTTTCCGAGCCCGGGGCTGACTCTGATGAGCTTCATCGGCGGTCTGTTGTTCTGCGAAATGTTTCGCCGCTATCGCAACATTTTTCCCTTGGGATTAGTTCACACTGCGCTCGGACTCACTATTGCGGCGAGCCTTCCAGATAGGTTGCTTCATCACATGCGGGTCGGGATCGGATATCTGTTGTACCGTCCGTGAGCTCTCTCGGTAACTGGTATCGACCTCAATATCCAGCGAACAGCGCGTTGCTCCGTTTAATCGGGTAACATGACGGGGTCGGGTGCGAGCAGACGCTTTGCATTTGAAACCTTCGCAAACAGAGCCTCAATCCAATACCGCGGCACACTCTGGCGGTGTCTCACGCTGGCTTCAGTTTCTGATGCCTTCCGTTTCCGATTTGCTTTTTGTTGCTCTGCTTCTGGGCTTGAGCTGCGGTGCGTTCGGACGGCTGCTGTTGCGTGATGCGGGGACGGGATGGCACATCCGCAACGGGGAGTTGATGCTGCAGGCGCGCTCGATTAACCGAGTCGATCCGTTTTCGGCGACCATGAGCGGGCAGCCCTGGTATGCGTGGGAATGGCTGTATGACGTGCTGATCGCGGCTATCCACCACGTGCTTGGACTGAACGGCGTGGTGTTCTACTCGGCAGCGGTCATGTCGATCAGCTTCGTTTTGGTCTTCCATCTAGCCATGCGTCGAGGTGGCAGTCTGCCGATTACGCTGGTGTTGATTGTGCTGTCGTTGGGCGCCGCATCCGTCCATTTTCTGGCGCGGCCACATGTTTTGAGTTGGCTGCTTACCGTGATCTGGTTCGACTTGCTGGACTCGGCGTCTGGTCTCGATGCTGATCTCGATTCCGAGGCCAACCAAGCCCGGCGGCTTTATTGGCTGCCTGTTCTGATGCTTTTCTGGGTAAATCTGCACGGCGGATTTCTTCTTGGCTTTGCATTACTGGGCGTGTACCTGGTTGGCGGCGTGATCCGGTATTTTAGTTGTCCCGAGCGGCGGGCAGAAATCGGGAGCCGGTTGAAGCGGCTGGGGCTGGTTAGCGTGCTCACACTGCTCGCGAGTTTCGTCAATCCCTACGGCTACAAGCTCCACCTTCATGTTTACCGGTATCTTTCTGACCGATTTCTGATGAATCACGTCACCGAGTTTCTGTCGCCCGATTTTCACGGCGTGGCGCAACAGTGTTTCGCGGTGATGTTGCTGATCACAATCGCGGCACTGGCGAGTTCGCGCCGAAAGCCTGCGCCCACGCATTTGCTGGTAACTCTGCTGGCTGCTTATAGCGGTCTCTACGCCTCGCGCAATCTCCCAGTCTCTTCGATGCTGCTTACCTTGATGGTTGCTCCCATGCTTTCGGAGACAGTTGCGCGAGCGAGCGAGAACTCGGAGATCGCGCTATGGCTGCGCGGTCTGCTTTCCCGGGTAAACAACTTCGGCATTCGCATGGAAAAACTGGAGCTACGTTTTCAAGGTCACCTTTGGATTGTGCTCGCGTTCGTTCTCGGTTTGTGGGCTTGCATGCACGGCGGAAGGCTCGGTTCGGTTCAGCTCATAAATGCGTATTTCGATGACAAACGCTTTCCGGTAGAGGCGGCCGAGGTCATCGCCCGGCGCGATATCCGGGAGCCGATCTTTTGTCCCGATCTGTGGGGAGGGTATCTGATTTACCGGCTCTATCCACAAACCAAGGTCGTGGTGGACGATCGTCATGATCTGTATGGCGATCAGTTCTTTGAGGATTACTTGAAAGTTGTCTTCGTCCAACCGGAGTGGAGCAAAGTGCTGGATGAAAAGAATGTGAACTGGGTACTGGTGCAGAAGGATTCGTCGTTGGGGACGATTCTCGGGCTGACTTCGGGATGGAAGTTGATCCATGAGGATGGAACGGCGGTTCTGTTTCACCGCGAGGGGACGTGAGAGCGTCCCTTTCCGATACTCTGCTGCAAAAGGGCGTTACTGGAACGGGATGTCAACCTCGGCATAGCTGCCCGGCGTGGCTGCATTCACAGCGAGGACAACCATTTCAATGTAGCGACGCAGTGTAGGCCACTGCTGATTGCCGATAACCACAAACGCGATTTTCCGGCCTTCAGGTTTTGCTGGTAACGCATGTTTTTGTCGGTCGTCACCAAAACTTCGAAACCTGCATCCTCCGCAGCTGCTATCAGTTCGCCATTGGTAAGTTGGTCCCATCCGCGTTCAGTTGCTTCAACAACGATGTGGTCCTTGAGGGCGTATCGAAGCGGGGCGGGCGTGCCGTTATCGAAGAGTATCAGCATCGACCACTTGGGCGGGCGGCGGAACAGGAGGCTCGTCAAGGCTCCGCGCCGCGAATTCGATAACCGCTACAACTTGCTCACGCGATAAATGGAACCATTCCATAATCTCGTCGATCGAGGCGCCTACTTCTAGATTGTCAAAGACAACGGAAACCGGCGTCCGCGTGTCCCGGAATACCCACGCGCCACTGCGCTTGCCAGGGACGCTTTCGACGGCGGGACATTGTGACCAATCGAGAGCCATGTTCTTACCTTCGCTTATCGTAGCTTGTTACGGAGTTTTTTGCCACGGCTCGGCGGCGTCACGCGGCGTCGTAACTGATCCATGAGGACGGGACGGCGGTGTTGTTTCAGCGCGAGGGGATGAATGTAACGCCGGCATCTTGCTGGCTGTCCCGGATTGCCTCGCCCGCGGTTTCGAGACCAGGGCCAAGTGTCGTCGTACGAAAGTTTTGCTAAGAGCGCCCGGACGAGGCGTCCGAGGCCACGTTGGGTTTAGCGGGTGTCGATGTTGAAGCCCAGGATGGCGTTTACTTCTACTGGTTGGTCGCCGCGAAATACGGGGCGAAATTTCCAGCTGGTTAGAGCTGCCAGGACTTTGGTTGTCATCTCACTCCCGCCCGATTCCAAGACCTTCAGATTTCGCAGTGTTCCTGCGCGGTCGAGGATGCAAGCGATCACCAGCCGCGAAGGCTTCAAGTTGGCCGGTAAATCGGAGTGCATGGGTTGCGGGGCGACCAGGTCCTCAGCGTACGGATGCGCTGCGGACGAGGGATCGGCGTACTGCATCACCGCAGTGCCCAGGATGGTGTCGATGTAGATAGTGTAGTTCTTATCGCCAATGAGCTTGCCGTAGTAGTTGAACGCGCCTCCCGATCGGGCAGTGCCAACCACGGTGATGCCCGGTCCCTGTTGATCTTTGCCGACCGAGGAGCGCGCGACGATATTAGGCCCGCCTCCGTCGGCGCCGAAGCTGGGCAGCGTGACAATATTGCTTCCGCCGCTTACCGAGACTCCGGGCATTGGCGGCTTACCCCCGGTCCCACTGCCGGCGCCGCCGGGACCGGGATATGGGGAGATTCCGCCGCGCGCCATGGTTTCTGATCCGCGGCCCGTGCCGTCTTTCGTGGCATCAGCTTTCGCCGCGCCGGAGCCCTCTCCGGATAATCCGCTGCCGGGACCAGTGCCACGGCCGATGCCTGCTCCGCCTCCCGATCCGCCTAGCCCCGGCTTGTCTCCTCCAGACGGGGACATGGCAATCGAGCCTGCGCCACCGTTACCCGGCACGCCGATCTTGGATCCGGGTTGATTGGAAACCACAATGCCGGTTCCTCTTCCGCTGCCACCGTTATTGCTCGGCGGTGCGGTGACTGAGCCGGCATCCATTGGACCACCAAGACCCGCACCACGATTTCCCCGACCCAAGCCAGAAGGCGAACCGTCGGAAACCGATGGAGGAGGTGGCACGACGGCAGTTCCTCCGCTTAGGCCTCCTCCGCCCAAGCTCGTCATCGCCGGATGCTGCAGCGAATCGCCGCCCAGCTGGACTGGCGGAGGCACGACGTTGGCGTTCCCCAAACCAGCTACGGCGCGAGTGCCCGTCGCCGCGCCGTTCAACTGAACTGGAGGCGGGACCACAGCTGCATTGCCCATGCCGCCGAATGCGTGATGCGCGGCGGAGGCATCTGCAATCGACGACGGAGGAGGCACGATCTGGTTTTGCAGCTCGCCGGGGCCAAATCCGGGTCCTCGGGGACTGATGTCGCGTCTAATTTGCGACGGAGGGGGCGCGACCCCCGATGGCGCGGGAAGCGTGAGTTTGGGATGCAGATTGGTGGCCTGTTCGGGAGCGGACACCGGCGGCGGAATCACGGTCACGGCTTGCGAACCTGGCACGCGGACGGACGGAACATCGCGCTGTGGCGCACTGGGACTGGGAGGAACGATGGCTGCATTCAGCGGTGGTGCGGACCGCATTTTTTCGCGTCGAGCGTCAGGCGTTGGCGGGATGACGTTAGCATTCAACACCGGCGCGCGTTGGGTCTTGTCATTTCGAACTTCAGGCGTGGGAGCAACCACGGCATCACTGAGTGCCGGGGCCCGCTGTGAGGATTTCAGGCCTTCCGCCGGCGCGGGTCCTGGATTCGAATTGAACGCCAGCAAATTGGCGACCGCCGAATCTGAGTGCGGCAGCTTCAGCTTGGGAACGTCTACGACTTTTTCGCGTAGCGAATCACCACGGGCCACGCGGATTGTCTGGGTACGGTGATGAGCTTCATGTCCACCTGCACGCCCGGAGCGGCCTGCTTGCGCTCCACCTGCGTCTTCGGTACGGGGCAGTTCCTCGCCAGAGAAATAGATCACGTCGTACTTAGGCATGGAAGGCAGCACAATCGGCTGCATGCTGGCCAGCTTCTGAGACATCAAAATACCCAACACCAGGACGGCGCCCTCCACTATCCAAGAGCCGACCATCCCGCGATAGGGAACCAATCCGGTTCTGGCTTCTCCCGCAAGGGGTTGGGGAGAGCGCGCCAGTGCGGGCCGAATTGAAGTGACGAATTCCTGCCACGGCGATGACCACTCGACCAGAAGTTTGAGCTCGCCGTTCACGCTGTGCTTCCTTCCCGCGCCCGGTTCATCGTGGCTTCGCCCAATGCGATCTCAATTTCATCACCAATGGCTGTCCCACTTGATTTGAGTGTGTTGCCCGGCAACTCCAGCACCGAAGCGGTGTGCATGCTCACTCGCGCCACTCGCCACGGTTTCAGATTCCGCTCTACATGAACTACGAATTTATTTGGATCCAGGTAAAGCACATCGATCGGGAACTTCATGGCGAGGGTATGCACGCCGCGGGATGGAACAATCCAAAGGCCGTCTCCGGCGGGAAAACTTGCGGCATCTTTACCCATAAGCCCGCACAGGCGGGACCAGTGCGTTTCAGCCACGGACAGATGGGTCGCCAGGTAGGCGTTGCGCGTCCGGTTGAACGCATATCCTGTGGCGGCCTGTAACGACATCGAAACTCCTGATTCAGAACTGCCGGATTCGGTCGGTCGTCTCCAAAATTGATTCGTCGGCTCTATCAGTGTCCCGTCACCGGCGCCAGGGTTCGAATCAACTCGATGATGGCCGGGCCGAGCGTGACAAAGATGATCGAGGGGAGGACAAATAAAACCAGGGGAATTACCATTTTAATGGTTGTCTTGGCAGCCTGTTCTTCCGCCCGTTGCCGGCGTTCGGTGCGCAGCGAATCGGAGTGCACTCGGAGCGCCTGGGCGATACTGGTACCGAAGCGATCGGTTTGTATTAAGGTGCCCACCAGGGAACGGAGATCGTCAACTCCAGTGCGATCCACCAGATTACGCAGAGCCTCGGCTCTGGGCTTGCCAGCGCGCATTTCCAAGTTTACCAGGTGGAATTCGTCGCTCAGTTCGGGATGGGCGTGGTGCAGGTCCTGGCCCACGCGCATCAATGCCTGATCGAGGGCCAAGCCAGCTTCGACGCAGATCACGGTGAGGTCCAAGGCATCGGGCAAACCGAGTTTGATACGCTGTTGCCGGCCCTTGATGAGGCGCTTCAGGACAAACCGGGGCAGAAAAAACCCGAAAGCGCCCACGCTAACCATCAAGACGGGAGAGTCGAAGCCACTCCCGAGGATTACCAGCGCGAATCCGAAAATTGCGCACGCCAGACGGCTGCCAACGTAAACCGTCATGTGACGGGTTTCCCGATAACCAGCCTGGATCAACCAACGCCGCGCGCGCGAGACTTCGCTCGGGGACAGCGGTATGGCTTTGCTGAAGGGATCGAGTGCTTGTTCCAGACGCTCTTTAAGAGCGGGTTTCTCCGGGGCCTTGGCGCGTTGCCATCCTAGTGCGCGCAAGCGGGAACCGAGCAGGGAAGAGGGAGCATAGGCTGCTGCCCCAAACGAAAACACGACCAGAGCGATGGTCAGGAACACTACGATAGTGAGCGCAAGTGCCATTCGTCAAACCTGAATTCGAATGATCTTCCGTATCACGAAATACCCAAGCGTCTGCAGCACAATGCCGGCTACAACCAGAAAGTGTCCGATGGGGTCTGCAAACAGGGGCCGGATAAACGCCGGGCTCGTCATCAGCATCGTGATCACGATGACCGGAGGCAGCCCCATGAGAAGCATCATGGTGAGGCGTCCCTGCGCCGTGTAAACCCGCACCTGGCGCATGATTTTGAATCGTTCCCGAATCACGTAAGAAAGGTTATCGAGGATTTCAGCCAGATTACCACCGGTTTCGCGCTGCAGCATTACTGCGGTAACGAAGAATTTCACGTCCACCAGGGGCACGCGCTCCGCCAGGTTCATCAGAGCGTCCCGCACGGGAAGGCCGAACTTTTGTTCTTCAAAGAGCTTGCGGAATTCGGATGCCACAGGCTCGGAGAGTTCGTTTGCAATCAATTCCAGCGCGGTGGTAAAAGCGTGGCCAGCGCGCACGGCTCGGGCCAGGGTGTCGATGGCCTCGGGAAATAATTCCTCGAATTTCTGAAAACGTTTGGTGCGGCGATACGAGGCGTACGAGTAGGGAAGGAATCCGCCAAGAACGAGACCAACGGCGGCAAATAACAAAGCCTGGTTTGGCGGCAGAGACCCTGCCGCGATGAACCCCACACCAGCCAGGCCCACCGCACTGATCGCGCAAAGCATCAGGATGTTGCCCGCTCGTATTTTCAGGTTGGCCTGTTCGAGGAATGGCTGCAGGTTCGAAATTCGAGAAGAGCGGCGCAGGAGATTGTCGATCGCCGGGATCTTGCTCAACATTTCGTCGCGCAGCAAGGCAAGTTCCTCGCTGGGCTGGCGGGCAGCCGCCTCCTGCACGCTTGCCAAACGTTCGCGAAGCAGCCGAGCTTGGGCGCTGCGCTGATCGAGTAAGGAAGCGACAGCGAAGACGCCCATGGCGACCACGACGAAAACCAGTATGGCGATAAGTGCTAGCATGATTTTCCGTTACAGGGCTTGGCGAGATTCCACTAAACCTCCACCCGGGACTCGAATAGACCCGCGCGCAGACGGCATCCACCGGTAGCCAGGCGTTCGGCAAATCGGGGCCGGGTCCCGGTGGCGCGGAAAACACCTTTTACTTTGCCACCTTCGTCGATCCCCGTCCGGTCAAACACAAAGATGTCTTGCAGGCCAATAATTTCGCCATCCATCCCAGTAACCTCAGAAACAGAAATCACTTTACGAGTTCCGTCGGAGAGACGCGCGATCTGCACCACGGCGTGAATGGCGGAGGCGATCTGCATACGCATCGCCCGCTCGGGGAGATTGAGATTGGCCATCGAAACCATGCTTTCCAATCGAGCCAAGGCGTCGCGGTGTGCGTTTGCGTGCACGGTGGTCAGCGAACCCTCGTGGCCCGTGTTCATGGCCTGAAGCATGTCGAACGCTTCTTCACCGCGCACCTCGCCCACCACAATGCGGTCTGGGCGCATACGCAGGCTGTTGATTACTAATTGCCTCTGCCGCACCGCGCCCTTGCCTTCGATGTTGGGCGGGCGGGTTTCCAGGCGCACCACGTGCTCCTGCTTCATTTGCAGTTCGGCGGCATCCTCGATGGTGACCACCCGTTCAGAATTCGGAATGTAGCCGGAGAGCACGTTCAGCAGAGTAGTCTTGCCGGCGCCGGTTCCGCCGGAGATCAGCAAGTTGAGCCGGCCTTTCACCATGGCGGAAAGCAACTCCAGCATGGGCTCAGTCAGAGTTTTGTTTTCGATCATGTTGCGGGCCGTGACCGGGTCGCGGCCGAAACGCCGGATGGAAAGACAGGGCCCGTCAATCGCGAGCGGGGGAATAATGGCGTTCACACGGGAGCCGTCTGGAAGGCGTGCGTCCACCATCGGCGAGGACTCGTCCACGCGACGGCCTACCCGGGAGACAATCCGGTCGATGATTTGCATCAGATGCGAATCATCCTTGAAGCTTAAGCCGGTGGGCTCAAGCTTGCCGGCCCGCTCTACGTAGACTCGATCAAAACGGTTCACCAGAATGTCGGAGACGGTTGGATCTTTGAGTAGAGGTTCGAGCGGGCCCAAGCCGAAGATTTCGTCAAGAATCTCCCGCGATAGCCGTTCCCTCTCGGCGAAGCTCAGAGGCACGGCTTCGCTATTTACCGTATTGCGAATTAAAAGAAGGACTTCATCCCGGGCGGCGTCGCTCGGGGTTCTGCCAAGTTTCTCCAGGTCAAGACGATCGAGAATCTTGCGATGGAGGTCCGCCTTGACCTGCTGGTATTCAGTTCTCTCAAAGGTCTGCAAATTCGCCATGAAGCCTGCCTGATTTTCCTAAAGCCGTTTCATCCTAAACTGTCTTGAATAAAGACCAAGCTTTACGTTTTACTTCCAAGTCATTTTCCGTCAGACGCGCCGCCAGACCGGTAAAGGAACGCGCGATTTCCGTGTGGTTTTGCGCCATCACCGGCACTCCGCGGTCGATCGCCGTGGACACTGCGAAGTATTGGTTTGGGATCTTCCATAGCAACTTTACCCCAGCCGCGGCTTCGGCATCGGCCTCGCTGAAGCCTGGAATCTTGCGGAAGCGATTCAGCACCAGACTCACTTTTTCGCGGCCGCCAGATTCGCCGAGATACTGCTGGACCCGGGCCGCGCTCCACAAAGAAGCTACATCGGCGTTGACCACCATCAAAACCATCTGGGACAAGCTACAGACAAGCCGCGTAGTCGGGTCGATGCGCGTAGACGCATCCACCACGACATAGCGGAACTGCCCCATCAGCATATCGAACAATCGCGCGAACTCAGCAGTCGAAGGTTCCACTGCGACCGGCACATTAGGGCCGGCCAGCAGTTGCAAACCGTCGTTGTGCCTGGTCATGAAGCTTTCGAGCAAAGAGCTGTCGAGACGATGCAGGTTGCGGATCGCATCGGTCACGTTAAATAGCGGCTTCAGATTCATGTGCAACTGGGTATG
>Ga0210390_10002777_pt1 | contig 15288 bp, 13 predicted proteins | sample IncBWH11OmetaG_FD_161050 | JGI IMG/M metagenome (GOLD analysis project Ga0210390, IMG submission 161050) | Forest soil microbial communities from Barre Woods Harvard Forest LTER site, Petersham, Massachusetts, United States - Inc-BW-H-11-O ... | reverse complement strand
TCGCCCGCAAACGGGGCATTCATACATCGGGACGGCATGGGTTGGGATCGTCATCGCTTTCTCCAGGCCCAGCAGACCACGACAGCCGCCGCAATCAAATAGGCTTGCCACCGCCGGATGCCTCAGTCTGGGCATCGCCGCGGCATTCGCGCTCGACCGCGAAGACCGCATTCGCGCTTGGCGAGGCGGTCGCCCCCCGGCATTATCCGACGGCGAAGGGCGGCCAAACGGCGCAGGACCGCCGGCAATCAAAATCCCGGGAGGAAAGAGTGGCCGGATCAGGTATTCGACGCCATGGCCGCGCGAGAATGGCGGCGGCGATCATCTTTGCCGGCATGCTGGCTGCGAGCGGGGCGCGGGCGGCGCAGCCGATCACGATCGGCTTCGGCATGGCCTTGACCGGCGGGCTCGCCGCCGCCGGCAAGACGGCACTGCTGGCGATGCAGATCTGGCGCGACGACGTCAACGCCAAAGGCGGGCTCTTGGGCCGCCCGGTCAAGCTCGTCTATTACGACGACCAGAGCAACCCGCCGACAGTGCCGGCGATCTATACCAAGCTGCTCGACGTCGACAAGGTCGATTTGATCGTTTCGGGCTATGGCACCAACATGATCGCACCGGCGATGCCGATCGCGATCCAGCACAACGCCTTGTTCCTCGGCCTGTTCGGGCTCGCGGTCAACAGCGAGTTCCACTATCCGCGATACTTCTCGATGCTGCCGGCGGGGCCCGACCCCAAGCGCGCCTTCTGCGATCCGTTCTTCGAGGTGGCGATGCAGGGAACCCCGAAGCCCAAGACCCTGGCGATCGTCGCCGCCGACGCCGAATACCCGAAAAACGCCTCCGAGGGTGCGCGCGCCATTGCCAAGTCGCTGGGGCTCGACATCGTCTACGACAAGACCTACCCGCCCTCGACGGTCGATTACACGCCGATCGTCAACGCGATCCAGGCGACCAAGCCCGACATCGTCTTCGTCGCTTCCTACCCGCCCGATTCGGTCGGCATGGTGCGCGCGGCGAGCGAGGTCGGCCTCGCCACCCGGTATTTCGGCGGCGGCATGGTCGGTCTGCAATACACCACGGTCAAAGAGCAGCTCGGGCCGGCGCTTAACAATATCCTCGATTATGATTGGTGGATCCCGGCGCCGAAAATGCAGTTCCCCGGCATCATGGCGTTCCTAAAGAAATACCAGGCCAAGGCCCCGGCCGAGGGGATCGACCCGCTCGGCTGGTATCTGCCGCCATTCGCCTATGCCAATCTGCAAGTCCTGGGCAACGCGATCGAGGGGACCCGGAGCCTCGACCAGGGCAAGCTCGCCGACTACATCCGCAGCCATTCGTTCAAGACGATCGTCGGCGACGTCAGCTACGGCAAGAACGGCGAATGGGCCAAGCCGCGGGTGCTCGAGGTGCAGTTCCAGGGTATCAAGGGCCATGGTCTTGCTCAGTTCAAGGACATCAAGACCGAAGCGATCATCGCACCCCCGGAATATCAGACCGGCACCGTCGTCGTCCCCTATGCGAGCAGCAAGCAATAGGGCCGCGCAAGGTGTCCGGACGGTGCAGGCCGGCTGCTCGATCGTTAGTCGTCATCACCGGGCTCGTCCCGGTGATCGACGCCTTTCCTCGACCCGACCGGGACACGAGGGATGCCGGGACGAGCCGCACAATGCCCGGCTGACGGCTTACGAAGGAATGAGGCTGATCCTCGTCCGAGCCCTAGTGGTAGAACCTAACACTTGTGACCGTAGCCTCCCCGTTCTCGTATCCCGGCGCAGGCCGGGACCCATGTCAGCGATAGGCACCGGCCTTCGCCGGTGTGGCAAGTGCTTGGGTGCCATCTGTCAGAATTGCTCAACTAGAACGGTCGCCGGCGGCATCGCTCACTTGTTCTTGGCGGCGGCATGCTCGGCCTTGGACAGGGTCAGCTTTTCCGGGTGGACGATGGTCTTGTTGGCGGCGGCGCGGGCGGCGCCGAGGTTGGGAAAGTCGGTCTCCGCCCCGTCGCGTTGCAAAACATAGGTGGCCGACATCGGCTTGCCGCTCTTCTGGTCGGCGACGGTGCGCTTGACGATGATCCAGTGAACCCGGCGGGTGCCGCTCTCCTCGGCCTCGTCGGTGACATCCTCGAACCCGCGATCGACCATCGATTCGAGCGCGTAGAGCTTCTGCTCGACCCGCCGCGCCGGGGCGTCGCGTCCGCGCTGCCCATCCCGGCGTTGCCCATCCCTGCGCTGCCCGTCCCTGGGACCGGCCGGCCTGCCTCGGCGCGCGTCGCGGTCGCCTTGCTCCGATGCGGGCCGCTGAGACGCGCCCGCTTCACCCGGATCGCGCCGCTGACTGCGGCCCGCGGTCTGCGGCCCTTCGCCCGGGCGCGCGTGCGCTTCCCCCGGCCGGCGATAGCGCGGCCCCCGGTTGCGCGGTCTCTGGTCGGGTTGGGCCGGCAGGCCGTCCACCCCCCGAGCTTCTGGCGCCGTGGTCTCGCCGGGACGCGTCGGCGATGGTCGACGGCGGCGCAGGCGACCGCCCTCGCGGCGCGGCGGATTTGCCGGGGCGACGGCGTTCGACCCATCACCGCTTTCTGCCGCGGAGTGCGCCAAACCGGGTCTGGCGATCGTTCGCCGCGGCATCTCGCGCCGCGAATAGCGCGTCCTCGGGCGCAAGGCGCCGGGACCTGGAGCCGCAGTACCCGGCTCGGCGTCGCCTGCCGCCGTCTCGCGCTGTTCCCCGCTCGCCGGGGTCACAGCCTCGCCGCCGGCGTCGCCGCCCGCTGTCGCGCCACCTCCTATCGTCGAAGCGGGGGAGGGCGCCGGGGCAGGGGAGGGGCGTCGCCGGCGTCGCCGGCGGCGCGGCCGTTCGCGCGCCTCGCCGGCAGCGGGCGCCCCCTCCGCTGCCGCGCCGGGCGGCGGGCCAGCGGCGGGTGCATCCTCGGCCACCGCGCTCTCGCCGGCTGGCGCGGCCTCACCCCCGTCGTCGCTGCGGGCGGCAATCTCGCGCGGCGGCCGGCGTCGCCGCCGTCGCCTGCGGCGCGGTTCGGCGCCCGGCGCCGCATCGCCCAGCGCCGTATCGCTGGTCCGGGCGGGCTCGGCCGCCCCGCTCTCTGCCGGCTCGGCGGCCCTATCTGGTGCGGTTTCGGCCGGCGCCGCTTCTGGCGGTTCCGGGCTGACCCAATCGCTCGGCGGGTCGTCGGCTGGAGGCGGCATCGGGAACGTTTCCTCCGGTGGCGTTATCTGGTCCCGGGCGGCGGCCCAGGCGAGCACAGTATCGTTCGCCGATCAGGCGGGCGATAGCCCGATGATGCCGGGCGCCGTCGCCGGGCCCAAGCCCTTTTGTGCTCCCGGCAGGGTCGACTGGAATGAACTGCCTGGCCCGCAATCGGCTGGCCGCCCGATCCGACCGTAGCCCCGACAAGCGGTCTGGGGCTTTTCTTTTCCAGGCCGCCGATTACGGTAATCTGATCATCCTTGAAGCCGAATCCCGATACCGGCGCCCTCGATCCCGAAGCGCCGCGGGGAGCCGGCGAACCCGCTTCCACCCGCGACTCGCTTCCACCCGCGAAAGGACACCGACATGCCGAGCTTTGACCATCACGGCGCCCACATCCATTACGAGGAATACGGCCGGGGCTTTCCGATCCTGACCTTTGCGCCGGCCGGCCTGCAATCGGTGATCGATGTCTGGGGCCAACCCTCGGCGCCGATCAACCCGACCACCGAATGGGCCGCGAACTTCCGCGTCATCGCGATGGATCAGCGCAACGCCGGCGGCCAGTCGCGTGCGCCGATCACCGCGCACGACGGCTGGGGCAGCTACACCGCCGATCACCTTGCTTTGCTCGATCATCTGCGCATCGACAAGTGCCATCTCTATGGCCAGTGCATCGGCGGGTCGTTCATCCTGAACCTGCTCAAGACCCAGCCCGAGCGCGTCGCCTGCGCCGTCCTGGCGCAGCCGATCGGCCGCGTCGGCGCGATGGCGCCCGGTCGCCCGGCCCGGTTCAACGGCTGGGCCGAAACGCTCAAGGACCACCCGGAGGCGACCCAGCCGGTGCTCGACGCGTTTTGCCACAACCTCTATGCGCCCGGTTTCACCTATTGCTGCGACCGCGAATTCGTAAAAACCGTCAAGACGCCGTGCCTGGTGCTCGCCGGCAACGACGAGGCGCACCCCTACCCGATCTCCGAGGAACTGGCGAAGCTGCTGCCGAATTGCGAGTTCATCGCCGACTGGAAGACCGGAGCCGCCCTCAATTCGGCCAAAGCGCGGGTCAAGGCGTTCCTGGACAAGCACACTCCGTCCCGGACCTAACGGCAAGCTTTCGGAGCGTTCGCGGCGAGGCTGCGATCGCTCCGGAAGGGACGGGGACACAGCTGCGAATTTCTGCTTGAAAGCGCGCCGCCCGATGTTACTTTCATTATGAAAGTGACAAGGAGCCCGCGCCATGCAGCGCAAGAGCTATGGCAACATGCATTGTCCGATCGCCCGCAGCCTCGACCGGGTCGGCGAGTGGTGGTCGATCCTGATCTTGCGCGATGCCTTTTACGGGTTGCGCCGTTTCGACGAGTTTCAGAAAAATCTCGGCGTCGCGCCCAACATGCTGACCCGGCGGTTGAACGCCTTGGTCGCGGCCGGCCTGTTGGAGCGCCGGCGCTACCAGGAGCACCCGCCGCGCGACGAATATTTGTTGACCGAACGCGGGCGTGATTTCCGTCCGGTCTTGCTGGCGCTGCTGGCCTGGGGCAATCGCCATTTCGCCCCGGAAGGCGCCGCCGTGCAGCTGCGCAACCTGCGCACCGGCGCCGAGGTCGATCCGGTTGTGGTCGACGGCGCCACCGGCGAGGAGATCGCTGGCCCCGATTTTATGCTGGTTGCCGGACCCGGCGCCGATGACGGCGTGCGCCAGCGGTTGGCCGAGCGGGGGCGCCGGCCGTTTGCGCCGCGGAGCGAAGCATGAGCGCGCAAGTTCTCGACCGCGCGGCGGCGCGCGAGGCCACGCCCGACGGGCTGCGCGGCATTCTGGCGAGCCGGCGGCGGATCCGGGTCAGCCGGCGTCTGGCGCTCGCCTTCATCGGGCTGATCGCCGCCGGCGGGGCCGCCTGGTACGCCTGGGATTGGTGGCGGGTCGGTCGGTTTGTCGAAACCACCGACGACGCCTATGTCGGCGGCAACGTCACCACGCTCTCGCCGCATGTCGCCGGGTTCGTCGCCAGGATCCTGGTCGACGACAACGAGCTCGTGCGCGCCGGCCAGCTGCTGGTCCAGCTCGACGACCGCGACTATCAGGCCGGCCTGGCGCATGCCGAGGCGGTGGTCCGGCATCAGACCGCGGCGCTCGCCAATCTGCATGCGAAATACGCGCTGCAGCAATCGACGATTCGCGAAGCCGAGGCCGATCTACTGGCCAAGCAGGCCGAGGCCGGTTTCGCCCACCAGGACGCGGTGCGCTATCACGCGCTGGCGGTGTCGAGCTTCGGCTCGTTGCAGAACTACCAGCGGGCGTTTGCCGCCGACCAGAAGGCCGCGGCGACGGTGCGCGCCGGCGCCGCCGCGATCGACGCGGCCCGCCAGCAGCTCGCGGTGCTCGACACCGAGATCGCCGAAACCGAGGCGAGCCTGGCTCAGGCCGAGGCCGATCTGAAGAGCGCCCGGCTCGACCTCGGCTACACCCGGATCCGCTCCCCGATCGACGGCTATATTGGGGATCGCGCCGCGCAAATAGGTGCATATGCAACTGTTGGCGATGCCTTGCTCTCGATCGTCCCGGCGCACGGGCTTTGGGTCGACGCCAATTTCAAGGAGGACGAGCTCGCGCGAATGCGGCCGGGGCAGCGGGCGACGATCGTCGCCGACGTGCTGCCGGGGCACAGCTTTACCGGCCGGGTGCTGAGCCTCGCCCCGGCCACGGGTGCCGTCTTCAGCGTGATCCCGCCGCAAAACGCCACCGGCAATTTCACCAAGATCGTGCAGCGCGTGCCGGTGCGCATCGCCGTGGCCGATGGCGAGGGAACCCTGGGGCTGCTGCGCCCCGGTCTGTCGACCACGGTCAGCGTCGACACCGGCCCGGCCGCGGAGGACCACCAATGACCGCGCCGGCGCCGCCCGCCGCGCCGAGCATCATTCCGTTCGCCGTCATGTGCCTCGGCATGTTCGTGGCATTGCTCGACATCCAGATCGTCGCCTCCTCGCTGCAGGACATCGGCGGCGGGTTGTCGGCGGCGCAGGACCAGATCGGCTGGGTGCAGACCGCCTATCTGATCGCCGAGATCATCGTCATCCCGTTGTCCGGCTGGCTGACTCGGGTGTTCTCGACCCGCTGGTTGTTCGCCGCCTCGGCGGCCGGGTTCACGCTGGCCAGCCTCTTGTGCGGCATCGCCTGGAGCATCGAGAGCATGATCCTCTTCCGGGCATTGCAGGGGCTGCTCGGCGCCTCGATGATCCCGACCGTGTTCACCTCGTCGTTCCACTATTTTCCGGGCCGGCGCCGGGTCTATTCGGCCGCGGTGGTCGGCGCCATCGCCTCGGTGGCACCAACCCTGGGGCCGGTGATCGGCGGCTGGATCACCGATACCCTCGACTGGCGCTGGCTGTTCTACATCAATCTGGCGCCGGGTCTGCTGGTCGCGGTCGCGGTGCCGCTCTTGGTCAAGATCGACCGGCCCGACCTGTCCTTGCTCAAGGGCGCCGATTATCCGGGCATGATCCTGTTGGCGGCGGCCCTCGGCACCCTCGAATACGTGCTCGAAGAGGGCGCCCGCTGGAACTGGTTCAGCGACGCGACGATCACCGCCTGCGCCTGGATCGCCGGGATCTGCGGCATCCTGTTTGTCGCCCGCAGCCTGACCTATGCGCAGCCGGTCGTCGATCTGAAGGCGCTCGGCAACCGCAATTTTTCGCTCGGCTGCCTCTTATCCTTCGTCACCGGCATCGGCATCTTTTCGACGATCTATCTGACGCCGCTGTTTCTGGGCTACGTGCGCGGGTTCAGCGCCTGGCAGACCGGGGTTGCGGTGTTCTCGACCGGGGCGGCCTCGCTCGCCGGGGTCCCGGTCTATGTCATGCTCGCCCGCAAGATCGACCTGCGTTGGCTGATGATGTTCGGCCTGGCGAGTTTCGGCGCCGGGATGTGGTCGTTCAGCTTCATCACCCATGATTGGGGTGCGGCCCAATTGCTGATCCCGCAAATCTTGCGCGGGTTTCCGCAGGTCTTCGCGGTGGCGCCCTCGGTCAATCTCGGTCTCGGCAGCCTGCCGCCGGAGCGATTGAAATATGCCAGCGGCCTGTTCAACATGATGCGCAACCTCGGCGGCGCCGTCGGCATCGCGGTCTGCGGCGCGATCCTCAACGACCGCACCAATCTGCATTTTGTCCATATCGCGTCGAACCTGACCCCGGCAAATGGCCCCATGGAGCAGCTGCTGCACGGCATGACGGGGCGCTACGCCGCGGCGCTCGGCAGCCCCGCCGCCGGCCACGCAGCTGCGCTGTCGCAGCTGTGGCAGCTCGCCTACCGCGAGGCCCAGACCCTGGCTTTTGCCGACGCGTTCCGCACGATCATGGTGGCGTTTGCACTCGCCACTCTCCTGGTGCCGCTGTTGCGCCGGGTGGCCGCGCCCAAGGCGCCGCCGGCGGACGCGCACTGACTCGGTCCGCGCCAATCTCCCGATCCACAATCGCAGGAGTTCACCCGATGCGCATCCTCGTCGTCGGCGCCGGCGCCATCGGTGGTTATTTCGGCGGCAGGTTGCTCGAGGCCGGCCGCGACGTGAGCTTTCTGGTCCGCCCGGGCCGCGCCGCCGAGCTCGCCGCTATCGGCCTCGTCATAAAAAGCGCCAATGGCAATTTCACTCGGCCGTCGCCGCCCACCGTGCTGGCCGCAGACCTCGATCGGCCGTTCGATCTGATCGTCCTAAGCTGCAAGGCCTATTCCCTCGACGAGGCGATCGTCTCGTTTGCGCCCGCGGTCGGGCCCGACACGGCGATTCTGCCGCTGCTCAACGGCATGCGGCATCTCGATGTTCTCGACCAGCGGTTCGGCCCGGCGCATGTGCTCGGCGGCCAATGCCTGATCGCCGCCACGCTCGACGCCGAGCATCGGGTCGTTCATCTGAACCAAAACCACGAGCTGGTGTTCGGCGAGCGCGACGGCGCTCTGTCCGATCGGGTTCGCGTGATTGCCGCGGCGATGGACGGGGCCGGGTTCGAGCCCCGCGCCAGCCGGCAGATCCTCTTGGAAATGTGGGAAAAGTGGGTGTTCCTCGCGGCCTTCGCCGGCAGCACCTGCCTATTGCGCGCGGCCCTCGGCGACATCGCCAATGCACCCGGCGGCACGGAAATCGTGCTCGGCCTCACCGACGAATGCCGGGCAATCGCCAGCAGCAACGGCTTTGCGCCGCGCGCGGAATTTATCGAGCGATCGCGGGCGATGCTGACCGCGGCGGGCTCGCCGCTGACCGCCTCGATGCTGCGCGACATCGAAAACCACGGCCCAATCGAGGCCGATCACATCATCGGCGATCTGATCCAGCGCGGCGAACGCAGCGGTGCCTTGCCGGCCGGCGGATTGCTGCAGCTGGCCTACACCCACCTCAAAGCCTACGAAGCGCGGCTGGCGCGGACGCGATCGAAACCCTGATCGCGGCGACCCGAGCCGGCGCCCCGAACCGCGCTCAGGGCCGGCGATCGATCTGCACGGTGGCGGTGGTTCCCGCGACCAGGCTGACGCCGGTCGGGACATCGTCGATATGGATCCGCACCGGCACCCGCTGCGCCAGGCGCACCCAGGTGAAGATCGGGTTGACCGAGGCCAGGCCCTGGGTTCCCGGCTGCGCATTGGCGACGTTGATCGCGCGGGCAACGCTGTCGACATGGCCGCGAATGAGCCGCCGGTAGCCCATCAGCTTGATTGTCGCCGGGTCGCCGACGCGGATCGCATCGAGGTTGGTCTCTTCGAAATAGCCGTCGACCCAGAACGAGTCGGCGTCGACCAGCGAGATGATATTCTGGCCAACGGTTGCGTAGTCGCCGAGCTGCACCAGGAGGTTGGTGACATAGCCGTTGACCGGGGAGCGGATCTGGGTGCGCTCTAGATTGACCCGCGCCTGGTCGAGATTGGCCACCGCCTGCTGGTAGTTTGCCTGCGCGGCGACGGCGTTGCTCTCAAAGGTCTGCTTCTCCTCGACGGTGGTCGACAAGGTGGTCAGGGCCTGCCGGCGCCGGGCCTCGCGCGCGGTGTTTTCGGCGCTGGCCAGCGCCTGCTGCACCGCCGCCGCGGCGAGGCTGACCGCGATCTTGTAGTTGGTCGGGTCGATGACCATCAAGAGGTCGCCCTTGTGCACGAACTGGTTGTCTGCCACCGGCAATGCCACGATCTGACCGGCGATTTGTGGCGCGATGGTCACGACATAGGCCCGCACCGTGCCGTCACGGGTCCACGGCGCCGCCATATAGACGTTCCACATGGCCCGGCCGAGGATGACCGCCGCCACGATTGCGATCAGCGTCAGCAACAGCGGCAGGATGCGGATGCGAGACCGCCGGCGGGGAGCCAAGTCGGGCGTGCGAAGCCGGTCCGCAGCGGGCGCGTCCGGCACGACGTCTTCGCGCGATCTCAGCTCGGTATCGGCCATTTCGCGACCAACAAAACCATCGACGAGAGCACGATCATGTAAACGGCGAACACGAACAGCGAAGGGTGCCAGACGTAACGCAACAGGCCGAAGCGGGCGGCGCCCCAGCGAAGCCAGATTGTGGCAAACCAGGCGGCGACCATGATCACCGAGATCGGCGCGACGTAGACGCCAAACAGGTTGACCTCGGTGAACCTCACCCGGGCGCTCCTGCGTCGAAATAGGCGGCATGTTGGGTGAGCGCCTCGGAGATTGCAAGGATGAGGCCGCGCGCCCGAAGCGCCGCTTCGCCCGGATGCGCGGTCAGCGCCATCTCGACATCGGCAAGCTTTGCGGTGGCGCCGGCGCAGTCGCCGTGCGCGACGGCGTGGAGCGCCGCGTCGAGGCTGGGGCTGAGATCGAACCGGCGGCCGAGGTGGCGAAGCTGCACGATTTTCGTACCGGCCGAGAACGCCGCGACCAGCAACGAACGCGCGAGCGGCTGTGCCTGATCCGGCAGCAGCGCGAACCTGGCATACATGCGCTGCTCCCAGTCTTTGGGGGTATCCGGGAGCGGACCCGTCGCGAGCCGGCGCAGGTCGCGCAAGGTCAGCGCCAACAGCCGACGGGTGCGATAGGGCGGCGACAGCGGCGGCATCAAGCGAAACGAGAATGCCCCGCCGCCCACCCCGACAATGATGGCCAAGGCCGTATTGTAGAATTGCTGCGGGTCGTAGCTCATCGGATTGGTGGGGGCCAGCAGCGGAATAAAGACCGTCACCATCCCGGTGAAAATTGCTGGTTGCCACTGCAAGGCGAAAACCGTACCCAGCGGCACCAGCACCAGACCAATTATCAAGCTGAAAACGGCAAAGGTCTCCACATTCGGCAGCACCGCGAATTCGATGGTTGCAGCAATAGCCACGGCCACGAGGCAGCCAATCATAAAGCCGATCGCAATGGCATAGGCTTGCTCGGCGCGCGGCGCGAACAGGATTACGATGATCGCAGCGAAAGTGATCGCGTTGGCGCCGCCAGGCCATGCGGTGACAATCCAAAAAAGCGCGGCGGCGCCGATCACGACGAAGGCGCGTCCGGCATTGGCCAGCGGCCGCAGCCAATCGGGGATGCGCAGACGGCGGCTGCCGCGAGCGCGAGCAACCGGCCGGGCGGGATCGGCAACGAGCAGTGCCAGCGCGTCGAGCGCGAGCGAGATTCCGCCCAACGCTGCGGCCGCCTGGTCGGCGAGCAGCCGCAGCGACGGCGTGCCCGCGGGCAATGCGAGCAACCCCTCTTCCGCTGCATCGCACGCCCGGAGCAGGCGCGCGGGACCCGAAATCCAGCGTGCTGCCCCATCCTCCCCGGGCGTGCCGCGAAGTGGTTCCGGCACCTCGACCAGCACAGCAGCCGCCTCTCGCCGGGCTCTTTCCTGCGGTGATCGCGCCAGCACGACCGCCGCCATGCGCCAACTGGCGAGAGTCGTGACCAGACCGTCCAAAGCATTTTGCAAGACCGGGGAGTGGTAGCGGAGTTCCGAGGATTCGCCGAGTGCCTCGTCGATGACGGGGTCGAGCGCGATGACCCGGCGCAAGAACTCGCGCCGCACCGTCTGGGTGGCCTCAAATTCGGCTCCGGCGGTGGCTAATGTGCCGGCGAACCGGCTGCTGATCTCAGCCGAAATGGCGGCAACCAGAGCGGTAAGTCGGCGCCGGGCGCCCCCCAAATCGGTCAGCGCGAGGACCAGACCGGCGCAGACGATGCCGATGCAGATCTCGCTGGCGCGGGTCACCGCCAAGATGAAGGCTTGACCGTTGAGGCCGCCGACGGCACCGAGCTGGTCGCTGGCGATGATTGCGGCGGTGTACCCGGCCAGCGCCGCCGCATAAGCGGCAAAGTTGCGCAGGATCGTGGCGACGAGCGCACAGGCGGCGCCCCACAGCGCCAGGCTCACAAGAAAGGCGCCACGGTCCTGCGGGAAGCACCCGGTCATCACCACGATCGCCACAGCGCCGACGACGGTGCCGATCATGCGGAACCAGCCCTTGCGCAGCGAGGCGCCGAGATGCGGCTGGCAGACGATCGCCGCGGTGGTCCCGGCCCAAGACGGGGTATCGAGCTCGAGCCAGAACGCGACGTAGAGCGCCAGGCACACCGACGCCCACAACCGCAGGCCGAACAGCAAAGCCGGACCCGCGGCCCGCGCCGCCCGCCTCAGTCGCTCGACATCGATGCGGCCGCCCGATCGCGGCAGCGCTCGCCGGGCGGCGCTCGATCCCGAAGCTCCCGTTTCGGTCATTCCGCCACCTCCGGCATCGATGCCGTCCGGTCGATACGAGCCGGATTTAATCTGAATTGGTGCCGCCCAATCCGGATGCTACAGCCAATCGCAATCGCGTTGATCGGGCGGCGATCCGGGCATTGATCCATCCTCGGCGTTGGGCTATCTGGGGAGTGTGGGCTTCGCGGTTGACCCCCGTCGTTCTCAAGGAGAGACCATGCCCGAGCTATCTGTCCCAAGCCGGCCGATCCAGGGCCCGAGCGCCTGGCTGCGCGCCGAAATCCGCACCGAGGATTGGCGGGTCGAGCTCGACGCCGCCGCAATCGACGAGATTCGCCATGTAGTCGACGAACTGCGCGCCTACCCGCTGCCCGCGATCGTGCTCGCTCCGCAAGACTTCGCGATGCCGGCCTGCCGAAGGGCGATGGCACGGGTGCGCGACATCCTCGCCCGCGGCGTGCGTTTTGCCATCGTCGACCGGCTGCCGGTCGACGAGATGGATGCCGGCGAGGCCACCGCAATCTACTGGCTGCTGTCGAGCATGATCGCCCGCCCGGTCGCGCAAAAGCTCGACGGCACCCTCGTCTATGACGTGCTCGACACCGGGCAGCAGGCGTTGCCGGGATCAGGGGTGCGCCCGGACAAAACCAACATCGAGATCCGCTTTCACAACGATAACGCGTATAATAACACGCCGCCCGACTATGTCGGCCTCCTCTGCCTGCGCCGGGCGATGAGCGGCGGGCACAGCCGGGTAATCAGCTTCCACACCGCGCACAATGCCCTGCTAGCGCGCGCTCCCGAGCGCTTGGCGCGGCTCTACCAGCCGTTCTGGTTCGACCGCCAGCGCGAATTCCATGATGGCGAGAGCCCGGTGTTTGCCGCCCCGGTGTTCGAAACCGGCGCCGAGATCAGGGCGCGGTTCAGCGTGCACCAGATCAACAGCGGCTACGCGATGCGCGGCGAGCCGCTCGACCCGGCCGGCGCGGCCGCGGTGTCGACCATGCTCGGCCTCTTCGAGGACGACGCGCTGTCGATCGATTTCGACCTCGAGCCGGGACAGATGCAATTTGTCGACAACCGCGCGCTGGGGCACAGCCGCACCGCCTTTGTCGATCATCCCGAGCCCGCTTCCCGGCGCCACCTGGTGCGCCTGTGGCTGCGCGACGGCGGCCGCCGCGCCTATCCCGGCTGAACCGGTAGCCGCGAGGGCCTCAAGCAAGGCGGCTGACGGCTCGGCTCCGCAGGAGGCGTTCGGCGCGAGACGGAGGGCGCTGAGCGCCCCCCGATCCGCGCTGCCGATCGCCTCAGGTGGACGGCGCCAGCACCCAGTTGGTGACGAACGCCAGGATATAGGGCCACGCGCCATTGTTGGCGACCGTGGCGGTCGCGCCATCGGCGTTGAAGGTGTCGTTCTCGGAATTGCCACCGGCCGAATGGCCAAACCCGAACGGGCCGATCAGGATGCCGCCACTGCTCTGCCATTGCGACTTGAGCTGCTGGGCGAACGAGCCGCCGGCGGTGACCGCCACGCTCGGCTGATAGCCCACCACGATGCCGGTGATCATCCGCTGCAACTGGCCGCTGGGCCCGCAAAAGAACGTGTTGTTGGGCGACTGAAACCCGGAAAAGCCCTGGTTGTATGGGCCGTTCTTGCCGAGCACCGAGACGATGCCCTGCGTCCACCATTGACCCGGTGCGACGCCGATCACCGCCAGATCGCCAAAGCTGAAATTGAGATCGTAGCTGCTGGCGAATTGCGAGGTGCTGACCGAGCTCCATTCGTTCCCGCCCCAGCCGCCGAAGAAATCGAAGATGCCGGCGACCCCGCCGCCGCCCCATTGCTTCTGGTAGTTGTATTGGGAGGTGGACTGGTTGACGGCAAACGACTGGGCGTTGCCGGCGACCGCCTTGCCGCCCGGATTGTTCCGGGTGATCTTGTTGACATAGTCGAAGGCCGCCTCGCTCATCGCCCAGCCGGCGGCCTGGACCGGCTGGTTGTTGATCGGGTTGGTGACGAAGGTCAGGTTGTTGGTATAGGCGTTGATCGCGTTGGTCACCGCCGTGCTCTTGCTGGCGAGATAGCTGTTGAGCCCGTTCTGGGCGTTGGTCAGCGCCGATTGCGCGGTGGCGATGCTGGTCTGGTACACCGCGCCCTCATTGGCGAGCCACTGGCTGAAGGTCTCCGTCGAGCGGTTCGATTGGACGAAGTTGCGGAAATTGGTCACCGCCGTCGCGGTGGCGTCGCCGACCATGCCGTTGGCGCGGTTGACCGTATTCTGCAGGCCGACATATTGCGGATCGTTGACCGACGGGAACGGGTTCAGCGCCGCGGTCAGGAACAGGTTGTAGATGCTGTCGAAGCCGGGCGAGGAGCCCCAGGAATTGGCGCTCGCGGTCGGGCTGCGCGGCACCTGGTTCAGCGCCATGTACTGCGGATAGGTCATGCCGGCGAGCCCGCCCTGGGTCCCGCCCCAATCCCAGATCTGGAACGGGCTGATGACCTGCGGGTCGCCGGGCAACTGGATTGCGCCTTGCAGCGCCGACAGGAATTGCAGGTAGAGATCGGTCGAGGTCGGGTTGGCCATCGGATTTGCTCCTCGGGAGGGTTGCGCCACGTCCCGAGGATGCCGCGTCGTTTCTTAACAAATCATTTTGGCGTCGTTACCGATACCTGAAGATAAGTAGAGTATCCTAGATAAAATGCAGTATTGCGAAACGCGTATCACGGCAATCAACGGCAGATAATATTGCTGATCTTGTTCAGCGGCGCGGTGGCCGGCCGATCGCCATCCCCGGGGTGCCGATAACGCAGATATGCGCCAAACCCGCCGCGGTGATACGCTCTCCCTCGAAAACGCGATCACGCTGGTCGGAGTGCCGATGACCCAGAGCCATGCCGCGAACATCGACCTCGCCGCCGCACTCGCCGAGGCCGAGGAGCGCTACCGCGCCGACAACCCCAAGAGCCTCGCCCAGCACCGCGCGGCCTGCGCGGCGATGCCGGGCGGCAACACCCGCGCCTCGGTCCATGTCGACCCGTTCCCGCTGACCATGACGCGCGGGGAGGGGGCGGCGCTATGGGATCTCGACGGTCACGAATACGTCGATTTCCTCAGCGAGTTTACCGCCGGGATCTATGGCCACTCGCACCCGGCGATCCGTCGCGCGATCGAGGAGGCGCTCGACGGCGGGCTCAATTTCGGCGCGCACGGCGAGGCCGAGGCGCGATTTGCCGCGGCGGTGTGCGCCCGCTTTGCGTCGATCGATCTGGTGCGCTTTACCAATTCCGGCACCGAGGCCAATCTGATGGCGGTCGGCGCCGCGCGCGCGATCACCGGCCGGCCCAAGATCCTGGTGTTTGCCGGCGGCTATCATGGCGGCGTCTTCTATTTCCGCGGCCAT